>PVMK01116821.1_pt1 | contig 153384 bp, 140 predicted proteins | sample 1853481 | NCBI WGS metagenome assembly PVMK01 (sample SAMN08533507, study PRJNA380276) | Marine sediment metagenome, whole genome shotgun sequencing project.
GTCCAGCCAACCCATGTTGCCGCTGATCAAGAGGCCCGGCAGCGGTCGAAGGTGCAGCTCCAGTTCGGCGCCCCGCACGTCGGCATCGCTGTTGAGCAGCTCGCGGGTCGGCAATTTTCCCGGATTGTTCGTGACGTCAAAGACCTGCAGATCCTGGTACCAGTAGCGGAAGAGCGCGGCGTTGAAGATCAGCCGGTCGTCGAACCAGCGCGTTTGGATGCCGAATTCGAGCGCATCGTTGTACTCGGGCTCGACCGGGTTGAGGGCCTGTTCGGGGTCGCCGCCCGTGACAGTCAGACCCCAGTTGAAGTGCCCGTTCTTGAAACCGCGGCCGTAGCTCAGGTAGGAGATCAGGCTGCCGTATGCGTTGGAAAACGGCGTGTAGCTGAGCCTCACGTCGCCCGTCGGCTCGTGCCAGATCTCTTTCGCGTTTACTTCGGGGAACTCGACGATCACAGCCCCACTGAATGTTCCGGTCCGCTGACTCGAGAGGGTGTATTCCTTCTTTTCGCGGTTGTAACGGACTCCCCCGCTGAGCGTGAGCGCGTAGACGCCCGGGATTGCACCTTCTTCGACCAGGTCGACTTCACCGGCCAGATAGGGGGCCAGGCTCGTCAGCTTCTGGTCTAAACCCTGATTGATTTGGAACAGCTGGGTGTCGGGAAAGAAATTGCTCGCGGTGAGTTCCTCGTAGAGGAAGAAGAACCCCGCGGTCCACTGGTAGCGCTCGCCCTCGCCCTCGACGCGCAGGTCTGTGGTCGTCTGCCAGGCGCTGTCGGACCAGACTGCCGGATAGATTTTAAGGGGGGTTGCGTCGCCTTCGTCCTCGACGACCCGGTCGTACCACTCGTAGTCGTAGAGCAGGCTGATGACGACTGCGCCGAGGTCCAGGATGCCGTGCCCATTGATCCCCCAGGCGTCGATGTACTCGGTGCCGTCTTGATCGTAGAATCCCGAGAAGGGATCTCCGCCGCCCTGCCCGGGGGCAAAGCCGTTCTCCCGGATCCCCTTGACGTCCCTCCACCCTTCGCCGTTCGGTGGGGGATTATCGCGTGATTGGTGTGCGGCGATGTCCTCGGCAAAGCCATTCTGAGAGCTTTCGTAGAAGCCGCCTCCGAAACTGGGTTTGGCACCGAGCATCTGCAGATGGGCAGAGTCGCCGCGGTTCTGGCTGCCGTGGGCGTTGAACATCCACTCCATGTTGTCGAGCGGTTCGAAGAGCAGCACCATCCGCGCCGCCCAGTTCTCCACGTTGTTCGTCCAGCGATTGAGACCGGCGAAGGTTGAACTGCCCGGTTGTAGCGCGTCGGGAAACCAAAACCCTTCCTCGTGTGAATTATTGGGATTATCGCTTGGTAGTGGGTTTTCTGATCGGAGGGTGGCCAGCGTCCCCGGAGATTTCAGGTAGCAGATGCCGTCGACAGCGGTCTCGTCGACTTTGAAAGTGGTATCCATGCCCGCCACCCGCGTACCCACCGGCGCGACGAGATTGCCGTCGATATCGAAGAGGTCCTCGGCGAGGACCCTCGGGTTTCTGCTTGAACCCGGCTTGATGGGTCCCGCGATTTGCGACGCGGCTACTGCGGCGTCGTAATCCAGGAAAACGTACGTGATGGGATCTTCGCTAATGGGTCTGCCATTCTCCTTCGTTGTGTGGACGGGCCGTAGTACCCCATTGTCATAAGTCCCTACGGGTATCAGGGACTCATAGAGTTCCGTGGTCGGATCCTGGTTGGGATCTGGAAAGCCGTGTCTCGTCGGATCAAAGCCCGCGCACTGGTTCTTCGTGTAGCCATCCCGCCACTGGGCGCGACCCGACACGCGCATCGAGAGCATGTCTTCGATCAGCGGGATGTCGATCGCGGCTTCGACCTCTTTGGCGTCGTAGTTGCCGTAGGTGAGATTCGTCGAGACGCCGAACTCGCCGTCCGGTCTCGCCGAGCGGAACAGAATCGCGCCCGCGCTGGCGTTGTGGGCGTAGAGGCTCCCCTGGGGCCCGCGCAGTACGTCGATCGCCTCGAGGTCGAAGGTCTGGCTGCTGAGATGGATCGCGGGCGAGTTGATGTTGACGCCGTCCTGGTAGACGGCGACGGCTCCCGACGCGTGTGTGTGGTCGTCTTCGAGGCCGAGTCCGCGGATGAAGACGGTGGGGTTCGTCGCCGCGAAGGAGGTGTTGATCGCGAGGTTCGGCGCGTAATCGGCGAGGTCGGCGACGTCTTGGATTCGCATCTCGTGCAGATCGCTGGGGCGAAACGGTGTGCCCGCAGGCGGGGCATCCGGATCGCTTTCGCCGGTGATCGGGATTTCTTCACCGTCCAGTTTGGAATCGGCGGAATCGGCAGAATCGGCGGGATCCTGGGCCGAGGCGGGAAGGGCGAGTAACAGCGCGGCAATCAAGCGCGCGCATCTGCGACGCCAAGAGTCCTTCGCTGGCATGCGGCTTTCCGGTGTCAGCATTCGATCATCGCACTCGCGGGACTCGATGACTCAACGATACTCGATGGCTCGACGATGCTAGAGGATTCAACGATGCTAATCGACTCTAGAGCGCGTTACCTGATCAAAACTTGTTCTTTGCCTGATCATTCGACTCGCTGTGATCAGGGAGATGCCACGAGATTTCAAGTGCCTATTTCGGTTTTCAATAATTCTGTGAATGCCGACGGCACCTTGCGCGGTCGGAAATTGATGAACCGCTCAGCCCTTCTGCAGGTGGACAATTTGCCACACGAGGATTCGACTCTGGACCGGCGCGCCTGTTAGCCCGTCGAGACGACGAAGCTCCCGGAATCCTTAGATGGCGAGCGCTTGTTCGAGCGCCGGAGCGCCTGGCGAAGATCGCGGAGGTCAACCTCGGGATTGATGGGTGCGCGGCCGCCAAAGCGCTCGGTGAGGTAGCTCTCGGTCAATCTCGAGAACGCGGCTGCCGCGTGTTCGGGGAGTTCTTCGCTCGACGCGCGTGCGAAGTCGCGCGCGCCGACTGCGGGTTCGCGGGTCAGGCCGCGGCGTGAGAGCGTGCGTAGGGCGTGGCCGTAGTAGTTCGGGACCGCCGTTTGGGCACGCACCGTGCGGATGCGCCAGAGCAGTACGAGGAGTGCGACGATCCCGACGGATGCGAGGACGGGCTCGCGCCAGCCCGCGTCGAACGCGATGGATTTTTGCTTCGAGCGCGGAGCTGCACCCGCGGACCCGGGCGAATTCGAGAAGTCGCGCCAGGCCAACCAACCGCGTCTGAGCGTGCTCATCTGATCGGCGCGGTCGAAGCCGACGATGCGTTGGAACCACCAGTGCTCCATCGCGCTCGCGAGTTGGCGAATCCGCTCATCGAACGCAATCTCACCCTCCGCACGCTGGCGCAAGTCGGGTGGTGTCGCGTCGTAGCGGACCCAGCCCGCGCGCGCGTAGTGGACCTCGACCCAGGCGTGGGCGTGCGATCGCGAGACCTCGACGAAGCCGCCGAGCTTGTTCTCGCGCCCACCCGCGAAGCCGTTCACGAGTCGGGAGGGGATGCCGAGGCTTCGCGCGAGAATCACCAACGCACTCGCGTAGTACTCGCAGTGCGCCTCCATCCCTTCGAACAGAAAGGCTTCCAGCGGGGAGCGCACGGAGTCCGTCTCGATGACCGGGGGCGTGTCGGAATAGCTTCCGTTCGTCAGCAGGTATTGCTCCAACGCCCGCACGCGCTCGGCGTCCGTCGCGCGCCCTTGGTGATTTCGCGAGCCAACGCGGCGACGGCGTCGGAGAATTCTGGGATTTGGAGGTAGCGCTCGGCCGCGGTTTCCGGCCGGAGGGTCGCGCCGCGATTCTCCCTCGGCGCAACCGCCAGATCAGCGCGCAATTGTTCATCGCTCCAGCGCTCGCGGCGGCTGGCGATCGTGTAGCGCACGCGATCCCCGGTCTGGCCCGTCGCATACAGGCCGCCGTTGATGTCGCGCTCCAATCGGTGAACGGAGCCCTGAAACTGCTGGGCGGTATCCATCCCGAACAGAACACCGCCCTGTACGGGTTCGCGCAAAATGCGCTGCACGAGGTTGGCTGGACCGCCGGAACTCTTGAGCCAGATGCCGATTTCAGCACTGCCGGGCACCCGGGTTTTCGTGGGGGGTGTCACCGACCAGGTCTTGCCATCGAAGTGGTCGAACGCGAGCCCCCTCCAGTAGGCGTCCAGCGTTCCCGGCGTTTCGCCCTCGAGGGTCTCGACGCGAAGCACGACGGTCGAATCCTTTCGGATCCGGCCGATGTCGCCCAACGACACCTGGTCCGAAAAGCCCGAAGTCGCGAAACCCTGCCCGATGTTCGGTGCCTGGAGGACCGACGAGTGCAGCCGTGGAAGCAGCACGAAGAGCACGAGCGCGATCGCCACCGAGGCGCTCGAAGCCAGCAGGGTCACGCGAAACAAGCTCGGCGTGAGCGCGAGGTCTGCACCGCGACTGTCGCCCGCTTCGGCGGCGTCGGCGCGCAGGGTGTGAACCATCAGCGTCCAGGTCGCCGCAAACAAGAATGCGACCAGCAGCGGCGGAAAGAACACGCTGTCGGTGAGGTTCGAGGCGAGGATGACCTGGAAGAGGGCGAGTGCGACGAGCAGGAACTCGGTTCGCCTCGGTCGCGCGTCGATCAGCTGAAGGCCTTGCGCGAGGGCCGCGAAGTGGGCGAGACCGAGTGTCGCGGGGCCGCCCTGCAGCGCCACGTGGATGGTGGCTGCGCTGACGCCCATCATGCCGATGTTGAGCACGATCGCGTTCGTCTGCCACGCGAAGGGCGAAGTTCGGCGCCAGAGGGAGAGCAGGATCGCAACCACTTGAATCGCGACCGCCCAGAGGGCGAGTTGCTGGGTGATCCAAAGCGCCGCGGACGCAACCGCGACCAACGTCCAGGCGGACGCCGGGCGCGGTGCTTCGACGTCGATTCGAAACGCGCGCCGGCTCACGCGGATTCCGCCAGCGGCTCGTCGCCCAGGGAAGGGGAGTCGTCGTCGCCGGGTTCGACGAGGGCCAGATAGGTGAACAGGCGAGCGCGGTGCCGCACTCCGGCGCCCGCGTCGATCAGGCCTTCGTCCGTGCGCAGCGCCACTCGGCTCCCCGCATCGAGCAGCGTCGCAATTTCAGAGGCCACCCAGACGACACTGCGCTCGAACCGCTCACCCGGCTGGACGCCGCGCGTTCGCAATCGCACTTCGACCTCTGCATCGTGCTCGCCCTCGGCCTCGCGGACCAGCAGCGCGCGTCTCCGCATCGAAGCTCTCCAGTGGATTCGCCGCAGTGGATCGCCGGGCGCGTAGTCGCGCAGGCCGATCGCGTCGGCGCCGCTGCCCGCGGGCGCCGGAACCCGCTCGCCTGCGTCCCGCGGGCTGCCGAAGTTCTGCAAGCCGCGAACGGACTCGAGCGCGGGGTAGATGAGGGCGTTCTGGCTCGCGGGCAGCGTCAAAGACTTCGAGAAGAGCCCGAAGGGGAAACGCGTAAACACCCGGAATTCTTTGAATTCGACACGACCTCTGCGGTCGGGCCGGAAGCTGTAGGCGCGGCGCAGCGTCTCTCCCGCGCCGATCCGCAGCGCGAACGCGCGGGGTCGGTTGGAGGCGTCTCTTTTGGGTGTCGCGCGGCGGTCTTCGACGACCACCGCGAAGGCCGCGACGCGGCGCTGTGTGTTCGAGATCTCGAGCACGATCTTGTTGTCGAAGTTCGCGTAGAGTTCGCGGGGTAGGCGCCGGCGGACGCGAATGCCCCGAAGCGACGATTCCGAGAGCACACCCGAGAGCAGCAGGAACCCGAGCATCAGCGAGAGCACCAGGTACATCAGATTGTTTCCGGTATTGAGCGCCGCGAAGCCCACCCCGAGCGTGATCGCGAAGAACAGCCAACCCGCTCGCGTGGGTCGCAGCGCGCGGGGTGGCCGAAGCCAGCGGGCGATCCGCTCCCTCAGAGGGGAATGGGCAGGGCTTCGAGAATTTCTCGGACGATCCACGCGGTTTCCTCGCCGTCGCGGGAGTGGTGGGAGCGCGGGTCGACGGTGATGCGATGGGCGAAAACGTCGACCGCAAGGTCTCGCACGTCTTCGGGAATGCAGAAGTCGCGGCCGTCCACGAGCGCACGCGCCTGTGCGGCACGCCGCATGGCGACGGCACCGCGCGGCGAGACGCCGATTTCGAGCGCTTCGTGCTCGCGGGTTTCGGTGACGATGGCGAGCAGGTAGCCGACCAACGCCTCGTCGAACTTGATCGCCTCCGCGGCGCGCTGGAGTTCGCGCAGTTCGTCGATGGTCACCACGGGTTGCAGCCGGGGCAGTTCGGTTGCGGCCGGATCCTCCCGCAACACGGCCGCCTCATCGGTGGGATTGGGGTAGCCGATTCCCGTGCGCACGAGGAAGCGATCGAGCTGGGATTCGGGCAGTGGATGGGCGCCGTGGTGCTCCATCGGATTCTGCGTAGCAACGACGAAGTAGGGCTCGGGCAGCGGGTGCGTCACACCATCGACGGTGACTCCGGATTCGGCCATCGCTTCCAGCAGTGCGGACTGCGTTTTCGGGCTCGCGCGATTGACCTCATCCGCGAGCACCACGTTGGCGAAGATCGGCCCCGGTTGAAAGACGAATTCGCCGGTGGGGACGCCGTCTCGCGCCTCGGGAATCGAGGCTCCGAGGACGTCGCTCGGCAGCAGATCGCTGGTGAACTGGACTCGGCTGAAGCTGCCGTCGATGCTGCGGGCCAGCGCCTGTGCGAGCGTCGTCTTGCCGACGCCGGGCACGTCCTCCAGCAGCAGATGCCCGCCCGCGAGCAGGGTTTCGACTGCGCGGCGGACGACTTCGGGCTTGCCCCGAAGCGCTCGCTCGATGTTGTGGCGAATCGCCGTGATCAGGGTTTCGGCCTGCTCGGCGTCGAAGCGAGGGGGCGTGGCGTCGTCGGTTTGCGGCGGCGGACATTGGTTGGGCACGGAGGGCTCATCGGCTCATCTCTTCGCGCGCCTGAGGGGAACGCCCTCCGCCGCTGAATTCGGATCGGGATCCCCGGACGGGCGGCCCGCAGCGCCGCCGGCCGTCAGTTGGCGAGCAGGGCTTCGAGCGGGTCCTCTGCATCCTCAACGCCCTCGAGGCGAGCGATCAATGCGACGAGGTCGCCGTCGAGGCGCGAGAAGAGTTCCGCATAGCGCTCGAGTTTGGACGCGTAGGTTCCGGTCAGGGCCAGACAGGCATCGTTCATGCGCAACACACCGGCAAGTTCGCCCGGGTCGCGCGTTCCGAGCGGCAGGTTGCGGATGCGCTTTCGCGCCCGCTCCTCGAGGTTTTGGCGGATCTGGTCTCGGCCGATTCCCTCGTCCTGGGATGCGTAGAGCGCGGACACTTCGTCCCGGAAGCGGAGGAGTTCGGCGTTCACTCGCCGGTTGTCTTCGATCTCCAGGCGCCGCCGGTGGGCGCGCTCGGGCTGAAGGCTGGTTTCGAAGAAGAGCACGCTGCCTTCTTCGCCGATGAAACTCGCGATGCTCTCGTTGAAGTCGGCGTGACCTTTGAGGTAGACGGTGGCGTGCACGAGTTCGTGGAGGATCACTTCTGCGAGTTGCCCCGGCGGTTGGCGCAACATCGGCTCGGTGATCGGGTCGTCCATCCATCCCAGCGTCGAATACGCGCTCACACCGAACTCGCAAACGTTCAGCCCGTCGGCTCGCAGCGACTCGGCCTCCCGGCTGGCGCGCTCGCGATCGAAGAATCCCTTGTAGGGCAGCTTGCCGAGCAGCAGAAAGCGGAACCCGGCGGGTGTGACCGAACCCGGACGCGTTGCCACGACACTCGTGACGACCCGGTCACCGGGCCACTCGGCGAAACTCGTATATTGTTTCCCGACGTCGAGGCCGAGTTCGATCGCGAACTCGCGGACCTGCAGTACGAGAAGTAGTTGTTCGCGGATCTCGCGGGGTGTTTCGGGGTTTGTGAGAACCGACTCGATCGGCTTTCGCGCGCGCAGCAGGCGGTTTTGGCCCATTGCGACGTGGCTGTAATAACAACCGGAGAGGCCCACAGAAATGGCGAACAGCACCGCGCACCCCAGTTTCTGCCAGATCGCGGTGCGGGCCGTCGACGCCGAGCAAGCCGAGCGGCTGGCCGCGGAAGCGTACGCGGCAGGTGCGGCGGGGCTCGAGGAGCGCGAAAGCGAAAATGAAATCACGCTGATCCTCTATGCGCCGACCGCTGCCGCGCAAGCGGTATGCGACGCGATTGCAAAGGCTGCGCCCGAGGCTCGAATCGATCCCCCAACCGAAGTTCCCGAAACGAATTGGTCCGAGCAGTGGAAGGCCGGTCTGACAGCGATGATCATTTCACCCCGCTTGCTGATTCGACCGTCTTTCGTGTCGGCCGCGCTGGTTCCCGGCCAGACCGAAATCGTGATCGATCCGGGCCAGGCCTTTGGGACCGGTGGGCACCCTTCGACCCACCTCGCTCTGGATTGGATCGACGAAATCGCTCCCACGCTGAAGCCGGGTGCGCGCATTCTCGATGTCGGCACCGGAACCGGAATCCTCGCGCTTGCGGCTGCGAAGCTCGGCCCCGCGGATCTGTTCGCGTTCGACACCGATCCGCTCGCCACGGCGGCAGCGCGCGACAACGCTCGCTCCAACGGCCTCGGCGAGCGGCTGCGCTTGTTTACCGGCGGGCTCGATGCGATCGGAGCGGTTCCGTTCGACCTGGTGGTTGCGAATCTGCTGAGGACGGAAATGCTCCCGCTGTTCGGTGGGATCGCTGCACGCGTTCGCGCGGGCGGATTCGCGGTGTTTTCGGGTCTGCTCGAGACCGAATGCGAATCCGTCGGCGAGGCGCTGCGCGCGGTGGGCCTGCGCGAGAGCGGCGTGCGCAGCCGCGCGGACGCGAATGGGGATCCGTGGTCGGCGCTTCTCACGATTCGCTGATCTTCCGCCTCCAGTCTTCGAGCAATCGTTCGAGCATTCGTTCGATGGGTACAGTCGGTGCCCAACCCGTCGCGGCCCGTAGGCGGCTGGCGTCGCCCACCAGGTAATCCGCGGGCCGGACGCGCTCGGGATCGGACTCGATCAGGGGTCGTTGATTGGCGAGACCGAGCAGTGTGTCGAGCAGATCGCGGAGCGGGGTGCCGACTCCGCTGGCGACGTTGTAGATGTCGGCCGGCACGTCGGGGTCGAGCAACCGAACGTAGGCTTCGACGACATCGTCGACATCCATGAAGTCGCGTACCGATGCGAGGTTGCCCACCCGCAGCAGGGCTTCGCGCCGGCCCGCTTCGATCTCGGCGGTCTGCCGGGCGAAGCTCGAAAGCACGAACGTGTCCGACTGGCCCGGACCGGTGTGGCCGAAGGCGCGAATTCGAACGACCTCGAGACCCTGGTCGACGAACGAAGTCCCCAGCTCTTCGGCTTCGGCCTTGCTGCGCGCGTACGCGGATGCGGGCGCGAGCGGCGAATCCTCGGTGAGCGGCGGCGAGTCTGGGCTGGATTTGCCGTATTGGTCGGCGGAGCCGATCAGCAGGATCCGCGGTTGGCTGCCACAGCGCAGCGCTCCCTCCAGGACCGAACGCGCCCCGCCGCAGTTGATGCTGTGGGTCGATTCGGGATCGATGGCCGATGCAGCGACCGAGCTCTGCGCCGCGAGATGGATGATCGCTTCGGGCCGTGCGAGTTTCAGTCTTCCCTCGACGGCTGTGGGATCGGTGACGTCGAGGTCGAGATCCGTGGCCGTGACCTCGAAGCCCTCGTCGATGAGCCGTGGAACCAGATGTCCACCGACAAAGCCCCGCGCGCCCGTGACGAAAACCCGCACCGGCCGCAGACTGCCAGACTCGACAACGCTCTGCTAGAGGGCGCGGCCCAAATTGGGACGATTGGGGCTCGGGTCGATTCTGGGCGATTTCGGGCTCTGGTTGGGCGCCCGGCGGAGATCGGTGATATCTATTCGAGCGAACCAGCAGTCGGGCAGGAGGTGAGATGATCCTCGGGATTTCGGGTCTTTACGGGGCGGGGAAGGGCGAGGCCGTCCAGTATCTGGAGGCGCGCAGCTTCTACCCCTACTCGTTGTCCGATGTGATTCGCGAAGAGTTGAGTAGCCGTGGGCTCGAGCCGACCCGGGAACGCATGATCGAGGTCGGCAACGAGATTCGCACGACCGAGGGGCTCGGTGGGATCGCGAATCGGCTCGCGGAATCGCTGGTGGCCGACCGCAACTACGTGATCGACTCGATTCGCCACCCGGCCGAAGTCGAGGCCCTGCGCGCGCGAACCGGGCACTTTCGACTGCTCTGGATCGATGCGGACGAAGACGTTCGACTGAAGCGGATCGTCGCGCGCGAGCGCATCGGCGATCCGACTTCGTTGGAGGAGTTGCGCCAGCTCGAGGGCCGCGAACTCGGCAGCGAGAATCCGGCCGCGCAGCAGTTGTTGGCGGTTCGCGAACTCGCGGACGATCGGATCGAGAACAACGGCAGTCTCGAAGAGCTGTTGAAGAAGGTCCAGGACGTACTCGAGCACAGCTTTTTTTTTGAGAGACCCGACTGGGACGAGTACTTCATGTCGATCGCGCGGGTCGTCGCATCCCGCAGCAATTGCGTGAAGCGCAAGGTTGCAGCGGTCATCACCCTCGACAAGCGAATCGTTTCCACGGGTTATAACGGCACACCGCGCGGCACCCGCAACTGCAACGAGGGCGGCTGCCCGCGCTGCAATGGCTTCGCAGAGGGTGGCAAGCGCCTCGACGAATGCCTGTGCTCGCACGGTGAGGAGAACGCGATCACCCAGGTCGCCTATCACGGCTCGGCGATCCGAGGCGCCACGATCTACACGACCTTCTCGCCGTGCCTGATGTGCACGAAGATGATCATCAACTCCGGGATCACCGAAGTCGTCTACAACGCCGGCTATCCACTCGGCGAGATCTCGCTCGACCTGCTGCGCGAGGCGGGCGTCAAGGTGCGACAGGTCAGACTGCCCGAGGACTGAGCGGTGGGGCTCCCGCTTTACGCGGGGGCACTTCGCGCGATGTCGGGTTCGACGTAGATCACCTGGGCGATTGGCGTCTGACGTCGGATCGTGGATTCGAGGTCGTCGATCGCCGCCGCGAGGCCGGCTACGTCGAGGCCGGCATCGAAATCCACCTTGATGGCCACGAGCAACTCCTCCGGGCCCAGGTGAAGGGTTCGCATGTGGATCAATTTGCGAACCGCGGGAAACTCTTCGATCGTGCGCCGAATCGCGCCTTGGATCTCCTTCTCAGCGGATTCGCCGATCAGCAGACTCTTCATTTCGATGGCCAGGACGACTGCGATCACGCCGAGTAGCGCGCCGATCGCAATACTTCCCATCGCGTCGAAGCGGGGGTCGTCCAATACCGCAGCCAGGCTGACACCGACCAGTGCGAATACGAGGCCGAGCAGTGCGCCGAGATCTTCCAGCAGGACGACGGGCAACTCGGGGCTCTTCGAGCGGCGGATGAAGGACCACCAGCTCTTGCTGCCGCGGAGCGGCTGCGCGGCGACGATTGCGGTGCGAAACGACCAGCTCTCGAGTGCGATCGCCAATACGAGGACGCCGATTGCGATCGCAGGCGATACGAGTTCGTGGGGGTGGCGGAGCTTGTCGATGCCCTCGTAGATCGCGAAGAACGAACCCAGCGAGAAGAGCACCATCGAGACGACGAACGCCCAGAAGTAGCGCTCTCTCCCGTACCCGAACGGATGCTCGCGAGTCGCTTCACGTTTTGCGCGGGCGGTTCCGAGGATCAGCAGTCCCTGGTTGCCCGTATCCGCGAGCGAATGGACGGCCTCGGCGAGCATCGAAGCGGCGCCGGTGATGAAAAAGGCCACGAATTTCGCACTGGCGATCCCGAGGTTCGCCAGGAATGCAGCCACGATCGCGCGGCGGCTTCCATCTTCCTGCATCGCGTTCTTCTCCGAGATCTCTGTGAGTCAGCGCCAATCAGCGGCTCGAGTTGAGGCTACCACTCTCCTGTGTTCGGCATCGATCGCCAGGGTTCCTGTTCGGGCAGTGGATCGCCGTTCTGGAGCAACTCGATCGAAATGTTGTCGGGCGAGCGGACGAACGCCATGTGGCCATCTCGGGGCGGGCGGTTGATGGTGACTCCGGCATCCATCAGGCGCTGACAGGTCGCGTAGATGTCGTCGACCGCGTAGGCGAGGTGGCCAAAGTTCCGGCCGCTCGGGTAGGGCTCCGGATCCCAGTTGTAGGTGAGTTCGACCTGGGCGGATTCGTCTCCGGGTGCGGCGAGGAAGATCAGCGTGAACCGGCCGGATTCGACATCGACGCGGTGGGTCTCCACGAGGCCGAGCTGGGCGCAGTAGAACTCGAGCGACGCGTCGAGGTCTGTGACGCGAACCATCGTGTGCAGGTATTTCACGTTTGCTGCCTCCTCGGACGGGTAGGGGGTGCTCGCAGGCTCGGCTGGCGAATCCTTCGGATTCGCTTTGCGGCGTCACGCGCCCCTCACGGGCCGCGCTCCTGGCCGAGAGGGTAGCGACTCCGGCCGCGCGAAAACCCAATCAAACGCCGTGCCGGAAATTTGCATCGGCGGGATCAAGAGCGGCTCGATACACTTAGCCGCGATGAAGATCCGATTCTGGGGAACGAGAGGTTCGATCGCAGCGCCCGGGCCCGCCACGATCCGCTACGGGGGCAACACCTCGTGCGTCGAGCTGCGCGCGGCGGACGGAACGCTGATCGTCATCGACTGCGGAACGGGCGCGTACGGGCTCGGCAAAGAGCTGGCGCAGAGCGGCGAACCCGTGATCGGAAACCTGCTGATCGGCCACACCCATTGGGACCACATCCAGGGATTTCCGTTCTTCGATCCGCTCTTCATCGAGCGCTCGAAATGGACGGTGTACGCCCCGGGTGGCGGCGATCGGCGACTGCAGGCCGCGCTCGCCGGGCAGATGGCCTACGAGTACTCGCCCATCAACCTGGATTCCCTGATGGCCGAACTCAGCTACCTCGACTTGACGGAGGGCGTCTTCGAGGTCGGCTCGATACGCGTGACCACGCAGTATCTGAACCACCCCGCGCTCACACTCGGCTTCCGCTTCGAAGTCGATGGTGCCACCCTGATCTACGCCTGCGATCACGAGCCGCACTCGCTGCACCCGCTCGACGTGCCCGCGGGCGCCGAGCCCATCCACCACGAAGACCGGCGCCACGTGAAGTTTCTCGAGGGGGCCGATCTCATCATTCACGACGCGCAGTACACGCTGGCCGATTTTCCCGTCAAGTTGGGTTGGGGGCATACGCCGCTCGAGAGGGCGGTCGACTACGCGATTCGAGCTCGCACCAAGCGTCTGATCTTCACCCACCACGACCCCGATCGCGACGACGATGCGGTCGATGCGCTGACCGTGGCGGCCCGCGAGCGGGCAGCCACCGCTTCTTATACGCCGGAGATCGACGCCGCCGCGGAGGGAATGATCGTCGAACTCGAGGGTGACAAAGAAGTGCACCGCGGCTCGCCGGGCTCCGATTCATCGGCGCTGCTCTCGGTATCGGGACGCGGACCGGCCACCGTATTGATCGTCGATGACGACCCCGACATGGTGATCCTGCTCGAGACCACGCTGCGCGCGGATGGGATCCGGGTCATCACCGCGGCCGATGGAGAGACGGCGCTGAAACAAGTGCGGGAGAGGCGCCCCTCGCTGGTTCTGTTGGACATGCAGCTGCCGGACGTCGACGGCATGAAGGTGTGCAAGACGCTGCGCGACGAGACCGATCCCGGGGTGCGCGACATCCCCATCTTGATTCTGACCGGACTGAAGTTGACGGAGGCGGACATCGTCGACGCCTTCGTGGCGGGCGCGACCGACTACCTCACCAAACCGATCAAGCCCACCACGGTCCGCTCGCGGGTGCGGGGCTGGCTGCTGCGGACGGCGGCGCCCTGATCCTCGATCGGGCAACCCTTCAAGTAGATTCTCAAGGTTTGTCGCCCGGGGAAAGGTGCCCTCGGATCTCGGCCACGGCGGCATCGATGTCGCGCCAACGCGCGCCGGCCGCGTCTTCCGGGGCGACCTCGCGCAGTGCGTCGTCGATCTTTCCGAGTTCGGCTCCGATGTCTCCGAGCCCATAGGAGCCCGCGGTTCCCGCCAGTCGGTGCGAGATTTCGCGAGCCTGACGGAATGCCGCGTCTCCGTCTGGTTCGCGCGCAGCGCCCAGGCGCTCGGCCAACTCGTCGAGCTGCTGGGGCAGCTTCTCTCGATACGAAACGCGCAGGCTACGGAGCGCCTCGTCCATCCGCTCGGACGGCTGGGTGCTTCCTCGCTCGATGATTCGTTGAACCTCGCCCGCGAGCTGGTCCGGGTCGTAGGGCTTGCGCAGGAAGCCCGCGAGTCCCTCGTCGGTGAACCGCTGGGCGGCTTCGTCGGGTGCAAAACCCGTAGACAGCAGCACCTTCACGTCGTGCCGGATTGCGCGCAGTGCGCGGTAGGTCTCCTCGCCACTCATGCCCGGCATCAACATGTCGAGCAGGACGAGATCGATCTGTTCGCTGCGCTCTTCGAAGATCTGGATCGCCGCGGCGCCGCTGTTGGCGAGCAGGACCGAGTACCCGTAACTCTCGAGCGATACGTAGACGGCTTGAAGGATGTAATCGTCGTCGTCTACGACCAGGATGACGCCGTGCCCGGAGAGGTCGGTGACCGGGCGCTCCACGGGTGGGCGAACGATCTGGCCCGAAGCGGGGAACACGACGCGGAAGCTCGTCCCTTCGCCCGAGCGCGACGTTACCTGGATGCTGCCCTTGTGGCGGTGAATGATGCCGAGGCTCGCCGCCAATCCGAGGCCCCGACCGGCCGACTTCGTGGTGAAGAACGGATCGAATATCCTCTCGATCGTTTCGGCATCCATTCCCGAGCCGTTGTCGACCACGTCGAGCGCGACACAGCGACCGGGTTTCAACGGACTGCCGGGCACAAATTCGCGAAGATCATCTTCGCTGAGGTCGATGGCCTGCGTTCGGATCTGCACCTCGACTCCACCTTCTCCCGATTCCGAAGCGTTGCCGATCAGGTTCATCAGGACCTGTTGGATCTGGATCGGGTCCGCGAGGATCGCGGGAAGGTCCTCCGCGAGTTGAAAATCCAGATTCGCACGCGTCCTCGCGGAGGTTTCGAGCAGGTCCTGGATTTCGCGCACTTCAGCCGTGAGGTCTCTGGCGAGAACCTGGAACTGACCGCGTCCCGCGTAGGCGAGCAGCTGCCCGGTGAGGTGCGCGGCGAGCTTGGAGCCGCGGACGATTTCGCTCAGGTGCTGCTGGGCGCTGTCGTTTGCCGCGAGTTTGCGTCGGGCGGTGCCGGCGTTGCTGAGGATGCCCGTCAAGAGATTGTTGAAGTCGTGGGCGATCCCGCCCGCCAGGACGTTCAAGCTCTCGAGTCTCTGGGCGTATTCCAGTTTGTCTTCGAGCGCGCGCCGCTCGGCGAATTCGGCGGCTCGGATCGGGAGGTTGCGGCGGATGGATCGAATGACCACGGCCCACATGACCAGCAGCACCGCACCCGCGAAGATCGAGAGTGCGATCGCGGTTTCCATACGCTCTTGCGAGGAGTCGAGGTCTCCTCGCAGATAGGCGTCGAGCGCTCTCGCCAACTCGGTGATGTTTGCGTCGTCGCGATGGGCCTCGAGCTCGGTGAGCGACACGATCAGGCGATGCAGCTGCTCCTGCTGAATGCTGGCGTGCTGGAAGGTTTGATGCGGTCCCCAGAGATTCCAACCGATCAGCAGGACACACGCGAAGGTCGCAATCATCCCGAGGGCGAGGGTGCGGGAGAGATCGCCTTCGAAGAATCGGCGAAGGCGATTGGGGTGAGATTGGTTCGAATCGGGCATGGAGTTCCCGGACCGTCAGCGCGTCCCGGTGCGCGTTCGCACCGCGACTGCGGTCTCGCCGCTCGGTTCGCTCATCGCCCGGATCCCCCAGCATCGAATGGCTACCCGAACAGTATACCGACCTGAGGCCTCGCTCCGGCGCGCCGCCCGTTCAGCGGCGCCACGCTCTGGGGACGCTGTCGCGATTGGCCTCGCGTTCGAGTGCGTTGAGGCGCGCTTCGAGCTCGACGCGTTTCTGCTCGAGTTCTTCGCGGCGCGTCTCGTTCAAACCCTCTCTATTGCGGAGATATGTCTCCAATTGTTCGAGTGGTCCTCGAACTTCCTGAAAGCGCCTCCGCCAGTGACCTTCGCTCTGGTTCGGCGCAGCGGGCGCGTGGTTTCGCTCCAGCGTGATGACGTTCGCAGCCGGGTCGACGCCGTAGTTGAATTGATTGAAGAAGGCCCCCCCCGAGCAGGCCGATGTTCATGGTCGGATTCAAGGTCGCCATCAGTCCTTCGACGCGGGCACCTGCCAGTTCCACAGAAGCGAGCCGGACGAGTGGAAGCTCGATCTTTCCGTTCGCGGTCTGCATTGTGATCCGCTGTGTGTTTGGACCGACCGAGATGCCGAGTCGGGTTGCGGCTGAAGCGGGCAGAGAAACCCCGCTTGCACCGGTGTCGATAAGGAACGGGATCTCGACGTGACCGTTGACGATCGCCGTGACGCGCATCAGGCTGCCATCGGCGACGAACGGAACCCGGTATTTTCCGCGTCCCCTCGATCCCGGGTGATTGGCGCTCTTGGTGTAGGTCTGGAAGATCCCGTCGCTCTTGGTGGTGTTTTCTTCGAGGGCCTGCTTGCGGTGTTCGGGCGGCACCTGCTGAATGGTCTGCGCGAAGTGGAGGTTTCCGGCTTCGTCGGTCCAGCGGAATATTTCGGATGAGGCGTCGCTGGTTTGCAGCAACAACGCCAGTAGACAGATCGCCCAGCGGCGCATCGAAAGCCTCCTTAACGTTCCTCATTGAATCGGCAGACGGGCGGGCGCCATGAAGGCGCAAAACGCCTAGCTGCGTGTGGGTTGCGCAGGATCTGCCGGTGGCGTGCGGGCGAGCAGCCGGATCGCGGTCAGTGAGCAGCAAAGGCCACGCGAGACGGGCCCAGGCGATTCTCGATCACTCCGATGTGACTTCGATCGAGCCGGGTTCTCCCGGCACGAGTTCGCCGATCACCGCTCGGGCGGGTGTGTGGTTGCGCTCCAATTCGACGATCAAAGTGGACTCCAGATCGGGCGGCACTGCGATGAGTAGGCCCCCCGATGTCTGCGCGTCGGCGAGGATCAATCGGTCGACCTCCGCGACGTCGTCGCCGAAACGCATATGGGGTGCCACGTATTCGAGGTTTCGCTTCGAGCCGCCCGGTGCCAGACCCGTTTCCGCCAGCTCGCGAACGAAGTCGAGTGTCGGGACGTCCCGCAGCCGGATTTTGGCCGCCAGGCCGGAGGCCGAGGCCAGGTGATGAAGATGACCGAGCAAGCCGAATCCCGTGACATCGGTTGCCGCTCGCGATCCGGCCACGAGCGCGGCGTCTTTGGCGCCCTTGTTGAGGGTCGTCATCGCGGCGAGTGTGGTCGCCAGGTCGTCGCTCGAGATCTTCTCTTCCTTGATGGCCTGGGCGGCGATTCCGAAGCCGATGGGTTTGGTGAGAACGAGTCGGTCGCCCGCCTTGGCCCGGGTCTGGTCGAGCCCTTCACCCGGAACGCTACCGATCACGCAGAGCCCGTACTTCAACTCGGGGTCGAGCACCGTGTGTCCGCCCGCGATCGCACAGCCGGCTTCCGCGGCCTTGTCGCGTCCGCCGCGGAAGATCTGCTCGAGCACCTCGAGCGGCAGGAGGTCCTGTGGGAAGCCGCAAATCGCGAGCGCCACCTGCGGCTCGCCTCCCATCGCGTAGATGTCCGAGAGCGCGTTGGCGGCTGCGATTGCACCGTAGGTTTCGGGATCGTCGACGATTGGCGTGATGAAATCGACGCTGAATGCGAGCGCGGGGCCGGAACCCGGGCGCAGCAGTGCGGCGTCCTCCATCGATCCGAGGTTCGGATCGACCCAAGGATGGTCGAACGGGGCGATCTGTTTCAGGACCTGGACCAGGTCCTCAGCTCCAAGCTTGCGCGCTCAACCGCCAGCGGGAACCAGTGATGTCAGCCGGATTTCGGCCATGCCGACTCCTATTCGAGGGGGGCGTAGTTCGATCAGTCTTCGACCGTCAGTACCTGGATGGTGCTGGTGCTGCCCGTCGTCTGGCTGATTCCCGCCGTGACGACGACGTCGTCACCCGGGTTGATGCAGCCGATATCGCGTCCGTGACGGATTGCGAATTGAACCATCGCTTTGTCGGAGCGCTCGCCTTCGTAGAGGATGGCCGTGATGCCCCAGTTCATCGAGAGTTTGCGCAGGACGTCGCGCGAGACCGTGGCGGCCAGGATCGGGCAAGTCGGTCGGTACTTCGACATCGCGCGAGCCGTGAATCCGCTCTCGGTGAGCGTGACGACGGCGGCGGCCTGGATGCGGTCCGCAAGTGCGATGGCCGACTGACTGACAGCCTCCGTCACGACGTTGGCGACCTGGGGAAGAATGTGCTGGAGGTGTCCGTACTCGGCCAACTTCTCTTCTGCAGCCAATGCGAGCGCCGCCATCGTGCGGACCGCTTCCACGGGATAGCTCCCCTTGGCGGTTTCTCCCGAGAGCATCACGGCCGAAGTTCCATCCAGGATCGCGTTGGCGACATCGCTCACCTCGGCACGGGTCGGCATCGGGGTGTGGGTCATCGAGTCGAGCATCTGGGTGGCCGTGATCACCGGCTTTCCATTCGTGACGGTGGTTCGAATGATCTTCTTCTGGATCAGCGGAACCTGCGGGAGCGGGAGTTCCACTCCGAGGTCTCCGCGCGCGACCATGGTTCCGTCTGCGATGGAGACGATCTCCTCGAGATTTCTCACGCCTTCGATGTTTTCGATCTTGGCGATGACAGGAATGTCGGCGCCCCGTTCGTGCAAGAGGTTCTTGATCTCGATGACATCGGCCCCGCTGCGAACGAACGATGCCGCGATGTAGTCGACTCCGTGTTCGACGGCGAAGATCAGATCTTCGCGATCCTGGGAGCTCATCGATGGGGCGCGCGACAGCGCCCCTCCGGGCACGTTGACACCTTTACGGTCCTCGAGCACTCCACCGCGCGCGACCTTGCAGTGGATGTCGGCACCCTCGATCGACTCGACGCGCAATTCGAGGACGCCATCGTCGAGCAGGATCGCGGCGCCCTCCGAGAGTTCTTCCGCCAGGTCTCGGTACGAGATCGAGACGCCTCCCGAATCGCCCAGGCGATCTTCCTGATACAGGATGAACGCGTCGCCGGCCGTCAGTGTGGCGGAGCCTCCCTGGAGGCGACCGGTCCGGATCTCGACCCCTTTGGTGTCGAGCATGATTCCGACGTTGGCCGAAAGCTCGTCGGCGGCCTGCCGGATGCACTCCAGCCGCTTGCGGTGCTCTTCATGGGTTCCGTGAGAGAAGTTGAGGCGCGCGACGTTCATGCCCGCCCGAATCATGGCCTTGAGCGTCTCGAGCGGATCGCTCGCGGGCCCGATCGTGGCGATAACCTTCGTCTTTCTGATGACTCGCTTGCTCGGCATTCACGCCTCCTGTGGGCGGGATACTCCGGAATTCACGGCCTTCGCGCCAGCCGCCGATCGACGCGAGCTTTCGCTGCGCGAAACCGCGAGGGCCCGGCCGGATTTCAGTCGCAGTGTGCGGAGCTGGATTCTTCGAAGTTCTCGGGCTCGATCTGGATCGTGGTATGCGCGATCCCGAAGCGCTCGATGAGCAGGTCTCCGATTTCCCGCAAGAGCGGCCCGTTTTCGACACCTTCGTGTGCGACGACGTGGCCCGAGAGTGAAACCATCCCGCTTCCCACCGTCCAGATGTGAAGGTCGTGGATGGCGAGCACGGCGCGGCGTTCGCCGATGGCGCGCCGAACCTCTTCCACGTCGATATGGGCGGGGGCGCCTTCCATCAGCACGTCCAGCGCCTCGCGCAGCAGGCTCCACGAGGAGTAGATGACCAAAATACCGATTGCGACCGATGCCAGCGAATCCGCCCACGTCCAGCCAAAGGCCCAGATCAGGCCGGCCGCGGTGATGGCCCCGATGCTTCCGAGGGCGTCGCTCATCACGTGCAGCCAGGCACCGCGCACATTGAGATTTTCAGTTTTGCCAGCATTCAGGATCAAGAGGCCCGCGATGTTGATCACCAATCCGCCGACGGCGATCGCGAGCATCGGCGCGCCCAGAATGGGAACCGGCGCGCTCGCGCGCTCATACGCTTCGAAGAAGATATAGAGGGCGACGCAAACGAGGAGGATTCCGTTTCCGAGGGCGGCCAGGATCTCGGTTCGCTTGTAGCCATAGGTGCGCTTGGGGGTCGGAGGGAGGCGCGCGATCTGGATGGCGGCGGCGCTCATCGCGAGCGCAAATACGTCGGAGAGCATATGACCGGCATCTGCGAGCAGGGCCAGTGAGCCCGTGAGCAGTCCGCCGATGAACTCGGCGACCATGTAGGTGGCGGCGAGCGCGAGTGCGATCAGGAGGCGGCGTTGGTTGCGGGTTGCGCTGTCGTTCACGGCTCGAACATCGTAGCGGGGAAGTGGTTCGGCGACTCGGGTGGTCGGGCGGCGCTGGGAACCGCAGCCTCGCTCGATCTGAATGGACTCAACGCGCCACGACCAGGAAGGTCAGGCTCTTCTCGAATTCGAGGGGTTCACTGTCGAATTCGAGCTCGTAGGCGTAGATGCCGGATTCGGCTTCCTCTGGAAGGTGCACGATGGCGTCCACCACCCAGCGGCCGGGTTTGATCTCGTAGATGGGGTCTGTCTTTTCCACGATCGGAACGCCTTTGAAGCGGATTCGCCTCGAAAGCCTCCCCTCGACGACCTCGGTCGAGTGCTCTGGACACATGACATACACCAATCGGTGACCAAAATCAGAACCCGCGGCGATCTTCTCCGGCAGCAGGTCATTCTTTTCGATGATGAAGAAGGGTCTCTTCTGGTTCTCACAGTCGTATTCCTGCGAGACCACCTCGGGGAAGGTTTCGAGCGAAGCCCCGGGATCCCGGAAGTGCTTGACGACCGACCAACGAGCAGACGCACAACCCAGACAAAGGGTCATGGCGAGCAATGCGATCACTCCGTTTCGATGATCCACCCCTGACCTCCAGTACGTTCCGAGCGTTGCTGCGGAAGGTTTTCGTCCCTTGAACCTGGTGTCGCTGCCGCTGGCCGCGGAGCTGATTTTTGAGTTGTCGCGCGCCTTGCGACGGATGCGGGAGGCTCGGTCGGTCGGGCAGCGGGCAGGATCGAGCCGACCTCCGAATCGATCGCCGCTTCGACGCGCAATGGCTCCCCGGAAAGGATTCGGGATTGATACTCCCAACTGGCCGTGGTTGACGAGGGCTCGGGCTCCCGCGTTTCCAGAGTCGCTGTTTCGAGGGTCTCCGGGGCGGCGTGCGAGTCCAACTCGGAGTGGGTCGTCGCGTGTGTCGACGCCTCGAGTATGGTCGCCGAAATCTGTGTCAGATCCGATGGGGTCGAGCCAGCGGTTTCAGTCGGGATGATCCGCCCGATCACCAACAGATTGATTCCAAGCAGGAGCACGAGCGCGACGACCTCCGCCGCTCCGCGGTATTCGCGCGCGGTGGCGAGAAGGGCGTGCAGTCGGGACGCCGGGCGATCGAGCACGGTGGCATCGATCCGGGTGGGTTGGCTGCAATCGATCGTCGACACTTCGGAAGTGTCGTCGTCGAGCATTACGCGCGTCACCTCGACCCCGTGGCTGTCCGTCTGCTGTACCGAGGGGCTGCGGGTCGGTTCCGGCGGTGTCAGCGGCTCGTCGATCAGCGCGAGTTCGCATTTGTCCAGCGCTGCTCTGAATTCGCCGGTCGTCGCAAATCGGTCATCGGGGCTTTTTTCGAGTGCCCGCAGCACTGCCCGCTCCAACTCTTCCGGGAGTTCCGGGATGAAATTGCGAGGCGTGGGCGCCGGCTTTTCGATGTGTGCGTGCATCAGTTCGTAATCGTTCTTGGATCGGAACGGGACCCTGCCGGTGACGAGGTTGAAGAGCAGCACGCCGAGCGAGTAGATGTCCGAGCGCGCATCCGTCTCGCGACCCCGTACCTGTTCGGGCGACATGTACTGCAGCGTTCCGACCATATGGCCCTGGCGGGTGAGTCGCGAAGAGCCGAGCGCGCGGGCGATGCCGAAGTCCATCACCTTCACGGTGCCCTGGGTGTTGAGCATGATGTTCGAGCCCTTGATGTCCCGGTGGATGACCCCGTGTTCGTGCGCGTAGCCGATGCCGTCCAGCGCTTGTTGGAACCACGGGACTGCGCGAGTTGGGGGAAGCGGGCCGGACTGTTTGACGATTTCGGAAAAGGTCTGGCCTTCGACGTGCTCCATCACCATCCAGATTCCGTCGTCGCTGATCACCATCGTGTAGAGCATCGCGATGTTGGTGTGATTGAAGCGCGCGAGCACCTGGGCTTCTGAGCGAAATCGGGTCAGGACCTTGGATTGCGTGGCGAGATCCGAGCGCAGGGCTTTGATCGCCACGGTTCGATTGAGCAGGGTATCGGTGGCGCGGTAGACCTCTCCAACTCCGCCTTCGCCGATCTTCTCTTCGAACCGATAGTTACCGACGGTCTTGCCGATCACAGATACCCCGTCACGCCGGCGCAAATGAGCCGCATGCGTCATCGCTATCGGACGCTGGGCGGGGCGTCTTGACGCCGCTAAACGCCCCGCGGGGAGCACGGCTCGCGGAGCGCTTTTCGCGCAAGCCCGATCAACAACGTTCAGCCGTCCCCGCGTCGGGCCGATTCAGACCGACATGTGGCTCGACGTCCTCGTAATCGCGGTGCTGGGCTGGTTCTCGTGGGCCGGCGTGCGCCAAGGTGGATTGGCGGCGGGGTTGGGGATTCTCACGCTGATCGTCGCCTATGGCACCGCGTTCATCGCAGCACCCATTCTCGGTGCCCCGGTAGCCAACGGGCTCGGCGTCTCTCCGTTACTCGGGGTGCCGGTCGCTGGGTCGATTGCGTTCCTGGTTGCGTTCGTCGCCATGGCCATCGTTTCGAAGATTTTGCGTCGGCGGGCAGGAGACGCCGACGACGAAGGGCGCAGCATTCGGGATCGCTTTCTGGGTGGCGCGTTCGGAGCGGTTCGCGGCGCCTTCGTGGTGGTGTTGCTGTGTTATCTCGCGCTCTGGGTCGAGGCCCTGCGCCTCTCGGGCTCAGCGGACGGGCTTCCCAAGTTGGGCAACTCGGCGGCTGCCGCGGTGACGTCATCCATGGTGGAGGCGGGAATCGAGTCGGCCCTCTCGGATTCGGGTCGCACGGGCCATGTCGTCGCGAAGCTCGCCTCCAACCCCGGAGCGGCCGTGGTCGATCTCCAGGCCGTTGTGTCGAATCCGCGGGTCATCGCCGTCCAGCAGGACACGCATTTCTGGGCAAACGTCGAGGCGGGTGCGATCGCAGCAGCGCTCAACACCCGAAGCTTCATCAGGCTTTCCGAAGACGAGGAACTTCGCCACCAGATGGCGTCGGTTGGGATGATCGATCAAGAGTCGGCCGAAGCCGCGGATCAGTTTCGCGCCGCAGTGGGCGACGTTCTTCGCGAAGTCGGCCCCCGGATCCGCAAGCTGCGAACCGATCCCGAACTCACCGGATTGCTCGACGATCCCGAGGTGGTGGCGATGGTCGAAAGCGGCAACACACTCGGGTTGATGAATCATCCCCGCTTTCGCCGGCTGGTTTCGCGGGTGGCCTCGGACCCTTAGTCGATTAGTGGATCACCGCGTTCAGCTGGGTTCGGGATCCGCCCGGTCGGCCCGCGGTACGGTTTCCGGAGTGACGAGGCCCGCGGACATCACCAGCTTGAAGGCGTCTTCTACCGACAGATCGACTTCGATGAGATCGTCTTCAGGGACCAGCAGATAGAAGCCCGAGGTCGGATTCGGGGTTGTGGGCACGAAGCAGTTGATCATTTCCTGCTCCGTCACTTCCTGGACGATGCCCTGCGCGTGGCCGGTCGTGAACGCGATCGCATAGGCGCCCCGGCGCGGGTACTCGACCAATACGACCCGGCGGAAGCGCGCACTCTGGGTCGACGAGGCGAAGATCGCCTCGGCCAGTTGCTTCACGCCGCCGTAGATGCTCCGGGCGACGGGGACCCGCGCGAGCAGGCGCTCCCAGGCGCGCTGAAACTCGCCGCCGAGCAAGTGCCGTGCGATGACGCCGAGGAAGATGATGACGACGAACGTAAAGAGCATGCCGAGCAGTGGGATGGACGGCGGATCGTCGATGCCGGGCAGGACGAGCTTGATGACACGCGGCAGCAAGAGATTGTCGAGCCAGACGATGATCGAGACGATGGCCCAAATCGTGACGCCGATCGGTGCAAAGAAGAGAATTCCAGCGACGAAATAACGCCGGATGGCTTCGCGTATAAATTTGAAGATACGTCGTCGCACGGTTTTCGGTCGACCTCCTCGGGACGCCTCAGGGCTACCCGCTGTATCGGATACCACGGGTCGCGAATTGACGCGTGGGCAGCGAAAGCGTAGCGGCTCCAAAGGCGGATCCACCCGGCTGCGCGCTGAAGCCCCGAGACGATCCGCGCGATAGACTGTCGCGCAATGCCTGCGAAGCGGCGGGAATCGACGCTCCAGCAGAATTGTGAAGAAACTTTAACTTTTATTTGGAAGCCAATGAGCTCATTGATCTATCGAGTGAGAGCGTCGATGCGATGCCAGAGGCTGAGAGCGCAGTGAGCGAGCGCGTCCGGGAGATTCGAACCTCGGAGTGGCTGCTGGCCGGTGGGCTGGTGCTGGCCTTTCTGCCCGCGCTGATCGCGCTGATCGGAGTCTGGACTTCCGTCGACTACTACTCGCACGGCTTCCTGGTTCCGTTGGTCGCGTATTGGGCGGCCGCCCGCAGCCGCGTGCGCTTCGTCATCCTCGAGAACCGGGATCGGCGGGCTGTGATTGCCGCGATCGCGGTGGTCCTCCTCTACGCGATGGGGCTCGCGTCCGGAAGCGTTTCGCTGCAGGGGCTGGCGTTGGTCGCGGCCGTCGCGAGCTGTGCGTTCTACCTCGGCGGAAGCCGGGGCTTGCGGGTGCTCGGATTTCCGCTGGCGTTTCTCGTCTTCATGGTGCCGCTGCCGCCGCCTTGGTTGACTCCGTTGATCGTCAAGCTCCAGTTGATGGTGAGCGCCGCCGCGGTAGAACTGCTGGGTTGGTTCGGATCGGCGGTCGCCCGCAGTGGCAACGTCATCCAACTGCCTGCTGGAGATACGCTCTTCGTCGCCGAAGCTTGCAGCGGAATCACTTCGTTGGTCACGCTCACACCGCTCGCGATCGTGCTCGCGTACTTCACGGAGAATACGCTGGCGCGCCGTTTGACGATCGTCTTCGCGGTCGTTCCCGCGGCAATGCTCGGGAACCTGTTGCGGGTCATCGTCACGGTGCTGGCCGCTGAGCGCTACGGCGCCGAAGCGGCCACCGGGAACTGGCTCCACGAGTCGGCCGGGCTGTTCACATTCGTGCTCGCGTGTCTCGCGTTGATCGGCCTCGGGGCTTTGATGCGGCGCCTCGCGCCGGCCCGTGCGTGAGCGAGACACCCCCGAAACCCCGCACGCTTTCCGAGCGCACCAAAGCGCTCGCGTTGGCGGTGGGGTTCGATCTCGCGGGCATCGCCGATGCTGTTCCGCGTCCCGAGACCGAGTTTCTGCGCGACTGGCTCGCGCGCGGATTCGGGGGGGAGATGGCTTACCTCGCGCGCCGGGTCGAGGAGCGGGTGGATCCGCGGCGGGTTCTCGAAGGAGCGCGCAGCATCGTCGTCGTCGGCCTGCTCTACGATCCTGAACTCGCGGCCATCGATTCGACCCGCACGGCGGCGATCGCCCGCTACGCGGGTGGCGATGACTACCACGACGTGATGCTGGATCGGCTGCGGGCGCTCGAGTCGGGTCTCGCGGCGATGGTCGACGCGCCGATTGCGAGCCGAGCCTATGTGGACACCGGGCCGGTTCAAGAGCGCGTCTTCGCCGCGTACGCGGGGCTCGGCTGGATCGGCAAGAACACCTGCCTGATCCATCCACGACACGGCTCCTATCTGTTTCTCGCCGTGCTCTTGACCGATCTCGCACTCGAGCCGGATGTGCGCGAGCCCGATCATTGCGGCAGCTGCACGGCCTGTCTCGACGCCTGCCCGACCGACGCTTTCGCGGCGCCCTATGAACTCGACGCCACGCGGTGCATCTCTTACGCGACCATCGAGGCGCGCGGACCGATTCCGGAATCCATGCGGGTCGACCACGGAAACTGGGTATTTGGCTGCGATGTCTGCCAGGAGGTCTGTCCGTGGAATTTGCGCGAGCGGCGGGAGCTGCCCGTAGACGCGATCGGACTGCGAGAGCGCATCGCGCCGCGCGCGCAGTGGGTTCGACCCTCGATCGAGTGGATCCTCGAACTCGACGAAGAAGCCTGGCGCGCCGCGACGCGCAAGACCGCGATGCGCCGCACCCGCTACGCGGGACTGATCCGCAACGCCCTCGTCGCGGCCGGCAACACGCGCGACGGCTCGCTCGAGAAATCCATCCGCCGCCACCTCGAAAGCCCCGATCCACTGATCGCCGAACACGCCCGCTGGGCGCTCGCCCAACTTCCCTCCTGATCCCAGCCTCCCTACAAAGCCCACCCAAAATCAGATTCCGAGTACGGTGGCCCATCGCCCTCGGCCCCACGCTCCAGGCACCTGCCGGCAACGCAAAACGCGATGCCACGATTCCGAACGACCCGGTCAACTGGGCCCCCGCCAGTGGCGAGTAGCGAACCCATCCGGCAGGTCTGCGCGGGCTGCCAGTGATGAGCAGCGAATTACTCGCCGGACCTGCGCGGGCAGCGATACGGGCGACCTGGGCGCATTCGGTTCCGCCGCTGAGGCCTTCCCAGTGATCGAGGATTTCCAGATCCGAGAAGAGCTGCGGGCAGCTCGCCGGACTCGAGCAGGTGGTCGGGATTGCGCGGGCCGGATTCGAGTGCGCGCTGATCGTTGGTGAAGGTTTCGTAGACCAGCAGGCCACCCGGTGCGAGCACGCGTGTGATCGCCGGAACCAGCGGGCGATGGAGGAAGCGAAATACCAAAAGGGCTCCACAACACCCACTTCGGAGCGGAATCTCAGCCGGATTCTCAATGTCTGCGTGGGCTGTTTCGACCGAGAGTTTCCGCCGCGCGGCGGCTTCGCGGAGTTCCGCGAGGTGCGCTCGATTGCGGTCGATCCCGACGACCGGAATGCCGTCTTCAGCCGCAGCGAGCGTGTGGCGTCCTCGCCCGCAGGCGAGGTCGGCAACCGCGCCCAGCTGAGACGCGGCCCGGATTCGGTCGAGCTGATCGTTGAAGAATTCGGAAGGCGGTGATCGCTTCGGCATGGGGTCAACCGTCACCGCGCCGATCGCCAATCACCGATGCGAGTCGCCCGGGGTAGTCGGTGATGATGCCGTCCACACCGAGATCGAAAAGGCGGTGCATTTCGGCGGGGTCGTTGATCGTCCAGACGTGCACCTGGAGCTCCCCTGGCGTGTGCGAATTCGATCAGGGGCCTGGTGACGACCGGTTGCCCGCCGAAATCCGGGGGGACCTGGAGTGCCATCGGGCCCGGGGAGGGTTCGGTTCCCGCAGCGGCGCACTGAAGGAAATCGCGGATGTCGCGCTCGCTCGCACCCTGGGCGATCGGGCTCCGCGAGGCGGCCGAGTCTGGTCGCGAAGGTTCGCCATGATCTCGTCATCTCCCGCGGTGAGAAGTGTGATGGCCTCTCGCCGATACTTGGCGACGAGTTCCAGCGTTGCGGCGATCAGCTGGGAGCTGGGCGCTTTGATCTCGAGGTTGAAGCGGGCGTCCGGGAAATTGGAGGAACGCTTCTTCGAGGGTCGGAATCGTCGTGCCGCGATTCCGATACGGATGCGTCCGGCCGCCATCGGGACTGAAGTGGTAGCCGGCATCGAAGCGCCGCAAAGCCTCCGCGCTGAAATCGGCGACCGCTCCCGAGGCGTCCGTTACGCGATCGACGATCGCGTCGTGAATCAGGACCGGGATGCCGTCGCGGGTCAGGTGGAGGTCGCTTTCGAGCACGCCGGCCCCCTGGCTCAGCGCGCGCTCGAACGCGGGAATCGTGTTTTCCGGAGCCTCGCCCGCACATCCGCGATGTGCGATCGAAATGGGCCGTGGGAGATCGAAGTAGGGATGCGGCACGGCGCGTAGGGTAACATCGCGCGCCCAATGTCTGTGCTCACCCGAGACGTGATCCTGGCGGAAATCGAATCCGGCAGGCTGAACATCGATCCGTTCTGCCCGGAGCAGCTCGGCGCAGCGTCCATCGACCTCACGCTGGGCGATGAGATTCGCGTGTTCGAGTCCAACGATGGGCCGATCGACCTTCGGGAAGACGCCGACTATCGCGACCACACGCGCGTCTACCCACTCGACGAACCCTATGTGCTCGAACCCGGGTTGCACGATTCACGGCATCACGCGAGAGCGGATCGAGTTGCCCGGGCGATCTCTGTGGGTTCCTGGAGGGCAGAAGCCGATTCGCGAGGCTCGGCCTGATGATTCACGTGACGTCGGCCTTTCGTGCAGCCGGGCGTCGCGAAACCGCCAGGTGCTCGAAATGAGCAATGTCGCGGATCGCCCGCTGCGGATTCACGCGGGTGTTCGCCTTTGCCAACTCGTGCTGATGCGCACCGAGGGGGCCGCGCGCTACAGCGGCCGCTTCGCGGAACAGGAAACACTCTAGGTGCGCGCAGTCGTGCAGCGGGTTCGCAGCGCCGAGGTCTCGGTCGGAGGCGAGGTCGCGTGCGAGATGGGCGAGGGATTGCTCGCCCTCGTTGGGGCGGGGCAATCGGATACCGCCGAATCCGCAGCGGCGCTCGCCCACCGCATCGTTCATCTGCGGATCTTCGCCGATGAAGCCGGCCGCATGAACCGCTCCCTGCTCGACACCGGCGGGACCTTGGGAGTCGTGTCGCAGTTCACTCTTTACGGTGACGCCCGTCACGGTAGGCGACCGTCATTTGTGGCAGCCTGTCCGGCCGAGCAGGCGGCTCCACTGATCGAGGCCGTCGTGGATGCGGCGCGCGAAACTGGGGTGCCGGTCGTCACCGGTCGGTTCCAAGCCTCGATGGAAGTCTCGCTCGTGAACTCGGGGCCCGTGACGATTCTTCTCGACACCGAGAAGCTCTTCTGATCGGATTCCCGGTTGCACAATCGCGGCTGGTGGGTGAACGGAGTTTTTTGAACATCCAGCTGGTTTCGGTTTGCGGGTTGACTTGGGCGATCCCAGCGGCATCATCAAGTGGGGTGGCGTGGACCCGCCGAGGCGAGTTCGGGCTGAAAAGCGATTCAGATGGGAATCGCCAATCGAGAGGGGATATCGTGATTCGAATCAATGCAATGCGCGTCACTGTAATGCTGGGCGTGCTGGTTTTCTTGCTTCAAGCGAGTCCGGCTAGCGCTGACAGCAAGGGGGCCAGCGCGGGATTGGGTTCGGCCGCCGTCATTTCTTCATTGATCTACGGCCCGGTGAAGATGGCCTACTCGATCGTGGGCTTGGTCTTCGGCGGGATCGCATGGGGGCTCTCGGGTGGAGACACCGAAGTGATGAGCGCCGTGATTACGCCAGCGGTTCGCGGAGACTACGTGGTCACGCCGAGCCACCTTCGCGGCGAGGAATACCTCGAGTTCATCGGTCGGCAGCCTGGTTATCGCGAAGACATGGTGGTCCTCGAAGAGGTCTACTAGCCCGCGCAGGTACTGCTGGATGGGCTCGCTACTTGCCACTGGCAGCCCGCGCAGGTACCCGCTGGGTGGGTTCGCTGCTGTCCACTGGCGGGGGCCCAGTTTACTGGGTCGCTCGGGATTGGGGCGCTCTCTCGTGAGAGGCTTTACCGGGCGGGCTCCAGGGGGGCGTGCTTGCTCCTTTGGGGATGAGGTGCCGCCTGGGGGCCCGGCTGGTTGGGGGGCTCGGGGGGCGCGAGAGGGCGTCGGTTGGTGGAGACTGTTGGACGGGAGGGTGAAGGAGCGGGGAGGGCTGGCCGATTGATGCGGGGTGGCTGGCGCGCCTGATCCCGAACCGCGATTCTCTCCGACGGACTTATGACTGACTTCGGCTCCCATATCTACCTGGCATTTGCGGCTGGCCTGATCTCCGTGCTGTCGCCTTGCGTGCTGCCGCTGATGCCCGCCTACCTGTCACTGGTCTCGGGTATCTCGGTCGAGGAGATGCAAGAGGGCGGAAGCACCGCCGTGATTCGACGGCGCGTGATGTTCGCGTGTGGCGCCTTCGTCACGGGATTCTCCTTCATATTCGTATTGATGGGTGTCGGCGCGTTTGCGATCGGGCACGTTTTGCGCACCTGGCAGGCGGAGATCCTGGGCTTCCGGTTCGGCTTCGTGCAGATCGCCGGGGTCTTCATCATCTTGCTGGGCCTTCACATGACCGGCCTGATTCCCATCAAAGCCCTGTATCGCGACACCCGCTTGAACTTGAAGTTCAAGCAGAGGAGTGCGCTGAGTTCGTTTTTCGTTGGCGCCGGCTTTGCGCTCGGATGGTCGCCGTGTATCGGGCCGCCGCTGGCGATGATCCTGACGCTTGCAGGCAGTGGAGACACGGCGCTGCAGGGGATGCTGCTGCTGATGATCTACTCGGCTGGCCTCGCGATCCCGTTTCTGCTTGCCGGCTGGAGCATCGATTATTTCTTCCAGGCGTTTTCGCGCATCAAACGGCACTTCCGCAAATTTGAAATCGCCTCGGGTGGGATTCTCGTCGGCGTCGGGATCTTGCTCGTGACGGATCAACTGACCGTCCTCAACAGCCAGTTTCAATTCATGAACGAGTGGGTCTCTGCAGCAGAGCGGATGATTCAATGAACCAACGAGCCGTTCGCGCGGGAGCGCGCGTGGCGCTTCTGGTGTTGTGGGTGATTTTGCTCCCAGTGCTGGGCTGTAGCGCTCAGGAGGGCGGTGACTCGGGTGCAGCGGCATCCGAAGCTGCTTCCGAAAAGCCCAAGCGGCCCGCGCCGCGTTTCGAATTGAAGGGCGTCGACGGTCGCCCGATTGCGCTGGCCGACCATCGCGGGAAGCCCGTCGTGCTCGACTTCTGGGCGACCTGGTGCGTCCCGTGCATCTACCAGGTCCCCGAGCTGAATGCGTTCTGGGAGATCCATCGAGCGGCCAATGACGTGGCGGTGATTGGTGTCGCGGTCGATGTCGAAGGAGCCTCGGTCGTGGCTCCGTGGATCGAAGAAAAGGGTGTCGAATACCAGATCGCAATCGGCGATGAGGGCCTGGCGCGCGAGTTCGGCGTGATGGGATTTCCCACTCTCGCGATCATCAACTCCGATGGGAACATCGAGTCACTCCACGTCGGTTTGATCGAGGTGGAAGAGCTGGAGCGCCTGGTGGCGCCCTTCCTCGGCGCCTCCGAGGCGCAAGAGCCCGCCCTCTAGGCCGCGCGCACGCCTGATTTCGAGACTCGTCAGGGCTTGGCGGGACCCTCAAGCTGAAGGCCAGGATCGTCGAAACCGCTCTTGAGGTAGCTCCAGGGGGGGGCGGTTTGGTGGTGCGAAACGACGATACCGATGTCCGGGTTCGAGGCTCCTATCAGCGTGCCTTCCAGGCCGGCGAAACGGTGCTCCACGAGGGCCACTCCGGCGACAAGCTCTACGTCATCCAGAGCGGAGAGATCGAGCTGTCTCGAACCGCGCAGGGTGGCAAGCGCGTCGTGGCCCGGCTCGGAGCCGGCGATTTTTTCGGAGAACTTGGGGTGGTGCTCGGCAAGCCTTGCACCAACCAGGCCATCGCGGTCTGTAACACTCGGGTGTTGGAACTCGACCGCGAGACTCTCGAGGCGATGTGTCTCGGCGAGCCGGAGATTGCGATTCGGATGATTCGGGTGCTCGTTTCGCGGCTGATCGAAGCGGAGCGAAGGCTGGCTGTGTTGGGAGTCGACGATCTGCTTCGGCCGATGGTGCGGGACTTGATTCGCAAAGCGGAACCCCATTCGGAGGGCGGGTACCGGATCGAGAGCACGCTCCGGGAACTCGCGGACGACTGCGGTCTTTCGATGCTCGAAGCCCACCGGGCCCTGCATCAACTCTTCGACAGCAAGGCGATTCGATTGGCCGACGACTGCCTCTACGCCAAGGATCTGGAAGCGCTTTCGGCCTGCCTCGAGCCCACGTAACCCCCGCAAACCATGGCGGGTCGGTTTTTAGATAGGGACGTCTCCCTTTATTTGGAGGGTTGGTCTCTGGTCCTGAAGGGGTCTTCGGGGGTGGGGGCTGTGGGTTGGGTTCGGGCTCTGTTAGCGTGGATTCTCCGGCTTGGCTGCGGGGGGATGCGTGGGTCGCGGATTCAAGGTCTTCTGGGTGTTGGTGGCAGCCCTGTGCGCTTCGGGGTCCGCATCTGCGGCATTCGACACCTCGTTTGACGACGCCCCTTTCGAAGTCACCGCCGACATCCTTGAATACGAGCGCGCGCGCGATGTGTATGTGGCGCGCGGAAACGTTCGCCTGGTTCAGAAAGGCAAGACGCTTTCGGCCGATTGGATCAGCTTCAGCCGCCGCGGCGGTCGCGGTGTCGCGAGCGGGAACGTGGTCTTTTCCAACGGTGCCGACACCATCTTCTCCAGTTTCGTCGAGTTCAACCTCACCACACTGCAGGGCGTCCTCTTGAGGGCACGCTTCGACGCTTCGGAGAATCGATTCCGGATGGAGGGAGAGGAGATCGTCAAGACCGGGGACCGCACCTACACCTTCGAGGGAGGGCGGTTCACGACCTGCCGCTGCCCGGATGACGGCGCGGATCCGTGGGAGATCCGCGCGGCGAGCGCCGATCTCGAGGTCGAGGGCTATGCGGTCGCCCGCAATACGACGATGAACGTTCTCGGTGTTCCGATTCTCTGGATGCCCTGGATGCTCTATCCGATCAAGACCGAACGCGACTCGGGTTTCCTGTTTCCGGAATTCGGCTATCGCAGTCGAACCGGCTACGAGGTGGGGCTTCCATTTTTCTGGGCTGCGGCACCCAACGTCAATGTGACGCTGACGCCGAGTTGGCTTTCGAAGCGCGGTGTGAAGGGTGAGGTCGCGGCGGAGTATCTCGTCGGGGAGCACTCGTCGGGCGAGGTCTTCACTTCATTCATCTACGACGACGACGTCGAGGCCAATACCGTCGAGTATCCCTACGACCGCGAGCGCTGGATTGCGAAAGGGCATCAGGATTTCTATCTGCCGTTCGGTTTGAGGCTCAAGTCGGAGTTCAAGATCGTTTCCGACAACGCCTATCCCTTGGACTTCCGCGATCTCCCCCATTCCCGGCACGATCGCTTCCTGACTTCGAACGTTTCGGCGACGAAGCACTTCAGAGAATCCGGTGATTTCGGCTTCGTCGCCGCTGTACACCACGCCGACGACATGCAGAATCCCGGACGACCAGGATCGCGACGACTACCTGCTACAGCGTCTCCCGAACGCCGAGTTCGTCATGCTCCCGACGCGAGCCCCGTGGATCGAACAGTTGGTCCCCTCGTTCGACGTCGAGTACACCTATTTCGGACAGTACGAGAACCCGGAGTGAATCGTTTCGCGCCAGCACGGACTGCGACGGCTCGAGATTTCCGCCGCCGCTGCCTGCGATCCGCCCGGGCCGGAAATTTCACTTCCGGCGAGCGACCTTGTCGGCTCGACGCGCTGCTCTACGACATCGGGGCTCGACGCGCTGCCCGGGCGGGCAAGAACGGCGAGGTACGGGACGAGCGACCTCGTGGACCCCCACCGCAGACGACTTTTGACAGCATCTTGAATCCGGGCGGATCGGAGGGGAACGGGCGATTCGATGAGGGCGAACCGCTCGCAGATCGCGGCCACCGCATCAAGCTGAACCCGAGGCTCGCGTTGCCCGGGCGGCTCGGTAACTACTTCGAGGTGTATCCCGAGGTCGGCTGGCGGCACACTTTCTACGACTCCGGGTGCGGGCAGGAGGATTGGGGCTCGCTCACGGGGCGCGTGGATCTCCGCACGCGCCTGCGCGGCAGCCCTGGCAAGGGTGTCACCCACATCATGGAGCCGACGGATCGGTTACGCGATCGTGACAACGCCGAACTTCGACGATATCCCGCTCTTCACGCCCAACACCGCCGTGCCCCAGACGCGCGTTCGCCAGCTGAACCTCGACAACGTGACCAGGGATGGCGCGGATCGGCTCGACGACTTCAATGGTCTCACCTGGGGAATGGGCAACCGGTTCTACCGTCAGGGCAACCGCCGAACAGGGCCCGCAGATGCTCGCCGAATTCGTCGTCCTGTCGCAGTACGACTTTTCCGACGGCGGGCAATTCGGAAACTTGATCGTCGATGGAATGGCACACCTCGGTGAGTTCACCGACGTACGCTTCAATGCGGGTTTCGACCCCGAAGAGTCGAGGCTCGAGGAAGCACTTGCAGAAGGAGTGTGGCAAGGAGACCGTTTGGCGCTGCGGCTTCGCTACCGCTACCTGAGAACCATCCCGCAATTCTTCGAAAATTTCCTCGAGATCAACGATCGATACGATGATTTTCGGAGAGACTTCAATCGGATCAATCAGATCGGCGGTACGGTGGCTTACCGGTTGAGTTCGAACTGGCTGGCTCGCTACCGGGGAGCCTATGCGTTCGAACGTTCCTTCTCGCTCACGCATCGGCTGGGCATCGAATTCCTCAGCCAATGTGATTGTTGGGCGATGGGGGTCGAGGCTCGCCAGAATCGCGATACCGGATTCGAGGTCAGCGTTGTTTACCGGGTCGTCGGGCTCGGAAACGATCCGTCGACTTCCAAGGAGTCGGGGCTGGCTCAATTCAGCTTGCTTGACGATATCTAGTGCGTTTGATAACAACGCGTTTTTAAACTGTTTTCCTATCCTGGGGCGATCGTCTGCCCGTCGAGAGGCCGAGTTGCACCGCCCGTCCCGAGAATCGTTCGACGAACTCGCAAAGCGTGGGAACTGGATCCCCGTCGTGCGCGAGATTCGCGCCGATCTCGACACCGCGCTGTCGCTCTTCAAGCGACTCGACGATGGCGAGACGAGCTTTCTTTTTGAGTCGGTCGCGGGTGCCGAGAAGTGGGCCCGCTACAGCTTCATGGGACGCGGCGCGCGCGCAATCTTCCGGACCCGCGGACAGACCGTCGAGTGGACCGAGTCGGGGCAAAGCCAGAAATTCGAGATCGAGGGCGATCCCCTCGTCTATCTGCGAGACAAGCTGGCCGCAATCGAGGCAGCGATTCCAGAGACGGGCGGCGATTTGCCGCCATTTCTGGGCGGTGCGGTCGGGTTCGTGAGCTACGACTGGGTTCGCTTCGTCGAAAAGATTCCCGACGCGAATCCGGACGAGGTCGGCTTGCCGGACCTCTGGTTCATCTTTCCGGAAATCGTGGTGATCCACGACAGTGCGCGACACACGGCCTTCGTGGTGCGTCATGTCGAGGTGCGGCCCGGTGACGATCACGCTGCGATCTACGAGGCGGCCGTGTCGGACGTGGACGCCGTGGTGCGAAAATTGCGCGAGCCACTACCGGTCGAGGTGCAACGAGAGGCGTTGCGCACCCCGATGGAGTTGGCGCGATCCTCGACCCGCGAAGCGTTTCACGAGATCGTCAAGCGAGCCAAGGAGTACATCGAGGCTGGCGATGTTTTTCAAGTCGTGCTCTCGCAGCAGTTTCGCGTGCCCCTTCAGGTGGATCCTTTCACCATCTACCGGCATCTGCGATCGATCAATCCAAGCCCCTATCTATTCTTCATGCGCTGCGACGGGGCGGTGATGATCGGTTCGTCGCCAGAAGCGCTCGTGAGACTCACCGGTAGCAAGATCGATGTGCGACCCATTGCCGGGACGCGGCGTCGCGGCGCCAGTCCTGAAGAGGACGAGGTGATCGAGGCGGGCCTGCTTGTCGACGAGAAGGAGCGCGCGGAGCACCTGATGCTCGTCGACCTCGGCCGCAATGATGTGGGGCGGGTTGCGGCCATCGGTAGCGTGCAGGTGAGTGAATTCGCGATCATCGAACGCTACTCGCATCTGATGCATATTGTGTCCAATGTCCAGGGCGAATTGCGGCCCGGCCTCGACTGGTTGGACCTTCTGCGAGCGACCTTCCCGGCGGGCACACTGTCGGGCGCACCGAAGGTCAGGGCGATGGAGATCATCGACGAACTCGAGACGCTCCGGCGCGGCCACTACGGCGGTTGCGTGGGTTACATCGATTATTCGGGCAACATGGATACCGCGATCGCCATTCGAACGATGCTGGTGAAGGACGGCGAGATCTTCATGCGCACGGGGGCCGGGATCGTCGCGGACTCCGACCCGGATTACGAATTCGAAGAAACCATGACGAAGGTCCAGGCTCTCGTCGAAGCAATCGACATGGCGCGCGAGGGGATCGATTGATGGCGGCCCTATCTGCGAAAGCCAAAGCGCCTGTGCGGCTCTTGATGATCGATAATTACGATTCCTTCACCTTCAACCTCGTTCAATACCTGGGTGAACTCGGCGCCGAGGTCGAGGTCGTTCGAAACGATGTCGAGACAGTCGACGTGCTGCTCGAGCGAGATCCCGCCGGAGTCGTGATTTCGCCCGGCCCCGGTGAGCCCAAGGCCGCCGGTGTTTCCGTCGAAATGGTTTCGGCCTGTGCGAAACGCGGCATTCCGCTGCTGGGTGTCTGCCTTGGCCACCAGTCGATTGGCATAGCGTTTGGTGGGCAGATCGTTCGCGCCCGATCGATCATGCACGGAAAAGTATCGTCGATCGAGCACGATGGGAGTGGAGTCCTTCAGGGGATCGACTCACCTTTCGAAGCGACTCGTTACCATTCGCTGGTGATTGAAAGGGATACCTGCCCGGAAGATCTGGTGATCACGGCCCACAGTGACGATGGCGAGATCATGGCGGTTCGGCATCGGGAATTTCCGATCGAGGGTGTGCAGTTTCATCCGGAGTCGATCCTGACGCGTGTCGGGAAGACGGTGCTCGGCAGATTTCTGGAGCGCTGTTCGGCCGGAGCAACCGCGTGAGTCTCCGTATGGCGATTAGTGCCGCGATGGAGGGCTCCGAGGTGCCCGGGCCGATCCTCGAAACCGCGTTCGCCGAAATCATGGATGGGAAGGCGTCCGATGCCCAGATGGCCGGTCTGCTCATCGCGCTGCGTTGCAAAGGTGAGACGGTTGGCGAGATCGTGACGGCTGCCAAGGCACTCCGGAGTCGAGCCGTGATGGCGGAGGGTGTCGATCCCAATGCGATCGACACCTGCGGAACCGGCGGCGACGGCGCGCAAACCTTCAACATATCGACCACGGCCGCGTTTGTCGTTGCGGGTGCCGGTGTACCGGTCGCGAAGCACGGGAATCGCGCGGCGAGCAGCAAGTCTGGCAGCGTCGACGTGCTCGAAAGTCTGGGCGTGCGCGTCGACCTTGCGGTGGAGGAGTCCGCGCGCATCCTCGCCGAGGCCGGCATCGTGACGTTCTTTGCCCCGCGCGCCCATCCCGCGATGAAGATGATTGCGCCGGTGCGTCGAGAGCTCGGCGTTCGAACGCTGATGAATTGTCTGGGGCCCCTGCTCAATCCGGCGGGTGTTCGACTGCAGCTGGTGGGTGTCTACGCGGCTGAATTGGTCGAAACGATCGCCGAAGCGTTGGGCGAGCTGGGTGCCATCCGAGCACTCGTGGTACACGGCTCGGATGGTCTGGACGAGATCACGACGCGTGGGCGGACCGATGCGGTGTTGCTGACGGATGGGGGCACCTCGCCAATTTCGATCAACCCGGCAAGCCTGGGTTTTCCACCTCCGCTTCAGGGAGCGCTTCGCGGGGGCACCGCCGAAGAGAACGCCGAGATCGTGCGCAGCCTGCTCGAAGGCGAGAGCGGCGCCAGGCGAGACATCGTGTTGCTCAATGCCGGTGCGGCGATCTGGGTGGCGGGCGCGGCCGAGTCTCTCGAGGAGGGCATCGAATTCGCCCGGCGTAGCATCGATTCGGGTGCGGCCCGAGAGCGTCTCGCGATGTTGATTGCGGCGTCGGGCGCGGGAGCGGATGTCGGGGAATGAGCATCCTCGAAGAAATCCTGGTTCGAAAGCGGGCAGAGGTTTCGAGCGCCAAGCAGCGGCTGTCGGCGGACCGCCTGGCTTTGGACGCAGAGGCCTGCGACGCACCGACGCGGGGCTTTCGCACGGCACTCACGCGGGGATCCAGGCCGCGGATCATCGCTGAAATCAAACCGCGCTCCCCGAGCCGCGGCGTGATTCGGGCCGATTTTGAGCCGGTCAGCTGTGCCAAGGCCTATTTCGAAGGGGGTGCGGCCGCCATCTCGGTGCTGACGGACAACCACTATTTCGGGGGCGAATTGGCCTATCTCGAAATGGTGCGGCGCGCGGTGTCTTTGCCGCTGCTGCGCAAGGATTTTGTGGTGGATGCCTATCAGGTCGACGAGGCGCGTGTCGCTGGCGCAGACGCGATTCTCCTGATCGTCGCGGCATTCCCGGGCGCCGATTCAGCAGCTGAGATTCGACGACTCAGGGAGCGGGCCGGCTCGCTCGGCCTCGACGCGTTGGTCGAGGTTCACGACGATCGCGAATTCGAGATCGCAGTCGAGTGCGGGGCGAACCTCATCGGCGTCAACAATCGAGATCTTGGTACCTTTGAGGTCGATCTCCGCATCAGTGAGCGGCTCGCAGACCGGGCGCCTGATGGAGTCGTGGTTGTTGCAGAATCTGGCATCTTTACGGCGGGAGACATTTCGAGGCTCGAGTCCGCTGGGGCCGATGCATTTTTGGTGGGAGAAGCGCTGATGCGAGAACCGGATCCCGGCCTCGCATTGCGCGAACTACGGAGGGAATCGTGACAGGGAGCATTCGGATCAAGATCTGCGGGATTACAGATCCCGACGATGCACAGGCTGCGGTCGACGCCGGCGCAGATCTGATCGGGTTGAATTTTGTGCCGGGTTCGCCGCGCATGCTGGATCTCAAGACTGCTGTGGCTATTGCAGACCGGATCGAAGGGCAGGTCGAGCGGGTGGGCATCTTCCAGGATGCAGAAGACGACGAAATCACCCGCGTGTTGCGTCGGGTCGAACTCGAGCGAATGCAATTTCACGGGGATGAAACCGAGGAGCAGGTCGAGGCGGTCGACCTCCCGGTCATCAAGGCGCTTCGAGGCGCGGATCTCGAAGCGGCCGAAGAATATCCCGGGACGATGTTGCTGCTCGACCACCCGAGCGAAGGGGGTGGTAGCGGAGTGGCCTGGGAATGGAGTGACGCGGGAGCGCTGATCGAGAGGGGCTACGATGTCATCATCGCCGGTGGCCTTACGGCGGAAAACGTTGGCGAAGCCATCCGCGGCCTTGGCGATCTGCTTCCCTGGGGAGTCGATGTCGCCTCGGGCGTCGAGGGTGACGGGCGTCGCAAAGACGAAGCCAAGATCACGGCCTTCATCGCGGCGGTTCGAAAGGCGGAGATCGAAGAGGAATGACAGTGGCCGACGTTTCGGGTTGTTTTGGCGAGTATGGTGGGCGCTACGTGCCTGAGGTGCTGATCGCAGCGCTGGATGAACTCGAAGAAGCCTATCCGAGAATCACCCAGAGCAGCGAGTTCCGCGCCGAACTCGATGATTTGCTGGCGACCTACGCGGGGCGCCCGACGGCGCTGACCTTCGCGCGGCGCATGACGGACGATCTTGGCGGTGCCAAGATCTACTTGAAACGGGAAGACCTCGCACACACGGGGGCCCATAAGATCAACAACGTCCTCGGGCAGTGTCTGCTTGCGCGATACATGGGGAAACGGCGCGTGATTGCGGAGACGGGTGCGGGCCAGCACGGCGTTGCAACCGCCACGGCCTGTGCGTTGCTGGATCTGAAATGCGAAGTCTACATGGGTGAGCAGGACATCGAACGTCAGGCCCTCAATGTTTTTCGGATGGAGTTGCTAGGAGCCAGTGTCCACCCGGTGTCGAGTGGATCGAAGACCCTGAAGGACGCCATCAACGAAGCCATGCGAGATTGGGTGACCCACATTCGGAACACCTACTACTGCATCGGTTCGGTCATGGGCCCCCACCCCTATCCGATGATGGTGCGCGACTTTCAGCGTGTGATCGGTGTCGAGGCGCGTCAGCAAATGCTGGACGTCGAGGGTCGGCTGCCCGATGTGCTCGTCGCCTGCGTTGGCGGGGGCTCGAACGCCATGGGCCTGTTTCACCCGTTCATCGAAGATGACAGTGTCCAAATGATCGGCGTCGAAGCTGCTGGCGAAGGGCTCGAATCGGGGCGTCATGGGGCTGCGCTCAGTGCGGGGGCCGCGGGGGTGATGCACGGCATGCGCAGTCTCGTTCTATCCGACGATGATGGTCAGATCTTCGAGGCTCATTCGGTATCGGCGGGGCTCGACTATCCGGGTGTCGGGCCGGAGCACGCGTATCTTCGAGATAGCGGGCGCGCCACCTATGTGACCGCTGACGACGAATCGGCGCTCGACAGCTTTGTTTATCTGTCGAAGATGGAAGGCATCATTCCGGCCCTGGAATCGGCGCACGCGATCGCCCACGCGCGAATTCTCGCACCAGATCTTTCCAGCGATGCCATCATGCTGATCAACCTGTCTGGGCGCGGTGACAAGGACGCGCCCCAGGTCCGCGATCTACTCGCGGCGCGGCAATCGGGGTCGCACTGATGGGCCGAATCGAAAGGCGCTTTTCAGAATTACGAGAGCGCGGAGAGTGTGCGCTGATCCCCTTTCTGACCGCCGGAGATCCGAACCTCCCGACCACTGAAGCCTTGGTGTTGGCCATGGCCGAAGCGGGTGCCGATTTGATTGAAATCGGCGTTCCCTTCTCGGACCCCACAGCAGAAGGGCCCACCATCCAGCGCTCGAGTGAGCGCGCACTGAGCTCGGGGACCACGCTGCGGGGCGTCCTGAAGCTGATCAAGAACCTGCGGCCCAAGATCGAGCAGCCGCTCGTGCTGATGGGATATGCAAACGTCTTTCTGGCGATGGGTGAGCGAAACTTCGCGGCGGCCGCGAAGGAGGTCGGTGTCGATGGAGTCATTACAGTGGATCTGCCGCCGGAGGAGGGCGAACTCTTTCTTGATTCGCTGATCGAATGCGAGATCGATCCGATCCTGCTGGCTTCGCCCACGACCTCGGAGTCTCGCATGGCAATGCTCGTCGAGAAGACCCGGGGATTTCTCTACTATGTGTCGCTTACCGGTGTAACCGGTGCGCGGAAGGAGATTGCGGCAGGTTTGGAAGAAGCGGTTTCGAAGATCCGAAAGATTTCCGAGATTCCAGTCAGCGTGGGGTTCGGAATTTCAACGCCCGAGCAGGTCGCCGAGATCGGACGTTTTGCCGATGGAGCCGTGGTGGGAAGTGCGCTGATAGATCTGATCGAAGCGGCCGAGACGCCCGGGCCGGCCGTGGCTTCCGTGTCCGAGTTCGTTGCGAAACTCAAGCGCGCTTTGCGCTGAATCGCTCGAAGAGCATCCGCGTCTGATTCTGGGTTTCTTCCAGGCTGCCCGAATTGTCGATGACGATGTCGGCCATGGATTTCTTGCTCTCGATCGGCAGTTGCGCGCGGATTCGCTGGAGCGCCGCTTCCCGATCGCAACCGTCTCGATTCATCAGCCGCTCGACCTGTAACTGCTCTGGCGCGTAGACGAGGACCGTTGCATCGAAGGATGAAGTGAGCCCCTGGCTCGAGCCGTTTTCTCTCCGTTCGAAGAGAAGCGGGATGTCCAGCACGATCAGCGGCGTTTCCGTCGCCTGGGCGCCGGCCATACGATCGGCCATGGTGGCGATGACCTTGGGGTGCACGATCGCCTCTAGCCGTCTGCGGGCTGTGGGATCGCCAAAGACGATTGTGCCCAGGGCGCTGCGATCAAGGCCGCCTTCAGCGTCGATCAGGTCGGATCCGAATGCCTCGGCGATCTCGTCGAGCAGGGGGGCACCGGGCGCCTGCAGTTCGTGGACGATCGCATCCGCATCGATCACGCTTGCGCCGAGCGAGCTGAGGAAGCCTGCGACCGTGCTCTTTCCCGTAGCGATCCCACCGGAGAGTCCGAGAACCGATGCCATGGGGCGGAGAATTGCATGCTCTGGCGCTCAACGCACATGGCGTGTGGCTCGCCTACGTGATGGAGTCACTCTCGCCGACCATGACGCAGTTCTTGCCCCCGGCCTTGGCGCGGTATAGAGCGCGGTCCGCCTGCTCGAAAAAATCCTTCCGATTGCCCGTGAACTGGGCGACGCCCACAGAAACCGTGACGCGGGTAAGTCGCATCGTCTCGCCCAGAATGAACGAGGACTCGGCGATTGCGGTTCGAAGTTTCTCCGCGAGTTGATAAGCGCCGTCTTCGTCGGTGCCGGGAGCGAGTACCGCGAACTCCTCACCGCCGTACCGCGCCAATAGGTCGCTCGAGCGCACGGCCGCATTCATGATCATAGCGAGCCCGTGCAGGAGCTCATCGCCCGAAGCATGTCCAAATCGGTCGTTGAGTGACTTGAAATCGTCGATGTCGATCAGCAGCAGCGAAAGTGGGATCGATGCGCGTTCCGCACGCCTGATTTCGCGAGTGAGCTGGTCCTGGAAGAACCGGTGATTATGCAGCTTGGTGAGACCATCGGTGATCGAGAGTTGCTCGAGAAGTTCGTTCGCCTGTTGGAGCTTGATGTTGTGGGTTTTGAGGTTTTCGTTGCTTTCCTTGATTTCGTCCTGGGACGCGCGCACCCGTTGCAACATGCGATTGAACGCGTTGATGAGTACCCCGAGTTCATCGCGGGTGCCGGGATCTGGAATTTCGAACTCGAACTGCCCCTCTGCGACCCGGCGAGCACCCACCGAAAGAGCTTCGATCGGATTCAACACGGCCGAGGTGATTCGATACGAGATAAAACAGAGGAGCAAGATCGCCACCAGGTCGATCAGCAGCACCCGGCGAATCAAGATGAGCAGCGACGAATACGCCTCTCCGAAGGGAATCTCGAAGGCCGCATACCAACCGGATTCGTCAAGCGATTTTCCAAGCGGATGGGCGGTGCTCACGGTATGACGCCACGGCGAGTCGGTCGATTCGCGGACGCCGCCGCTGGTTTCATTGGGGCCCGGAGGCTCGACTTGGCTCGATGTGTCGGGCCCGCCACCCGCGAGCACACCACCGGTTCCCAGCGTGAGGAGCATGGTGCCTCTGGGATCTGGCGATTGCTCGGCGAGCAGCAGAGTGAGTTGTTTCCGGTCGAAGACGCCGACCGCGTATATGGGAGATTCGTCTTCTTGCGATATCCGCACCGAAGCCGCCGGAACCACGACTCCGTTGGCGAGTGAGGTCGCTATCCATTTGCTTGCCGAAAGTGAACCTTCACTCGCGGGCGGGCAGATGGGCGCCGAACCGACTCCGTCGGAGAATGCGGTGAGATGGTCACAGAGCGCAAAGCCTTCGAAGTAGCGACTCTCCTCCAGCAGCTCCGCGAGCGCCGATTTGCCCGCTTCATCCCACGGAGGTGAGGTCAGACGCACCAACTCTTCGCGGCCTTCCGAGAGCCATGTCGACGCGCTTTCCGCCGCATGCTGCACGGCTTTGGGGTATCGCTCGTTGATCGATTGAGCGATGAATTCCTGGGCGGGTTTGATCGCGGCCCAGCTCACGAGCATGGCGGCCGCAAAGCTCCCCGCGAAGACCATCAGGACGATCTTCGTGACGAGGCTGTTGATCGTCAGATGCTCAGATTGCGGGTCGATTTCAGGCATGGGCCCTTTGGGGTTGCCGGTTGCTGATGCATCGTCCAGTGGGCCGCTCGGCTTGATCGATTTTGGACCCCAAAAATCGATATAAATCCAGATTTTTCAGCTACTTAGGGGGGGAAACCGGGATGCTGGTGGGCCCGAAGTGGAGAAATTCCGATAACCCCTTGCAATTCCGATGCAATTCCCGTTTCGGAGAATTGCGCGCGCTGTGGGCCTCAACTACCTTGCGCAAGGTTTTTCAGGGGGTTAGCGGGATATTTGGCACCCGCGGACCTTCCGAACGCCGACCCCCCGCACCAACTCGCCTGCTGATCGTCGCGAATGCGGTTCGATCGGTTGTTGCAACGGGAAGAACATGGCCGAACCCGAACAGTCGAATCCCGAGTCCGGAGCTTCCGATGCCGATTCGGAACTCACGCGCCTGCGCGAGGAAATCGACGCGGTGGATCGAGCCATCCTCGAGCAGCTGAATCAGCGCGCGAAATGGGTGCTCGAGGTGGGCCGCCACAAGCAGTCCCGAGGTGCCTCCGTCTACGAAGAGGCGCGCGAGAAGCGGATCGTGAGCGGCCTCGTCGAGAGCAATCCCGGTCCGTTCCCCAATGACGGACTGGCCCCGGTATTTCGAGAGATCATTTCCGCGACCCGCTCACTCGAGGACGGCCTTTCGATTGCCTACATGGGGCCCGAAGGTACGTTCAGTCACGAGGCCGCGAACCTGAAATTCGGCCGGCTTGCGGCGCTAGAGCCACTTCCGAGCATCGGCGAGGTGTTCGCTGCCGTGGAGCGCGGAGCCGCGAACCTCGGGATCGTTCCCGTCGAAAACACGACAGAAGGGGTCGTGACCCGGACGCTCGATGCCTTTGCGGACAGCGACGTGTTGATCTGCGGCGAAGTGCTGCTGCGGATCTCGAACCACCTGGCGTCTCGCAGTGGTCGGATCGAAGACGTCCAGCGGGTGGCCTCGAACCCCCAGCCCCTCGCTCAATGCCGCCACTGGCTCGATCGCAACACCCCCGGCGTGGAGTTTCTGGAAACAGCCAGTACCACGGCGGCCGCCCAGCTGGCGGCCAAGGACGGATCGATCGCTGCGATCTGCAGTGCGAGTGCGGTCGAGCGCAACGGGCTGCGGACCATCGAGGCTTCGATCGAGGATCGGCGAGACAACACGACCCGGTTTCTGGTGATCGGCAAGCAGCTTCCGGAGCCGACCGGCAACGACCTTACTTCCGCGGTGTTTACGATTCGCAAGGACGTGCCGGGCGGCCTTCATCTACTGCTGCAACCCTTCGCCGACGAGGGGATCAATCTCACGTCGATTCAATTGCGACCCATCCGGGGCAAGCCCTGGGAGTATCTTTTCTTTCTCGATCTGGAGGGTCACCGCCAGGAACCGCGAGTCGAGAGGGCGCTCTCGCTCGTGGCGAAGATCGCCCACTCGCACCGCGTGTTGGGTTCGTTTCCGAGGGCTGACGTCGAACGGGGTCGGAGTTAGGCGATGGTTCTGAAGGAGATCATCAAACCCCATATTCTCGGCCTCGAGCCCTATCAGCCCGGCAAGCCGGTCGAAGAACTCGAGCGTGAACTCGGAATCGAGGATTGCATCAAGCTCGCCTCCAACGAGAGCCCGATCGGTCCCTCGACGAAGGCGATGGCCGCAGTTCGCGAAGCCCTCGACGGCGTTCACCGCTATCCCGATGGCGCGAGCTTCGCGCTGCGCGAGCGACTTTCGAGCCGACTCGAGGTGGATCCCGCGCAGCTCGTCTTCGGTGCCGGCGCAGACGAGATTCTCGAGCTTCTCGCCAAGGTGCTGCTTGGACCCGGCGACGAGGCGGTCTTCGCCTGGCCTTCGTTCGCGATGTATCCGGTCGTCGTGCAGGGGATGGGCGCGACATCGATCCGCGTGCCTCTCACGGGCGATCTGACCCACGATCTCCCGAAAATGTCTGCGGCCGTCACGGATCGGACCCGGTTGATTTTCGTCTGCAATCCCAACAATCCGACGGGGACCAGCGTGGGCGCAGAAGCATTCGATCGCTTCGCCGAGTCGCTGCCGGAAACCGTCGTTCTGGCGATCGACGAGGCGTACTACGAATTCGTCCGGCGTTCCGATTTTCCGGACTCACTCGAGTGGATTCGGCGCCGACCCGGAACGATCGCGCTGCGCACTTTTTCGAAGATCTTCGGCCTTGCGGGCTTGAGGATCGGATATGGGATCGCCGATCCCGAGCTCGCCGGTTACCTCCAGCGGGCGAGGCACCCCTTCAACGTCAGCCGCCTGGCGGAGGTCGCGGCATTGGCAGCGCTCGAGGATGCCGAGCACGCCGAGCGCGCTCGTGCGGTGAATGCCGAGGGCACCGACTACCTCCTCGGGGAGCTCGGCGCACTCGGAGTGGAAACGTGGCCCACCGATGCGAACTTTCTGCTCGCGAAGGCGGGGGCCGACACCGCCGAGCGCCTGCTGCGGGAGGGCATCATCGTCAGGGCGCTGAACGGTTTTGGGATGCCGGATCACATCCGGATCAGCATCGGGCTTCCGGAAGAGAATGAACGCCTGGTCAAGACGTTGCGAAGGTTGCGGGAGGGGAGTTTATGAAGCCTCTCTTCGAACGGGTCGCAGTGATTGGACTCGGATTGCTCGGCGGATCGGTCGCTGCAGCGGCTCGCCGTTGCGGCGTTGCCACCTGTGTGGCCGGCGCCAGCCGGAGTGGCGATGCGCGGGATTTTGCACTCGGCCGAGAGTGGGTCGACGAGGCCGGAAGCGCAGCGGAGGCCGCGAGCGGCGCCGATCTCATCGTGCTCGCGACGCCGGTTTTTGCGATGGCCGATGTGCTCCGGGAGTTGGCTCCCACGCTGCGTTCGGATGCGATCGTGACCGACGTCGGGAGTGTCAAAGCGCAGCTCGCCGAGACGCTGCCCGGTTTGCTACCCGCTGGTGTTTGCTACGTGGGCTCGCATCCGATGGCCGGAAGTCACGAGCGCGGCATCGAATATGCGCGCGCCGATCTCTTCGCAGATTCGACCTGCGCCGTCACCGATACCGGGCAGCCCGAAGCGGAGCAGCGCGTGTGCGCTTTCTGGCAGGCACTCGGAGCGCGCGTCGTGATGCGTGACCCCGCGGTGCACGATGATCAGGTTGCCTGGACGAGCCATACACCCCACGTGCTCGCCTTTGGTTTTGCGGCCGCGTTGGCACGTGCGCCCGAAAACTCAGGGGAACTCACGGGCGGTGGATTCCGCGATTTTACGCGAATTGCGGAAAGCGATCCCGAACTCTGGAGCGACATCCTGACCGCAAACCGCAAGGCGCTCGGCGCGCCTCTGGCTGCGGTGGGCGAGGCGCTTCAAGAATTGGGACAGGCAATCGAAGCGAATGATCCAGATGGGGTCGAGCGCTGGATTTTGGGGGCGCGCGATGCGCTCGCCCTCGTGATGCGTTCGGCACCTGCTGCAACATCGATGGATGAAGGTCATGCATCGAACCAAACCACCAATCCACGGCCAAAAACAGATTCGCGGTCGGGGTAAGAGAGCGAAAACAAAGCTGATGAATGAAGCAACCTCTAACGCAACTGGCGAAAGTTTTGCCGAACTTTTCGAGTCGACGAGTGAGGCCCTCAAAGAGGGTGAAGTCGTCAACGGGATCATTCTTTCCATGGACGAAGATCACGTTCAGATCGACATCGGATTCAAGTCGGAAGGCCTGATTCCCACCTGGGAGTTCATGGACGACGACGGAACCCTCCACATCCGGGTCGGCGACAAGGTTGACGTCCTTCTCGAAGAAGCAGAAGACGTGAACGGCCGAATCGTCTTGTCCAAGGAGAAGGCAGACCGACTCAAGGTGTGGGACGACATCAGTAAAGCCTACAAAGCCGAAGAGCCCGTCGAGGGCGTCGTAATCGCTCGAGTGAAGGGCGGGCTGGCTGTCGACATCGGCGTCAAGGCATTTCTCCCCGGATCGCAGGTCGACCTGCGCCCGGTGCGAAATCTCGAGCACATCGTCAATCAGCGCCTCAAGTTCAAGGTCATCAAGTTCAACAAGCGTCGCGGGAACATCGTTCTCTCGCGTCGTGCGCTTCTCGAGACCGAACGCAAGCAGCTTCGCGAAGACACGCTCGGGACGCTCGCGCCCGGACAGATCGTCGATGGCGTGATCAAGAATCTCACCGATTACGGTGCATTCATCGATCTCGGTGGGATCGACGGGCTGCTCCACGTGACGGATATGTCATGGGGGCGCGTCAACCATCCGGGAGATCTCTTCCAGGTGGGTGATGAGATCAAGGTGAAGGTGCTGAAGTTCGACCCCGAATCCGAGCGGGTCTCCCTTGGCCTGAAGCAGATTCAACCCGATCCGTGGATCGACGCGAGCATGCGTTATCCGATTGGCAAGCGCATCGAGGGAAAGGTTGTTTCGCTGGCAGAGTACGGTGCGTTCGTCGAGTTGGAGCCCGGCATCGAGGGATTGATCCACGTTTCGGAGATTTCGTGGACCAAGCGAATCAAGCACCCTTCGAAGGTCGTTTCGGTCGGTGATGTCGTGGAATCGATCGTGCTCGATGTTTCCGAAAAAGATCGAAAGATCTCGCTCGGGATGAAGCAGCTCGAGCCGAATCCGTGGAGCGTGATCGAGGAGAAGTATCCGATCTCGACTCGAGTGAGCGGAACGATTCGCAACATCACGAACTTCGGCATCTTCGTGGGTCTCGAGGAAGGGATCGATGGGCTCGTTCACGTGTCTGATATTTCGTGGACGGAACAGGTCAAGCACCCGGGAGAGAAGTTCAAGAAGGGCGATACGGTCGAAGCCGTCGTGCTCAAGATCGACAAGGAGAACGAGAAGTTCTCCCTGGGGATCAAGCAACTCGAGCAGAACCCCTGGGATGAAATCATCAAGAAGTATTCTGTGGGTAGCGAGATCACCGCGGATGTGACGAGTGTTGCCGACTTCGGAGCGTTCGTTCGCCTCGAAGAGGGCATCGATGGTTTGATCTACAGCTCTGAGCTGTCGTCGGAGAGAGTTGAAAATCCGGCCGACGTGGTGAAGGAGGGTGAGTCTGTCACCGCCATCATCACCAAGGTGGATCCCGTAGAGCAGAAGATCTCTCTCTCCATCAAGGCGCTTACAGACCGTGAGCAACGCGATGCTTTGAAGAAGTTGGCGTCGCAGCAGGCGCAGAAGCAGACGACGACTCTGGGAGACCTTCTCGCAGAGAAGCTCGCGGAGAAGGCCGAAGAGAAGGCCGAGGAGAGTGGGGAGTAGGGTGATGGACTTCGGCGATCGGATTGGGCGATCGTCGAAACCCGAAATTCGAGCGCTGTGCGGGCCAGTGGATGGCCCGCACAGCGCCAGGAACGGGCGCCATGTCAGGTGAACCGTCGGGGAAGGGAATGACAAAGAGCGGGTTGATTGAAGCAGTTGCCGAGGCGACGCCTCATATTTCCAAACGCGACACGGAGATCGTCGTGAACACGAGCTTCGAATCGATGGCGCAGGCCCTGAAAACGGGTGAGCGGATCGAGATTCGGGGCTTTGGGAGTTTTCAGGTCAAGATTCGCGAAGCCCGCGAAGGTCGAAACCCGAAGACGGGTGCCCCGGTGCACATTTCCGCCAAGCGGACTCCTTTTTTCAAGGTTGGAAAGGAGCTCAAAGAGATGGTCGACGGGCACGGTTCGGGCGAGGCTCGCACGTCGGAGCCTGGCTTCAACCCGGGTGACGGCTCGGCCTGAACGGCGAGAGGGTTCGATGAGGATTGTGCGTCGACTGATCACGGCCGTTGTCTTCGTGGCCTTGCTCGTTGTGGGCTGGAAGTTCGCGGCCAGCAACGCTCAGCCAGTCGTGGTGCACCATCCAGCCGGGGAATTTACCGCGCGCGCACTCTGGGTGGTTCTGTTGGCGGCGTTCGGTTCCGGTGCCGTTCTGGCGGCGGTCATCGCAGCCGTGCGCGGGGCTCGAATTCGGCTCGTTTCCCGACGCTACAGAAAGCTCGTCGATAGCCTGCAAGCCGAAGTCCATCAGCTCCGAAGTCTGCCGTTGTCCGATCAGCCAGTGCCGATCGCGGACTCAGCGCCGACTGAAGGGCTGGAACGGGGGTCGTAGATCGAATGAATTGGTTTGCGCGAGCGTTCGGGGGGGGCGCACGCGGTTCGCGGGATCTCGGTTCAGAGATGTGTTCCGCGCTGCTTTCCGTACTGGATCAGGACCTGGATCGGGCTGAAGAAGCCCTGATTCGGGCAGTGCGCATCGACGCCGATGGGATTGAATCCTATCTGGCCCTGGCTCGTCTGTATCGAATGCAGGGCGAGATCGGTCGCGCCATTCGCGTGCACCAGAATCTGTTGCTTCGAGAAGATCTTCGCAAAGAGCAGCGCCTGACGGCGCTCGCAGACCTGGGCGAAGACTTTCGCCAGGGTGGCTTCAATGAGCGGGCGATCGCTTGTCATGAAGACGTCATCCTCGCTGACAAGCGCGATCTGAAATCACTTCGGGCGTTGGTTCAGCTGTACACCCAGACGGGTCGATATGAGCAGGCGATCGAGCATTCACGGCGACTGACGCGACTGGAGGGCGGCGAACGAGGTGAAGAAGAGGCGCACTTGATCGTCGAGATGGCGAAGGCCCAATACGCGAATGGGCATCACGGCGAAGCCCGCCGATCGATCAAGAAGGCCTTGCGTTGCAACAAGCGTTGCGTGGCCGGTTGGGTGCTGTTGGGGGATCTGGAGGCGGAGCGCGGGCGATCGAAGGCGGCGCTGGCCGCCTGGTCGGAAGTGCCGCATCTCGACCGGGCGAGTGGGCCACTCGTCTACGCGAAGCTCGAAGCCACCTATGCGGCTCTCGGGCGAATTCGCGATTTCGAAGCGTTCGTTCGGGGGCTCCTCGAAGAGCAGCCCGAAGATGCCGGAGCCCGCCGCGCGTTGGCGACCCTGCTTTCCGCGCGAGGCGATATCGACGCCAGCATCTCGGAGTTGACCCGCCTGCTAGGTGCGGATTCCGACGATCTCGAAACGCGCGCTGCGCTGGGACGGATTCTCTTGTCGGACGGCCGCGTGGGTGACGCCGCGCGCGAATACGGCTCGATGCTCGATGCGATCAGTCGCCGCGGATTGCTCGGTGGCGAGGAGAAGCCGGAATGACGCGCGCCGCTCGAGACACGCCGATGATGCGGCAGTTCTTGTCGGTGAAGGCCCAGCATCCCGATGCGATCGTCTTTTACCGGATGGGCGATTTCTATGAGATGTTTCTCGCCGACGCCGAGATAGCAGCGCCACTTCTCGACATCACGTTGACCACGCGCGACCGCGACAAGGAAGATGCGGTGCCCATGTGCGGCATTCCGGTGCACGCAGCTGATCCGCACATCAAGCGCCTCGCAGAGTTGGGCTACCGCGTCGCAATCTGCGAACAGGTAGAGAGCGCGAAGGCCGCGGCGGGCCGACGCCTGGTCAAGCGAGAAGTGGTCGAAGTGATCACACCCGGCCTGGTCGGCAATCCGGAGGGGATCGATGGGACGCGCGAGCTGTGTCTGGCCGCTCTCGATCCCGGCCCCCCGGTAGGTGTTGCGATCCTCGACGCGTCTACCGGCGAACTCCGCAGCACGCAGGTCGATTCCGGAGCGGCAGCCGACCTGCCTTCCGCCGTTCTCGAGGAGCTTCAACGGGTGGATCCGAGAGAGATCCTGATCCCGACCGATCACCCTGCACTCGAGGCGCAACTCGAGAAGCTGATTCCAGGTGCTGCGCGAACCTGTGTCGCACCGGCTTCCTACGATCCATCGGACGCCGATGTTTCGATTCAGGGCTTCGACTCATCCCAGAGCGATCCCGCAACCCGGGCGACTGCGGCACTTCTCTCGTATGTCTCGGACAATCAACCGTTTGCGCTTTCGCATACCAATCGGCTGTCGAGCTACCGGTTGGCGGATACGATGATCCTCGACGCGGCGACCCGCGCCCATCTCGAACTCTTCTGCAATAGCGAAGACGGCGGTCGCGCTCGAACCCTCATCTCGCGGATCGACGTTTCGATGACACCGCTCGGGGCGCGGCGTCTGGCGCGCTGGCTCGCGTATCCGCTCGTCGATCCGGCGGCGATCGCGGTTCGCCAGGATGCGGTGGCGAGCCTCGCGGAGCGCGATCGTTTTCGTGCGGGACTGCGAGATGCGCTCAAACCCGTCCGCGATCTGGAGCGTCTTCTCACCAAAGCGATCCGACCGACTTCTACACCGCGGGATCTCGCAGCGCTGCGGAGTTCGCTCGAGTCGCTGCCGGGTGTGAGGAGTGCACTCGGCGCAGGTGACGACGAACTCCTACTGGCCGCTGCTGGGGATCGCCCGGATCTTCTCGCGGCGCCTCCGTCGCTTGCCGAAATCGCCGGACTGTTGCGCGAGGGCCTGGTCGACGATCCGCCGGCCGTCGCAAAGGGATCCCGCGGCGCCAACGAGACCGGCTATATCCGCGAGGGTTTTCGGTTGGAACTCGACGGGCTCCGCGAGGGCGTGCACAAGGGCCGGGATTGGATTGCGGGCTTCGAGGCCAGCGAGCGTCAGAGAACGGGAATTCAGACGCTCAAGATTCGATTTCATCCGGTTCACGGCTATGCGATTGAAGTCACCAAGACCCATCTCTCTCGCGTGCCAGACGACTACGAGCGAAAGCAGACGCTTGCCAATGCGGAGCGTTTTACGACACCCGAGCTTCGCCAGATTGAAGAGGGCGTCCGCGGGGGTACCGAGCAGGCGGCGGCGCTCGAACGGGCGATCTTCGAAGAACTCCGGCAGGCCGTCGTGGAACGCGCTGCGCAGATTCGGGCGGCAGCGGACGTCGTGGCAACCCTCGATGTGATCGCGACTCTCGCCGAGGTTGCGCGGCGCGACAATTGGGTCAGACCTCGGGTCGAGGAGGGGACCGCACTGGAGATTCGAAGCGGGCGCCATCCCGTGATCGAGCCACTGTTGGCCGCTCGAGGTGACGCGGAGTTCGTTCCAAACGATACCGACCTGGATTCCGATGCTACACAGATATTGGTACTCACGGGACCGAACATGTCGGGAAAGAGCACCTATCTTCGGCAGGTCGCGCTCATCGTGTTGCTGGCCCAGATGGGGAGCTTCGTTCCCGCGGAAAGCGCGCGCATTGGGATCGTCGACCGGGTGTTCACGCGGGTCGGAGCCAGCGATCGCCTCGCGCGCGGTGAATCGACCTTCATGGTCGAAATGCGGGAGACGGCCGAAATCCTGACGGCGGCCACGGCTCGGAGTCTGGTCATCCTCGACGAGATCGGCCGTGGAACCAGCACCTTCGACGGCCTCTCGATCGCGTGGGCGGTCGCGGAACATCTGCACGACTCTCCGAATCTGGGCGCGCGGACCCTCTTTGCGACCCACTATCACGAGCTCGCGGACCTCGCTTGCACGAAGCGACGTGTCGAAAACGCTCATTTCGAGGCTCGCGAGTGGGGCGATGAGGTCATCTTCCTGCGGCGGCTCGCTTCGGGAGCGGCGAGTCGATCCTACGGTATTCAAGTCGCGCGGCTGGCTGGACTCCCCGAGACGGTGATCGAGCGAGCGCGAACCATTTTGGGAAATCTCGAAGGGGGGGAGCTCGACGAACGGGGACGTCCGCGAATCGCCGGCTCGGGCGCTGTCGGCGAGCGAAATGATGATCAACCGAACCTGTTTCAATCCGCTGCGCCCAGCTGCGACCCGGCGGAGCGCGACGTGCTCGAACTGTTGCGATGCGCAGACCCCAGATCGCACCACACCCCTCGAGGCATTGGAGTTGGTGTCCAGGGCCGTGGCGAAACTCCGCGGCGAGGTGAAGTCTTGACACGACGAGGTCTCGTTCTGCTGCTGGTGTCGGCCGCAGTGATCGCCATGGGCGTCAGCCGTCCGCGCGGTCTGGCGGATGTCCTCGCCGTGCGTCACTGGTCATATCCAGACTACACGCGCGTGGTGATCGAGCTCTCCAAACCGATCGAAACGCATGTGCAACACCTTGGGCCGGATCCCGCGGCGAAGAAGTCAGAGCGTCTCTATCTCGACCTTCCTGGAATCTGGGTGGGCCGGAATTACAAACCGGGAATTGAGATTGCGGATGGCCTGCTTCGCTCCGTCCGCCTCGGACAGAACACCCTGCGCACGACCCGGGTCGTGATCGATGTCGAGCAGTACGATCACCACAGGTTACTGTTCCTCACACACCCGGATCGGCTCGTGATCGATGTGTACGGAGAGCGCGACGCCGGTAGTCGAGGAGGGGTTCCCGGTACCCGGCACGATGATCGGTTGCCAGCGGATGCGAGGGAGGTGAGAACGGTCATCGTCGACCCCGGTCACGGGGGTGCGGATCCAGGTGCCATTGGTGTGGGTGGGTTGCGCGAAAAGGATGTGACGCTTCGTCTGTCCAAGCTACTGATCGCGAAACTTCGAGCCTCGGGTTTCGAAGTGGTCACCACTCGGAAGACTGACCGAACGGTGAGCCTCGAAGAGCGCACGGCGATCGCGGAGGCATCGAAAGGCGACGTCTTCATTTCGCTCCACGCAAATGCGGCACCGCGTCGCAGCGTCCAGGGAATTGAAACCTTCTATCCCGACGCAAATCACGAGCGTCACAGCCTGCGCGTCGCAATGCGCGAGAACGGAGTTTCCCGGGATCAACTCGACGAATTGCAGCGAACGCTGGCGAAATTGAGAATCGGCGAAATCTCCCCCTATTCGGAGCGGCTCGCCTCTCTCGTGCAGGGCCAACTCGCCCAGGAGCTCCCATCTCGGTATGGGAAGATCCAGGATCTGGGCGCGAAGAAGGGCCCCTTTTACGTGCTCTTTCTCTCCAACATGCCGGCCATTCTGATCGAGGCGGGATTCGTAACCAACAAGTCGGACGCGAAGCGGCTTCGAAACGGGAATTATCTGGATTCTGTTGCGACCCAGATCTCGACCGGACTGGAGCGTTATCGCGATAGTGGGTCGACGCTCGCGCGACGCAACTCGAAATGACGGACCCTCCGTCGATCGATGTCTATTTCGGCGACGAGAACAGCGCGGCGCGGCGCGGCGAAGCCGGCGTCGTTTCTGCAGCTCGCGCTTATCTTGCAGCGGGTCGCGAGCATCTCCAGAACCTGCACAGCTCCGGTGCGCTTGGCCATCGGGTCAACGAGACCTATTCGAACCTGATTGACCGGCTGGTGCGCCGGCTGTTCCGCCTCGCTGAAGAGGATTATTTCAGCGATGGCCGAGAAATCCCAGCCGTATTGACGGTCATCGCCGTCGGTGGATATGGGCGCCGCGAACTGAATATCCACTCCGATGTCGATCTGCTCTTCCTCTACCAGTCGCCGCTTTCCGGGCACGTGAAAGTCGTTTCCGAGCGCGTTCAGTACTGGCTCTGGGATGCTTCGCTGTCCGTGGGTAGCGCGACGCGGACGATCGAAGAGACGATCGAGCTCGCGGAAGAAGATCAGACGGTTCGGACTTCCATCCTGACATCGCGCTGCCTCGCGGGAAGCGGCGTGCTGTACCATCAGTTCGTCGAGCGGCTGCGCTCCGGCTTCATCGCAGACTCGGGGACATTTGTTTCCAGCCAGCTTACGGCGTTGCGGGAGCGACACAGACAGCAAGGGGATTCGCTCTATCTCCTGCAGCCCAACATCAAGGAGGGGGCGGGCGGGTTGCGCGACTACCACGCGGCGTATTGGGCGCTGCAAGCCACTCAGCCGGGCGGTGGGCGAATCGACGACTTTCTTCACGTGGGTTTGCTGACGGAAGAAGAGTCCCGGGAGTACCTCGCGGCTTTGGATTTTCTTTGGAGGGTTCGCAATGAAGCCCACCTGATCACGGGCCAGAAGCGCGACCAGTTGAGCTTCGAACTCCAGGAGAAGATCGCCGATTCATTGGGGTATGCGAGCGCAGATGTGAGCGAGAGCGACGCTCAGCTTCCCGTCGAACGCTTCATGGGTGACTACTATCGACACGCCAGAGCGGTCCGAAGCTATTCACTGTTGGCGATCGAGCAGTGTCAGGCGCGGGTCCGCGGGACGTTCGGCGGTCGAAATGTCCAGGAGTTGGAGGATGGTTATCGAATCGCCGATGGCCATCTGGAGATTCCGCACACCAGTCTACTGAGCGACAAACCCATTCGGGTATTGGAAGCGTTCGCGGTCGCGCAGGAACACGAAGTTCCGCTTACCCGCAAGGCGCTGAGGCTGATTCGTGAAAATCTGCATCGCGTCGATGACGACTATCGAGCCGATCCAGATTGCATCGCCGTATTCTTGCAGATCTTGAATTCGGAGCGGAGGGTGATGCGCTCGCTGATGGCGATGAACGAGGTGGGCTTGTTGGCGCGCTTCCTGCCGGAATGGGAGCACATCGTCTATCGCTGGCAACACGTGATGTATCACACCTACACGGTGGATGTGCATTCGATCTTCCTCGTCGAGGAACTCCGGCGCCTCTGGTGCGGTCATTACGAGGAGGAGCAACCAGGACTCACGGCGTTGATGCGCGCAGTCGACGATCGGCCGGTGCTGTTTCTCGGAAGCCTGTTGCACGACATCGGCAAGGGCCTGGGGGGTGATCATTCGAGGCTGGGCGCCGAGCGCGCTCGGCGATGTGTGGAACGACTCGGTCTGGACGCCGAGCGCGTCGAGCGCGTCGTTTTCCTGGTCGAGTTTCATCTCGTGATGGCTCGACTTGCGCAGAATCGCGACCTCTCCGATCCCAAGCCGATCTTTGAATTTGCCCGCCTGGTGGGCGATCGCGCCCGGCTGAGGGATCTCTACCTGCTGACGTTTGCGGACATTCGCGCATCTTCGAGCAAGGCATGGACCGACTGGAAGGGGCAGCTGCTCAGCGAATTGTTCGAGCGAACTTCAGAGGTGATGGAGTCGGGATCCGATGATCCCTCGAAGGCCTTGGAGTTGATCGAAAAGCACGTCGAGCAACGCCGCGTGATCGCGGCTGAGGACCTTGCGGCGTTGGGTATCGCGGAGTCGGAGATCGAACAGTTCTTCGGGATGATGCCGCATCGCTACTTCATCGCCCACAAGCCCCGCCAGATTGCCCGCCACGCCCAGGTCGTGTTGGCAGTGGATCCGCAGAGCGGTTTTTCGACTGCGGTGCGGGAGATGCGGGGAGGATTTTCCGAATTCATTCTGTGCACGACGGATCGGCACTCGCTCTATGCCAATGTGGCGGGAACGTTGGCCGCACACGACATCAACATTCTGGGCGCCCACGTGTACACGAGTCGGTCGGGTCTCGCGCTCGAGGTGTATCGGGTCGCAACTCCGAGCGGGGGCGAGACTGCGCAACAGCAGACGTGGTCGGATTTCAACAAATCATTGGCCGCGATGCTGGGCGGGAAGATGGAGGTGGATGCGCTGCTTCGGCGCCGGGGCCGCCCGGTGGGCGTGACCCGTTCGCCGGCGAGAGCGCCGGGTTCGGTGGCGATCACCAATGACGATTCCGACTTCTACACGATCGCGGATATCACAGCGAACGACCGACTCGGGTTGCTCCACGATCTGACACGCGTGATCGCAGAGCACGGTTTCGAGATCTACATCTCGAAGGCGGCGACATCTCTGGATCAGGTGACCGACACCTTCTATCTGAAGGATCACAACGGGAAGAAGATTGTGGACCCCAATGCGATCGAATCCCTGCGCGCGGATCTGCGCGAAGTTGTTCAGCGAGGTGGGGATGGCGGCAGCCGCTAAGAGCGATCCTCTCGAAAGGGCGGTCGAGGCGTTTTTGACACACGCGTCGATCGAGCGCGGCCTCTCTCCCCTCACCGTCGAGGCGTATGGGCGAGATCTCAAGCGTTTTGCGGGCTACCTGAAGGGTGCGGGAGTTCGCAGCTTCCAGGCGATTCAGCGCGAGCACCTCGTGGGCTTCACGCGATTTCTCGATCGCGAAGGCCTCGGGTCGCGCAGTCGTGCGCGGACGCTGGTATCGGTTCGCCGGTTGCTCCGGCACCAGGGGGTTTCCGGAACCACGGGGGACGATCCGCTGGAGGGCGTGTCGAGCCCGAGTTTCGATACCCCGTTGCCGCGAATTCTCAGACCGGACGAGACGGCTTCATTGATCGAGGCGGCGGATGCCTCGACCACGATCGGTCTGCGCGATCGCTGCATGCTGGAAGTTCTCTACGGTTCGGGATTGCGGGTGAGCGAGTTGGTGGGCCTGCGTCTGGGTTCGGTCGATCGGCGCTCCGGAGTGATTCGGGTGTTCGGAAAGGGGCGCAAGGAGCGGATCGTGCCCCTGGGTACACCCGCTCTGGAGTTGCTCGATTGCTACCTGGAGACAGCAAGGCCGGTACTCGCGAAGCGCTCTCTACCCGATTGCGATGCGATCTTTCTCACGCGAAGGGGTAGGGCGATGACCCGGCAGAATTTCTTCCTTCGCATCCGGGAAGTCGCACGCGTTGCGGGAATTGCGTCGGAACGCGTCTCGCCCCATGTATTGCGCCATGCGTTCGCGACCGACCTGCTCGAGGGTGGCGCGGATCTTCGCGCCGTGCAGAGCATGCTCGGGCACGCGGACCTCGCGACGACCGAAATCTATACCCATGTGAGTCGGTCTCGGTTGCGAGAAACCGTGGAACGCCGGCACCCACGAGGTCGGCGGCAACCGTCGAGGCATCGACCGTGAAGCTGCCGGGCGCGAATGAATTCCGCAAAGCGCTGAAGCGCGACACCGCAGCATTGCTCGATTCCGTCCTCGATGCAGCAGAGGCTCGCGGGCTCGCCGTCTACGCGGTTGGTGGGCCCGTACGGGATTTGGTGTTGGACCAGGAGATCAACGACGTCGATCTCCTGGTGGAATCCGGTGATGCGGTGGCGCTGGCGACATTGGCGGCTCCACCGGACGCTCGTGTAACGCCACATGATCGATTCGGAACCGTTCAACTTCGGGTCGGATCGGCGAACATCGATATCTCGGGAGTTCGGCGTGAGACGTATGCCCACGTCGGCGCACTTCCGCGAGTCGAGCCCGGCAGCCTGGAAGAAGATCTCGCACGGCGCGACTTCACGGTCAACGCTCTGGCTTTGCCGCTCTCCAACCAAGCGAAGCGCGAGCACTCGGGGATCGTCGACCTGGCGGGCGGCATCGCCGATCTCACCGGCGGCGACCTCAGAATCTTGCATCCGCGAAGTTTTCACGACGATCCAACGCGAGTGTTGCGCGCGGCGCGTCTCGGACTGCGCCTCGGACTGTCGCTGACCCGAGGTTCTCGCACGGCTTTGCGCGACGCTTTGCGGGATGGCGTCTTCGGGCGCGTGAGTGGGGATCGGCTGCGCCGGGAGTTGGTGAAGATCTTCGACGATGCCCAACTGGGCCTCGATCCGTCGAAGGTGTTGCGGTTACTCTCCAACTGGCACGTGCTCGGTGCTCTCGAGCCCGGCCTGGATCTACCGCACGCAGCCGTGGTTCCGCTGCGCCGATTGGGTCGGGGGATTGCATCGCCTCCGTGGCGATCCGGTCGTTGGCGCAGTTGGATTTCGGGGCTGAACGTCTGGTTGGCGCCGGCCTCGCCCGCACTCCGGCGTCGAACCCTGCAACGCTTTTCGGTTCGCGGAGAGGTGGCGCGGGCGATCAGCGGTTTTCCCAAGGCGAGTGGCGGATGGATGAATACGCTGCTTCGCGCACGAGGTCGCGGCGCAATCGATGCGGCGCTGGCTCCGCTGAGCGAAGAGGAACTCTTCTCCCTCTACTCGCTCGCGGATCCGAAGCTACGCCGGCGCATTGCTCGCTTCGCGGTCGAGGACCGGATACGTCGCGTACCGCTCAGTGGTGAGGACCTGCTCGCAATCGGACTCGAAGGGCCGGCGCTGGGACGGGTTCTCAACCGGGTTCGGATCGCCTTTCTCGACGGTGCGTTGAAGGATCGAGACGAAGCAATTGCGTTGGCTCGCGAAATCGCCCGGCGGCGGGGGACGTCGAAGCCGAAGGCGGCCGCCAGGGCCCGGCGGTGCTGAGATGCTTGCCCGCGAAGCTGAGATCGCGCATAATCGGCGTACTTCCCCATCCTCCAGCAAGCTGCCTCTCGAGGGGCCAACGTGACTGCCTCAGTGCCTGAGTCTGATGCCGCTTCGCTCACCGCTGAGCCGTTGGCGCCGTATTCCGTACGCCTGCCGGTCTTCGAGGGTCCGCTCGATCTGCTCCTCCATCTGATTCGAATCAACGAGGTCGAGATCACCGATATCCCGATCGCGCGGATCGGCGAGCAGTATCTCGAGTATTTGCAGGTAATGGACGAGCTCGATCTCGAACTGGTCGGCGAGTACCTCGTCATGGCATCGACTCTCGCCTGGATCAAATCCCGGATGCTCTTGCCCGCCGAGCGCGTGGGCGAAGACGGAGAGGAGATCGATCCGCGCGCGGAGCTCATCGCTCGCCTGCTCGAATATCAGAGATTCAAAGAAGTCGCGGCCGAGTTGGGCGAGCGAAAGCGCCTGGACCGGGATGTATTCGCGGCCAGCGGTTGTGGGTTGGAGTCACCCTCGGAATCCGAGCGCGAGATCGAGGTCGGACTCTTCGATCTCGTAGAAGCCTATCGCCGCGTCCTCGAGGTGAAACACGACGTTGAAGCGAAGCCGCACGAAATCGAAGCGGAGGAGATCACGGTTCGCGAGCGGATGATGGAGATCATGGCGGTGCTGGAGTCCCGTCCGAGCATCGACTTCGACGTCCTGCTCAAAGAGGAGCGGAGTCGCCCGTATACGAGACCCCTCATCATCGCGACCTTTCTTGGGATCCTCGAATTGACAAGGCTCTCTGCGATTCGCATCTACCAGGGAATCGACGAGTCGGGGGCCCCCGAAGGACCCATTCACCTGCGCCGTTCGATTGAAACGAACGACACGGCGTGGATCGAACAAATTGCGGAATCGATGTGACGAGGGGACGATGAGCGAAATCGAAAAGCGCAACATTGCCGAAGCCTTGATTCTGGCGTCGCCGGAGCCGATCCCGTTGGGGCGGCTTGCGAAACTCATTCCCCGCTGCACGCCGGCCAAGGCCCGGATTCTCGTGGATGAACTGAACGCCGAATACGTCGCTCAACAGCGCGCGTTCGAGATTTGTGAGATCGCGGGTGGCTACCAGATGCGCACCCACTCGGAGTTCGCCTCCTATCTCCGACAACTTCAGAACTCACGTCCGTTGCGCCTTTCCGATGCCGCCCTCGAGACGCTGGCGATCGTCGCCTACCGACAGCCCCTGACGCGCGCGGAGGTGGAGAACGTGCGCGGCGTCGACGCGGGCCCCGTGATGCGGACCCTGCTCGAGCGCAAGCTCATCAAGCTGTCCGGCCACCGTGACGTGCCGGGCCATCCGATGCTTTACGCGACCACGAAACGCTTCCTCGAAGTCTTCGGACTGGTCCAACTCGACGATCTCCCGACGCTGCGTGAACTCGAAGAGCTGGTGCCCGTGGCGGACGATACCGGCGACGCGTTTGCGGCGGATCAGGCGGGCGACGTTCTTGCGAGCGATGAGAGCGGAGAAGCATTCGCGGCGGATGAAAACGAGCCGCTCGCAGCCGAGATGGGCGCCGATCCGGACACCTCAGCCGAAGCCGAGGTCTCGCTGGAAGACGTCGAGATTCTCGGCAAGCCCCACTAGATCACCGGAATCCCGATGGGGGAAGCAACGCGATCCGGCACTCCCGGTGAGCGGATCCAAAAGATTCTCGCAGCGGCGGGTGTGGCGTCCCGCCGCGCTGCGGAGGAGTTGATCCGAGCCGGTCGGGTCACCGTCAACGGTTCCGTCGCGACACTCGGAGAATCGGCGGATGCCGAACGCGACGCGATCGCAGTCGATGGCGAACCGATCCAACGCGAACCTCTCGAATACTGGATTCTCCACAAGCCGCTCGGTGTCTTGACGACGGTGTCGGATCCGCAGGGGCGATCGACGGTGGTCGAGCTGGTTCCGGAGTCGAGCGCTCGCCTGTTTCCGGTCGGGCGCCTGGACCTTCTGAGCGAGGGGTTGGTGCTACTCACCAACGATGGCCCGCTCGCTCACTCTCTCCTGCACCCCTCATTTGGCGAGGAACGCGAGTATCGGGTCACGGTTCGGGGCTCAGTCGATCGAGTGACGCTGCGTCGTGTTTCTGAAGGCGTCGAACTCGAAGATGGGCTGACGGCACCAGCGCGTGTCGGTGCCGCCCGCTTTGATCGCGAAACCCGAACGACCACCTTTGCACTCACCCTCGTCGAGGGCCGGAAAAGACAGATTCGCCGGATGATGCGCGCGTTGGGGCATCCCGTGGTGCGACTCGTACGCGTTCGAATGGGACCGCTCGAACTCGGTCGGCTCGCGGCCGGTAAAGCCCGTCCGCTGCGCGCGCGCGAGTTGCGCACGTTGAAGCGAGTCTTGACGGGTTCGCGCAGCGACGAGCAGTCGGGCGGCAATTGATCCGGCAAATCAGTGTGGGTGTGGGCATATCGCTTATCGCAAGCTCGAAGGATGCTCTGGAAGTACGACGTATCTTCTTGATTTTCAATACCTTTTCAGCTTAGAATGGTTCTGGATTATGACTCGGGGTGTTCTCGATGGACAGCATTGTTTCGCGCTTTCACCGCTCGACCGGACGCATTTTCGTCCTGGCCGTCACCGGTGTGAGCGTCGCTACAACCGGGTCTGCGAGTGTCACCGGAGTGTGCCCCGACGGCAGCATGTTCATCGTCCAACGGCCCGAGTCGGTTCCCTGCCGCAACGCCAAGGAGGTGGATCCGAGTGACGTGCCGCCCATGAAGCCCCAGTACCTCCCGCGCCCCTACGGTTGGGAGGTTTTCTATCGCAAGAACGATCCCAACAATCCCTACAACTTGATTCAGGGGCAACCTATCGAACCCCAGGCTCCGGTTCATCGAACCCACGACGATCGAAACGATCCGCAGCCTTCTCGCGAGCGGCCCGTGAACCAGATCTCGGCTCCTGAGCGCTCGAATTTACAGAGCGCCTCTGCACCGGTGGCCCACCCGGAGAAACGGGTGGACGAGTCGGCTTTGAATCTGGTGGATACCGAAGCCGATGATCTGGCGATGATCGTCGAGCTATCACAGCGTCGGACTCCGGCGTCCTTTACAGACGACGGGTCGCGGGGGCGGGTGCGGCTCGCGCGATCGCGGGCCTTCGAGGCGCGAGTCCGCGAACACCTGAGCGGTAGCGGTCAGGCGAGCAACGGGCTCGTCGTGCTCTTCGTCGCCGATGCGGATTCGGCTGGCTCGTTCTACGGGAATCTCACCTTTGTACAGAATGGGATGGCTTTTCATCCGAGCAGCGACGATCCCAACCAGCTCGGTGTGATTCGAGGGCGGCTCGGGCCCCTCGAAAATGGCAGCAGCGTGCTTGGCTATGTGGTGTTGCCGGATCGACTCGATCCTTCCCACCCGATCGATGTCTATTGGAACGACAGGCAGCTGACGGCGATCTTTCAGCCCTGAACCTCGAACGACAAGCAGCTGACGGCGACCCTTTCGCGCTGAACCCGAGCGCCTCTGGGATCGTGTGCTTGGGAGATCGCCGGGCGCGGCCCAACAGCGCTTCGCGGCGAAGCTGCCGGCGGCGCGGTATGGCTGGCGTAGAGTCAAGGTGATGCGACGGCTCGTAGAATCAGCGCAGTACGACGGACTTGGCGTCAGCGCGGTACGAGGATGTAGACCTGGGTGTAGATCAGGCTGCCGTCGCTGCCCCGCGCGATCCCGATTCCCGTGAAGTTCAGGGCTGGAGCGAGCAGGTTGCCCCGGTGATCCGGTGATCGAAGCCAGCTTCTGACGATCTGGGTACTCGGATTCGATTGCGTCGTCTTCCCGAGGTTTTCTGCCGCCAGGCGCATGTCGCTGACTCCATATTGTTGGAGTCGGTCGACCGGATTCTCGCCCTCGGGCGAGTGATGGCTGAAGTAACCCCTCTGCGCCATGTCGGCGCTGTGGGCCTGTGCGACGCGGTCCAGATCGTTTCGTCTCACCAACGGAATCAAGTGGTGCTCGCTCCGGACCTGATTGACCTGTGCGAGCAGTTCCGCTTCGAGCGACGCCACATTCGCGGGGCCTGCGCCTGCGGCGGTCTTCACAATCAGTGGCGACAGCGCGAACGCGAGCCAGAAACCCAGGATGAATCCGATGCCCTGTGCGGGAGTTCGGGGCATGGCCTAGCGCGTGGCCTCACCAGCTTCGGCTTCGGAAAGCCTGCCGGCCAGTGTGGGGGCCTCGAGCAGCTCACGGCGAACGAGGCGGCCCGCTTCGTAGTGAGAGACGACTTCCAGTTCTCCGTCCTTGTCGCGGTCTTCTTCTCGACGCAGCAGCTTTTCGCTGCTGTCGTAATAGAGAATCTCGTCGGCCTGGCCATCGCCGTTGGCGTCGCGCTCTTCGCGAACCCGGCGGCCTTCTTCGAAGAAGGAAACCACATCGCGGAACCCATCACCGCTCGTGTCCTGCTCGTGGCGCGCGAGTTCGCCTGCGCGAAAGAAGCTCCAGGTATCTACGGTTCCGTCGCCGTTGGAATCGGAGCGTCTCCTAGAGATCGCTCCGTTGTCGTAGTCGGTCCAGGAGTCCAGTACACCGTCTCCACTCGTGTCTTCCTCGACCCGGCCGGGCCGATGGGTCTGTGCGTCGAAGACGATGGTTCGATCCGGTCGCCCGTCGAAATCTTCATCCAGGACCTCTTTCGCGATCTCACCATTTTCGCGAAAGATCCATTGATCGATTCGACCGTCGTTGTTGCGATCGACGATTCCACTCGCGGTCGGATAGGGGTTGCCGGACTCTTGACCCTGCGGTGCTTCGACACGCGCAGACGGCGCGGGGTGTGAGGGACGATCGACTCGGCGCTGAGGCGCTTCGGGGGCCCGCTGTAGTTCGCGTAATTCGTCCGCGATCGAAAGCGAACGCGTAGGCGCGGAGGCGACCCGCGGCTCGGGCGCTCTGCGCGGCTCCGGTGTGCCGCGTTGTTCGAGCTGTCGTTCTAGATCCTGGAGCATTGCGCTCTCGTAGTCGGTGGCCTGGGGCTGCGGCGGCGGAGCCGCACCCGATTGCTGCGCGCTCGGGAGTTGGGGGTCCGCCCGCCTCGGAAGCGCCGGTCCGGGTTCCGGATCGCCTTCGAACGCTTCCTTGGCCAGAATGAACGGCGCGGCGAGGAGCTTGAGCGGTGCCATCATGTACTTCAACACGAGCGGCTCATTGCGCTCATCGAGGTGTTTGGTTTCTTCGATTCGCGATCCACCCAGCATTGAGATCTGGTCATTGGGCGCCGGATTCGCTTGAGGAACCGGATACGGATTCGCCTGCGGATTTGCATAGGGTTGAGGTGCGGGTGCGGCACCCGGCGGTACCGGCGCGCCCGACGGATAGGCGGGGGGGGCCTGTCGCTCCGGCACGGGAGGTTGACCGTATTGGGAGCCCGTTCCGGGCGGTGCGTACTGGGTCTGCGGAACCGATCCAGGCATGGCCGGCGCGCCCTGGCCGGGGTAGATGATTCCGGCTCGAGTCCCCGCGTTCATGATCGGCGTGCGATCGACGTCGGAGGTCGTGTCGTTGTAGGCCATGCATGCCGAGATCGGAAGCGCGAGAGCGACGAGCAGCCAATGGTTTCCGGCACGGGCTGTGGTCTTTCGATTCAACATGCATTTACCTCATCTTACGATCGATTTGTCCAGGGTTAATCGGTGCAAGAATCGTGCACAGCAGCCCGCTGTGTGATGGATGCGTGGAAGCCGGAGTTGGAATGGAGCGGTACGGCTGCACGTGCGCGCAGGCTGCGCATCGGCTGCTACTTCAGCCGTAGGCAAGCTGGGTATCCAGCTTCCCTCGCGGACCATAAACGGTTTTGTGTTTAGTCTGAGCGAATCCACTGGGCCCGAAAGCCCCGGTAGGCGGCGCGTTACTCGCCCGTTGGATCCTGGCGGCCGAGTCGCCCGATCAACAGGGTTCCGCCGAACCCGACCGCGATCAGACCGGCGGCCGTCGCGATTTCGCGTCCGCTCGGCTCGAACGAAACGAGCTGCCAATCGTCGCGTTCGAAGTCCGCCGCATTCTCGATGCTGACGACCCGCCCTTTGAGGGTCTCGCCGGGAACGGGCAGTCTCGGTTCTTGAAAGGGCCAGAGTCCCACGACGGCGCCGAGCAGCAAGCCCAGCAACGCGCCGAGCGTCGCCTTCTCGTACCGCTCGAGCAACCAGCGCAGAAGGTTGCTGACGCCCACGACGCCCACGACGATGCCGATTCCGAGCGGGATGACCACGGTGAGCGCATCGAGCACGAGCGCGAAGTCGCTGCCGCCACCCGCGCCATCGCCGAGCAAGCCGCGTTTGAGTTGATCGATCGTGCCGAGGATGGCTTCGTACTGACCGAGGATCAGCAGCAGGTAGCCACCGCTGATTCCGGGCAAGATCATGGCCGAAGCTGCAGCGACCCCCGATGCGAAGAGCAGCACCATGTTTGCGCCTTCTCCGCCGGTTCCCGCTCCGCGGGTGGCGGCCATCACGAGCATTAGCGCGAAGCCACCAGCAGCACCCAGCAGGGTTGACGTCGAGACGGGTCGCGCCATCCGAAACACGAGGGGGACGCCACCGAGTGTCAATCCGATGAAGAGGCTGTACATGATCCAGCGGTGATCGACGACGAGATCCTTGACACTGCCGGCTAGGAGCAGGATCGCGAGCGCAGCACTCGCGACGACGGACGCCAGCAGGATCAGCGAGCGAAGGCGAAAACGTAAGGTCGTGACCTCCGCGATCGCCGAGATGAATCCCGGGTAGACCCCGGCCGCCAGCAGCATCGTACCCCCGCTGATACCGGGCACCAGGTTTGCGAGTCCCATCAGGCAGCCGCCGACTGCGCCGCGAATGATCAGGAGGGTCCTCGAGGATGTGTCAGAACTGGATTCGAGCACGGCGGTTCTCCCTGGGGCGGCGGACGCGGTACTGTAGCAGGCAGAGCCAGATTCGAGGTTTGCCGTGTGTGGCCGCTTTACACTCAGCACCCCACCGAAAGAGATCGCCGACCACTTCGATCTCGATGAGGAGCCGGCGCTCGAGGCGCGCTTCAACGTGGCGCCGGGGCAATCGATTGCAACGGTTTCGGGTTCGGCCGAAGACAACCGGCCGGTACTCTCGCTGCGCCGCTGGGGGCTGGTGCCATCTTGGGCCAAGGATTCGAATATTGGCAACCGCCTGATCAATGCGCGAGCGGAGACCGTGGCTGAAAAACCGTCTTTTCGATCCGCGCTGCGCCGCCGCCGCTGTCTGGTTCCCGCCGATGGGTTCTACGAATGGACGGGAAACAAGAGCCCGAAACAACCCTATTTCATCGGCCTCGAGGGGCGTGCGCTGTTTGCATTTGCAGGGCTCTGGGAGCGATGGAGCGATCCCGAGGGTGAGCCACTCGAGAGCTGTACGTTGCTCACCACCGCAGCCGCCGAGCACCTTCGCGTGGTGCACCACCGTATGCCCGTCATTGTCGAACCGGCCGACTATGGGCGTTGGCTGGATCCCGCTGTCAAAGAGCCCGATCTCGTGTCACCGGTGATCGATCGCAACCTCGGCAGCGCACTCGATTTCTACCCGGTCAGCCAATACGTCAACGATGTCCGCCACGATGGCCCGCGTTGTCTGGACGCAATCGCAGATCAGCCAGGATTTTTCTGACCCATGAATACGCGACCGCAGAAAGCCGCGATCGAGGCGCGAGGCGAGGGAGGCGCGTCCCCCTGCCAGCCGCGCTGGGCGCGGTGGCTGCGACGCGCGTTGCTCTGCGGGGTCGGGCTGCTCTTCGCGGCTTCGATTCCGTGGTATCGAGGGGATGCGCCTCCCGCGAGGCTCTTCGGCCTGCCCGATTGGGTGGCCGTTGCGATCCTCTGCTACGCGGCGGCGGCGCTCTTGAATTCCGCTGCCTGGCTGTTGACCGATATCCCGGAACCGGTCGCAGATGACGAGGCGCGCAAATCGTGACGTTCGAGTGGCTCGGAGTCGCGGGCCTGATCAGCTATCTCGCGGTTTTGATCGGGATTGCGCTTGCAGCTCGCAGGGCGCGACAGAGCGAATCGCCCGCGGATCACTTTCTGGCTGGCCGCGGTCTCGGTGTCTTCGTTCTCTTTCTCACACTCTACGCGACCGCGTACAGCGGAAACTCTTTGCTCGGTTATCCGGGGCAGGCCTATCGGCAGGGATTCTCGTGGGTGATGGCGACGGGTTTCATGTTGTCGATCATCGTGGTGTTTCACGCACTCGCTCCAAAGCTTCGCCCGATTGCGGTTCGCGAGAGCTTCGTGACTCCCGGGGACTGGGTTCGATTTCGTTTTGCGGGCGAACCCGGTAGTCGGGCGCTGTTGCTCGCGGTGTCGTTTTTGATGGCGTTCGCGCTGGCCAACTTCCTGTTCGGCTCGCTCAAGGCGATGGGAGAACTCACAGAGCAGTTCACGGGTGCTGCCATCTCTTATGAGTGGGGCGTCTTTCTGCTCGCCGGAATGATTCTCTTCTACGAGACGGTCGGCGGCATGCGCGCTGTGGCGTGGACGGATGCGTTGCAGGGTGTCTTGATGCTGCTCGGATTGGGAGCGCTGCTCCATTGGCTGCTCGGCGAATCGGGCGGACTCGGGTCGCTCACGAACCAGATTCTCGAGGTTCGGCCCGGCGCGGCAGACCTGCCCGATGTGAGCGAGCAGATCAATTGGTTCAGCACGATCGTGCTGATGGGGCTCGCGAGCGTCGTCTACCCGCAGGCGATCCAGCGCATCTACGCGGCCCGGAGTGGCCGGGTACTGCGTCGCTCGCTTGCACTGATGAGCTTCATGCCGCTCGCGACAACCTGGGTGGTCACGCTGATCGGCCTCGCAGCGATCGCCCGATTTCAGGGCCTGGGTGATATCGAGGCGGATCGCGTGATGCCGCTGCTGTTGGGAGCGTGGGCGCGTGAAGGTCTCGGGCTTTCGATTGCGGCGATGATCGTGTTCCTGGGCGCACTCGCCGCGATCATGTCGACCGCGGATTCGGTGCTGCTGTCGCTGGGGTCGGTTGCCGCAGAGGACCTGTTCGGTCGCTCGCGCCGCGAAGCGGGTACGACGCGGTTTGGAAAGCGAATCGCGGCCGCGGTGATGGCCGGGATGGCACTCCTCGCCATCGGAGCCCGCAACGTGACGCTCTGGGGCGTGATCGAGCTCAAGATGGAACTCTTGATCCAATGTGTCCCAGCCTTCCTGATCGCAATTCACTGGCCTCGATTTCGCGCCCGGCCGGCGTTGATTGGCCTCGTTTTCGGAGTCGGCATCGCGATTGCGGGAGTCGTATTGGATTCGAAGCGGATTTCGGGAGTCCACATCGGAGTGATCGGCCTCGCCGTAAATGCCGCGATTGGGTGCATCGGTTCGCTTCTTGGATCGCCCAGGCGATCTTCCCAGCGAGCGACGCACCTCGAATGACTCGGCGAAGGCCCGAGCTGAGTGGGCCTGTGGGTCGCGCTCTCTTCGCGCTCCGGGTAAGCTCCGGCGGTTGCCAAGCTCCGATGGAGCTAACCATTCGAACTTCAAACGGGTGAATCGCCGGCGCGTTGGGTGGGCCCTGGCCCCAATCGAAATTGACGCGCCGACTGGACAGGGGGATCGCATGTCTCAAATGAATTGGAAACTCGCAATCGCAGTTTTGCTCGTGATGTTCGTCGCTACCGGCTGTGTGGTGATCGAGGATGGCGAGGTCGGTGTCTCGAAGAGCTTCGGGAAGATCAAGGACGAGCCGGTCGGTCAGGGCGTGGTGATCCAGGTTCCGGTGGTTCGAACCGGCGAGACCTGGAACGTCAAGCTTCAAGAACTCAAGGAGACCGCTCAGGTGCCGTCCTCCGAGGGCTTGATCGTCGGTCTCGATACGTCGCTGCTGTTTCAGGTGCTGCCCGATGCGGCCCCGACGATTCGGCAGACGGTCGGTTGGAACTACGTCGAGCTGCTGATTATTCCGTATTTTCGAAGTGCGCTGCGGGATGTGGTGAGCGCCTTTCCCGTCAAGCAGATCTACGCCGATGTGGGCCGAAAGGCGATCGCCGCCAAGATCAAGGAGACCCTCAAGGAGACGCTCGAATCGCGCGGCATCCTCATCGTGGACGTGCTGTTGCGGGACGTGAAACTTCCGCAGCGATTCAAGGAGAGCATCGAGGCCAAGCTCACCGCCGAGCAGCGCGTACAGCAGAAGCAGTTCGAACTCGAGCAGGCCGTCAAGGATGCCGAGATCGAGGTCGCCCGAGCGCGAGGTGCCGCTGAGTCGCAGCAGATCGTGCGTTCGACGCTGTCGGACTCCTATCTCCAATATCTGTGGATCAAGACCCTGAACGAGAACCCGAACGTGATCTATGTGGCCACGGAGGCGAACCTGCCACTGTTCAAGCAGGCGAAGTAGGGCGGCAGGGCTGGGCGGAGCTCTCGCTTCGTCTCACAGGGTTAGGGGAATTCGTCGATTGGCGAGTGGTGCTGTGAAGTTGAGCGGCGAACTGCTCTTCGGAGAGCCCAAATTCAAGTCTATTTCTAGCTTCGCCGATAAGATGTAGTGAAAACAACACGGAGTCAGGATTGATCTCCTGCTCCCCGAGAAGAGCAAACCCGGTGGGAACCGGGGACGCAAAGCCAGTGCCCAGACTCGGAAACCCCGAGAGGGTCGAACGGCTGCCGAAAGGAGTTGCAGATGACCGCTCCCCGTCGCTTGACCGCGGCCCTCATCACCCTCGGATTCATCAGCCTCTCTTGTAGCCCGACATCTCTCTCAGGAGATGTCAGCGCCGCCCCCGATCCCTATTCGTACGCGGCGTTCGAGTCGAGTGAAGAGGCTTATCGGGCCGCGCAGGTGCTCGGCAATCTCCACACGGGCCTGCTCCCCGGGGAGATCTCACAGCTGTCCGTGGCGATCGCTGCAGAGTCCAGCCGCGCCGATCTCCCGCTCGAACTCGTGCTCGCAGTGATCCAGGTCGAGAGCTCTGGCTATAACTTTGCGGTTTCACCCGTGGGCGCGATGGGGCTGATGCAGTTGATGCCCGCGACCGCGGAGGGCGTGGCGCGACGCATCGGGTTGCGCTGGGTGGGGCCCACGACGCTCTTCGATCCCGTCTCCAACGTGCGACTCGGCGTCTTTTATCTACGCGAGTTGCTCGACCGGTACGGCAGCGTGACGACGGCGTTGGCCGCGTACAACTGGGGTCCGACCCGGATCGCCGAGAGGCTGCGGCGAGGGGAGCCGGTTCCCGCCCTCTACGCGCAGCGGGTGCTGTCCGTCTACGAAAAGGCCAAGCACGCGACGTTCCAGATCTGAAGCGAGCGGCGCGCTCCCTCGACAGCTAGGCCGGTTCAGTTGGTGTGGGTAACGATGACGCTGACGCGCGAGTCGCCCGTTCTGCCGGAGACGATCACGGAGACCGTGCGATTGTCCTTGGACGCGTCGATGGAGAGCTGATTGCCACCCATCGGGTTCTCAGCGATCTCCCAGCCACCGTCCGAGAATTTCGACTGGTAGAAGTCGAAGATCACCTGCTGCTCCTCGGTCGACTTGAAGGTTACGATGAATCCGTCCGGGGCCGACAGAGACGCCATCGGGGTCGAGCCCGGGAAGATCGGCACGTCCTCGGGGAACTCGTCGGGAACGTCGACCTCGCCGCCAATACTGGCCTGGAACTTCTTGCCCGCCGGGTTGGTCGCGGTCAGATGCATCGCCTCGCCGTCCGGGTCCATCTTCTGGACGATGGTGTTTCCTTTCACGGGTTTGGACGCTGTGCCCGGAGCGGGCCGCGCAACGGGGGTCTCCGGATCCGGGGTCGATTCCTCATCGCCGCAGCCGATCATCAGCAGAGATGCCGCCGCAGCGGTGAAAAGCGTCCGAATGGTCTTCGACGACATGGCAGGAAATCCCTCCGGTTGAATGCGGGACATCGTACATCGGACGCTGGATCTTGAGAACCCCCCCCAGGACGGGGGGTCTCTCGAAGTAAGGATGCCCCATTAGCAGTGTTTGGTGCGGCTGGCGTATGCTCGGCCGCGTTTCGTTTCGTTGTGATCCGAATCTACGCGAATCCACCAAAAAGGAAGCCAGCTCATGACCACATCGCTGAATCGGCGAACGGCCCTCCCACTGATCTTGACGGCGTCGCTCATCGCCAATTTTGCCTGCGTGGATCAGGGAGGTGGGTCGTCGGGTGCCTCGGGAACTCCGACCGAAGACGACAAGATCTTCTACTCGATCGGCATGATGGCCGGAATGGGGATCTCCGAGTTCGAACTCACGGAGGAAGAATTCGAGTGGGTCGCGCGCGGAGTTGCCGATGCCGCTCTGGGCCGCGAGGCCTTGGCAAATCCCGAAGATCACATGCCTCAGATTCAGGAGATCTTCGCCGCGAGGAAGGCGCAGGCAAACGCCGCGGAAGCCACCGCGTCCGCGGATTTTCTCGAGCGAGAAGCCGCGGTCGAGGGCGCCGTGAAGTCCGATTCGGGAATGATCACGCAGGTACTCGTGGCGGGTGAGGGCGCGCAACCCGGGCCGACCGACAAAGTGAAGGTGCACTATCACGGAACCCTTCGCGATGGGACGGTGTTCGACAGTTCCGTAGATCGCGGCACCCCCGCCGAGTTTCCGCTCGACCGGGTGATTCCCTGTTGGACGGAGGCCGTTACGCAGATGAAAGTTGGCGGCAAGCGTCGAATCGTCTGCCCCGCGGCCATCGCATACGGCTCGCGCGGGATGGGACAGATACCGGGAGATGCCGCTCTCGTCTTCGAGGTGGAACTGCTCGAAATCGTCGAGTAGCGGGAGACCGCGCTTCGTTGGGTTCTAGCCCGCATTATTCATGAAACCCTCTGCTGCGGACGCAGATCGCACCGGATCTTCGCGACCTCCTCCCTCCGGCCGCCTCGACGGGCTTCAGGTACGCCTTCGGCGACCTCCAGTCCGGGGGCCGCAAATCTCCGGCACGCTCTGCGCCCTCGCGACGAGGGATCATGAATAATGCGGGCTAGGCGGCGGGGGGCACCGCTCCAAGCAGTGAGGACTGCGTTCCCACGGTGGTGAGCCAGAGTTGGTGGATTGCGCGTGTCGCACCCACGTGCAGTCGCCGTCTCGAGGTTGCGGCATCGGGGTAATTGATGTCGTCCACATCCACCAGGATGACGTAGTCGAACTCCAATCCCTTGACCTGTTCGACCTCCGTCACCTCGATGCCGGGAGCGAAGCTGAAATCCTGATTTTCGACCCGACGAATCGGGAGAAGGTCGTTTTTTGCAAGACCCTCGCAATAGAGAGCGCTCGCCTCGGGCGTAGGCGTGAGGATCGCGACAGATCGCCATCGGCTCCTGATTCGAGAGCTTTTGCAGTGCGTCGCCGAGAAATGCCACGCAGGCTCCGCGGTCCGTAAAGCGAAATAATTCGACTGGGGGGCCAGAGCGCGTGGCGACCGGTGGTTCGTCGTCCTCGAGCAGGTCGCCCAGGAGCGTCAACGCGAAACCCAGGATCTGCTGCGTCGAGCGGTAGCTCACCCGCAGCGTTTCGACTGCGGTTCCAGGCAAGCCGAGCCTCTGCAGAAACTCGCTCCACGACGTAAAGCCGCTGTGCTCGATGACGTGTTGTTGGGTGTCGCCGGCCAGCGTGATGCTCTGGTTGCGGTCCAGGCATTCAAGCAGGATGTGGACCTCGAGCGGCGAAAAATCCTGTACCTCGTCGATCGCAATGTGGCGGTAACGCAGTGGACGGCCCCGGCTCAGGCGCAACGGGCCAACCCGTAGCTGCCAGGCGCGAAGCAACAGCGAGTCGTCTTCGGGATCCAGCTCTGGGTGGCTCTCGGAGTCGCCTTCGAGCCGCGCAAAGAGTTCCTCGTTGCGCCGCTGGTTCCATTCGACGAAGCGTCGGATCTCTTCAATCGAAAACGCGCCGGGTGCGTTCTTGGCGCATGTATCGACGAGGAGCTTCTCGGCGGTGAGCGCGCTCGCCCAGTCGTCGAGCGCCTGACCGGCGTTCTTCGATCCGCTGACACGCCGAACCTGCTCGGTCAGTGCAATTTCCATGACGGGATGGAGTTTCAGGCGTTGAACGAGAGCCGGGGTGTCCTCTCGGGTCCGTCGCGGCAGCTGTGGAAAATGGCGGAGTCTTTGCTCGATCAACCAGCTGTGTAGGGTCGAGATCTTGACGTTCGCAAGCCCGAGTGAAGGAAGAACGTGCCCTACGTAGTTTCGCAGGGCTGGAGAGAAGACCGTGACGAGCGTCTTCGACGAATCCACCTGGGCATCATTGAAGGCGAGATAGGCGATCCGGTGCAGAGCGACCGTCGTCTTGCCCGAACCCGCGGTTCCGCGAATGGCGAGAAAGCCCGTCGAAGGGCGCGTAATCAGTTCGAACTGCTCCGGGTCGATCAGGCTCGTGATTTCCGGCAGGTGCTTGTCGGCGCGGCCCGTGTAGCCCGGCGTGCCGAGCTGCGGCGCGTGCTCGTCGGGTTCGCGGGCGCGCAGCGCACTCGCTTCGCCGCCGGCCAGCGAGGGTTTCTCGCGCTCGATCCGAACCCATGCGTCACTTCCCGACGCCTCGGCGACGAAGATTCCCTCCGGGCTCTCGACGCGTTCCAGGGTGGCTTCCCGGATGTTGACGGTTCGACGAGCGAGAACTTCTCCGCTGTGGACTCGATCGCCCAGGGCCTCTTCGTATTCTTCGCCTTGCTGGTAGCGGTAGAAAATCTTTGAGATCGGTGCATTTCGCCAATCGACGATGCGCAGGCCGCCCTCGATACAGGTCGCGCGCCCGAGGCAGAGGTCGCGTTCGCGGCCGTTCTCGAGCAGCCGCAGGTGTGCGAAATAGGGGGAGTTCGGATCGACCCGGGCGCCGCCCCGTGCGGACCGGAGCTGAACGAGCAGCGCACTTTGACGATTCCACTGCTGGGTGAGCGCAGCCGCATCCTTGCTGTCGCTGCGGGACAACAGCTGCTCCCGAATTTCCTCGAGTTCCTTGACGATCGGTGCCTCATCGGGCTCCAGCGGATCCTCGATTTCGCTCAGCAGCGACGTGACACGCAGGAGTAGTTCCAACTCCTCGGCGACGATCGGGTTCGACAACGATTCTCCTGGTGGCCGGCCAGCGAGGGTGTGAGATGGTTTGAGCAAAAAATGGTCATGGAGCTTACCATCTCCTGCGATGGGGATCGCATCGGACTCCGAGCGCGGAGCTCAAGCCGAATATGCCAGGCGCCTGGGCGACCGCCGCGAAACGGCGGTGGTCCGGTCTCGCCACGCGGCGATTGCCGCGAACCTGCGCTTGCTCGTATTCACGATCGGCGTCGTGCTGGCGTGGCTCGTGTTCGGGAGCAAGACGCTATCGGTTGGCTGGCTGGCCGCCCCGATCCTGCTCTTCATCGTGCTGCTTTTCGTCCACGACCGCCTGCTCGCAGAACGCGAACGCGCGCTGCGCTCCGTGGCGTTCTACGAACGGGCGATCGCCCGTCTCGAATCCCGCTGGGCGGGGGGCGGCACGCAGGGCGAGCGCTTCCGGGATCCCCACCACCCCTACTCGGACGATCTCGATCTGGTGGGGGAGGGCTCGCTCTTCGAACTCTTGTGCGCGGCGCGCACGCGGGCTGGCGAAGACACTCTCGCCGCGTGGCTGTTGGGACCGACGGCTCCGGACGAAATCCGATCGAGGCAGGAAGCGGTTCGAGAGCTGACGCCGCATCTCGATTTGCGTGAAGACCTCGCTCGGCTCGGCGACGAAGTTCGGGCCGGCCTCCACCCCGAGGCGGTTTGCGCGTGGGGTGCGGCGCCGGCGGTAATCGCGTCGAAGGTTCCGGCCGCAGTCGCAGCGGGTCTCGCGCTCCTGGCGCTCGCGGGTCTCGTGTGCTGGATCGCGACTCCGGTGGGGCCACTTCCATTCTTGCTCGCGCTGTTGTTCGAAGCGGTCTTCTGGGGCGTCTACCGCTCGCGTTTTCTAGCGGTGGCGCGCGCCGTCGAACTCCCGGGGCGAGATCTCGGACTGCTCGCGCACCTGCTCGAGCGCCTCGAGCAGGAGTCGTACCAGGCACCTCGATTGGTCGCGCTTCGAGCTGTTTTGGAAACGAGTGGTGCGCCGGCTTCGGTGTGTATCGCGCGGCTGCGGCGACTGATCGATCTGCTCGATGCGCGCCGCAATCAACTGTTCTTTCCCGTGGCGGCGGTGCTGCTCTGGACCCCGCAGTTGGCGTTCGCGATCGAGCGCTGGAGGGTCCAACTCGGACCGGATCTCGGGCGCTGGATCGATGCGGTCGGCGAATTCGAGGCGCTCTGCGCGATTGCGGCTTTCCGCTACGAGCATCCCGACTATGCGTTTCCCGAGATCGTCGAAGGGGCACCGCGCTTCGAGGGCGACGCGATTGGACATCCTCTGTTGCCGGGCGACCGCTGCGTGCGCAACGACTTGACGCTGTCCGCGGAAAATCCGGTGCTGATCGTCAGTGGCTCGAACATGTCGGGCAAGAGCACACTGTTGCGCACCATCGGCATCAACACCGTACTCGGTCTGGCGGGTGCTCCGGTCTGCGCGAACGCGCTGAGGCTCTCACCGCTCGCAATTGGAGCATCGATTCGACTTCAGGATTCACTGCTCGAGGGAAAATCGCGTTTCTACGCGGAAATCCTGCGCTTGCGCCAGATCACCGAGCTTTCGCAAGACGGGCTTCCCGTGCTGTTTCTGCTCGACGAGATCTTGAACGGCACGAACTCTCACGATCGGGGGATCGGCGCCGAAGCGGTGGTGCGAAACCTGGCTCAAAGTGGTGCGCTGGGATTGGTTACGACCCACGACCTCGCGCTGACTCGCTTCGCCGAATCCCTCTCGCCGCGCGCCACGAACGTGCACTTCCAGGATCACCTCGAAGACGGTGTGATCGCATTCGACTATCGCATGCACCCCGGAGTCGTCACCAAGAGCAACGCGTTGGAGCTCATGCGGGCCGTGGGCCTCGACGTCTAGGGCGCCGCAGGGAATGTGCAGAGTTCGCCCGCTAGCTCGTAGCGATCACAGATCGAGTTCGAGAATCGCGCGATCTTCGATTCGGCCCGAGAGCTTCGAGAAGAAATTGAGTACGCGCATCTGCCAGCCGTACTTTGCGAGCAGTGCCGAGTAGGCTGCGCTCTCGGTCGCGGGGTCTTCGATGCGGCGAGCCTGGCCGTCGATCCAATCGCCGCGCACTCGACCGCGCGGACCACAGGGTGCGACGCGGATCCGCGGATCGTTTCTCAGACGCTTGATCTTCCCGGAGCCCGCTTCGGTAAAGACGTAGAACTTCTCTCCGTGCCTCGCGGACCAGACCGGAGTCTTCACGGCCTCACCGCTGCGCCGAAACGTCGCGAGGCTGATGTATCGATGGCGTTCGAACTTCTCGAGCGCAGCGATGTCGAGCTTCACGGGTGTCCTCGCCGGCTACGGGCCATTGGCGGTCTTGAACTCCTGTTGGGCGGACTCGATGATCTTCCGAATCGCGTCGCGATTGGCGTCCATCAATTCGACCCTTCGCAGTTGGGCGCGAGCGCGGTCCAGGTTCTGCGCTTCGCGTTGAATTCGGAAATAGACATCGCCGGAGAGGTGGTCGGTGAGAAAGCGGACTGCGTTTTCGAAGGCCATCAGCGATCCGGCGAGTGGTAGCGCGTTGCACTCCTGCGGTGTGAGCCTTGCAGCCATGTCGATCAAATAGCCGCGCGCAACTCCGCGCACGAGGTCGAGTTCGACCGCCATTTCAGCCACTCCGGCTTCGTCTTCAGCTGATCGAGAGCTGGAGGTGCGCATCAGTTCGCCGAAATCGGCGAGGACGGTGCCACCCATGACGGTGTCGAGATCGATTGCGCAGAGTCCTTCTCCGGTTTCGGCGTCGAGAAGCACGTTGTTGATCTTGCAGTCGTTGTGGACGATTCGGATCGGAAGATCAGTTGCACCCTCCACACGGAGCGCACTCGTCAGCCTCTCATGCCAGTCGGCAGCCTGATCGATCTCGGCTGCCAGGGATTTCGCGCGTCCGTGAGAATCGCTGTGGATGGCCGCTTCGAGCGCCGCATAACGGAGTTCGAGGTCGTGGAAATCCGGAATCGTGACGCTGAGGGGCGGGCCCTCCAGGTCGATTAGTCGGGCTGCAAACGAACCGAACGCGCGGGCGGTTTCGTGGGCCTGGTGCTCGGTCTCTACCTGATCGAGGCTGCGGGTTCCCTCTTGAAAGTGAAAACACCGCCAGTGGTCAGCATCGGGGTCCGCCCAATGGGTGCGGCCTTCCGTCGTTTCCACCAGGCGGAGATGGCGGCGCTCCGGATCGCGCACGCGCTCTCGTTCGAGGCTCTGGCGCAGGTGGGTGCAAACCCGCGACACGTTGTCCATCAGCGCTTCGGGGTTTCGAAACACCTGGGTATTGATCCGCTGCAGGATGTAGCGAGCGGATTGCGCTGAATCTTCGAAGCGGAGCAGATAGGTGTCGTGGATGTGTCCGCTGCCGTAGGGAATGGCTTCTGCGAATTGCCCCGGGATCTCGAACTGTGCGGCGGTTTCTTTCACGAACCGCGAGCATAACCGCAACCGCGGTTTCGATCGATCAACCGTGACCGGAGATGTAGTGTTCGAGCTGCTCGATCGTGAATTGCTGATCGTCGATGATCGCCTTGACGACGTCTCCGATCGAAATCACACCGGTGATTTTGTCGTCGTCGCGGACCACGAGATGGCGGACGTGCTTTTCGCTCATGATCGACATCGAAGCGTCGACTCCGAGATCGCTACCCACGCAGATGACGTTCTTCGTCATGATGTCTTTCACCGGAGTATCCGCTGAACTCTGCCCCAGCAGGGCGATCTTGCGCGCGTAGTCGCGCTCCGAGACGATGCCGGCGAGTTCTTCGCCATCGAGGACGATCAGCGCTCCGATGCCCTCCTGAGCCATCTTCTGGAGGGCTTCGTAGACGGTGGACGTCGGCGCGACCGAGTGGATCTGGTAGCCCTTACTGTCGAGTATCTCTTTAATGATTTTCATCCTGCCATCCTACACCGAAGCCGATTGCCAGGACAACGCTCGTTATCGACTCCGGGAATGGAGCGGGTCGGGGGGGATTGGCTTCAGGGCGCACTTTGCTGGGCGGGGGTACCCGGCCGCGCGCAGCGCGAAAGACCGCGAGCACCTTCGGGGACGTGAGCGCGGGATCGAGTTCGAGGCTCGGGTCGGCGATCAGGGCGCGTTCGAGGCTCTCGAGCGCCGCGTTGGTCTGCCCCAGGGCCACGTAGGCCGTGGCGCTCGCGATTTCGAGCCGGACGTGACTCTGGTCGTCTCCAGCACCCTCTCGAGCTTCGAGCCGTTCGCGAACCTCGGCCGCGCTTTGGAGAGCTTGTTCGAAACGGGCCGCGCGTAACTCCGTCTCGCAACGGTCGAGCACTGAGGCGATTTCAGTCGATTCTGGATCTCCGGCGTCGACCTCTGCTTCGACATCGACCTCCGCTTCGGCGTCGACCGCTGCTTGGGCGTCGACCTCCGCTTCGGCATCGACCGCTGCTTCGGCATCGACCGCTGCTTCGGCATCGAGGGTCGGAATCCGTTCGGCTGAGGCCGGAATGCGCAGCCGCGCACCGGCCCAAATCTTGCTCGGGTCTGTAATTTCATTTTCGCGAATCAGGCTATCGATCGAAGTTCCGTAGCGATCGGCGATATCGGTGAGCGTCTCGCCGGGCTCGAGCGTGTGGTAGACGGGCTCCTCGGAGGGAGCAGCTTCCGTCTCTGTGTCCGCTTCTACCGCGAGGGCCGGGAGGCTCCAGGCGAGCGCACTTGCGAGTGTCGCCAGCGCCATCGCTCGGCTCAGTCGAGCTTGCTCATACATTCCGCGATCCCCCCGCTGGTTGCGGCCACTCTACGCGTTCCGGGTAGCGTACGGGATCGATTGGCTTTGCAAAGGGCTCCGGTCGAACTCGAGGAGCGCCGGAGCGGAATGACAAAAAGGTTCCGGTTGGAGCAAGGCTTCAAGTAGATTCTATGGTTCAGGAGAATTCGACTCGATCTGGCCGCCGTGGAGGCGGGGCGAATCGCGTCACATGATGTTTCGACTGATCACTCAGGAGATCGCCGATCGGGTGCGATCGGTAAATCGAAGGGGGAGCCCATGGATCGATCCGATGCCGTTGCGCGATTTACCCGGATGGAGGACGGCACGAAGGAGGATTTCGAGATCCTCGAGCGAATCCAGGAACCCTTCGCAAACGAACTCGCGGATCGGGTTCTCGAACAGCTGCGGCAGCTCGGGGGCAGCTACGGCGGAATGCTCGTGGATCGGCTGATCCACAGTCTGCAGACCGCAACCCGCGCGCATCGAGACGGGCGCGACGAGGAATACGTGGTCTGTGCGTTGTTGCACGATATCGGCGACATGTTGGCCACCCACAACCACGCCGATCTCGCAGCGGCGATTCTCAAACCCTTCGTCTCGGAGAAAAATCTCTGGATCGTCGAGCATCACGCGATCTTCCAGGGCTACTACTTCTGGCATCACGTGGGCGCTGATCGCAACGCGAGAGAAAAATACCGCGACCACCCGCACTTCGATGACACCGCCGAATTCTGCGCGCTCTACGACCAGTGCTCGTTCGATCCGAACTTTGACACGTTGCCACTTGAGTACTTCGAGCCGATGCTGCGACGCGTATTCGAAAAACCGAAATGGACCGAGTACGGAGCTTGATGGTTCTTCGGGCAGGCGTTCAAGCCGAGGCGAGTGCGCGGATGACGGCGTCTACCGAGCCATCGTGCTCCAGCTCTCCGCAGTCCACGCGGATGTCCGCCCAGCGTTCGTAGAGTGCGCGGCGCTCTGCGAGCAGGTTTTCTAGATCTTGCCCGGGCTCGCGAATCACTCCGCGCTTGTCGAGGTCTCCGAGGCGCCGTTCGAGTTCGGCGAACGGTACGTCGAGGTAGATGCGCTGGCCGAGTCGCCCCAGATGCTCCATCGCGGCCTGGCTGTACACGACACTGCCGCCCGTGGCGATCACGCAGCTCGAACAGTCGAGCCCCAGCACGATGCGCTCCTCGACGCTGCGAAAGAATTCTACGCCGCGTTCCTCGATGATCTGTTGCAAGGGCGCGCCTTCCGTCTCCTGGATCAGCAGATCGGTATCCAGGAAACTGCGAGCCGTCCGCTTTGCAAGGAGTACGCCCAGGGTGCTCTTGCCCGCTCCCGGCATCCCGATCAGTGCGAGGTTGTTGGAGACGTTGGCCATCGGTGCCATTAGGCTAGCGGACGCCATCCCACGCCGGAACGCGGATCGGGAGGCATGGCGCTCGACCGTCGGGAGTGCGGCGAGGGGCGTCGCTTCGATGTAGGCTCCAGCGCGCAGTACAACCTAGATTGATGGAATCCGCCGTGGTCTGGTGGCTGGGACCGCAAGTCGAGGGCCGGTCGGCTCGCGGAATGAGGGAAGGAGACAGGATGAAGCTGAAGAAGGCGGCGGTAATCGGATTCACGGGGCTCGCGCTCGGGGTTGTGCCGGCCTCTGCCGGCTCGATTGGCAATGGCTCCACGGTCGCGTTGACGATGATCGGCGGTGGAGGGCTGATGTCCATCGGATGCATGGCGATCGCGTTGCTCACCCAGGACGACGAGGACGAGGGCGAAGAAGAGCGCTACGACCGGCGGGGTTTCTTCGTCGGCCTATCGGGTAGCTATGCGAGACAGAACTTCAGCGACTCTACCGTCATGGATCTCGTCGACGGCGAGTTGCAGGACAACCTCCGGGTCTTGCGAGGCACCCCCGAGTTGGGAGACCCGGATGCTAATCCTCCGATTCTTCCCGGAGATCCGGGGGTTTATACGTTCAGCCTCGATGATGTCGAGGACGACGTCTTCGGCTTATTGGGCCGAGGTGGCTACCGCTGCCACCCCTACATCTCGGCCGAACTTCAGTTCGAAGCGCTGGCCGATTTCGACGGAGGGATCAGGGAAAATGGAACGCCGTCGAATGACACGGCGCGAAATTTTGATCTCGAATTCGAGACACTGGTCTTCACCACCAACGTGAAGGGGCATCTTCTGACCGGTCGCTACCAGCCGTTCGTGCTCCTGGGCATCGGTTTCATGCGGATGGAAAACAAGGCATACGATATATCGGGCGGTACCATCCCGGGACGTGCGCCGCAGTTGAGTGAGCGAACCGTCAATGTGGCCTTCCGTTACGGCGCCGGCCTCGATTTCTACCTGACCAGGAATGTGGTCGTGAGTGCGGAGGGCTCTTACTTGATGCCCACGGGGAAACTCGACGGCCTGGACTACTACCAGTTCGGCGTGGGGTTGCAGTACCGATTCTGAGGGCGGCGATCCCGAAGGTTTCGAGGGTATTGCCCTAGTCGAGCGATTTTCCCGCCGCGCTGCGCGAGCACCCGTGCGTGGTTGCGAATCCCGCGGCACGCACTGCTCCCCGCGTTTCTGGATCTGAATTCGCCGATTAGAATCCGGAGCGAGAGGGTCTCTCTTTCGCCGAGCGATCTCGGATCAGGAAGAGATCAGGCAATGATCAGCTTCCGATCAAGCGAGCTTCCTCACCGCTGTCTAATTTAGACATCGTAATTCCGCACTGTCCGGGAACGAATCGAAGAGGGGGGCCGCGGAAAAAGCGGCCACCGAATGAGAGTCGACTCTTTCGAAGCGCTCCCGTCAGAGGGTTTCCCGATTCGGGAGGAGCAGAGCCTCCGGGATTGGGGATCAAGGGTAGGGACCCGGCGGAGGAGGAGGGGACAGTCCCCACCGACCAACCTCCACCGCTGGGTCCCAGATCCACAGCGGGACTCTCCGCCTTCCACTTTCAAAAACCCGGAAACCCGAGATCGACCCGGGCCCGGAGCCTCCGATGGATCGAGCGTCCGGCATCTCGGCGTCGCTGCTGGGCCCAGCGCGACTTGACGCCTCCCCGCCCCAGCGCTGACAATGCCCGAAACCGATCTGGATCCGCCTGGGGAGGGCACACGCCGATGACCAACCACCGCGCGAACGTACTCGAGCACTGCCACCCGCCCCTGGAAGTGCCCTTCAGCAGGGACGAGTACCGGGATCGGCTGACGAAGATTCGCACCCGCATGGCCGCCGATGAAATTGACGTGCTGTATCTGACGGCGCCCGAGAGCCTCTTCTACGTGAGTGGTTACACGTGTGAGTGGTACCAGGCGCAAGGCCCGAAGGCCTGGCCCGCGACGAGCGGGATCGCCGTGCACCGGGATCGCGACGATTTCATCCTGTTCGATACGCCGAGCGAACAGGTCATGGTGCGGTTCGTGACCATCGCGGACGACATTCGGATCTTTCCGATCGACAACCGGCGCGATGGAATCGGATTCATCGTCGATGAGCTCGCGGCTGCGGGCTGGCTCGGGGGAACCGTCGGTCTCGAGCTTCATTCCTATCGACCCAATCCGACGATCAGCCAGCGATTCCGGAGTGCATTCGAGTCTGCGGGTTGCAAGGTCGCCGATGGAAGCGACGTGCTCCGCGACGTGCGTTGGGTGAAGTCACCCCAGGAAATGGTCTACATCGAACGGGCGGGTCATATCGCGGATGTTGGGCTCGCCGCGGCGCGCGACACGATCCGGCCCGGAGTCACCGAGCTGGAGGTCTATGGTGAAATGATTTGCGCCATGGCGAAGGTTGGAGGCGAGAATCCGTCGATCACCTTGCCGGTGTTGTCAGGCCCAAAGGCCAACTGTGGGCACGCACTGGCTGGGCGCCGAACGATCGGCCCGGGCGAGCAAGTGAACGTGGACGTCTGCGGTGTTTTCAACCGCTATCACTGCAACGCGGCGCGTTCGTTCTACGTGGGGCAGCCGCCGCGCGAGGTGGTCGAATTCTACGAGCAGGCTGCCGGAGCGATGGATCTTCTCGAAGGTTTGATCCGACCGAATCTGCGGGTGGGAGATCTCGTGAAGACGCTCAAGGCCTACTACGAAGATCAGGAAATCTGGGAAAGCGCGTCCTGGGTTGGCGGCTACGAACTCGGGATCGGGTTTCCACCGGACTGGGTGGGTAATTTCGTCTACGAAATGAGCCACGAGGATTCGAACGTGCAATTCGAGCCCGGTACAGCAGTCAACTTCGAGAGCGTCTTCTACGCCCCGCGGATGGCAGGACTCACCTATCTGATCGAGACGCTTCTGTTCAAGGCTGACAGCGCGGAAATCGCCTCGAGCATGCCGCGCGGCCTCCAGGTCATTTCGACCGAATAGCCGACCCCCGTCCCAAGCGGCGGCGGCGCATCTCGCTAGCCGGCTACCGAATTGGTGTAGCCGGCTTCCCGCCGTCCTCGATTCGTCCGAGAATCCGAACGGTTGCGGCCAGGCCCCGAGGCTCAGGTAGCTGCTGCGGTTTGCCGATTCTACGTGGGGGATAGAGAGGCCTCAGATGTCCGAACGACCCAAACTCGGCGAACTGCTCGTGATGGCGGGCGCGATCGACCAAACCCAGCTCGGCGCTGCGCTCGCCGAACAGCGAAAGTTCCACAGCCCTCTTGGTGTGACGCTGGTGCGAATGGGCTTTCTCGATGAAGAGGCCCTGGTTCGCACACTGGCTCGCCAGCTCAAGCTCCCGATCGCCTGGCTGCGCGGCAAATGGGTCGAGCAGGAAGTGCTCGAACTCGTACCCGCCGAAACCGCTCTCAAGTACCGCTGCCTGCCTCTCGCTGTGATCGACGAAGGGCGTGGCAAGACACTCCATCTTGCGATGCAGGATCCCCAGGATCTGGAAACCCTGGACGCCGTTCGGTTTCACGTCGGTCACAACGTGAGTCCAGTCCTTACAGCGCCGAGTGAGCTCGAAGAGGCGCTCCAGAGACACTACGAATCCGATCAGGTCGAGGGAGAAAACTCCGCCGCGCGCCGGCCCGAAGTGCAAGATGTGCCGGAGTTGCTCATGTTCGAGTTGAAGGCACAGGCCGCCACTCCCGAAACCGAAATGGATTTCGAATTTGGAACCGGGCCGAGCGACGCGTCTCTGATGTCCTCTCAGGCCGTCCTCAGCGCGCTCTCGCAGCTGCTGAAGGTGCTGCTGGAAAAGGGCATCATCAGTCGGGAAGAGGTCGCCGAGCGGTTTCGAGATTTCCTACCTACCGATACCGCGGAGCGCTAGCCAGTCATTGCGCCTTTGTCGTCTTCCGTATCGGGCGGATCGTCAGGTGCTTCGGGTGTTTCGGACTGAGCGGGATCGACGACAGTCCTGGGATCCGTTCGCACGTTTCTCATCCGAACGCCGCGGTGGTGGAAGACCAACTCTCCGTCGTCGACGGTGATCGCCCAGGGCACGGAGAATCGGGTTTCTGAGGTTTTTGTGGCGTTGTTGGTGTTGTAGGTGCGAGTGCCTTTCAGGGTGACGAGAGCCAGGACGTTCTCCAGATCGACGATGCGCGACTCCACCACAGCGCTCTCGCGATCGAGTTGAACCGTCTGGGACAGCTCCAGGATCGTGATTTTTTTCAAACGATTTTCCAGGTTTACCAGTGCGGCCTCTCGCATTTCTTCGGCCATGGTTTCGATGTTTGTTCGCTGGATCTGTTCGAAAGTGTCGTGGGTGAAGTTCTCGGCGAGTTCGATCTGCTCGATCGTTCGTTCGATCAGGAGCGCCTCGATCTCCGGAGTGACTCCATCGGCCAGGGGGTTTTCGGACGAACCGGAGCAGCTCACGAGCAGAGCGCACGCCAAAACGATGGTCGATCTTTCGATGCCATTCATATCAGAGCCCCAATGCCGTAGCCGAAACGGCGGCCTCCGGCCTGTCTACCGTTCGCGGTCGAATCGACTCTAGGCTGCGGCCGGGCGACCTGCAAGAACGGCTCGCCCTGGAATCTCGAGAGGACTTCTAGTCCTTTGGAAACTCGAGGACGAGAAGTTGATGGTCTGAACTCGCGATGCGGTGGCCCTGCGGAATCACGTACCCGAACCGTTCGGTGAGCGTAATGATCTCGCCGCCTGGGTCCTTGGCGCTGACCGAGAACCCCAGGTGTACTTGCGAGCCGTCGGCGAAATAGCGGGCTTCTTCTCTTCCCGTCCATGGGATGATGAAGGTGTGGGTGATCGTTTCACCGGGCGAAAGTTTCAGATCGCGCAACATGGAATCTCGATGGAGGGTTGGCGACCAACTGCGTGGAGCGCTGAGGTCTTCTTTGCTCGAAACCAGGAAGCGCGCCTTCGAGATCGTTTCTGTTTCGTCCCCGCCATTTGTGAATCTGATCGTTGCGACGAGCGACTCTTGAACGGGAGGGTTTCTCGCTTCGTCGGGTTCACTCGTCACTTCGAACGCGACGATCTCAACGCTCAGTTGGCGCTCGACGGGTACGAATTTCCAGAAGTAGATGGCCACACCCAGAGCCACGATCGCGAGTGCGATCAGCGGTCCGAGTTTGATGGAAGCCTGGCTGCGATTCGCGCTGGTTCGCATCGTGCAACCCTTTCTATGTGCGCGGGACGGGAACGCGCTCTTTCGCTCGTCGATCGGTTACGGCGCTCGTCCTGCATGCGGAACCTTACCAAAATGCTTTGCCGTTTTACCTATGGTCCGCATCTGCTCTTGCGTTCCCGCGATCTGGCCGCCAGACTCCGCTGGACTCGCTCACTGCATTGGATAGGTAATCGAGAGGAAGCCCGGCTTGGTCGACGGCGCTTTGACACCTCTGCAACGGCGGCAGAACCTCGTCGCCGTTACCGCTGCGATGGCGGTCACCGCGCTGATCTACGGCTTGAGCTTGCCATTGCTCTCGCTGGTGATGGACGCGCGCGGTGTCGACAGCCTGTGGATCGGGTTGAGCGCCGCCGTGCAGTCCGTTGGCATCATCCTGGTGGCTCCCTTTCTGCCCAAATACATGGCTCGGCAGGGGCCCGCGCTCTTGATGCTCGGTGCGATCCTGGTCTCGCTGGTGGCCTTCCTGTTGTTGCCGCTGTTTACCAGCATCGTGTCCTGGTTCGTGTTGCGCTTTGTGATCGGTATTGCGGGCGGCGTACTTTGGGTTTGTGGTGACACCTGGGTCAACGCAGTGGCCAGCGAAAGAGTCCGCGGACGGATCGTCGCGATCTATGGAGTCGCTGTCGCCGGGAGGGTTTTTCACTCGGGCCGCTGGTGCTCACCGTCACGGGCACCGAGGGGGTCGCCCCGTTTCTGGTCTCCAGCGCGATCATTTTGCTCTCCGCACTGCCGCTATTACCGGTCGTTCGGATTTCGCCGGTCCTGCACGGAGAGCGGGCGGGGGGGTTGTTCCACTACTTTGCGCTCGCTCGGCTGCCCATGTTGATGGGGATGGTGTACGCGCTTTCCGAAGGCATCCTGCTCACCTTCCTCGCGCTTTACGGGATCGAAAGAGGGCTTAGCGAAGCGAGCACCCTCTACCTGATCGCGGTCATGGGCATCGGCGGAATGCTCGGTCAGTTGCCGATTGGTTGGCTCGCCGATCATATGAACCGCATGTTGCTCGCCAGTCTCGCTGTTCTGGTCGTTGCGGTCGCCGCTGTTGCGATCCCAGTCGCGATCACGCTGCCGACCTGGAGCCTGATCGTGCTGGTTGTTCTGGGAGCCGCGATGACCGGGGTCTACACGATTGGGATGGTGATGATCGGCGAGCAATTCAAAGGTGCCGATCTCGCTGTAGCGAGCGCGCTTTACGGGCTCATGTTCGGAGTCGGTAGCATCCTCGGCCCCTGTCGTCGGTGGGGATGGTGGTGAAGACGCTTCCCGCAGATGGCATGCCGCTTTCGATCGCGGTGATATACGCGCTCTTCCTGCCCTTTCCCTTGATCGCCGTCTTTCGCAACCGCCGGCGCCGCTAGCGGTTCGCGCGATAGCGCATCCCATGTTGGTGCGGCGCTCTTGCGCACGCGCTGCACTCGAGTTGCGCTCTGGTGTTCTCGAGCGCGCAGAATTCTCAGATCTCCCTCAAGCCTGCTCCAACTCGTGTCGATCATTGGGGTGAAAAGGACACAGGGAATTTCTCCCGAATTGCATCCGAAAACGGAGCCCCCCATGCGAGCCCCCACGATTCTGATTCTGGCCTTGACGGCCCTATTGACAGTTGGTTGCGCCCAGTTGCCACAGCTCTCCTCTGATTTCCTCGCGGGACTCAAGAACCCACCGCTCGAACTCGAAGCGCGCGGCCCCGGAGCCGTATTCGACAGCGTCGAGGCGGCAGCCGTTGATGCCTTGACGTTCAGCTATCTACAGGGACGAGAGACCGGAGAAGTGGCGCGGATGCGCGCGGGCACGATCCAACGCTCGGGCGTGGGCTACACGTACGGCGAGATCCACGTCGCGAGCCGCAGGCTGAATCGCCAAATCGAATACGTTTTACGCGGTCGGGATGTCGCGCGTTTCCACGTCTATCCGCCGCACGCGGATCGCAACGTCAACCGCAGTAGCGAGCGGGTGTCGGCCAAGGACTGGCGTTCGGTGAACGTGATCGACCCGCTCCATCGGTCGCTCTACGTCCTGCACCCGTCGCTCGCGATTCGCGCTTATCACGGCGACGACAGCAAGACCATGGAAGTAGCGAATCTGCGCGGCCCCGCGCGGGGCTGGAAGTGGCCGTCACTCTTCGCGAGGCGCTGATTCCGGTCCACCGCTCCTGAGGGCGTGGCAGAGTGCGGCGATGTGCTCGGGCCCCAGCCCGCAGCAGCCGCCAACCATGCGCACGCCGTCGCTCACCCAACCTTGTGCGGCTTCGGCCAGCGCCTCGGGTGCGATGACATCCACGAATTGCCAATTCGGCATGCTGAAGAAACCAGACTCGGGATAGACGCCCACCGGACCATTCCAGTGTCGGCGAATCACGTCGAGCGCTTCTGCGACATCGGGAACGGGCGTGTGCATGATGCACATTGCGATGGCGGGATACTTGGCGAGCGCGCCAACGAGTTCGTCCAGGTTTCGATCCGCGTAGTCGAAGGTCGCAATTTCGGGGGCGTCCTTGTGGTGCTGGGCGGATATCCCGATCCATAGCGGCAGTCCGGTTTCCAGCGCGGCTTCGACTTTGGCGATCGTGAACTCGACGCGCTCACACATTTCGAGTGCGAGCGCATCGACGCCGGCTGCGCGTAGAAGGCTCGCCTGTTCGCGCACCGACTTGCCGACCGCCTCGGGCGTGTTCCACTGGCTTTCTTCCATGAACGCCCATTCGCAGATCGATCCCGAGGATTGGGATGGGGCGCTTCGCGGCGTTTTCGCAAGCCTTCTGCGCGAGACGGACTGCGTTGGTGTTGATGGTTTCCACGTGCTCGCCGAGGCCGCCCGGTTCGAGCATGTGCCGACCCGCCGCGAACGTGTTGGTGATGATGACCTCGGCTCCCGCACGGATGAAGTCCTCGTGCACCCGCTGCACGGCGTCGGGGCTGGACAACACGGCCTCGCCACTCCAAACCTTGCCGTGCATGGAAACGCCGACCTTTTCGAGTTGGGTCCCCATGCCGCCGTCGATGACGATGGGATCGCCTCGACCATTCAATCGCTCGATCAGCCAATCTGCCTGGGATGTCATCTGGGTGGTTTCCCTCGAAGTGTGCTTGGGAGGAGGATAGGCAAAGCGAGAGTCCACGCATCTGTACGTCGCGTTCGTTAGGCGAGCCGGCACTTCAATCGAGCGTGGGGGTGCAGCATTTCGACAGAGCCGGATTGGGAAGGTTCAGCCGAGAGCGGGCACGCAGAATTCATCCTGCCAGCGCGGTTCGCTACCGATCGCGAACAGGGATGCCAGGTGATCCACCCGATTCCGCAGTCGCCGCTCGGCGGTCAGCGCGAACGATCGATAAATGCGGGCTGCGAAGGAATCGTTGTCGCGAATCCGCTCGTTGAGAAGCTGATTGTCGATCACGAGAACCGCCGACTCCTCTTCCGACACGATCGTGGCGGAGGCCGGTGATCCCTCGAGAAACGAGATCTCGCCGATGATTTCGCCGGCTCTGAGCTTTGCCAACGGTTCATCGGCGACGTTCTTGACGCGCACGCTGAATTGCCCATGAATCACCACGAAAATCGCATTCGGGCGAACGCCTTCGTGGACGATCTCGGTACCGGGGCTGACGGTTCTTTCGATGCCCGCCTGGAACAACCAGGCCAGATCTTCGTCTCGCAATCCATCTTTCAGACCGATGATGGTACGCATGGTTCCGCTCCTTTGTATTTCACTCAATCCGATGAATTTCTCTCATCGATTGAAAGGAGCATCGGCGGCCGCCCGGATGATCACCGTGAAGCGCTTCACACCCCGGCACTTTTTTTGGGGCCGGCAGCCACAGATAGGTGCCGAATTGGCCGGTGAAACCATGGGTGTGCCTGCACCCGTTATGGGGTTCTGGGCGCGAGAATCTGGCTCAGCAGATCGGTGCGGCCTTCGACGCGCTCCAGGTGCGGGTATCGCTCGCCACCGCTGTAATCCAAGGTCGCTTCGCGGAAGAACTCCGAATTTTCCACGAGCAGCCGGATCGGTTCGTCGCTCATCGCAGCTTCGTTGATCGCTCTTTGAAGGACTTCGCTCGACCAGCGCCGGCCGTTGACGGCGATCAGCTTCGAACCGGGTGCAATTTCGGCAGCTGCGGCGGGTGAGCCCGGCAGCACGTCGCCGATTCGGCCGTTCTCGGTCGCGATCTGGATGCCCAGCGAGAAGCGCAGATCGAGCCCCTCTCCGGTTTCGTCGTAATCTTTTTGGACGAGATTGGGTTCTTCGGTGTAGACGAGTTTCCAGCCCGTGTTGTCGATGCCGCCGAGCGGGGCATTGGGCGCAACGGAATAGACCCGGTCGTCGAAGAACTTTCTCCAATCGTATGCGGCGGTTCGGTTGAGTTCCTGGATGAGCTCGTCGTAGGTGAAGGGTTTCAACTCGGGCTGGCCACTGGTTCCACCGAAGAAGGAACCGCAGAAATCGTCGAGGCTTCGGGTGTTCCCGCTGAGGGTACGGATCTGGGCGTCCACTTCGAGCCAGATCAACACGCCCTCGGCGTAGAAGTCGACACCTCGCCGCCAGGATTTCCATTCCGACGGGACACCGTAGAGCGTGTAGGCCGCGCGGGTCGTGTCCACGAGCGGGCGCCACGAGCGGCCGGGGCGGTTGGCGAGGCTCGCGGCGGTCAGTGCGAGCGAGTCGCGCGCGTAGTCGTCCTGCCACAGTCCGCTCCTCGAGGTGAGGACCCTGCCGAGGTAGCTGGTGAGTCCTTCGTAGACCCAGAGCAGATCGGCTTCGTACGGCTCCTGGTAGTCGTTGCGCGTCAGGCCCGCGGGCCGTCGGGTCTTGGCGTTCCAGGAGTGAACGTATTCGTGAGGCAGGAGCCCCGCGTTCGAGTTCAACTCGGCGTCATCGATCAGCGCGCGTTCGGGGAGTCGGTTGTCACTCGATTCGTGGTGTTCGAGGCCGAAGGAATCGATGTGGTCGCTCAAGGTGAGCAGGAAGTCGTAGCTCCGGTAGTGGTAGGAATCGAAGAGCGCGATTCCCTCGGCGACGAGTTTGCGAAGGGCGGCTTCGGTTTCGGGTCGGATCTCCAGCGCGGCTTCGCTGTCAGCGGAGAGATGAAGGCGATGCGTTGCGGCGGCGCTTCCAGTCAGATCGATCTTTCGGTGGTGGGCGCCTGTGGTGACGGGTGAGTCGATGAGTTCGGCGAGCGAGACATCCTCGAAGTGAACCCGATTGCGGCGACTCTTCTTCACGCGGAGCGCGGTGCCGTATCCCCATCCATCCGGCACCGTCAACGAGGCTCGGTAGAACAGCTCGTGGATCGAGACTCCGGCGGGGTAGAGGAGCATCGTGTTCCAACTCATCACCGCCACCTGGTCGGATGTCGCGGGTCCGTTGCCGAACATTCCACCGGTGCGCGGCGGCAGGTAATCGAGTTCGATTTCGAGTTCGCTCACTCCAGCCGGCACATCGACGTAGAAGGTGAAGACATCGCGCGAGTCTCGATTCCAGGCGATCGGCTCGCCATTGCCCTTGATGACCAGGGCGACGAGCTCGGAGATCGGGCCGGTCGGCCCGTGTTCGCCGGGCATGTATTTGGGATAGAGGAGCGTCAGCGGTCCCGGCTCGACCGGCATCTCGAGCTGTGCGTGGATGATTCGCTGGGGCGCGTCGCGCATGTCGACGTGAATTTCGACGGGTTCCTTCGCGCGCTCGGCGGCCGCAGCGTCATTTTGGAGGAAGAAGCTGGGAGTGAGTAGGAGGAGGCTGAGTATGGCCAGCCCGGTGGTCGTGTAAGTGCGGCGGGTGGAATGCATGGGGCCCCTTCTGGTGAACCAGGGAATGAATCCGGCCGATCTAGGTTTTGCAGCCGGAGCGATCCTATCACGGGCGATGAGGCGCGAGGAGGAGAATCAAGGAGTGTGTTCGAGACTCATTCGCTCTCTCGAAGCGCTTGGATCGCCTGGGGCTGCCGGTAGGCGAGAAATGCGAACATCGCGATCAGGGATGCGATGTTCGCTGTAGCGACCGCCCAGGCTCCGAGTTCTCCGACCAACGCTGGGAAGACCGTCACCTCAGCTCCCATCAATAGACCTTCGAATACCAGAAGAACGACGAGTAGTTCGAGGCCAAGCTTCGGGTGTTTCTCGAACTCGCGAAACAGCACTGCCAGCAAGAATCCCACCACGAGAAACGCCGCTCCGTGCAGTCCCGTATACGCAAAGATCATGACTGGATCGGGGCCGTTCAAATCGGAAACGTGCTGGCCGCGGAAGATCACGCTTCCCAACAGGGAGGGCGTATGGAAGGGCCGCCCGTTCGCGAAGTCGAGTAGTAGAAAGACCAGGCTGACCACGACGGCTCCCACGATCCCGGTGAGGATGCCGTCTTCCGAGACCACGCGGAAGCCCGACCTCGCAGGGGTCGCGGAAGCCCTGGTGCGCTCGGGGGGCGCTGTTTTCATAGACCTGCTCCCATTTTCATCGGTTCGCTCAGTTGTTTGGAACTACCTCATCGGGTTTCGAGTGCCCTCATATCGGTTGGGTGTGCGCTCAGGCAGCTCCGCGAAGGTGACCAGTCGCACCCAGCTTGCGCTGATGTAGATCGCAGTGCAAGCGCGTTTTCGTCGGTCCGGGGCTTCTCGGGCGGCAGGCGTTGCCAAATGCCCCATTGATTGACTGAAATGTCATCTTCGGGGATCGACTACAACGAGCGACTCCAGGCTGCGCGACATGTATCGAGTCTGCGGTTAATATCCGCGCGAACCTGGCAATGCCCTGAGGGGAACCGCCAGACCAACCACGGGTGGAGGACGACATGAGTGCAGAAGATCGCGATTCGGAAGACGCCAAGGCCAGCGACGAAGACCGGCGCGATTTTCTAAAGTTGACGCTCGCCACGGGTGTCGGAGCCGCTTCCGCCGTTGCGGGTATCGCCCAGATGGGCTGTTCGAACGCGGACGACGTAGAGCCTAAAACTCCGGCAAGCGACGTAGAGCACAAGACCCCAGCGGCCGACGTCGAGCACAAGACCACGCACGTCCCGCCCGGCGAACTCGACGATTACTACGGCCTCTGGTCCGGCGGCCAATCGGGAGAAGTGCGCATTCTCGGGATTCCGTCCATGCGCGTTCTCAAGCGGATTCCCGTGTTCAACAAGGACGCCGCATATGGTTGGGGGACCACGAATTACAGCAAGAAGCTTTTAAAAGGAAAGACCTCGGGCGACACCCATCACGCACACATGTCCTACACGGACGGAACCTACGATGGGAAATACGCCTTCGTAAACGACAAGGCGCAGGCCCGCCTGGCGCGGATTCGACTCGACTACATGGAGGTCGACAAGATTACGCAGCTGCCTAACTGCCAGGGCACTCACGGCATCTTTCCTTCGCGGAACAAGATCGATGCCGTCTACTGCAACGCAGAATTTCGCATCCCGCTTCCCAACGACGGAAGCGATCTCGAGAGCCCCGAGAAATACGGTGCTTTGCACACCTGCGTCGACGCCGAGAGCATGGAGGTTCGCTGGCAGATCAGGGTCGATGGAAACCTCGACCTTTGCGCAACCGATTACGACGGCCTCTATTCGATGGCTTGCTGTTACAACTCGGAGGAGGGCGTTGTCATTGGAGACATGATGGCGTCGGACCGCGATTTCCTCACGATTTTCAATCTCGCCGAGATTGAAAAAGCCGTGAAGGCGGGAAAGGGCACGACGATCGGTGACTCGAAGGTTCCGGTTCTCGACGGGAGGGGTGAGAAAAACCCCTACACGCTCTACATACCCGGTGCCGAAGAGCCCGCATGGCGTGAACGTCGACCCGACGGGCAAGTATGCGATCTGTTCGGGGAAACTCTCGCCGACCTGTTCCGTGGTCGCCATCGACAAGATTGCGGACGCCTTTGCGGGAAAGATCAAGCCGCGCGATTGCGTGCTTGCGGAGCCCGAGGTCGGGCTCGGGCCGCTACACACGGCCTTCGACAATCGCGGCAACGCCTATACGTCGATCTTCATCGATTCAGTCGTCACGAAGTGGAATATCGCCAAAGCAATCGCCGGCGAGAATCCCGTCATCCAGAAGCTCGACATCAATTATCAAGTCGGTCACATCAATGCCTCGATGAGCGAAACCAAGGAGGCGGATGGCCAGTGGGTGATCTCGCTCAACAAGTTCTCTAAGGATCGATTCCTGCCGGTAGGTCCGTTTCATCCTGAAAACGAGCAGCTGATCGACATCAGTGGATCCGAAATGAAACTCGTCCATGACGGCGCCGCGCATCCGGAGCCTCACGACGCGCTGATTGTTCGCCGTGACATCATGCGACCGCGAAAGATCTGGGACCCCAAGGATCCGAAATTCGAGCTCGAGCACGCGCTCGCAAAGGCGGCGGGCGTCGCGGTTGGGGACACCAAGGTCGTTCGAAACGGAAACAAGGTCACGGCGGTGATGATCAGTGTGGCGCCCGCGTACAGCCTGTCGGAAATCCACGCCAAGCAGGGCGATGAAGTGACGGTGATTCTCACCAACCGCGATGCCGTGGAAGATCTCTGCCACGGATTCTGCGTGAGCCACCACGATGTCAGCGTCGGCGTCGCCCCGCAGGAGACGGTGTCCGTTACCTTCACGGTCCCGAACAAGGGCGTCTTCTGGTACTACTGCCCCTGGTTCTGCCACGCGCTTCATCTCGAGATGCGTGGGCGCCTGATCGTGAGCTGACCCTGCGGGTGAGTGTAGGCTGGCGGAGTCTCTCACTCACTGCGCTCGCTGCTCTTGCGCTTTTCTCACAGCCTTCGACCGCCGAGGTCGAAGGTGTGGAGCTGCGCCTCGAGGGCGGCAATCTCAGCTGCCTGCCTCGCGACTGCAGCATCCCGCTCGAAGCTGGAGAGGAACTCCGGCGCTATGCGGATTCCATCTATCCGGTCTATCAGCGCGTAGCCGGAGACGAAGTTCTCGGCTTCTACTTCCTCAGCTCCGACGTCGTCGAGATCGTCGCCTACTCGGGCAAGCCGATCTACATCCTGGTGGGGATGAACCCGGAGGGGATCATCCGCGAGGCGAGGCTCATCGCGCACTCCGAGCCGATCCTGCTCATCGGGATCCCAGAACAGAGGCTCGTCGATTTCATTGAGTTCTACGAGGGCAAGAACATCCGAGACAAGATCAATGTCGGGGAGCCTGAGGATGGTTTTCTCAACGTAGACATGATCACCGGAGCGACCGTGACGGCGCTCGTTGCGGACAAGACCCTCATGACCGCGGCGCGGCTGGTTGCGATCGACCAGGGTTTCCTGGCGGAAGGTGCACTGAGCCGAGACACGATCACCGATGAGTTCGTTCCGATGTCCTGGAGTGAATTGGTCGAGAGCGGGGCGATCGGGCGGCTCACGATTCTGCAGGAGGAGATGGATCTACCCGCTGGAGACGAACCTTGGCTGGATCTCTATTTCGCGGACCTCATCCAGCCCAGCGTCGGCCGCAACCTGTTGGGAGACCGCACCTACGATTGGCTGATGGGAATCCTCGGTCCCGATGAGTCGGCGCTGATGATCGCTGGGCGGGGGAGTTGGAGCTTCAAGGGATCGGGCTTCGTGCGCGGCGGCATCTACGACCGCTTTCACGTCGAACAGGGGCTGCACAGCTTCGACTTCAAGGATCTCGATTACGAAAACCTCTACGGTATCGAGGCCGAAGGTGCGCCCCACTTCAAGGAGCGCGGAATCTTCGTCCTGCGCGATGCCGCCTACGATCGCACGTCACCCTGGGAGATGGTGGTCCTTTCGAGTCGCCTGACCGGCGAGACAGCGGTCTCGAAGGTCTTCAAGAGCTTCCGCGGCGAATATCAACTCCCCAAGCGTTTCATCGTTCGCAATCTCTCGCTGGTCGCGAAGGTGTGGCAGGAAAAGAAGTACATGATCGTCGTGTACCTCGTGCTCTGGTGGTTCGTGATCCACTGCTTCACGTTTCGCAAAAAACTTGCGAGCAACCTGCACGCCCTGGAGTGGGTCCACAACGGAACGCTCCTGTTGAGCGTCCTCTTGTTGGGGCTCTATCTGCAAGCTCAGCCATCGGTGGTCAACGTCTTTGCGATCTTCGGTATCGCACTGCGGGAGGGCTCGTGGGAGCCTTTCCTCGCGGATCCGTATCTTGCACTCGGCTGGGTTCTGATCGCAGCGACCACATTTATCTGGGGCCGTTCGCTTTTTTGCGGTTGGTTGTGTCCTTATGGTGCGTTGCAGGAGTTGCTCATCAAGTTGCGGATTCGTCTGACACCGTTCAAGAAGAGCCTCGAGTTCCCTCCGAAGCTTCGCGCGGCCCTCAAACCCCTGCGCTATGCGATCTTCCTGCTGCTCTTCAGCATATCTTTATTCTCGATCGAAACCGCAGAAGTGCTCGCCGAGGTAGAACCGTTCAAGACCACCTGGAATGTCGGCGTCCTCAATCGATCCGCGCCTTTTGTCGCCTATTGGTTTGCACTGATCTTGGCGGCGTTGATCATGGAGCGCTTCTTCTGCCGCTACCTCTGTCCGTTGGGAGCCGCCTTGGCGCTGTTTTCGCGGTTTCCCATCAAGCCGATCCCCCGACGAAATTACTGCTCGCAATGCAAGGTCTGCAATCGCGGCTGCGCGCCTCACGCGATCGATACGGAGGGAAGAATCAACCCGGCAGAGTGTCTCGGTTGCTTCGAATGTATAAACTCGATGCGTGACCCGGAGATCTGTCCACCTCTCCTCAAGATCGAAATCTGGAATGAATATGAAGCTGCGGACTGAGCGCTACTGGCCGCTCGGAGCGCTGATCTTCGGATGCTGGCTGTTGAGCGCCTCCGCTTCAGCCCAGGCCGACGTGAGTGAGGTGATCCGGATCGCCCCTGGTGACAACGTGGCGTTCGCAGATGCCTTGCAAAATGCTCCAGCGGGTGCCGAGGTCGTATTGGAAGGTGGCGTCTATCGCGGGAACTTCGAGGTTCGCGTTCCGCTGAAGCTGCGGGGAGAGCCCGGTGTGGTGCTCACGTCCGATGGCCACGGAACGATTCTGCGGATCTTCGCGACAGACGTCCGCGTCGAATCTTTGGTGTTGCGCGATGGCGGCGACGACATCAGTGCGACCGATGCCTGTGTGTATATCGAAGCCCCGGCTGCCCGCGCGACGATTGCAGACAGCGAGATGCTTCGGTGCGCATGGGGAATCTGGGTCAATCGTGCCATCGGAACGCTCATCGAGGGCAATCACATTGTCGGGACAACACAGAAAATCCTCTCGGATCGCGGCAATGGAATCCACTTTTTCGACGCGCGGGAGAGCATCGCTCGGGACAATCAGATCGAGCTCGGACGCGACGGAATCTACATCTCCAACTCTGAGGGCGTACTGATCGAAAACAACCGGATGTCCGACACGCGTTTTGGCATCCACTACATGTACAGCAATCGGTGCCGGGTGATCGGCAACCGGGTTCAGAATTCTGCGATCGGGGCTGCGATCATGTATTCCAAGGAACTCGTCGTCAGCGAGAACCATCTATTGGACAATGACACGCACGGCATCCTGTTTCGAGATGTTCTCTACAGTTCGATCGAGGGCAACGTATCCGAAGGCAACGCCGATGGTTTGTTCCTGGGAAGCAGCTATTTCAACGTGATTCGCCGCAACCGCTTTGCGCGCAACGATCTGGCGGCCCACGTGTCCAGCGGCAGCAAGGACAACGAAGTCACCGAGAACGACTTCATCGACAACCGGCAACAGGTGAGATTTCTGGACAGCAAGAGCATCATCTGGAGCGGCGAGGGTCGCGGAAACTACTGGTCCCATTATGTGGGTTGGGATCGCGATCGAAATGGGGTCGGAGACACCCGATTTCTCGTGACACGCTTGAGCGATCGCCTGGTCTACCGCTTTCCGGTACTGCGGGTGATTTTGGAGAGCCCTTCGATGCAATTGCTGCAGCGAATCGAGAACCAGTTTCCCGTCATCCAAGGGGCCGTCATCGTCGACCCGTATCCGTTGATACGCCCGGTCACCTTATGAATCCCATGGGGTTGGAGATCGAGGGCATTGAATTCGCCTATCGGAAGGGCGAGCCGGTATTGCGTGGCGTGAGTTGTGTTTTCCCGGGTGGCGAGTTGACGGCCCTGCTGGGCAACAACGGCAGCGGGAAGACGACGCTGCTGAAGATCCTCGTCGGGATTCAACCGCCCGACACCGGGAGCGTTCGCTTCGAGGGTCAGCCTGTGTTCAATGGGAACCGCTCGGGATACCAACAACAGGTGGGCTTTATGCCCGAGTCGCTACTTCTCTATCCGGAGATGCGCGCGGGAGCAGCGCTCGCATTTCTGGCTCGGTTGAAGCGAGTGGATTCCAGCGAGGTGGCCGGGGCATTGCGAAAGGTCGGTCTCGAAGCCCATGCGACCCAGAAGATCGGGAACTTTTCGAAGGGGATGAGGCAACGACTCAATCTCGCCCAGGCGATTCTCGGAGAGCCGCGGGTGGTCGTTCTGGATGAGCCCTCTAATGGGTTCGATGTCGATGGTGTGAAAATCTTCTATGAAACCGTGCGAGAGCTGCTCGAGCGCGGTGTAGTGGTGGTGCTGTCGAGTCATCTCTTCAGCGAAATCCAGGGCCGCGTGGATCGCGTTGCGCTGCTCGCGGATGGCGAAGTTCTCAAGCAGGGCCGCATCGACGATTTGCTCGATGACCTCGGTGGCCGCACCAAGGCAGTCTGGCTTCACTTCGAGGAGCCCGTGAACGAATCGGAGTGCGCGGCCCTATGCGCAATCTCCCCCGGCTTGAAACGGGTGGGCGAGAGTTCACTGGCTGGAGAAATGGATGGTCAAATGGTGGCGCGAGTTCTGTCGGCCGCCACATCCAGGAATCTTCGACTCCGCAATATTCGCATTGAAGGAAACGAACTCGCAAATTTGATGGGGATGCCGCGATGAGTGCGCTCGCCGTTACTGCGATTGCGCAGCGAGAGTTGAAGAAGAACATCTCGAATCTATGGCTTCCGCTCGTCGCGGGCCTGCTGCTGATCGTAAATCTCGGCGTGACTCGAATTGGCTTCGCCTTCGCAGAGCCGGAGAGTTCAATCGATTCGAGGGCGCTGCTGCTCTCGCTGATCCATCTCCAGATGTATGCCGTGCCGCTTTTCGCGTTCGTGCTTTCGTATGCTGGAGTTCTCGCCGAGCGGGAGCAGGGAACGTTGGATCTGCTGCTCTCCTACCCGATCGTGTATCGAGATCTGATTCTTGGAAAGTGGCTCGGCTTCTGTTCGGTTCTGAGCATTGCGATCGCCGTTGGGATCGCTGCGGCGGCTGCACCGATGATCGGCGGTGGGATTTCGATCGGGGCGCTTCTCGCGTTCTTGTTGCTGTCCCTTCTCTTGGGTTTCAGCTGTGTCTCGCTCGGCTTGGCGCTGTCTTGCATCGCACGTGATCGAACTGTCGCAATCGCGGCCTGCGTGGTGCTCTGGGTGTTCTTCGTTTTTGTTTTTGACCTGATCTTCATATTCGTTCAGGTGGTGACCGAGGGGAGCCTTCCAGATGCAGCCGTCCAGGCGCTCTTGTTGTTGAACCCGGCCGAAGCGTTTCGAATCGCCGCCATCTCGAGCCTGCTGCCCGCGGATGCGGCGGAGGTCTTTTGGTCTCGGAACGGGGGTGCTCTCGATTCCGTTCAGCCTGCTGGCCCTGGCCATTTGGATCGCTGCACCGGTCGGCTTGGCGATGGTGGCCCGCCGGCGTCTCTTGCGCGGCGAGTCGTGAGCTTTCGGGCGAGTGGATGCGCGCTCGTGTTTGCGCTCGTGTTGGGATGCGGCCAGGGGGTAGACGACCAGGAGGCCGCCGCACCGCAGGTGCTCACGGGCGCAGAGGTCTGCGCGCTCGACGGCATGATCCTGAGAGATTACGACGGCCCCAAAGCCCAGATTCTCTGGCGGGATGGTCGCCGCACGTTCTACTGCGAATCGCGTGAAGCCTTTGCGGAGCGGTTGGATCGAGTCCGGAGCAAGCGGATTCGCGAATTCTATGTTCAGGATTTCGCGGACCGACCCTGGGCGAGCTACGCGGGGCATTGGGTCCGGGCGGAGGATGCCATCTTTGTGATCGAGAGTGAGAAGCACGGTGCGATGGGGAGTTCCTTCGTGTCTTTTCTCGATCCCGCGGATGCCGACGTTTTTTCCGCCAAATACGGTGGCCGGCAGCTTCGCCTGGACGAAATCACACCCGAGGTCTATGCGGCATCGCAGCAGACTCATCTCCAACGGTTGATCGAGGGGGACGGATCCGTTGGTTCGGTGGTGCGCGTTTCGCGCTCATTGATGGGGGCCTCGTTCGAAATCGCCGCGTGGGCGTCGAGCGGCCGCGAATCGGCGACGAAAGCGCTGCTGAACGAGGCAATCGAGGCGGTCGCGGAACTCGAAAAGCAGATCAGCAGCTGGGATTCCGAGAGTGAAACCTCGGCGCTGAATCGGGCAGCGGGCCGAACTCCGGTCGCTGTCGGCGCGGACCTTCGGGCATTGGTCGATCTGGCTGTGTCCTGGGGTGAGCGGACCGACGGCGCGTTCGACGTGACGGTTGCCCCGCTTCTCGACCTCTGGAAGCGCGCTGAAGCCCGAGGAGAGCCTCCGGTAGAAGCCGAGTTGAGAAGCGGGCTTGAGAGAGTAGGGTTCAAGGAGATTCTCGCAGAGGGCGAAACGCTCTTTCTCAGCCAGCCCGGCATGCGCCTCGGCTTTGGTGCGATCGGGAAGGGCTTCGCGGCCGATCGAGCCGCAGAAGTACTGCTCGCGGCCGGCGTCGAGAACTTCATCGTGGGTGCGGGCGGCGATCTGATCGTCCGCGGGTCGAGGGGGGGTGCGCCGTGGCAGGTGGGTATTCGCGATCCACGCGGAACCGGTCTGTTGGCGGTCTCACCGGTTTCGAATCGAGCCATCGCGACCTCGGGCAACTACGAACAATTCATCTCGATCGGAGGTCGCCGCTATTCTCACATTCTGGATCCGCGAAGTGGCAAGCCCGTGAACGGTTTGACGAGTGTGACGGTGTTTTCCACGCGTGCAGTGGATTCGGATGCGTTGGCGACGGCTCTTTTCGTGATGGGACGCGACGAAGGGATCGAGTTCGTGGAAGGACTTGCCGATGTTGAGGCGCTCTTCGTTGCCGAGGATGGCTCCCCGATCTCGTCTTCCGGGTTGCGGCTCGAAGAGGAGACACTGATCGTTCTCGAGTGATGATTTGCCTGACGGTGTTTGGATGATTCGGAGCTGCGCACTGGATGTCTGATCGCTTCATCGAGCAGCCTCGCGTGAAGGGGGCGATTCTCGCCGCGTTGTTGGTGGGGATGGTCGTTGCCGCTTATGGGCCCCGCGCTGAATGCGGGTTTCATCTGGGACGACGACGACTATGTGACGGAAAACCCCCTGCTTCACGCGCCCGACGGCTTCGAGCGCATCTGGCTGTCGACGGATGCGCCATCTCAATACTTCCCACTCGTCTACACGGCCTTTCGGATCGAATACGGACTCTGGGGCCTCGACCCTTTCGGTTATCACCTGATCAACGTATTGCTCCACGCCGCCAACGCACTGCTGCTCTGGCTCCTGTTGCGGCGGCTCGAGATCGCGGGCGCGTGGTTCGCAGCCGCCGTTTTTGCGCTGCATCCGGTGCACGTGGAATCCGTCGCCTGGATCACCGAGCGAAAGAACGTGATGTCGCTGTTCTTCTCGCTCCTTTCGTTGCTCGCGTGGATGCGGTTCGTGGAGCCGCGGGGAAAGCCTGCGTGGCGTTTTTTTGGGCTCTCGCTGATCTGGTATGCACTCGCGCTATCGAGCAAGGTCACGGCCTGCACGTTACCCGCCGCGCAGGTGCTCTTGCTCTGGTTGCGCGGGCATTCGATCGATCGGCGTCGCATCGCACAGGTCGTGCCCTTTGTCGTGCTCGGTGTCGCGATGGGTCTCGTCATCACCTATTGGGAGCGTTACCACATCGGTACCGTGGGCGAGCGATTCACGATCGCCCCGATCGAATCGTTTCTGGTCGCAACCCGCGCAACCTGGTTCTACCTCGGCAAGCTGCTCTGGCCGACGCAGCTCGCATTCAGTTATCCGAAGTTCGCAATCGATCCGAGCGACCCGCTTCAGTACATCTGGGCGCTTGCAGGTGCAATTCTTCTCGTGGCACTCTGGAGTTGGCGCCACGCAATCGGTAAGGCTCCGCTGGTTGCCGCGATCTTCTTCGTCGCGACGCTCTCTCCGTTGCTGGGCTTCATCCCGCTCTTCACCTTCTGGTACACCTACGTGGCGGACCACTACCAGTACATGGCCAGCATCGGGCCGATCGCACTCTTGAGCGCGGGTGCCACCCAGCTGCTTCGAAACCACACGTCTTTGGGGAAAGTCAGCTTGGGATCGGCGGCTGCACTCGTGTTGGCTGTTCTGGGATTTCTGGTCTGGAACCAGAGTCGCGTCTACGAGAGCGAGGAAACGCTTTGGCGCGACACGATTGCCAAGAATCCCACCTCCTGGATGGCGCAAACGAACTTGGGACGATACATGCTGCGAGAAGAGCGATTCGAAGAGGCGGTTGAGGCGTACGGTCGGGTCTTTGCGATCAAACCCGATGCTTACCGCGCACACGTCGGACGGGCGGGCGCGCTTCGTGAAATTGGGTCGCGAACGGGACGCGGAAGCAGACTTCAAGGCGGCACTCGAGCTGAAGCCCGATTTGTACACCGCCCACCAGGCGCTCGCGCGCTTGAGCTGGAAACGCGGAGCGCGCGCGATTGCGATCGGCCACTACGCGGAGATGATCGCGATCGCGCCGCAAAACCCGGCCGGCCATTTTCTGATGGGTCGCGCTCTCGAAAGCCGCAGGCGGCCCCGAGAAGCGCTCGTCCGCTACCGGAATGCGCTCGCAGTCGATCCGGAACACGAGGACGCGCGGCGGGGTGTCGAGCGAATCGAAGGTTCTTTGGCGAACCCTGCCGCGGAGCGTTAGGGAACGGACCCGCCAGTCCGGCGTAAGTCGATCGAAGTCAGGCGTCGGATGTTGCAGCGGCCACGGCGCCCCAGATCAGGAGTGCAGCCAGGACTGCGGTCGTGAGCAGACTGAGATCTGCGACGACCGAGCTGCTCGCGAACCCAGAGACGAACTCGGCGAGGAAGTGCCGCGCGCCGGGAACGGCCGCCACGACGCCGCAGGCGGCGAATGTGAAGGCGAACAGGACGATTGTCCGGATTCGCAGGACGTCGCGCTGAGGGGGGAGCTGGCGCATCAGGTTTTCGGTGAAACCATCGTCATCGATTGGGGGAGTCATCGAAAGAAGCTTCTCGAAGTTCTCTTCTCGATCCTTCATCCCTGTACCTCTGGCTGTGAGTCGTATGCCGATAGATGAACCCGGAGTTTTTCTTTCCCTCGCCCGATGTGGGTCTTTACCGTCCCCACAGGATAGCCCAGGGTATTTGCCACTTCCCGGTGAGACATCCCCGACTGGTAGCAGAGAGAGATGCACGCGCGTTCGGGCTCACGCAGATGGCGCATTGCGCGCGCAATGTCCTCGGCCGCTGTATCTGGATTGAAAACGCGGGATTGATCCAGCTCCGGCACCTCCCTCAATTCTTCCGCGCTCCAGTGGCGTTTGCGCTTTTCGGATGCGAAGGCCCGGTACGCGATCGCGAAGAGCCAAGAATGAAACCCGCCCTCGCTCCGATAGGTTCCGATGCGCTGATAGGCGCGAAGAAAAGTCTCCTGGGCGACATCGTCGGCAAGTGCTCGATCTCCACAGCTCAGCCTCAGCAGGAACGCGCGAACGGCACTCTGGTGTTTTCGCACCAGCGTCGCAAATGCGTGGCGGTCGTCGTCCGCGACGACCCGCGCGATGAGTGGAGCGTCCTCCACCCGCCGCTCAGGAGTTCTCTGCGCGTTGCGAATACCGCCAGACGATCAGGTAGGCGGCACCGATGAACGCCGGAATCAGGCCGACCGCCCAGCTGCCGCCGGCGAAACCGTCGACCATTCCGATGAGTATCAGCAGCGACAGTCCAATTCCGACGAGCACGAGGCCGCGTCGAAGGTCACCGTGCACGGAACTCGGTGGAGCGAAGAGTTCGGGCGGAATATCGGTGCCTTTCTCGATCATCAACCGAAGCGTCTGGTGAAGCTGGGCTTGCTTGCGGATGCGGAGCATGTGGGTCGAAACCACACCCAGGAGAATCACGAGGAAGAGCGTGACCGGGACGACGATCGCCACGAGATCCAAGGAGCCGGTCTCGAAATCATAATCCTCGGCCTCGGTCATAGCGAGAATGGTGGCGATTCCTTCTGGCCCGAGGGCTTTGATTGCTTCGGGTGACAGGTCCGCCAGCTGTGTGGTCGCAGCTCTCTCGATGGCTTCTTCCTCTACGGGTGTCACCTCCTCATTCGAGGCGAGAGCGGGGGCGGAAAAAGCGACACAGAGCAATGCGGTGGCCGTGAGACGGGACATGTTCTCCTCCTGGATGATGGACCTCACGAGATAGACGCGCTTGCGGGCGATTTTGGATTCATGAGATCGAAGATTTCTCCCGGGAGGGGCGAATTTCCGCTTCCGCGGTGAGAGCATGCCGCCGATGGGGCGCGGCCGTCAATTGCCCGCGAAGAGCGGCACCCGCTCGGGGTGGCGCAGGTTCGCTACCTCGGCCCGCTCGGAGTCCTCACCGCGATACACGCGGATTGCGAGTGAGGGGTGCAGGACGTAGAGCGGGCGGTGGAGGGGATCGATGATGCCCACGGAACGGCGGTCTGCCCGCGAGGGTCGCTCGTTGGCGCGATTGCTGAGGGCGTCTCGATAGACGGGATAGGCGTGAAAGCGGGCCACTTCGTGCGGACCGAAGCGATAGCTGATCCGGTGTGGCGTCAGGGGGTTTCCCCGCTGGATTTCTCCGTAGCTGTAGCGACCATCGATGGCGTGGATCGTGCCGCCGCGGATGCGTGCGGTGTCGCGTGCTTCGAGCGCCTGTAGGTGGGCGTAGGTGAGTGCATCGACCGCAGCGGCTTCGATGCTCGCAAACAAAGCGCCTGGGCCCCCGCGCGCGGAGCGGCTGCGCGTCGTCCGAGAGGGCAGCTTCAGCCGCTTGCTGTATGGGCTTGGGTCGGATTCCGAAGTGAACACTGTCCTCGTCGGCGGCGAATGCCGGGTTGGACAGGGCGAGGCCTAGCAGAAAGATCGTACGGATAACGGGCATTTGGGGCTCCCAGGCGATTGTCTCACTGGGTAGACGCGCCCCGGACCGCTCTTGGATTCACGGAGTGGGCCGAATCGGCGGTTTTCGACTGATTTAAGCTTTGGTATCCTGATCGGGTTGGAGGCGCCGTGCGTGTTCTGCAATGGATTGCCGTTGCGCTAGCGATCTTGTCGATGGCGGGTTGTGCGTCGTTCTGGACGCCCGAGAAGGTTCGAACCCGCAATTTCCAATCGTATGCGCTGCCCGTCTGGACCGCCGACGGGATGTACCTGGTGAGCGGGCGCGCCGGGGCGCTCTTCCTGACACCCCCTCCGATGGATCTCAGCCGCTACCGGGGCGTGGTGCTGGAAGACATCCAGATCAGCACGAAGCGTCGATCGCGCGAACTCAAGCCAGCCGAAGAGGAGCGGCTCAAGGGATATTTCACTCGCCGTCTGACACACGTGTTCGAGCGCAACGGCTGGCCCGTCGTGGATGCGCCGGCTGAGGATGTGCTCCGGGCTCGACTCTCCGTCAGCGATATCGATCTGGGAAGGTCGCGCCGATCCCATCCCGGCATAATCATTCTTGGTGCGTCGAGTGCTCAAATCATGATTGCATTGGAGCTTCGAGATGGGGGCGAGAGCGACCGCAGGTTGTTGTATGGCGACAGGCGCCAGCTGCCGTTCCGCAGCTATGTGGGAACGGATGCGATTTCGATCCGCCGCGTCGAGGATGCGTTCTACGAATTCAGCATCGACATGCGTCGGCGCATCAAACAAGCGCAAGAGGGGAAATTCCCGCCGCCCCCCCCGCGACCCAGCTGAAGGTTAGTCGGCCTTCTCTCCAGAACTTCCAGGGACAATGTGAAGCCATGGCAATTTTTCTGCCTCGTAGACTTGTTCGTGTGGGACGAGATCTTCGGCTCGCTCGAAAAGCCCTACGAAGAAATGAATCTCGCTCGGCCAGCGCTCCCCCTGATAGGCGATCGGGCTGCCACAGTCAGCGCAAAAAGAGCGCCTTACCCCCTTCGAAGAGGAATAGATGCTCGGGGTTCCGGCCGGGAACTTCACGTACTCCTTTTCGACGCCGACATAAGTCGAGACCGCGGCGCCTGTCGCGCGCCGACAGTCCGCGCAGTGGCAGTGAGCAATCCATTTAGGGTCACCCTCGACTTGAAATTGAACCGCGCCACACTGACAAGAGCCCTTGAATGTCGTCATCGCAATGACCTCCACATCGAACCGGAAGCATGGTACAGACGATCGCTGGGTGGCTGCCGGCTCGCGGGTGTGGGAACTGGCTTCTCTGTGCCGAATTGCCGGTTCGCCGCTGATTGTGGCTAGAATTTGCCTCCTCTCGAAAAAAGGGTGCCCCTGCGATGTCGCTCAAGGCCTTGTTCATCCAGCTGCACAAATGGGCGGCACTGGTGGTCGGAATCCAGCTCTTCCTCTGGGTGGCTGGCGGATTGGTGATGAGCCTGTCCGACATCGATGAGGTGCATGGGGATCTGACGAAGGCGGTGGTCGAACCGACGCCACTGCGTGAGGAGCACCTGGCCCCGATGGATTCGATTCTCGACCAGGTATCCAACCCGATCGCCGAACTCTCACTTTCAACGGGCTACTTCGGTCCGCAGTATCAGCTCACGGATATCAACGGCGTAGTTCATCGATTCGATGCGCGGACCGGAAAGCCGCTGGGCGCAATCGATGCGAATCAGGCGTTGGCGGTTGCGACGGCCAACTACTCGGGGGATGGGGTCGGCCGGACCCCGACCCGCGTGAGTCAGAATTCTACTGAGTACCATGGCCGCTTACCGGCTTGGCGGGTCGATTTCGACGACGAAGCAGCGACGACCCTTTATGTCGCCGCCGACAACGGCGAGGTCGTGACCCGCCGCAATCGAATCTGGCGAATCTACGACTTCGCCTGGATGCTCCACATCATGGATTATCGAGAGCGAGAGGATTTCAATCACCCGCTTCTGGTGTCGGCCTCGGTTCTCGCGCTGCTGGTTGCGCTCTCGGGCATTTATCTGATCGTCGTGGCTCCGTGGCGCAACGACATCCGGAGACTCTTGGGGCGCAAGTGATCTCGATGTCCAACTGGAAGAGCCGTCTGAAATGATGCTGCGCGGTGACGCAGACGCCCCTTGGCTTTCCCGATTACGGCTCGTCCTCTACCTGGCTCTTCTCGTGGGCTGTGCAAGCAGCCCGCCTCGGCCCACTCAAAACGAGGAAGTGCTCCCATCCGATTCGTGCGAATACCGCAACGTCTTCGTCATCTTCGAAGAACCGCTTCAGTCGAGTGATCCGCGTGTGGAGCCGCTGCGGCGCGCGATCTTGGGTCGTGCTGCGGAGGTGCTGCCGAGCCTGGGGTTGCGGGCGGTATCCGATCCGTCCGAGGGTTATTGGCGCTTGTTCGCAGACGCCTGGATGGGCAGCCAGGGCAACCCGCTGGTGCACCTCGGACTTCGAGGGGAATTGAGGCTCGGCCAACATTTGTTCGTGGTGATGATGGCGGACGAGGGGTTTCCGTATCGCGGGGGAGTCGGCGGGAGCTACAACTTCGCGACCGCTTCCCTCCACGACACCAATATGCTGGATTCGCAGGTCGAGACCGGGATGAGGTGGATCTGGGATCTCGACTCCGAGCAGATCAACGCGCTCTGTGTGATTCGTTCGGAATTGATCGACGAGGGTTGGGTCGCGGTCGAGGAGCTTCGAGAACAGTTGATCGAAGAGATGGAGCAGGTTCGGCGAGCACGAGCGCGTACGAGCCCGCAAAAGATTCTCGAAATCGAACTAGAGGAAAGAGGCGAATCGGAGCTTGTGGAGTGAAGATTGCATTGGTCGCCTATCGGGTTTTCGGCGCCATTGCGCTGCTGTTTCTCGCGAGCAGCGGAGCCGCGGCGGGTCGAGAGGTGCAATCGTGTGAATACCGTAGCGTGGTCGTCGATCCGACGATCGCCGATGAGGCTGCGGGCGGGCGCGAGATCGCCGAACCATTGCGACGAGCATTCCTGCAAATTGCGGCCGAAGCGCTCCCCGGCCTGGGCATCCGCGTGGTGGAGAACCCGGCAGAAGCGTTCTGGACCCTCACCGCATCCGGCCTGGTGGGCCCGACAAGCGTCGGCATTTTCATCGAATTGACCGGCTCGATCGAATTGCAACATCATCTCTACATCGCCGATCTCGCCGACAACGGCTTTTCGTATCGCGGCGAAGTTGGAGGTAATAACTACATCGGCGTCTTCCCGGATGCACCGCCGGAGCGATACCGAAGAGAAGTGGCGAGGGCTGTTAATTTGCTCTGGGGATACGAATCGGAGCAGGTGGCGGCACTTTGCGGAATGAGCGCGCAATTGAAAGACGAGGGCTGGATGGGCATTCGGGAGCTACGGCTCGAGCTCATCGACGAGTTGAAGCGCGCTCGCGCCGAACGGGCGCGAGTGGGGCAAGACAAGCACCTCGAATTGGAAGTAGAAGAAACGGTGCCTCGGAGAAGTACGGACTAGCGGTGGTGCCCGGATTGCTCCGCTGATTTCGAGCTTCTAGGCTTTGCGCTCCAGGGCCACCGAGGAGGCAAACCTTGGGTTGGAGGTTTCAATGCTGAGTCACGTCAAGAGATACCTCGCGGCTTTTTTGCCGATCTGCGCGGTGTTGTCAGCCTGCGGATCCGAACCTGAATCGAATGCCGACGTGGCGGACATTCTGATTCACAACGCGAAGATCTACACCGTAAACGAATCGAGCCCCTGGGCGCAGGCCGCTGCAATTCGAAATGGGCGATTTGTCTATGTCGGTAGCGATGCCGGCGTCCATACGTTTCATGGACCGGATACCCTGAGCTTCGATCTCGGCGGCAAGATGGTGTTGCCTGGACTCATCGATAGCCACACGCATCCCGGCTACATCGCAATCCAGGGCAACGAGGACCTCTCGAAGAATCTGCCGTATCCAGCAACCCAGGCCGAGATCCTCGCTTGGCTCGAGGATTACGCAGCCGCCAACCCAGAGCCGCAACTCATTTTGACAGGGAACTGGCAGGTCGACATCTTCGGCGTTGAAGGGCCGCGCAAGGAAGATCTGGATGCGGTCGTGCCGAACCGCCCGGTCGTTTTGTTCGACGATTCCGGGCACAGCCAGTGGGTGAACTCGGCATTCCTGAAGCAGATCGGTGTGGATAAAGACACACCGGATGAAGTGCCAGGTGTGTCGTTTTTTGTCAGGGACGCCAACGGTGAGCCGACCGGCTGGGTCAAGGAAGCGGGCATGCTTCGGCATTTCAGCATCACTGGAGCGCTATTGCCCGAGCACCACGAGCTGGTCGAGCGCATGGAGCGGGTCGTCACTCATCTTTCGCGCTCCGGTGTGACCAGCTTGCTGGATGCTGGCAACATGGGTATCGAAGAGCGGATCTACGCCGCTGTCGCCGAGTTGGATCGAAGCGAGCGCTTGCCGCTGCGCTACGAGGCCACCTATCACATTCGCCTGCCGGATCAGGTTCCGATCGCGATCGAAGAGTTGAAACGCTTGCGCGCTCGCTATGCGGGTGAGCGCTTGCGCTTCAACACCGTCAAGATCCACTTCGACGGCATCAACGAACTCCGCACTGCGTCCGTGCTCGAGGCGTACAGCGATGATCCCGGCAATCTCGGTGGCACGACGATCAGCGGCGAGGCCCTCGAACAGTTCATTCTGGAACTCAATGAGGAGGCGATCGACCTCCACCTCCACACCAACAGCGATGGTGCTGCGCGGATTGCACTCGACGCAGTCGAGGGCGCTCGAAAACGAGCAGGTGGCGAGCTCGAGACGCGCGTCACGCTCTGTCACCTCGAATTGCTTCACGAAGACGATTTCAGTCGCTTTCGAGAGCTTGGAGTGATCGCAAACTTCACGCTGCATTGGAACGGCATCGGGTATCTGTCGAGCTGGGGCCCCTCGATCGGACCCGAGCGGACCGCACAGCGCTTCCGCATCCGGCCGCTGATCGATGACGGTGCGATCGTCACCTACTCGAGTGACGAGACGACGATTGCGGGGCTGACCCGGACGAGCCCGTTCTTCAGCATGCAGATCGGCCACAACCGGCAGGAGGTGGATGCCGCACCGGACTCCGAGATCCTGGCGCCAGTCGAGGAAAGGCTCGATCTCGCGGACATCGTCGATGGCTATACGAAAGCGGGCGCCTATCAACTGCGCACCGAAAACGACCTCGGAACGATCGAGGTCGGAAAGCTCGCCGACCTCGTCGTGCTGAACAAGAATTTCTTCGAGGTGGACCGAACCGAGATCCACACCACCGCGCCAACCGCCGTAATGCTCGCGGGCGAGCTGGTGCAGGGGAGCCTTCGCTGAGGAATCCCTGCGCTGCGGCTGCTAGCACGCGACGAGCGCGCCATCTTATTGTGGTAGTCGCCTTATCGGCTAGAGTCAGCCGAGCCTTTTCCGCGAGCGTCGGTCGAGGCTCTGACGGATCCGATCTGCAACTGAATTGCAACTCTGCTAGTGAGGGCGCCTAGATGAGTGCGATACCTCCGCCGGACACTGCGGGCCGGAACACCATCGTGCGATGGTTCATTCTCGGGTTGATCCTGCTGGCGAGTTTCATCGCCTACCTCCTGCGATCCAATATGTCGATCGTCGGGCCAACGATCAAAAATGACATTGGCTTCAGCGAGATGCAGCTCGGTATGGTGCTCTCCGCATTCTCATTGAGCTACGCGCTCTTTCAGATTCCGTCCGGCGTATTTGGCGGCCGATTGGGATCGCGGTTGGCGGTCGCCGCGATCGCGGCCGTGTGGGGTGTGATCACCATCGCGTTTGGGCTGATTCCAGGCTCGGGTGTGGCGTCGATCGGCGTGGTGGTCGCATGCCTGGTCGTGTTGCGTTTTCTCCTCGGTGCGGCACAAGCGCCCATCTTCCCCGTTACCGGCGCCACGACCGCCGATTGGTTTCCGATCGGGCAATGGGGGCTGCCGCTCGGGCTTGCGAGTACGGGGCTGACGCTCGGTGCGGCCGCGACTGCGCCGCTGCTTGTCTGGTTGATGGGGTTATACGGTTGGCGCGCGACGTTCTTTCTGACCGCGCCGGTGGCATTTCTGCTGGCGGGTGTCTGGTGGTGGTATGTCCGCGACTATCCGAGAGGGCATTCGAAGGTGAGCCCACGCGAGCTGGCGCTGATCGACGCCGGCCGGCCGCCCCCGCAGTCTCATGCAGAGCACAAAGGCATCTGGAAGAAGGTGCTCAAGAATCGGGACATCTTGCTGCTGACCATCAGTTACTTCTGCATGAACTACGTCTTCTTCCTCTTTTTCAACTGGTTCTATTTTTATCTGACCGATGTCAAAGGTTTCAGTGAGCAACTGGCCGCTGGAATGACGTCTGCGCAATGGTTGGTCGGCGCGGCGGGTGCCACGCTGGGTGGTTGGTTGTGCGACCGCATGATTTCGCGTTTCGGCCTTTGTCTTGGGCCCCGGGTGCTCGTCATACCGAGCCTGATCTTCTGTGGGGCCTTTCTGGTTTTCGGCGCGGTCTCGGAGAGCCCCTATCTGGCAGTCAGTCTGCTTTGCATTTCGTTCGGCTTTACGCAGATCACTGAAGCAGCCTATTGGTCAACGATGATTTCGGTGGCGGGTCGAGACGCGTCCGAGGGCGGGGGTGTGCTGAACACCGGTGGCAACGTCGTTGGTGCTGTGGGTGGTCTGCTGGTTCCGTTCACGGCGAAGTATCTCGGTTGGACGGTTGCCGTTTCGATGGGCGGCGGTTTTGCGTTGATCGGAGCGCTGCTCTGGTTCTTCATCCGCGGCGATCGACCCATGCTGGAGAGCGAGAATTAGGAGCGCAAATGCGGGCTGCCAATTTGACACTTCTGGTGGCCCTGTTTCTCGGGGCAGCCGCTGCCTCAGCGTTTTCCGAGCCGATCTGATCACCGTGGACGGCGATCCCCTCGAAGATGTATCGCGGTTCGAAGGCGTCCAGTTCGTGATGAACGGCGGGGTCTTCCACAAGGGCGCCCACTAGAACTGGGTGGCGAATATGGGGCGGTCCCGCTCTAGTCGTCCGAATGCCGCGATGTGATGTGGTTCCAGTTCAGGATGCCATTGTAGAGGTAACGGCTGTCCGCGTGATTCATGTCGCGGTGCATCGGGTTGAAGTTGTAGACGAGCACATTGCCGTCGCCGAGTGGCACGTCGAGGATCGCGGGGCGCCCCTCGAGGGCGCTCTGGTTCTTGCCGCCGCCGCTGATGAGAATGGGTGGCGCGTCGGCGACAGCGGGGTCGTCTCCCGCGTCAAAGGGCAGGGTGCCCCACTGCATCACGACATTGCGTAGATCGATGGGTCCGGTCAGGCACGATGTGCAATACGACATCGTGAGCCAGCGCCGCGGCGGGTCGTAGAACGAATAGGGGGAGCGGAACGCGTAGCTCTCGGCGGGATAACCGTAGGCGATCGGATGCTCGGGCAGCAGGAAGGAAGTGCGCAGATGTGCTCCTGGCGTGGTCACTCCGGGCAGCTCGACTCGCTGGACGTTGCGCACCAGGCCGCTCTCGAGCACCAACGTGGATCCGCTGCCGAGCGTGATCAGCACACCGCCTTCGCGCGCGAAGGCTTCGAGATTGGCGAGTCCGTGCCAGCCGATGCCGCCCGTGATGTCGTCGGAGGCGACGGGAGAGCCGAGGCTCGGATATTCGGGGGTCCGGTTGAAGGGCATCGGGCCGTGCTTCGCTTCGATGCCGTGGATCTGCCCCTGTAGATCCAGCAAGACGGCTCCGTAGACGATCACGTCCACTGTTTGCTTCAGATCTCCGGCCCGGATCTCTTCGTCGCGCAGGTAAGTGTAGGGGATGCGTTGTTTGTCGAGGCTGAAGCGGATCCAGCCGATCATGTCCGTGTCCGCCCAGGGCACCCAGACGCCGAGTCGCGGCAGCGGGGCGCTGTGGAGCGGAACGTCCGGAGCGCTTCGCGCCGACTCGAAGTCGAGTGCGAGCTCTTCGCTGATCGCGGTGAGAGCCGTCTGCAGGCCCGGCTGGTCGCGCAGCACCCAACTGCCGGCCGGGTAGTCGCGACGATCCACCCGAAAGGCGCGCTCCGAGATCTCGACTTCGAAATCCGCCAATCGGTAGCGGGCGGCGAGCAGCGCCTCCTGGCCGGAATCCTTTAGCAGGTAGGCCTTCGCGGCGGCTGGAGCGGTCCCCTTGGGTTGCACGTGCTCGGTGAGTTTTCTGACCGAGACCTTTGAGGATCGCCGGGTCGTCCACCCGCACGGTCCGCGCGCGGTAATGCACCGGGCAGCGCCCAGGAGATGTCGTCGTAGGGTTCGTGCTCGGCGTCGGCCGGAAACTCCTGCGGTTGCAGCAGATCCACCGCGTAATTTCGATAGGGCTGATCGAGCAGTACAACGAAGTCGCCCGCCGCGAAGCTCTCATCCTCGATTGAAAACTTCCTGCGCGCGCGGCCGACTTCGATCTTCTGGTCGAGTAGGCGATTGATCATGCTGGCGATCCGCAATCGATCGCCCTGTTCGGCGGGAATCACGAACGCGTAGGGGTCGCCGGATTTTCCGCGGGTCCACGAGTTGTATCCCTTCTGGTAGAAGTTGCGGAGCAGTTGTTTGGACTGGCCCGCGCTGTAGTCGAGCACCGCGAGGCTGCCGCTTTGCGAGTAGTTGACGTTGTCCCGATGCGACCAGGTGAACTCCCGATCGGGTGGCGGGAACGGCCGGAACCACGTTCGTTTGAGGTCAGAGCTGCTGAGTTTTCGCGTCACGCGCAGTGGGACCGCATTGCCGTAGGTCTCGTAGCCGCGGCCGATTGCGTTGTGATTCATCGCGATCGAATCGGTGTAATGGTGACCGAAGCCCTCGCCGAAATCCCAGGTCCAGACGCCCGGCATTCCCTGCGCGCTGAGTGCGGACATCTCGTGAAAACTCATCTCGAGAAATTCGCCGAAGACGATCGGGTCGAGGTTCGGGTTGTAGGGCCCCGTGCCATTCCAGGTCTGGAGCAGGGGGATGGCCTCGTGCAGGTCGTGGATCACCGTTGGGTGATAATCGAAGAACATCTTGGCGACCGCCTGAGTGGTGCCGAAATCGAGCTGATGCGCGTCGCGGTTCGCGTCTACGAAAACGTACTTGCCCCAGTAGGGAGGGGATTGGCGGGCCAACGCGTCGAAGTCGGTCTTGCCGCGGTGAAAGCGGCGGAACCAGTCGGACATCTTGTCGCGGCCGTCCGGATTTGCGACGGGGTTGATGAGCACGACCAACTGCTCGCGTATACGCCGAATCATCGGATCTTCGGAAACTGCGAGGCGGTAGGCGAGTTCCATCAGCATGTCCGGCGCGCCGGTTTCATCGGCGTGGATCGCGCCGTTGAAGTAGTAGAAGGGGCGGGCCTGGGAAAAGCATTTCTTCGAACTGCGCTGGTGTCGTCACGCGCGGATCTGCAATTCGTGCGCTGGCGGCCTTGAGATCCGGCAGTGCGCGGATTCCGGCCTCGTCAGCGATCGCCACGAGTAGAATTTCGCGCCCTTCCTCGGTCTGTCCGATGACCTCGATGTTCACCCGCTCGGAGGTCTGGGCCAGCTCGCGCAGATATGCGTAGATGCTCGAGCTGTTGGGGAGTTCGTCGGCCGCACCCGCGATATGGCCGAGGAAATCAGTGGGGGAAGGGGACGGTCGCCGAATCGGGTATCGAAGCGACCCAGCTGCTCAAAAAGCGGGGATCCGAGGTTTCCTGCGCGATGGCTTCGATCGAGCCGGGCTCGGGCGTATCCGCCGCCTGTGCCCAGGCTGCGACCGGTGCGAGCAGCCATGAAAACGCGATTGTGAGGAATCGACTCGTCGTAGAATTCATTACCGCCATCCTATTGGGCTGAAATGGCCCGGGTGGAGCTGAATAGACGGCGGATTCATATCTCGATCGAAGCAGCGAGTCCAGCGAGTGTGGTTTCGGGGGTTCTGGCTCAGTGGAGTCACTCGGTGCAGTCCCGAGTCCGTTTTCTCCTATGCTGAGGCCGCCACAAAAAGGGGGGGGGCGTTGAACGCCTACGGGATCGGCATTCTGATCAGCATCCTGGTCTATCTGGTTGTTGGAAGTTACGCGGGCCGCAAGGTCAAGCACGTGGACGATTTTTTTGTCGCGGGGAGAAGCGCGCCGACACTGCTCATCGTCGGGACCCTGGTTGCGAGCTTCTTGAGTACCAATGCGTTCCTCGCTGAGACAGGATTTTCCTATCAAGGCCACGGGCCGCAGATATTGATCCTGACGTCGATCAACGGCATGGGTTATGTGCTCGGTGCGCTGTTTTTCGGCCGCTTTCTCCGGCGCAGTGAAGCCCTCACGGTCGCCGAGTATTTTGGCCGGCGGTTCGAAAGCCAGGGCGACCGCGTTCAGATCGCTGCCGGGTTGACGATCATCGTCGGGCTTTCGGCCTACCTGTTGGCTGTGACGCAAGGCGCGTCTCTGATCATCTCGGAAGTCACGGATATCCCGTATACAGCCTCGTTGTTCGTGGTCTGGGCGGGATATACCTCGTTCACGCTCTACTCCGGCTCGAGGGGTGTGATCATCACCGACACGATCATGTTTCTACTGTTCACGGTGGTCGCCTTCGTTGCCCTGTATTTCATCATCGATCATGCGGGTGGCTGGTTTGTGACAATTGAATCGCTCGCGCGCTTCGAACCGAAGCCGGGTCTGATCGCCTGGCACGGTTACATCGGGCCGGGATCGCAATGGGAAAACACCGACCGAGGGCCTCACGTGGGCCGTGCTCATGGGGTTGTCATGGGGACTCGTGGTCGCGGTCAGCCCGTGGCAATCGAGCCGCTATCTGATGGCGAAAGACGAACACACCGTGATTCGATCGGCATGCATTGCGATGGCTGCGATCCTGATTCTCTATATCGCGTTGGTATTCAGTGCAGCCGCGATCAACCTCATCAATCCCGACATCGATCCGGCGGTAAAGGTGATGCCGTGGGCTGCAATCAACGTGATGCCGAAGCTGCCAGGGGTCTTGCTGATGACCGGCATCATGGCAGCCGCGCTGTCTTCCGCATCGACATTTCTATCGCTCGTTTCTTTCAGCGCGTGTCACGACATTTTTCCGCATCACACCACGGATGACCGCCGGCATCTTCGCGTGAGTCGATACACGATGCTCCTTGTGGGAGTGGTGATCCTCAGCCTGACTCTCTTTCTACCCCCTGAGATTCTCGAGATTACGTATTTTGCGGGGACGCTGTTTGCATCTTCCTGGGGCCCTCTCGCGTTCTTCAGCGTCTGGAGCGATCGGATTAGCGCGGCTGGCGCCTTCTGGGGGATCGTCGCGGGCTTTCTGGGTAACACCATCGCGAAGTTCCTGTCGGTCTTCGAAGTGATTGATCTTCCTGTCGCCCTGGATCCCTTTCGTGATCGGTATTTCGTTGAGCGTTGCAACGATCTTGATCGTCTCGAAAATGGGCCGGGCCACTGACGCCGAACGTTCCTACCGTGCGAGTATTCACCAGATTCCGAGTGGAGAGTTCGGCGAACCCAAGCTCGGACAAACCCTGCTCATCTCGAAAATGTTGATGCTGACCGGAGCGCTGATGATCGTCGTGATGGTCGTCTTCTACGCTCGCCCATACGCGGCTGGTAGAGACGCGAATTCGCCTGAGGCCGCGATGTTGGAATCTGGGAGTGGTGAACATGAGCGGTGAACTGTTGCTGGCCATCGCCTATGGCGGAGTGATGATCCTCGTCGGTGCAATCGCGTACCGAATTGTCAAGCGCGACTACGCGTTGAAGTCACGCCGAGACGAAGAAGAGTGAAACGATCGGCGGAGTAGTACGAGTGCACCAGCTCCTGCGCCGAGCATCGCAAGCGCGCTCGGTTCCGGAACCAATCGAATCTTGAGTATCGCGATGTGGCCAGTGTGATTGAAGGGCCTTCCGTGGTCTCGCTTCCAGTGCGTTAGGGTCGGGGTCACGAGTTGGATGGTCCGGGCACCGCTGGGGGTCGTCGTGTCGTAGCCGCTTCGCTGGAAGCTCGTCGTGAATGAGCCCTCCACCGCTTGAACCGTTACCGTTCCGGTTGTCCACAGGGTACCGGTCCCGAACTTGGTGTAGGTGGTCATGGTGCCCTTGGTCTTGTTGATGAACGTCCCCGTGTTCGTATAGGGATTTAGCGGGTCGCCTTTGCTGCGTCCGAGGGCCTTGATGATGTTCCAGCTCGTAGTACCCGTAAACGTTCCCGGTAACGGTACAGACGGCCCACTGGTTTTGATCTGAAACTGAGCGAACGCGCCCTGTTTGCCGAGAAGCGCCAGTGTGCCCCCGAAAGCATTTTCTCCCTCGCGGATGATCCAAGAACCCACTCGATTCCCGTTGCCCTTGTGGCTGATCGTGCCCTTGCCCGCAGCGGGTCCACCTCCGGCGAAGAAACTCCCGGCGCTGTTCGCGAACGTCGCGTAGGAAATGTAGTAGGTGGTCGGAGGATAGATCGGCCAATACGCAGCAGTGGTGATTCCGAAAGCGGACTGCGGGAGTGCGATCGCCGCTGGCTCGGTACCGGTTGCTGTCAGGGCAATTGTTCCAGATCCGGTCGCGGCTTCATTGACGGGTATTCGAGCGACGTACCCGTAGTGGTCATTCGCGAACGCGTGAATTGAAAATGAAGCGTCGTACAGAGCAGTTCCAGCGTGAGCGGGTGCGGCAAGCAGCGCGGCTAACAGGAACGCGAATACGTATCGACTTCGATCGCAGGTCTCCATTTTGAACCCTCCTGAATCAATGACGGGGAGCTCGGATTCAAGAATTTAGAGCGGATATCGAGTATACACCGAAGAATTACGGAACGCAGGTGCTGAAGACAAGTGTGGATTCGCGCTCCTGGTCGACGGAAAAGACGTTGAGCCGCAGGGTCGAATCCGCGTAGGCGTCGAGGCGCATGTAGCCCGGGGCCGCGAGCGACATCAAGTCGGATCGCATGTCGCGCACGTAGTCCACCTTGCTCGAGCTGCCCGCCCCGCTGACGGCGTGGAAGACGCCCGTCGGGTCGATGTGAACCTGGAGACTGTGTTCGTGGCCCGACGCGACGAGGGTCGGATGGCTCGGGGAAAAGAGCGCCTTTCCGCCTTCGATGTAGCTCTCGTAGGCTGCGCTCATCTGATCAGTATTGGTTACGCCGTAAAGGCGAGCGAATGGAAAGATCGATCCGATGATGGGCAGCGGGATCCAGAGGTGGCGATTGAAGACCCGCAGCGGGAAGATGTGCTCCTGCCAGCGAAAATAGCCCCCGTGTGGGCCGCTCGTGAGTAGCGGGGGGTGAGCAACCATAATTGCACGGCGCTGTCCCTTGTCGTGGATCGCGGCGTCGACGATCGGGAGAAGCCTTCCCTCGCCGGCGGGTGGTTGGCAGTGGTCGAGTGGGCCACCGGGGTATTCGGTTTGATAGATCGCCGCCCAGATGTCCATGAACACGAAGTGAAGATGATCCCCGAACTGCACGATTTCGGGCCCCGGGCAGGTATTCGGCGGGTGGAGGGAGATATTGGGGCCTTTGGAGGAGAGGTAGTCGGTCTGCGCCTTCGCGCGCGCCAGGCCGTGTTCTTTGCCCTGATCCCAGTCGTGATTGCCGAGCGTGAAAAAACCTCGCGCTTCGCCGATCGCAGCGATCTGAGCATCGAGGATTCGCGCGGTGCGCTCGTAATCCGCGTCACCCGCTGGCGGCATCCCGGCCGGGTAGACGTTGTCTCCGAGCACGACCACTGCAGTTCGATCGGCGCCGAGAGTCTCAACGCTCGCGGCCACATCGTGAGCCAACGCGACGAGGACGGGTTCGACGAGTTCCGCGGGATCTGCAGCCGTCGATTTCGGGAGCTCGGGGTCGCCCGCGTCGCCGATCAGGAAGGCGGATTCGACGACGGGTCCCGTGACCCGGCAGACCAGCGGCGGGTCGAAGTCGAGCTCCGGTACGGGTTGGCACGCAGTGACTGCCAGCGAGCAAAGCGCTGCAACGGCGAGTCGCTGGATGGATTCACTCAAGTATGCGCGGTCGGCCATGGGTCGAAATAATAGCGCGTTCGCGGCTAGCGACGGTGTTTCAAGACACTCAGGATATTGCTGTAGTCGTCGGTCCAGAGTGGCGCGGCATCGAGGTCGGCCTGCTTGGGCCGTGAAATCATCACCTCCGGCTCGCTCACGCCGGCGTACTGCATCCGCGCGCGGAATCGTCGTTCGAGCCGGTCGATCTCTTTCGGGTTTCGGCTCAGCAGGACCCACTTCGATTGTCCGGACGAGTAACCGCTGATGGTCCGGTTCCTGACGTGCAGCGATTGCAGCCCGACGGAAGCCCCCATGCGTGAGACGAGCGGCGACAATTGAAGATGTCGGTTGCTGACCTGCACGGCGAGGATCCCGTCGGCCCGAAGATGCTGGACGTAGAGGCGAAAGGCCTCCTGGGTCAGCAGATGGATCGGAATTGCATCGCTCGTGAAGGCATCCATGACCAGCAGGTCGAACTGGCGCGATCCCGAATCTTTCAACTCTTGCTCGAGGGAAAGGCGTCCATCTCCCAGTACGACTTCGATTTCTGCGTTGCTGCTACCCATGTAGTCGAAGTGGCCCGAGTCGAGCGCGACCGTAACGACTTCAGGGGTCGATCTCGTAGTAGACGATCTCGTCGCCGCTGCGCCCATAGCCTGCGAGAGCGCCTACTCCGATCCCCGATGATCCCGATCCGCCTCCCGGAGCCCTCCGGGAGCAGCGTCCAGTTGGAGGCCTGCTGCGCTGAGGGGGCCGTCGTAGAGCGTCATCCCGATCGCGGTCAGAGGCCCGAAGTACGACACCGGCATACGCCTCGCGACGGGATGTTGGAGCTGGCGGCCGTGAAAGGTCGTGCCGCTCACGAGGATCTTGACGTGGCGTCTGGGGATCGCTCGGATGTTTCTCGCGTACGAGCAGCAAGCCAAAGAAGCTCCGCTTCCGGAACACCACCTCGCCGAGATCGCGATCACTCTCGTAGACCAGTTGGATGCCACTCAGTAGCGCGAGCGACGACTGCGGCTGCAGCGGTTACGAGGCGGCGGCTCGTCGCACGTCCAGATCGCCCACTCAGGCGCCAGCCCAACACCCCGAGCGCGATCCAGGACGCCAGCAATCCCAGCGGCAGCTCGTCGTAATCGTTGAAGAGCGTTGGCGCGAGCAGGCCGACGAAAAGGCCGCCCATCGCGCCCCCGGCAGAAATCGAGAGGTAGTAGGCGGTGAGCTGTTCGGCTGGCGGCCTCAGGCGCTGGAGCATTCCGTGAAGCAGCATGCAGCCTCGAGAAGAGCAGCGCGATCAAGATTGCGATCGCGTCATAGGCGGTATCGATCCCGAACAGGCCCCACAAGAGTCCGACGCTGCGGTATTCGAGGGCGGCGTTTGCGATCAGCGCAATCAGTGCGACCGCAAAGAACAGGCGCGGGTGATGATAACGCTTGGACGCGAAGCAGAGGATGAAGGTCGCCAGATAGAGCGCGAGCGGGGACGACCCAAAGCAGGGGAACGCTCGCCACGTCCAGGCATAACAGGTTTGTCACACCCATCAGCAAGATGACGGCACACGCTGGCAGCAGCAGCCACGCGATGCGCTGCTCGACGCCACCCGCGCCGACACCGACCGATCCCGCTCCCCGGCTTCAGCGCGAACGGGCGGATCTTTCGACGCCTGGGCGCGTGCCCCGAGCCACACACACGCCAGGACGGAACCGCCCGCAAGCGCGAATCCGCCCGACCAGAGCGGTGACGTGGCCGACAACGAGAGCCAGGGCTCGAGGACGAATGGAAAGCTCAGCAGTGCGATCAGCGAGCCGAAGTTCGACAGCGCGTAAAGAGGGTAGGGAGAGGTTCCCGGGAAGCGCTTCGCAAAGAGCGCCTGCACGATCGGCCCGGTTCCGGCGAGTGCGATAAAGGGAAGGCCGACGCTGCTGACCAGCATCAAGAAGATCCGCGCCCCGGGAGCCTCGGCCCCATCGGGTTTCCAGGATTCAGCCGGCAGTACGGGAAGCACGGCAAAAGCGGCGACGACGAGCGCACCGTGTACCCATAACTGGCGGGAGGGCGGAACCCGGGTGATCAGGAAATGCGCGTAGAGGTAACCGCCAAAGAGCGCCGACTGGTAAAACGCCATGCAGACGTTCCACACCGCCGGAGCGCCTCCGAACCAAGGCAGAATGTACTTGGCGACCAGCGGCTGCACGAGGAAGAGCAAAAAGGCCGAGAGCAGTGTGGCGACCGCGAACAGCAGCCACTCGATGCGTCGAGTACTTCGGGAATGGGCGGAGCGAGGCAATTCGGGCACGCGCGCGAGCATAGAGGACTTTATGCGCTGTTACCCCGGTGGTTCGCCGATCCGGAGAAGAACGGCGTCCTATTTCGCCTGACGCACATCGCGAGACAGATCGAACTCGCGCGCGACCAGGTGCCCCAGAACATATTGCTGGATTTCATCGCGGTCGGGCAAATCGCGATCGCTGCACGGGTCCGTATGTCCATCGATTGACTGCCGTCCAACACGCCGTGTCGGAAAATGCACGCTGTAGATGCGATTGCAAATCACCACGTGCGCTTCGTAGATGGGATTGCCGGGATATTCGCTTCCTCTCATTGCGTAGAAGCTGTGAATTCGACGGAGTCGGTCCGGTTCTTCGCGCAACACCGAATCACCCTCCATCCAGTCGGGCTTGTCCACTTGTAGATAGTCCAGGAGAGTCGGCGCAAGATCGAGCAGTTGAACATTCGATCGCACACGTCCCTTGTGATCGTGGTTCGGAAAGAAGATCAAGAAGGGAAGTCGCGCGTGCGTGCGTGAGTGCCCAGGTCCCTTGGCGTGATCCGTGTTGACCACGATGATCGAGTTCTCGAGCTTGCCGCTTTGTTCCAGTCGCCGGAACATTTCCTTCAGATAGCCGTCAAATTGGAGAATGGAATCGTCGTAGAAATCTTCCATCCAATCTTCGCTCTGCTCCTGGCCGAACGAAAATTGCGGGTGCTCGATATCAAATTTGGGACCGTGCGTGACCATGAAGTGGGCGTGCACCAGAAATGGCTCGTTCGCGGTCTCGATGAAGTCGTAAAGCGACTTCAGCCGGAGATCATCGGCCGAGGCGCGAAAGAACTCCTTCTTCTCATGGGTCAGTTCCTCGAACTCGTCGACCATCTTTTCGATGAGGAATGCGTGAAGTAGACGCTCGCGAATCCGGTCGATCACTTCACTGATCATGAACTCCGCATTTGCGAACACGATCGAGAGAGACCCGGGCAAGGAGATTTTCTGCCATTGGACCGTGCGCGAATCTGAAACGTCGAAAGAATTGCGCAGGTTGTAGTCGAACGAGCCGCCGACGAAATGATAAGTGATATCCATGCTCTCATAGCCGAGATTTCTCAGGATGCCGGGCAGGTGCTGGTAGGCGTGTTCGCCCTGCAAGATGCCGGAAATACCGAGCAGTCGATTGGTCGATGGCAATTTTCCGGTGAACATCGAAGCCAGAGAAGGCCGGGTGGAAGGCGCATTGGTAAAGGCATTTTCGAATACCCGGGCGTCTTTCATCCGGGCGCGGAGAAACGGCGTGGTGTCTCTTTCGTAGCCATAGATTGAAGTCCGGTTTGCGTCGATGCCATCGGAGGAGATCAAGAGGATGTTGGGAAGTCTGTCGAGTTTGGTTTGCGCGTTGATCGATGCGCCGGAGGAGCGCGTGTCGGTTGAGAGGGCGTAAATGGAATCCGCAGCCGAGATGCCAAGGAGGATTCCCGCCAGGGTGATGAGGCTGCGCCGCGAGGCCGATGCCGCCAGGGCATTCGCCTTTCGGTAGAGGAAGAAGTAGCTGGCGAGAAGGAGAAGCAGAAACCAGAGGCCGTAGAGAGGGCGCGCCGGTCCGTCACTCGAGATGACACCGTAGTCGAACAAGGTGTAGGTGTAGTTATCGACCAGGATGAACAGACTGGCCGCCAGGGGCAGCGCTGGCAGGATTGGTGCCGTGCGGGAAAAGACATTGACGCCGGTAGCGGATGCGATCGCACCACTCACGAGCCGCAGTAGCGCAATCGCACAGAGAAATGCGATGCAGAACAGCCCTGGGGGAATCACGAGCGCAGAGAACTTCTCTGACACGGCAAGCGAGGACATGAAGGAGGGCTTGCTGGCGAAAAAGATCCACTCCATCAAGAAGTAGAAGTAGACGGAGAGAACCGAAAGCGCGGCAATGACCGAGCAATCTCGTGAGAAGCGTTTCAGTGCTCGGGTCCAACGTGAGAAAAGTGTTCGTTGCTCCGGCACGCCGTTTGACTCCGTATGAATTCTTGCGGGGACCCTAGCCGGGAAGCCATTCTGTTGGGCGGCGTCGCGGCGAATTGCTACGTCGGCGAAGGGTTCCACAGGATTTCTAGGCGTGCCAGGAAATCGCGAATCAGGGTGGGGTAGATCGATCCATTCATACTGAGGGGGGCTAAGATTGGGCTGAGAAGCGCGAGCCAATGTTCGCAGGGGCGCCTGGAACGGGCTTGGAGGATACCGCGATGAGATTGGATGGCTTGGCTTGCGCGGGAGTGCTCTTTACTCTGTTGTTTCTCGGTTCGAGCGTCGGAGCGCAGGGGCTCGGTACGGAACGGATCTTGACGACGTCCGACCTCGATGCCCCGATATTCGCGGGCGCTCCCGACGGAGATGGACGCCTGTTCATTCTCGAGCGCGCCGGCGAGATCCTGATCTACGAGAATGGTTCGCTGCTTGGGACACCATTTCTCAGCCTCGGCGGCGTCGACACGAGTAGCGAGGGCGGCTTGCTCGGTCTGGCCTTTCCTGCGGACTATGCGACGAGCGGGTTGTTCTACGTCTACTACACCTCCGCGGGCCTGACGAGTCGGGTCTCGCAGTTCCAGGTGTCTGGCGACCCGAATGTCGCGGTCGCCACTAGCGAACTGAATTTCTACTCGCTCAGCCAGCCGTTCGGTAACCACAATGGCGGTACGCTCGCGATTCGGGGCGACTTTCTCTACCTGGCTTTGGGTGACGGTGGGGGCGCCAACGATCCGAGTGACCGCGCACAGGACAACAGCAACGCCTTTGGCCAGATGGTTCGCTGGAATATCAGCACCGGTACCCCCGGCAGTCTTCAAGCCTACGCGTACGGACTGCGCAATCCGTTCCGATTCAGCTTCGACCGCCGGAACGGAGACCTCTACATCGGAGATGTCGGACAAGACGCCCGTGAAGAAATCGACATCCAAGCCGGCACTGACACCAGCTTTCTCAACTACGCCTGGGACGTCGAGGAAGGCACGCGCTGCAACGACCCGGATCCGAGCGAACTTCCGTGTGGGTCTGCGTCGTTCACCGATCCGATGTGGGAGTACAACCATTCCGGCAGCGGCTTCTGCAGCGGTACCGTGACCGGCGGCATCGTCTACCGAGGTGAGATTTCCGAGATCCACGGGCAATATTTCTTCGCTGATTACTGCTCGAACACCATCTGGAGTTTCGAGTGGAACGGTGACGCAGTGTTGAGCGAAGAGGTCATCGATCGCACCAGCCAGTTTTCGCCACTCGATGGCACGATTGACAAGATTGTGGCCTTCGGCGAAGACGGTTTCGGCGAGATGTACATCGTCGATCTGGGCGGTGAGATCTACAAAGTGGTTCCCGAGCCAGCCGTGGGAATGCTACCGGCAGGAATCATTGCACTCGCATTGCTCGCGCGTCAACGCAGCCGACGCAGTCGCCCTATTGAGTGAATGGCAAGGTGCTCTGGCGTTTCGCGACACCATGAATTCGACTTGATTGCCAGTGAGCCCGGCTCTGGCCCGAGAACTGCAACGATGCGGCGGCCTTTCGAGCTTCGGCCAATCCAGGTCGGCCGAAGTTCGGAGCCGAATGGATTGAGACCTCGCTTAACCGATCTAATAGTGCGGAGTGGGTTGGCGGGTTTCCGCAACCCGGTTTTGATTCATCAAGCCTCCGAGCGAAGGGCCTTGGGGAGAGCACTTCGCTGCGAAAGGCTGCGGTCGCGCTGGGCGGTGTAGGCTTGCTACGTCGACAGGATCTGAACCCTCGCCGCGGTACGCGCGAATCGAGTGCGAGGGATGCAGGATATAAAGCGGGCGATGGAGAGGGTCGACCGCGCTCACCGAGAGGCGATCCACTCGCGACGGTCGCTCATTGATGCGGTTGACGGCGGTGTCTCGGTTTACCGGATAGAGGTGGAAGCGCGCAACGTCTTGCGGTTTGAGGATGTAACTGATCTTGTGGAGGCTCCCGCGGTTTGCGCGGTGAGTCTCGCCGTAGCTGTAGTAACCGCCATCGACTGGCTGGATCGTGCCGCCGCGCATGAATTCGGGATCGCATGCAGCCTGGGCTTGCAGGTAGGCGTAAGTCAACGCATCGACAGCGGCGTCTTCGATGCTCGTGAACAGCGCCCCTGGCCCTTTGGCCTCGAGCTGAAGAGGGGCGGTGGCGAAAGTGGTCGAAGCCACAGCGGGGTGTTCCTGACTTGCTGTGGCGGCCGCCTTTTCTTCGGACGCAAAAGCGAAGTTGGAAACCAGAAGACAAGATAGAAAGCTCATAGCGATGCGGAACATATTCCCTCCTGAATCGAGTTCTCGTCGGCCAGGCACCGGCAGTTCGGATTCGGGTCAGAAAATTGGCGAACGGGTGGCGTCCGAGAGCTCAATTGCTCCTCCAAAGGTGGAGATTGATGACTGATTGGCGGATTAGTGAAGCGCTTTACCGCTTCTTGATGTCGATGTTTCCATTGACGGTTTCGAGCGTGATGCGAGCGCCCCCGGATCCCACGAGTCCTTTCGTGGAGCTTCCGATCCACTCGCCTTTTTCCACAGTGAGGCCAAAGTCGCTCGAGATCTTGCCGTTGAGTGTCTCGGCGTCTACCTGCGCGTTGGCCTTTGCGGGTATCCGAAGCAAGATGGTGCCGTTCACGGATTCGAGATCCACGGCCTGTCCTTTGCCCATTTTGTCGAAAGAAAGATCTTGGTTGCCGTTGACCGTCTCGACCCACGCGTTGCCGACCATGCCGGAGGCAGTGACGGATCCGTTGACGGTACCCAGCGACAGATAGCCGGTGACTCCGGTGACCTTCAGGTCGCCGTTGACCAGTTCGATGTCTTCGAGAATGGCGTCTGAGGGGACTTTGATCGTGTAATCGACACTTCCAGAGTTCAAAGTGAATATGCCGTGCTCAGTGCCGACATGGATCCAATCCTTCCCCTCATACTTATCGACATCGATTGAGATCTGGAGCCGATCGAGGTCCTTGGGGTTGCCCTTCTTGACCGCGTCGATGCGGACTTCGTTCTTCTTCCAGCCTTCGATCGTCACATCGCCGTTGATGTTCTCGAGGCTCAAATATCCGCCGGCCTGGAGGGGGAAGGTCTGGGTCGGCTCTTTTCGCGTATCCGCGAAAGCGAGTGTCCCGATCAGGAGCGATGAGAAGACAACCAATATCGAATTGCGAAGTGTTAGAAATCGTTTCATTGGAGTTCTCCTCGAGCTGCAAACTCGCTGTTTCCTGGGCTTCTGAAACTAAGATGAGAATCAGTGCGAAAGGGTTTAGAGGCTTGTTGCGCAGCTTCGAATTTTGCGCGCGGCACGGGTGCGCTGCTCACAAGATGACCTGTTGCAGAAGTCGAAGCTCACGCCGCCGGGCGTGGCTGAGCTTGAAGAGCAGGGACGCGTTGTAGGGGTCGCTTTCGAGGGCCGCGTGAATGTCCTGGACCGCTGAATCCATCGTAGCCAGCATTTGTTCCAGCATCGCGATCTGCTCGGGGGCCGCACTGCGCTTCTGCGTTTCGAGTCGCTTCATCAAAACGGCGCGGGTCTGAACGAACCCGATTTCGACTGTTTCAACCGGTAGCCGGTGGGTAGCCGCAACGGGGGCAGCCTCGGCTTCGCGACCCGGCAGCATGGTGACGTTCTCGCTCTGCTGTGGGGGGAGAGAAAACAGCGAAGCGGCAAGAATGGTCGCGATGCCGGCCGCCGCTGCGAGCGGGAGGAAGTACGGGAGGCGCCAGATCTTCCGCTTCTCCTTCGGTTTTTCGGTTGCCTCGAGCCGGCTCGCGATGCCAGACCAGAGGTCGCTCGAAGGCGGAATCTCTTTGGGGAGGACCGAGCTGGGATCGAGTATTGCCATGAGCCGTTCCCGGTAACGCGCGCAATCCGCGCAGCCTTCCAGGTGGACCAGAGCGTCGGGCTCCAGCGCGGCATCGGCCGTGTAGTCCGGGTGGTCGAGTCGGGTTTTCAGATCGTGACAGTTCATTTTAGGAGCGCCTTTCTCAAGAGTTCCCGGGCCCGGTGCAGGTGGGCCTTGGAGGTTCCTACAGCCATACCGGCGATTTCAGCGATCTCAGCGTGTGCGTATCCCTCGACATCGTGCAGAACAAAGACCGAGCGCGCGCGCGCGGGTAGCGTCGCGATCGCCCGCTCCAGATCGAGTCCGATTTCGGTCGCCTTCCCAGTGTTGACGAGTTGATCTGGCTGGGCGGCGTCGAGTGGAAGTTGGCGCCGGCGTCGAACCCCGTGCACCCGGTGGTCCGCCATCACGACATTCACCGTCAGCCGATGAAGCCAGGTCGACAACGCGCTTTTCCCGCCGAAAAGGTGGAGCTTCTGCCAGGCGCGAACGAACGCCTCCTGGGTGAGTTCCTCGGTGAGATCTGCATCGCCGGTGAGGCGCCAGCACAGAGCGTGGATCCGCCCGACCTGCTGTCGGTAGATCTGCTCGAAGGCTTTCCGGTCGCCATTTTGAGCGCGCTCCACGAGCCGTTCCGGCTCTTCTTTCGCGGAAGAGACGGACTTCACGGCACCCGATACCAGGGCAAGGGCATTCGACACAGTACCTTGGATGCCTGGGGTTGCATTTTGGTTTAGATAAGCCCCCGGCTTCGCTCGCAGAAACTCGAGATTGGCCAATGATAAGCGATCTGAGCTGCCTCCTGGGCTCAGAGAGCATCCGGTCGCGCTCAGGAGCGTGCGGAACTCCTGCCCGGTGCAGCCACACCGCACCTCACTTTGGTGTGCGGCAAATCGCCCCACAAGTTTGGCAAGCTTCGTAATCGGACCTTTCGCGATCGAAGACCGGCAGATTCAGGAAGCGACGAAATCTGCCGAACGAACATGAAGTGTCCGAAGGCATCGCACCTCGAGGCACTTCATTTTTTGATAGCGGGGGTGCGCTTTGACCGCGACTATATAGGGGCAGAGTTTATCAGACTGCAGCGAGTCTCGATTCGACTCGGAGGGGCGAAACAATGACAAACATGAAGGGGTCTCGGGTAGTCTGCGGACCGGACCACATCGTGACGAACAAGCGGGGCTTCTGGCTGCTGAAAAATCCGGCGACCAACAAGGACCTCGCATTCACACAGGATGAGCGCGACAAGCTCGGGCTGAACGCGCTGCTGCCGCCGCGGATCCGTAGCATCGAAGAACAGGTCGAGCTCGAGATGGAGCATCTCTCCGTCAAGACCGGCGACCTCGAAAAATACATCGGGCTGGCGGCTCTACAGGATCGCAATGAAGTCCTCTTCTACCGCGTCCTGGTCGAGCATCTGAGTGCACTGATGCCCATCGTCTACACGCCGACGGTGGGCCAGGCGTGTCAGCGCTTCAGCCACATCCACCGAAATGCGCGCGGCATCTGGCTCACTCCCGACGACATCGATGACATTCCGGCGCGCTTGAGGGAGTTCACCTTTCAGGACATCCGACTGATCGTGGCGACCGACAACGAGCGCATCCTCGGGCTGGGTGACCAGGGCGCTGGCGGGATGGGAATCCCGATCGGGAAGCTCGCGCTCTACGTCGCGGGAGCCGGCGTCCATCCCTCGAAGACGTTACCGATCAGCCTCGATGTCGGAACCGACAACGCGGAACTGCGGGAGGATCTCTTCTACATTGGGTACCGGCATCGCCGCCTACGCGGAGATGCCTACGAGGCGTTCATCGAGGCCTTCGTCGAGGGTGTCCGAGAGGTGTTCCCGAACGCGCTGCTCCAGTGGGAAGATTTCCACAAGCGCAATGCCTTCTCGGTGCTCGCCAACTACCGCAAACGCTTGCCGTGCTTCAACGACGACATCCAGGGCACCGCAGCGGTCGTGGTCGCTGGAGTGCTTGCCGGGCTGCGCATCACCGGGCAGCCGCTGGCGGACCAGCGTTTCGTCTACATGGGTGCCGGCGAGGCCTGCTCGGGTACTCGCGATCTCCTTTGCGCCGCTATGCGGGCCGAGGGTGTCCCGGAAGAGATCATTGGCCGGACGCATCTGCTGTTCGATAGCAAGGGCCTGATTCGAGAAGACCGCCCCAATTCGGATCCCCACAAAACCCGGCTGGCTGCGTCGTGTTCGGCGCTGGCGCACTACGGCATCGACGAGCTCTCGGATCCGCGGCCAGAGGACGTGATTCGGTTGATGAAGCCAACGGTGCTGATCGGTGCAACCGCGCAGGCGGGTACCTTCACCAACGTGATGATCGAAGAGATGGCGAAGCACGTCGATCGACCGATCATCTTCCCGCTTTCGAATCCGACGAGCAAGGCCGAGTGCACCCCGTCGGAGGCCCTCGAATGGACTGACGGCCGCGCCATCGTGGCGACGGGTAGCCCGTTCGGAGACGTCAGTTACGAAGGCGTTCGCCACGTGATCGGGCAGGCGAACAACGTCTTCATCTTTCCGGGGGTCGGGCTCGGCGTGATCTTGTCAGAGATGCGCGAGGTGCCCAACGACGTCTTCTACGAGGCGGCGAAGGCCCTTGCTGAGAGTATCGACGACCAACGGCTGAAACTCGGAGCACTCTTCCCCGACCAGTCCAAGCTACGGGAGAGCAGCGCGCGCGTGGCAGCTGCGGTGATCCGTTACGGCAGCGAGCAGCACCTCGGCCAACCCATCCCCGATCACGAGATCGACGAGGTGGTGCGCGCGTCGATGTGGTTCCCAGACTACGTGCCGGTCGTTCCGCGCTCGGGAGAGGGCGATTGGTCTGACTGAGCCTCGCCAACATTCAGGCGCAGCCGCTGCCTGGCGATAGCCCGCAAAACGGGGCTATCGGGGAGGATGATGCAGCAAGAGGTCACGGCCGGACCGGTACAGGCGAAGGATCGGATCGTGTCCATCGACACGCTGCGCGGGGTTGCGCTGCTCGGCATCCTGATCATGAACATCATCGGCTTCGGGCTGGTGAACTACGCTTACGGCAACCCGATACCGGAAGGTGCGCTCGCGGGCGCCAACTTCTGGGCCTACGTCGGCGCCAATCTGTTCTTCGAAGGCGCCCTGCGCGCGATCTTTGCGATGCTATTCGGCGCCGGGGTCATTCTATTCACCGCGCGGGGCGACAGCCCTGCGGCGGCCACCTCGCTGGCGGATCTCTACTACAAACGCACCATCCTGCTGATTCTGTTCGGGCTGGGCGATGCGTTTCTGCTGCTGTGGCCATGGGACATTCTCTACATCTACGGCGTCGTTGGTTTGTTCCTGTTTCCGCTGCGCAACGTCCGCGCCTCACGGCTGCTGATCGCTGCGCTGGTCATGTTGGTGCTGTCCGCCGCCACAGAGGGATTGCGGTGGCTGGATCTCAAGGAGATGCAGGCCGAGGCCGCCGATGCCCAGGCGGCGCTCGATGACGATCTGGAATTAGACGCAGAACAGCAGGATGCGATCGATGCCTGGCAGGAAGAGTTGGAGTGGATCCGGCCGACCCAGGAGGCGATCGAGAAAGAACTGACGATGCGTCGCTCTGGCTACTTTGCTGTGTTGGTGGGCCAAGCGCCCGATGTGATCGAGGCGCAGACCGTTTCCGTCCGCTCGTTTTATTTTTGGGACGCCCTGATCACCATGATGTTGGGCATGTCGCTGTACAAATACTGCGTATTCGACGCGAGCCGCAGTCGTCGGTTCTACACGGTGATGGCGTTACTTGGATTCGCGGTCGGTCTGCCGGTGAATGCCTGGGAGTTGTACCGATTCGTCGCCAGCGACTACGACATCTTCGCCACCATCATTCCTACCTACGATATGGGCCGGTTGGGCTGTGCGTTCGGCTACGTGGGGCTGGTCATGTTGTTTTGTAAGTCGGGGATGTGGATCTGGCTGAAAGCAAGCCTGGCGGCGGTGGGGCGCATGGCGCTCACCAACTACCTGGCCCACTCGGTGATCTGCGGGTTGATTTTTACCGGCGCCGGGTTCGGCCTGATCGGTGAATTGCAGCGCTACCAACTCTACTACGTGGTGGCCGGTATTTGGCTGATCCAACTCATCGTCAGCCCGCTGTGGCTGCGCTACTACCGTTTTGGGCCCGTCGAATGGCTGTGGCGTAGCCTGACGTACGGTGCGCGACAACCCATGCGCAACTGATTCGGGATCTGCACCCGAAAGTGATTAGTCAGCGTGGGCCCGAAGACCTCGAACGGGATTGGCGCGACTAACCGTCGCAGTCGGTCGAGTCGAACAGTGGCCCCTGGTCTACGCAGGTGTCGCTCCCGCCCCGGTCGTGGGGAACGCAGACCGCCACCGTGCCCGAACATTCTTCGCCGCCATCGTCCATCGCAGTGAAACCGATGCTGTACACGCGACCATCGCCAGCGCCATCGGAGGCCGCTCGGACGCTGGCCATTCCGGTTCCGACGCCCGCTCCATCGCCGCAGCTGTCGGTCCCGCGTGAACTGGCGAGCGGTTCATCCTGGAAGATGGAGGTGATGCTCAGTGCCACCGGATCGCCATCCGGATCGGTGACCCCGGCGATCGAGATGTCGGCCATCTTGTGATCGGGGGGCCAGAGTTCTTCGGGGGTTGCGGCGGCGGCGCTGCAATCCGGAGGCGTGTTGGGAGCGGAGACGGGGACGATGCTGATCGTAAGCGCGTAGCTCCCAGATTCGGGATGGGGTCCCTCAAAGGTCGGGTTTCCATAGCCGGTGATCGCGACGAAGTAATCCCCTGCCGAGAGCACCTCGAAGGCGAGTGCGGAGCCGCGGCCAATGCTTCCCGCGTCGTCGTTGAAGGCGAGGCGATTGCCCGCAGCGTCGAAGACGCCGAGAAGCGTGTCAGGGTTGGAGAAGCCACTGCCTTCTAGTGGTGTCGTCGCAGCTGTGATCACGTCGCCTGCTACGAGTGATCCAAGCCCAACGAAATCGGCGTCCCCGGGGATGAGTGAGAAATCACCCACATAGGCGCTCGAGTCGGCCTCGCGGGGAATCTGGATCCCGGCCGTTTCGATCAAATCATTGGCGCTCTCGTCGTCTACGATCGTGCCCGCACCGGCGGTCGCGCCGGTCAACAACATCAACAACATTGCGAATATCAGTTTACGCATTGCGTTCCTCTGAATACAGCCGGCCCTTCACTCCCAGTCTCCACTTCGGAGTCGAGGATGAGGGCGAAACTAGCCCTGGTAGTATGTAGCCTGACAGCGCGCGATGTGGCAGAAAAAATGCCCTTCCGGCTGTGTCTCCTGTTCGCGCCGGACAGGGTCCTGAGTGTGCTCTGAACGACATAGAGGCGGGGTGGAGTGGGGCGGGTTGACACGCCCCAGGTGCGTTTCGCGCGATTGAGCCTGCGAGGCGGCTGGTGCTCGGGTTTGGCTGGCGCGATACTTGCGTTCGTGAGGCTTGGAGAACCATCTGGGAGGAATACCCATTGGACCGCCGAGACCGTCTGATCCAAGAGCGTCGACACGATCCCTACGAGGCGCGCGGCAAGCCGCGCGAGCCGAGTGCCTGCCCGACCTGCCACGCTGTCTTCCACGACGGCCGCTGGCAGTGGAGCCGCCCGGCAGAGGACGCGCATGACCTGGTTTGCCCGGCATGTCAGCGCACCGCGGAGGGGATGCCCGCCGGGATTTTGGTGTTGGCCGGAGACTTCCACCTGGCCCATCGCGTGGAGATCCTCGGTTTGATCCGCAGCGTCGAGGAGCGAGAGGCCAAACAGCATCCGCTCAAACGAATCATGCAGGTCAGCGAGAGTGGGGACGAACTCCAGGTGACGACCTGTGAGGCCAGCCTGGCCCGTTCGATCGGCGATGCGATTCACCACGCCTATAAGGGCGAGCTCGACTACCGCTATCCGGATGACGGCGGGGACGTTCTGCGGGTGCACTGGGAGCGCTGAGCCGGTATCGCGTGAAGTCGTCGAGCCCCCCCCCAGTCTGCTCGCGCTTGAGGACGCGATCAGGTGGCGGGCGGGATTACGTAGCCGAGTACACAGGCAAAGTGGCAGGCGCTTCCGGCCATCACGAACAGGTGCCAGACTACGTGGTTGTACGGCAGGCGCTTCCATGCGTAGAAGACCACCCCGAGGGTGTACGCCATGCCGCCCAAGGCCAACAGCAATAGACCGTCCGGGTGCAACGAGCGAGCCAGCGGCTCCGCGACAATCAGGACCAACCAGCCCATGGCCAGATGGAGGGCTACCGAGACGCGACGGGTGTGACCCGCTATTTCGAGGACGATCCCCAGGGCGGCGAGGCCCCAGACGATGGCCAGTAGGGTCCACCCCCAGCTGCCGCGCAGACTGACCAGGGTGAAGGGCGTGTAGGTTCCGGCGATCAGCAGGAAGATTGCGGTGTGGTCGAGTCGCTGGAAGAAGCGCTTGGCGCGTGGTTGGCGGATACCGTGGTACAGGGTCGACGTTGCGTAGAGCAGGACGAGCGTGGCGCCGAAGATCGATCCGCCGACGATGTGCCAGACATCCCCCCGTAGCCAAGCCGCCGCCACCAGGGTCACCAGCCCCCCCCACACTCGCCACCAGGCCCAGGCCGTGGGTGAGTGCGTGGGCGGCTTCCTCGCTGAGCGAGTAGAGAGGCTCTTGCGTGTGCTCTTCCATGCTCCCCTTCATCCCCCAACGGTCGGACAGTAGGGCAGCATGCGGGTGCGAAAGCCGCGCGGGCCAGTTCTCACAAAACCTTCACAAACCGGTTTCCGCGACTCGCGACACCCGAACTCAATGAGGAGTCTGGTCGCCAGAAATCAGGAGATATCTGAGCGGAGCGGCCTGGCAGGAGAACGTCTCGATCTACTCGGTGTCGAATTTGTCCAGGATCGTACCGAGCTGCTTTCGCAGCGCTGCGGGCATCGGCTCGGGTTGATGATTCGCCAGGATCTCCCGCAGGTCTTCGTCGATTCGCTGGACCAGATCCGTGTCGGGAAGGGTTCCCGAGTCCAAGGGAAACTTGGCGCCGAAGTAGCGGCTTTTCCAGTAATTGTCCCTGCAGTGCTTCGCGCTGTGCGGTTCCGCGAGATAGTTTCCCTTTGGCCCGATTGAATGGGTGAGGTCCAGCGCCAGGTGTTCGTCGTCAACAGGGATGCCATTCCAGAGGCAGCGAAGCATTCCCGCGAGATCCTCGCAGAGCAACAACGCGTGCAGAGAGTAGGTGATCCCCGCATCGAGACTGCCCAGGTAATCCATAGTGGTTCGCCGCAAGAAGAACTCTTTCGTCATTCCCATCGTGATTTGAAAAACGGCGTCCTGGTTGAAGCGACGAGCACTGGAGTCGCCCCCACCCCCTCCAGGGAGTGTCGGCAGGCCGAGGCGACTCGTAACCTGACGCGTGGCGATGTCGGCCAGCATGTCCGGAACCGGATTCCCCAGGCTCCCCGTGGCGGGTTCCATCATGCTGTTTTCCGAATTGCCGACGCAGAAGGATCCTTTCCGGACTAGCTGCGAAAGGGCGATCCCTGCGAAGTCTGTGGCGAGGCTGTGGGTCATGGAGCCGGCGATTGTAAGCGGAGCCGAGGCGCCACCGATCGAGATGGTTCCCATCGTCACCGGGACCCCACATTCCGCGCTTCGAATGATCTGGTCGGTGTGGGTCTTGGCGTAATAAAGTGGAAGCGGTGTGATGATGTGGTTGAAGTAAGGCTTTTCAGCGAGTGCATCCATCCCGCCGCGAATCGCGGCAGCCATCTCGATGACGGCATCGAGTGAGATGCTGTAGTCGCACAGGTACTCCAGAGGCTTGGTGGTGTTTTCGGCCATCGTCAGGAACTCGCCGATCTCACCGCAGACGGTCGAGTTCGGGATGTCCTTGACCATTACACACACGGCATCGATGTTCGGAAGCGCATCGGCCACGCGCGTGACGGTGGCGAGATCCTCACTCGTGCTCTCCCTCGGCTCGCCCGTGTCGAGGTCGAAAATCTTGATGCAAGTCATTCCGGGGATGAATGACGTCACCCCATCTTTGATCTCGCGGTACTTGGTTCCATCGCGGTTCCAGATCTTGACGCTCTTGGCCAGCGTCGCGAAGCACTCCATCACCAGATCGCGCTTGAACTTCACCACGTGGTCGGCGGTGATTTCGCAGCCGGCATCTGAGAAGCGATCCAGAACCTGGGGGTCGGAATCAAACGCAACACCGGTTTCGTTCAGCAACTGAAACGTTGCATCGATGATCTTCTCGACATCGGTCTTCGGCAATACCTCGTAGACCGGGGTTCCCGCACCCGTGACTCTTACATCGGGCAAGGAGCGTTTAGGTCTTCGCGAGCGCGTGCGAGTCGCCATGAGTTCAGCGTGCTCCTGTGGTAGCGGTGTGTGAGAGGAGAGCCGCGCCGAGGGGCCGGTGGCCCGAGGGCCTGCGAAGGTGCTGATTGATCATAAAAAGCTCGACTCTCCGCACTTGATTGTAGGGCGCCTCTGCGTGTTTCGCGATCTCGTAGGTGTGCGGCGCATTGGCGTGACTACGGTGCGGTTACGTCGGCTGGCCGCCCATAGCCGGAATTCAGCAATATTTCTGAATCGGAATACATTCACGCCAGGCGGCACGTGCCGCGATTGTCTCGGCCGCCGAAAAAGCGGATCATCCCCCCATGACCGCCCACCCGCCCTCGCGAATTCCGGGTTAACCTCCGCAGATGGCGGTGCCTCGATTCGTTCGCCTCCTTTTTGGGGCGCTATGTCCCACTGCACTATTTCTCGCCGCCACCGTCAGCCTCGCTCCGGGTCCCGTCCGCGCGGCCCCAGATGCCCCGGGTGTGATCGTCAGTGAAGCCCAGGTGATCGCCTTTCCGCTCACCATCGAGGCGCTGGGCACAGCGCGCGCGAACGAAGCGATCGAGATCCGCCCGCTGGTCTCCCAGCGCATCGTCGCCATCCGCTTCAAAGAGGGCGAGCGCGTGGAGGCGGGGCGTGTGCTCGTCGAGTTGCAGAGCGCCGAGGCGCGGGCAGATGTTGCGAGCGCGAAGGCGACCCTGGCCGAATCGACCAGCCAGCTGCGGCGCGCCCAGAAACTCTACGAGACCAAGGCGGTCTCGACCTCAGAACTCGACCAGCGCCTCACCCGGCGCGACGCGGACAAAGCCGCTCTCGACGCCGCCGAGGCCCGCCTCGCCGACACCCAGGTGAGTGCGCCCTTCGCTGGCGCGCTGGGGCTGCGCAACGTGAGCCTCGGAAGCTACGTGACCCCCGACAACGTGATCACCACCCTCGACGACACCGACCCGATCAAACTCGACTTCGCGGTTCCCGAGACGGTGCTCGCTCGGTTGGTGCCCGGGCTCTCGATCGTGGCGAAGAGCGCGGCGTGGCCTGGCATTGAATTTTCGGGGCGCGTCGAATCCATCGACACGCGGGTCGACCCCGTCTCACGCACCCTCACCGTACGCGCATTGCTCCCCAATACCGAGGGCACGCCTTCGGCCCGGGATGTTTCTCACCGTGACGTTGCTGCGCGACGATGTCCGGACCCTCGTCGTCCCCGAGACGGCCATCGTTCCCGAGCGCAGTCGTCGATTCGTGTTCGTGGTGGGTCCGGATGACACGGTAGAGCGTCGAGAGGTAAGCACCGGAAGGCGTAAACCGGGCCTGGTGGAGGTGACAGGGGGCCTTTCGGCCGGTGAGGTCGTGGTGGTAGAGGGGACGCAGAAAGCGATTCCCGGACACGCCGTTCGGGTGATCGAGCGCGTGCCTCTACCGGGGTCCCTCACGGCGGCAGCGCCGTGATCCTTTCGGACCTCTCGGTCCAGCGCCCTGTCTTTGCGACCGTACTCTCGCTCCTTCTGATCATCCTCGGCGCCGCATCGCTGCGCGGGCTTCCCGTGCGCCAGTACCCCGACATCGACCCTCCCGTAGTTTCGATCCGCACCGTTTACAGCGGTGCTTCCGCCGAGGTGATCGAGACGAAGATCACCCAGGTGATCGAGGATCGGATCGCGGGGATCGAGGGCATCGAGAAGCTCACTTCGTCGAGCCAGGACGAGATTTCTTCGATCAACATCGAGTTCAGTCTCGATCGCAACGTCGACGAAGCTGCCAACGACATTCGCGATCGCGTGGCGCGGGTGGTGGACAACCTGCCCGAGGAAGCTGATCCGCCCGAGATCGCCAAGGTCGACGACGACACCCGCGCCGTCATGTATCTCAATCTCACCTCCGATCGCATGACGGGGCTCGAGATCACCGATTACGCGGACCGCTATCTCACGGACCGCTTTTCAACCGTGCCCGGCGTGGCGCGCGTGCGGATTTCGGGCAGCCGCCGTTATGCGATGCGGGTGTGGCTCGATCGCGTGGCGATGGCCGCGCGCGGACTCACCGTGATGGACGTCGAGGCCGCGCTGCGCGCCGAAAACGTCGAGCTTCCCGCCGGTCGCCTCGAGTCGCGCGATCGTGAAATCACCCTGCGCGCGGATACCGGTTATCACAGTGCCGCGGACTTCGCGCGCCTGGTGGTGGGTCGTGGCAGCGAGGGGCAGTTGGTGCGCCTTGGTGAGGTGGCTGCGGTGAGCATGGGAGCGGCAAGCGAGCGCAACCTGGCGCGCGCCAACGGGGTTCCGGCCGTCTCGCTCGCGATCGAGCAGCTCTCGCAGGCCAATACCACCGAGGTGTCGCGCGGAGTGCGCGCGGAGGCCGAGGCAGTGCAATCCGATCTGCCCGAGAGCATGAAACTCCAGATCAACTACGACCGTGCGGAATTCATCCGCGCGTCGATGTTCGGGGTCGTCAAGGCGCTCGCTTTCTCGCTGACGCTGGTGCTGGTCGTCATCCAGCTGTTTCTTCGCAACCTGCGCGCCACGCTGGTGCCCGCCGTGGTGGTGCCCGTGTCCATTGTCGCGAGCTTCATGGTGATGGCCGCACTGGGTTTCACGATCAACACCCTGACGCTGCTGGGGCTCGTCCTCGCCATTGGCCTGGTGGTCGATGACGCCATCGTGGTGCTCGAGAACATCCACCGGCGCATCGAGCGCGGCGAACCGCCACTGCTCGCCGCGGTAGACGGCACGCGCGAGATCGGTTTCGCGGTGGTGGCTACGACCCTGGTGCTCGTCGCTGTCTTTGTACCCCTCTCGTTCATCCAGGGCGACATCGGGCGCCTCTTTGGCGAGTTCGGTATTACGCTCGCGGCCGCGGTCGTTTTCTCGAGTCTGGTCGCGCTCACGCTCACGCCCATGATGTGTTCGAAGTTGCTGCACGAAGACTCGGGTGAGAAAAAACATCGAGCTGAAAAAACCAATGGGGATGGAACGGAAGCAAAGCAGAGTAGAGGGGGCTTTTTCGAGCGCCTCGAGCGCCGCTACCGCACGGCGCTGATTGGCGTCGTCGCGCACCCCGGCAAGTCGCTGCTTGCCACGGCGGCGATTTCGGTGCTCTCCGTTGTGCTGTGGGCTGGTCTGCCGTCGGAGTACGCGCCTACCGAGGATCGCGGCGTCTTCTCGATCTTGCTCCGCGGTCCCGAGGGCGCGAGTTTCGACTACACGAAGCGGCAGGCGAGGGCGATGGAGGCCATCCTCATCGAGGAGGTCGAGGATGGGCCCTTGATGCGCTTTCTGACCCGGATCCCCGGCTCGTGGAGTTCGCCCGCAGTCAACACTGCGCGCGCCATCGTGCTGCTCGAACCCTGGGGCGAGCGCAAAGAGAGTGCACAGGACATTGCGGCGCGGTTGGGCGAGCGGCTGGACGAGATCCCAGGGGTTCGCTCCCACGTCTTCATGCCGCGTAGCCTCGGCATTCGCGGCGACGGCCGGCCGGTGGAGATGGTGCTCGGGGGGCCCGACTACGAGCAACTCCAGGGCTGGCGCGATCTTTTGCTCGAAGCGATGCGCGACATGCCCGAACTCGAGAGCCCCGACAGCGATTACCAGGAGCGAAAGCCGCAGATGCAGGTGCGGGTCGACCGCGACCGCGCCGCTGTGCTGGGCGTCTCTCTCGCGAGTGTCGGGCGCACGCTCGAGACCATGCTGGGCAGCCGCGCCGTCACGACATTTGTCGATCGGGGTCGGGAGTACGATGTCATCCTGCAGGGCCAGGACGAGCACCGCGCCACCCCCGATGATCTCAACAACCTCTACGTGCGCAGCCAGACGACGGGGCAGCTCGTCCCGCTCGTGAATCTCGTGGTGCTCGAGGAGGCCGCGGGCCCCAGCACCCTGAGCCGCTTCGATCGCATGCGGGCCATCACGCTCGACGCGGCGCTCGCCGAGGGTGCCAACCTGGGCGACGCGATGGCCGCACTCGAGGCCAAGGCACAGGAGCTGTTGCCTGCGAGCGCGCGGATCAGTTGGGATGGCGAGAGCCGCGAGTTCAAGGAGGCGGGGACGAGCTTGATGCTGACCTTCGGGTTGGCGTTGGTGATCGTGTTCCTCGTGCTCGCCGCTCAGTTCGAAAGTTTCGTACACCCGATCGTCATCCTGGTGACGGTTCCGCTGGCGCTCACCGGCGCGCTCGCCGGGCTGTGGGTGTGTGGCGCGAGCGTCAACGTCTTCACCCAGATCGGCGCGATCCTGTTGATCGGCCTGGCGGCGAAGAACGGCGTGCTCCTCGTCGAGTTTGCAAATCAGCTGCGGGATCGCGGGCAACCGGTCAAGGAAGCGCTCGTCGATGCCGCGTGCGTTCGACTGCGCCCGATCCTCATGACCAGCGCCTGCACGACCTTCGGCGCACTGCCGCTGCTGCTGGCGACGGGGGCGGGCGCAGAGTCGCGCCAGCCGATCGGGATCGTGGTGGTGTTCGGAGTGGCGATCTCGGCGGTGCTGACCCTCTTCGTGGTGCCGGCCCTCTACTCGGTGCTGGCCCGCTTTACCCGCTCGCCGAAGGCGGTGAGCCGCGAGATCGAGGCACTTCGGGGAGCGGAGGCGAGCGAGGCGTAGTCCGCCAAGCTGGCAGCGCTTCGGCGCGGCTATTTTCTATCTGTAAAAAACTAATAGTTTTAGGCCCTTGTTGGACTAGGTGGAGAAATTAGTCGAGTAAAATAAAGATCATTCGCTCAGCCCTCGCAGAGGCGATAAACGCCGATCGGGTGTAGATCGGAAGGTCCTTGCGGAACGCCTCATGTCGCAGGCTGTGGGCACCCGCATCCCCAGTTTCGTTGCGTGCAGGTGAGCCGAGTCGGCCGAGTTGGGGAATCGCGATATCGTGGTGGGGATGGCGGGGCAGACAATCGGTAGAGCCAACGACAATTTCGACCGGCTCGCGGGCAGAAGGCCCGTCGAGACGGCCGTGTCTCGTAGTGGAGGGTGGGTGGTCTCGACGATCGACCGGTGCGGTGACGAGTGGTTGGGATGAAACACGCGTACGAGCTCGAGCTACTCACGACGGCTAACCGACTGAGTTCGGTGTTCAGGCTGGCTGCTACCACAGCACTGGCCGCAACCGTTTTGGCGTCGGCGGCCTGCGCGCACCCGCACGCCGATCAGGACCAGCGCAATTGCGGAGCGGTCGGGACGTGGATCGATCCCGCGACTGCAGAGACGATCGCCCCCAACCAACTGCTGGCCGGGTTGGCGCAGCGCCCGGTGGTTCTTCTGGGCGAGTCCCACGACAACGCCGAGCACCACCGCTGGCAGCTACACACCCTGGCCGCTCTGCACGGCCACAATCCCGACATGATCCTGGGCTTCGAGAGCTTTCCGCGCCGTGTCCAGCCGGTCCTGGACCAGTGGGTGAACGGCGAACTCGACCCCATCGCGTTCCTCGAAGCGGCGGACTGGGCGAAGGTCTGGAGTTTCGACCCGACACTCTACTTGCCGTTGTTTGATTTTGCGCGGCAGAACCGGATTCCGATGATCGCGCTCAACGTCGATCGAGATTTCGTTGTGCGGGTCAGGCGCGAAGGGTGGTCGGCGATTCCCGCCGACGAGAGACTCGGGTTGTCCGATCCCGCTTCGGCTGCCCTCGCATACCGCGAATTGCTGGCCGAGGTTTATGCTTTCGAGCAGTTGCACACGGCGAAGCATGTGGAACAAGGCGACCCGCACCAGGCGGGAACCGAAGGCGAAACAACGGTAGACGACGCCGATGCAGCGGAGGGCGAGGGCGAATCACCCGCGGACGAAACCGATACGCCTACCGATGAGGGCGGTGGAACTGCGGGCGAGGTTCATGCACCGACGGACGAGGCCAATGCAGCCGAGACCGAGAGCGATGCGCCCGCAGACGAAACCGATGCGTCCGCGACCGAGGCGGATGCACCCGCGGTAGAAGTCGACGTCGAATCGATTCTAGAGAGCGAGGATTTTGCGCAGTTCGTCAGCGCGCAACAGACCTGGGACCGGGCGATGGCCGAAGCCATCGCCGAGGCGCGCCAGAGACAGCCGAGTTCACTGGTCGTCGGGATCCTGGGTCGCGGCCACCTCGAGTACGGGTACGGCGTACCTCACCAACTGGCCGATCTAGGGATTCCGGACGCCGCTGTCTTGCTGCCGATCGAACGCGAGGCAACCTGCGACGGGTTGCCCGTAGACCTGGCCGATACGATTTTCGTGATCGAACCCACGGCCAGCATTGTGATTGCGCGGCCCAAGCCGCTGCTGGGCGTCATGCTTGCGCAGACCGATGACGGTGTGCAGATCAAGGGCGTGATGGAGGGCACCATCGCCGAGGCGATCGCGCTCCAGAAGGGTGACATCGTGATCGAAGCTGCGGGCTTCCCGATCGCGAAGCTCGCCGAGTTGATCGAGGTCGTGCAACGCCAGGCGCCCGGTACCTGGCTTCCGCTCAGCATCCGGCGGGACGGTGAGGAGATCGAGTTCGTCGCCAAGTTCCCTACTGAGTTCGACACCCCCGAATGATCCGACTTTGCTGCGCCGCCGCTTTCGCCGCGGCCGTGGTCGCGGGCCCGTGCCTCGCCGCCGGCAACGCCGTCGCCCCGATTCATCACGCCATCGATGCAGAGCTCGATCCGGCCAGCGGCCAGCTTGCGGTGGCCGACGTCTTGACCGTTCGCGGCCGGGAGGTGTTGGCGTTCCAGCTCGCCGCGTGGTTGGAGGTCGAGCGCGTTTCGCTCGACGGCGGGTCGGCCAAAGCCACCGATCACGCTGGCAGCTGGCGCGTACCGCTGCCCGACACCGGCACCCACCGGGTAGAGGTGCGGTTGCGCGGCGTGGTGCCGCCGTTGCCACCCGACGGGCAGCGCCGCGCTGTACCCCCGGCGGCATCCGGCCCGGAGGGCAGCTTTCTGTCTGGCTACTCGGGCTGGTTTCCCGTGACCGACGACGACTGGACGGCCTTTCGCCTGACCGTCGAAGTCCCAGCCCCGTTTCGGGCCGTGTCCAGCGGGCGCCTGGAGGAAGAGGTTCTTGGCGAGGCAGTCAATCGCGCGGTCTTTGCGGCGGATTATCCCGCCGAGCCACCGGCTCTGTTTGCCGGCCCCTACACCGTGCAGGAACAAGACAGCAACGGCGTCCGCATCCGAACCTATTTCCACGCCGAACTGGCCGGCCTCGCCGCCGACTACCTGCGCGATTCAGGTGATTTTCTGCGGCGCTACCAGAAAGAGATCGGCCCCTATCCATTCCCGAACTTCCATGTCATTTCGTCGCCGCTTCCCGTTGGGTTGGGTTTTCCGAACCTCACCTATGTCGGTCGCACGGTGCTGCCGCTGCCGTTCATGCGGGGCCGTTCTCTGGCTCACGAGGTGCTGCACAACTGGTGGGGCAATGGCGTTGCGGTCGACCATGCGACGGGAAACTGGGCGGAAGGCCTGACGACCTACATGGCCGACTACGCGTTGATGGAGGGGGAGGGCGCCGACCGCGCGCAGGAGATGCGCCTGGCCTGGCTGCGGGATTTCGCGGCTCTGCCCGCCGGGCGCGACGTTCGCGTTACCGCTTTTACCGGCAAGCGTCACGATGCCGGTCAGGTCGTCGGCTACAACAAGGTTGCGTTCATCTTTCACATGCTGCGCCAGGAACTTGGCGACGAAGTATTTTCCCAAGGCCTTCGTCTGTTCTGGCAACAGCAGCGCTTTCGCATCGCCGGCTGGGCTGAGCTTCGTCAGGCCTTCGGGGCCGCGGCCGGGCGCGACCTCGCGTGGTTTTTCGAACAGTGGCTGGAGCGGGTGGGTGCGCCGCGCTTGAGCCTTGGTGATGTCCAGCTGACGGAGCAGGACGGCGCATACCGGATCGATTTGACCGTCCACCAGGATGACCCCGCATATCGGCTTGCGGTCCCCGTCGTGATCGACACCGACGCTGGCCCGTTGCGCCGCCAGATCGTCTTGACGGGCACGGAAACCACCGCCACGCTGATTGCGGAAGCCGCACCGTCCGCGGTTCATCTCGATCCCGCGCACGATCTATTCCGTCGCCTGCTGCCGGGAGAGGCGCCGACCATTCTACGCGACATCACGCTGGCAGAAGATGCGCTGACGTTCATCGTTACAAAGTCCGCCGGCGCAGAGCAGACGGCGCGGCAGCTAGCCGAACGACTGTTGGATACAACGGCGCGGTTCGGGTCCGCCGATGCATCAGAACTCGCGCCGAATCCAATGTTGATCATCGGCATCACGCAGCAGGTGAAATCATTTCTTTCCCGCGTCGGGCTGGACGCTGTGCCCGAAAGCCTCGACGGCCGGGGAACGGCCCGGGTCTGGACCGCGCGCCGGAACGGTGGCACCCCATTGCTGGTGGTGGCGGCGGATGACGCCCCAGCCCTCGAGGCACTGCTGCGGCCGCTGCCGCATTACCGCGGCAAGAGCTACTTGGTGTTCGACGGCCGCCGCGCGGCGGAAACGGGTATCTGGCCCGTCCTGCACAGCCCCCTGAGTCGCCGATTCGATCGATAGAATCGCGCTGCGCTCAGTCGGCGGGCGGCAGGTCGATCACGTGCTTCGGCATCTCGTGCTGCGTCATCAGTTCGAGAAACGGTTGCGGGCCGATGCACTCCACGGCCAGAACGCCGTGCCCGCGAATCATGGCGATTGGGCGCGTGGGGCATCGGCGAGCCGTCACGGGCGTTCTGGCGCCGATCAGGTATTTGGATCCTTCAGTGCCAGAATTGTCCTCGAAGCCCCCTCCGGGTGCTTGGGAACCCGGTGGCCCGTTCGGGCGGGATCGTCCACACCGTGCGTCAGCGGCCTCGATCCGCGCAAATCGGGCATTCCAGCGGCTCCGAAAATTCGCCCAAAATAATGCCGGCGGGTATAGTGCGGCGTGAGTTGAATAGGCTTGTTTGTACAATATGCTGCTCCATGGTCGGTTAAGAGAAGGCCAGGCGATTTCGACCGCGTCCGTACCGGAGTGATTAGAGCGGATCGAGAGATCGCAGCCGGATCGATTTGAACACACGGCTCCCCGAAGGAGAATTGTCATGTCACGCGTCACCGTATTTTCGACGCTTTGGACCCGATCCGGCCGAGGCGTAACCATGCAATCGCCGGCGCTCGGTCGAGCGCTGCGCTGCGCTGGGCGAGGAAGCGATGCAATGGGCCTTCGAGCCACGGCTTGTTTTGCGGCGCTGCTCGCCCTCTTACTCTTCGCAATTTCCGCGCAGGCTGACGAGATCGAGCCCGAACCTGAACCCGCGCCCATCGCTGAGCCCGAGCCCGAGCCGGTCGAGGTAACGGAGGTCGAGGACGAAGGCTTTGCACGCGATGGCTTCTATATCGCAGGCAATATGGCGGGCTCCTGGTATACGGATGTGAAAGACGACGTCAGGGAAGAACTGACGGCTCTTGGATACACCTTCCCGATCGAAATGGAAAAACCGCTGGGCCTCGGTGTTCGCGCCGGCTACCGGTTTCTCCCGCACCTTGCCGCTGAGGCCCAGTTTCAGTGGTTCTCAGGTGCAGATGTCGAGCTTGATGTCAAAGCGAACAAGGCGAATGCCATCCAGGTCGAAACGCTGACGTTTACCGCCAACCTGAAGGCCTACCTGCTAACAGGGCGCATACAGCCGTTTCTACTCACAGGTGTTGGCGTGATGCACCTCGACGCGGATGACAAAATGAATATCGGCATTAAAACCAGCGGAGATGCCTTCGTGGCGCGCTTCGGCGGCGGTTTGGATATTTTCGACGCTTTGGACCCGATCCGGCCGAGGCGTAACCATGCAATCGCCGGCGCTCGGTCGAGCGCTGCGCTGCGCTGGGCGAGGAAGCGATGCAATGGGCCTTCGAGCCACGGCTTGTTTTGCGGCGCTGCTCGCCCTCTTACTCTTCGCAATTTCCGCGCAGGCTGACGAGATCGAGCCCGAACCTGAACCCGCGCCCATCGCTGAGTCTGAGCCCGAGCCTGAGCCGGAACCCGAGCCCGAGCCGGTCGAGGTAGCGGAGGTCGAGGACGAAGGCTTTGCACGCGATGGCTTCTATATCGCAGGCAATGTGGCGGGTTCCTGGTATACGGATGTGAAAGACGACGTCAGGGAAGAACTGACGGCTCTTGGATACACCTTCCCGATTGAAATGGAAAAACCACTGGGCCTCGGTGTTCGCGCCGGCTACCGGTTTCTCCCGCACCTTGCCGCTGAGGCCCAGTTTCAGTGGTTCTCGAGTGCGGATGTCGAGCTTGATGTCGGCACGAACAAGACCAATGCCATCCAAGTCGAAACACTGACGTTTACCGGCAACCTGAAGGCCTACCTACTCACGGGTCGCATACAGCCGTTTCTAGTCACAGGTGTCGGTCTGATCCACCTCGACGCGGACGACAGAATGAGTCTTGGCCTCAATACCAGCGGAGATGCATTTGTGGCGCGCTTCGGCGGCGGAATAGACTTCTATATCAATGAGAATATCGCTTTTGTCGTTGATGGAGGATACCTGCTTCCAACTGGCAGTTTGGACAACCTGAATCAGGTCGTGTGGTCCGTTGGGCTTCAGTATCGCTTCTAGCGTGGAAGCGGGATTGCGACGAAAAGCCACTCGAGCCGGACTGGCTCGTTCGTGAAAACTGCCATAGCAGCTCAACACACGCAGCAGTGTGAACGGGACGGAACCCCTTCTTCTCTCTACTGCGGCTGGCCCCACGAGGCCGGCAGCGCGATGAGTCTCCGTGCTAGGCGCGTCCGGATGAATGGGCGCTCGATCAGCAGGTAGGAGATCCCCGAGAACAGCAGGGCGAGAGCGATCACCGCCCGCGCGACGAGCGCTGGATCGGCGCGCAAGTGGTTCCCGACCAGCACGAGGATCGCTAGATGCCACAGGTAGACGCTGAAGCTGACCACGCCGATGTAGCGCAGCGGCCGGGCCGCCAGAAGCCAGCGAAAGACGCCGGAGCCATTCAGGTAGGCGACCACGAAGACCGACCAGAGGAAACCGAAGAGCAGGAAGGCCTGGTGAAAGTGGGATGCATTCACGCCCCGGCCCGGAAGCGCGTTCCAAAAACTTGGAACGAGGCTGACGACACCGAGAAGACAGGCCAGAGCCAAAACCTCGAGGCCCGCTCGCAGGGCTGGAGAATTGATGCCGCCGCGCTGCTGAATCTTCCAGTGAACGAGTGCGGCGAGCGATCCCAGTAGAAAGATCGGTAGATAGGGGAGGAGCTGGCCAGGTAGAGGTAGCCGGGCGGAATTTACGGGCGAGCATATGAGGTTCGAAACAGGCATCCTACTTGACCAACGATCCGGGAGGACAGCAATGGCTTTCATTCGACCTGCTGCTATGGCACTTGTCGCCGTCACGCTGCTGGCTGTTGGCTGTGGCGACAACCGCGACACCGACGTCGTCGTCAGCCAGTCGTTGCAGGCTGGCATCTCCGTGAGCGGCCACGGCAGCGTCGTCGTCGTGCCCGACATCGCCGTGCTCATGCTCGGCGTCGAGGTGACTGCACCGACCGTCGCAGCGGCTCGCTCCAAGGCTGCTGCAGCGATGAAGGCCGTTCGCTCTTCGTTCGACGCCAACGACATCGGTAGCGACGACATCAAGACGATTTCCTTCAACATCCAACCCCAGTACCAGCACCGACGCGATGAGCAACGCGAAATCACCGGCTATACGGTCAGCAATCGCGTTTCCGTCAAGGTGCGAGACCTCGACACGGTCTCGAGCGTACTCGACGACGCGACCGAGGCCGGGGGCGACGCCGCCCGCATCAACGGCATCTCGTTCGCCGTCGACGAGCCGGAGCGGTACGAATCCGACGCGCGCAAGGCCGCCGTCGAGGATGCGCGTAAGCGTGCGGAAGAACTCGCCGCTCTTGCAGGCGTGAGACTTGGCAAGGTTCGTTCGATCACAGAGAGCGGTGCCTCGATGCCCTTCGCGGAGCGTGGCTACGGGAGCATGATGCTTCAGTCAGCAGCCGCGCCGCGAACGCCGATCTCACCCGGCGAGACCAAAATCTCGCTCTCCGTCTCCGTCGTCTACACGATCGAGTAGGCGGCGCTGCGCGGCTTCGCGCGGGCCGCGCATTTGTCGATCAACTCGCCTGGCACCGCTCGTGACCGCAATCGATGTCCTCGGGCCATGACTCCAGTTAGTGTCGATGCCGTCGCCGGATCATTGCACGCGCACTCGCCAACGGTGGAAAGAGCAGTAGCTGGATCGGCGCCATTAGGAGAAGGAGCAGGCCGGTCAGGATGCTTCGAGCCAGGCTGCGCTCCTTGATCGGAAGCTCTCGAAGTTCAGCGAGTTGCTCACTCCGCAGGAGCGTCTTGAACTGCCCTTGAACCTCGCGCAGCCCTCCGCCCAGCGTTGTTGCCAGAATGTGGCCAGTGTCGCCGGTGAGAAAGGCCTGGCGCGACTTCTCGAAGGCTCCGCCGGGAAAGTGAACGAAGGTATCGATGCTTCCGAAACCCTCGTACTCCTCGCTCGATTGATGAACCTCGAACGCGGACGGAAAGCGCAGATCCCGATAGGCGGGCTCGGTCATCAGGATGTACTCATCGGAGTCGACCGAGTTCTTCAGCAACCGATGGACGAGGATCACGTCGACACCGGAGACATCGGCGAAATCACCGACCATGTGAAACAGCGCTTCGCCGCTGTGGACGATGATCTTCAACTTGAGCTCGTGCATGTTCTTGCAGACCGCGCAGCGGCACAACGTCGACTCGGACTCCGCTACCAGTACGGCCGAAAACGCCTCGAAGAAGCGCAGGAGCTTACTCCCGACCTCCGCGCTCACCCTTTGCCACGCCTCGTCGTCTTTAGGCCGCACCGAATAGAGGAAGACGGCGTCGCCCTCGATCTCTTTCACCTCCAGCGGGATATCCACCTCGGCCAGGATGGCTTCGATGAGCGCGGTAATGACCTGCTGACCGTGAACCAGCGCCACCTGGCTGGCCAACATGAATTTCGTGTACCCGCTGATGTCGGCCAGGATCAGGAGCAGCCGTTCGGTCCGAGGCTCCATTTAGTCCTTCTCCTGTTGGTTCTAGCGATCGATACGAGCTGCTTGATACAACTCGCGAATCAACAATTCCGAACTGCTTCTTCTTGTAGAGCGTTCTTTGTCGCGTGGTCCTGAATGGGAATAGTATGTCTGTCTCGAGACCGGAGACAAGGTCTACGAGCAAAAGCCCGTAACAGTTACGAACGCCCTGACGATCGAGTCCATCCGCAGCGGGTAGGCCTAAATATACGAAGAAGAAGTCGATGGCGACACGGCGGCCGCCTGTTGGCGTGTGGTCGAGTGGGACTGCCAGAAAGACCATCACACTGCCACCCGGCAGAGGGCCAGGTGGCATGGATGGTCAGCGGCCGACTCGACCCCGTGTTGATCGGTCGGATGTTCGCTTCGCGTGCGTCAGCGGCCCACGGGCATCACGTCGTCGCAGCCCTCGAAGGGCATTCCGTCCATGGTTTGGCCGTTCAGGCACACTTCGACGTCGTACGCCGTCAGCCCGGTGTCTGCGATCCGGTGATGGAGAATCATGTCGAGCAGGCCGTCACCATCGATGTCGTCGAAGTGCGGTCCGTTTCGGTGCGCGATAAACGCAGCATCGGGTCCGAAGGCCAGCGTGTCGACATCGACGTCTTCGACCGCGAAATCGAACTCCCCGTACAGGACCACCGGAACGACGCCGCGGCTACCCAGTTGAATGGGGTTCTTCTCGCTGTCGGGACGTACGTCGATCTGCACCGCCAACAGCTGCGGGGCCAGATTCGCCCAGCGCAGGTTGTCGATGCCGTATCGGTGCCCGCGCAGTCCGATGCCGAACCAGATGATCTTGTCGACTACGCCGGTGAGAGAAACCGTTTGCCAGACGTCAACTCCGGCGAAGTAGACAGCCTTGGATTCCACGATTTGGCCGTCGAGGAGTCCGGTCAACTGGAAGTAGTCGAGGAAAAACGGCATCGCGCCGGCCGCGCGGGCCACGTCGAGTTCGAAACCCTCGACGGGCTCGTCAAAGCGCAGCGAAGTGGAATAGCTATCACCATCGAAGCCGAGGAATGTCGGCCCGTTGGATCCCGAGATCTGCCAGCCTCCGCGTTCGGCAACTCCGATGCCATCCCACGTGGCTCCGTCATCAGTCGGAACGAAGATCACGCCGGCGTCCGCGTACTCGTCGCGGATCAACGTCTGAGAGTTGTTGGCGGCGGCCTGGTCCTCGAAGTTGATGCTCGAGGCACTGATAGGCGAAGCGCTCAACAGGGCGAGTGCTGCGCCAAGACTAATGAATCGAATTCGTATCATAGGGGTCCCCTCGAGTGTTCGGCGGGCCCCCCCGTACCGCGCGCTCCCTTAATTCAACGGAGTATCCAACCGTGGCCTTGAGGAGAAAATAGGGCAGCAGAACACAACTACCGGTACGTTGCATCGCAGTTGCCGCACCCGCGCGAGCGAGCTGCTGCGAACCTGCGTAGGCCCACATGAGCGTGGCCGAAGGTGGTCAGAGTTGCGTGTCGTGGAAGGGGAGCCGTTGGTTCCCCGCAGGGGCGCCTGTGTTAGTCGTCTCGCGTTAAAGGTTCTCACGCTGGAAGCTCAAACTGGCGTCGACACCGGGTGTTTCGATCGCTTTATTGATCATGCTTCAAGGCTGGACTACCTACACACTACTGGCGATCAAAGTGTTTGATGTCGATCACTTTGTCATTAACCGTCATGCTTCCAGATCTGGTTTTTCTTCCCTCTTCATAGAAATCAAAAGATAGTTTTGTGATTCCGTATGAGTTGTTGCTTACGTCGAAATCGCCAACAACATGAGTTCTGTTTTCCAGGGTTGTCTTGGTGATGGAACCCGTCATTACGGTTCTGCACGAGAGTGCATGCCCGGCGTAGTTGTAGATCGTTTCGTTGCCTTCGGTGCTTTCTGTGATTTCGGAGGAACGATTCCTTTTGGCGTCTATTAGGGAGTACTTATAAAGGATAAACGCGTCTTCATCTTGATCTGATAGGCCTCCCTTGGGCTCACTGGCTGCCCCGAAGGAAGTGAAAAATACCAAGCCAGCTATGAGTGCCGCGAAGAATATGGCGTTGCATTTGCTGTCTTTCATTTCGCTATCTCCTGATTGAAGCCTCTAAATAGCCGATTTCATCATTCGCCAGCTGCGCTGGTAAAATTCTCCAACTTCTTCTTTCTGATTTGCAGAACTTTACTTAGAGTTTTGCCCATCTTCCTGGCATCGTTCAGCCTACTACGCTCTCCTTCAGGTAGGTCCGGGTTGTTGGGATGTTGATTCGTAAGGGATGGTAGGAGTTTCGGTTTGACGGTGGTGCCCAACGGATACATCTCCACGAAACCGCCGACGGGGCAGTGGTTACCGTACCCACAGGTGAAACAGGCATACTCACCCTGTACTGAGATCTCTCCCACGATATGCATCCGAGCATCGTCAAAATACATTTTTAGATCATTGATCACGGGTGTTCCATGATCCGTGCCTGCAACAGCGGCGATGACACCGAGCTTTCCCCTCCAGAGGAAAAACTGAGTTGTGCCGTCCCGAGAAACAGGCACGCTCCCAGAACGCCTGGCCCTTGGCGTTCATGTGGTCCCAGTAGTTTGGCGCGCCAAAGACAATGGCATCAGCCCGATAGCATTTATCTAACACCTGCTGAAAATCGTCTTCCAGGACGCAACGGTTGGTCTTTACGCATCCATTACATGCTTCGCACGGTCTGATCAGTTTTCCGGAAAGACTGATGAACTCGTGCTCCTCGCCGGATCCCTCGAGAATGGCCTTGACGAGGGATTCTGTGACTTTGCCATCTCTACCTGCACTGATGCCAACGATTCGAGTCATTCCGGTGCCTCGCGTTGAAATAGGTGTCGGTTCCTATATTAGCGGGTAAGAAGGGTTCTTGCGTGGTACTGATTCACGGTTCACAGCGCACTACGTTCGAGCCCTCGCGGTGCGGCTCAACGAGCTCCGCGTGGCAAGCGCCCGCATTACGTCAGCGGAGGACCTAACGTCGCCGTCGATTGCGCCGCGCTGCGAGGGCGGCAAGCAACGCGATGCCCGGTAGCAGGGCGGGCCGGGATTTCAGAGTCATCCGGCCGACCTCGGCCGTAGGCGCTCCAAGAACTCAATGATCGAGGCGCTCGGCGGCGCGTAGATGTCGACGAAGACGACCGGGTCTTCGCCCAGCAGCTCGCCGCCATGCAACACGTTGGCCGGGGCATACCACATGTCCCCCGGTCCGATCTCTTCGACTTCATCGCCCACCGTGAGGCGCATTCGTCCTTGTAGCATGACGCTGATCTGCTCGTGCGGGTGCGAATGGATCGGATAGTTGCCGTCGGGGTCGAACTTCACCCAAAGGAGCTGGAGGTGTTCACCGTTGGCCAACAAGCCGGATTGGACTCGCATCTCCGACTCGAATACCGAATCAGCCTCCGCGCGGGCTGAGGTCAGGATGTATTTCGGGGGCAATGCTCTCCTCCCTTTATCGCAGCTTCAGATCGAGTGCAGCGAGTATATCGGGCAGCTTTACTTGGACGATTCGCAGTAGTCGTTTACTCAGTGACGCTAGACGACAAAGCGCCCGAAGTCCTCACGACTCCGGGCGCTTCATTTCTTGGTAGCGGGGGGGCGCTACGCCCGGGTCTTCACCTTGCCGGTGGCATTAATGCTGCCAGTGGCAGGGCAGGTGGCGGCGCACGTCGCGTAAACCCGACCGATGGAATCTCCGCTTGTACGCGGTCCGGGGAGTGAGATAGGCTGGGCACTTAGAGATCGGGTCGGGATCTTGGTAGTGGGCATGCCCGCCGAGGATTCGAGGCGGGTTGTATGGCTCCTTTTTGTCGCCTGGCAAAGCCCCTGACCAGCATCGGCCTCGTGGAACGCCATCCACCTGCACGTTACCTCGGCTTGATGGGCTTCCTGGCCGCGCTCGTGATGGCCAGCGAGGCGGGCGCGTTCGTTGCGCATTGACTATCTCGCGGCACGTCTTACGATCCCGCTCCTTGCCTCCCGCGGGCGGCCCAACCAATAGAGGACGATGACATGAACCGAATTTTGATCGCATTCACCACTGGCATGCTGCTTCTCGCCGGCAACGGCTTTGCCGCCGAAACGATCGGCAGTATCGAGGTTTTGCGCTCATTGGCCGAAACCGAGCGCAAGGCCACCGTCGCCGTGAACATGTCCTTCACGCCCGAAGAGGCCGAGAAGTTCTGGGCGGTCTACAACGAGTACCGGGAAGAAGCGCGCAAGGTCGGCGACATGCGCGTGAAGGTGATCCGAGACCTGGCGGCTGAGTTCGAGACCCTCGACGATGCCCGCGCCGAGGAGCTGCTGCGAGAGGTGCTCGATTTCCAGGCGGATCGGGTCAAGCTGCGCAAGTCGTACGTGAAGAAGTTCAACAAGGTGATCCCGCCGAAGAAGACTGTCCGCTTCTTCCAGATTGACAACAAGCTCGACACGATCATCGACTTCGCGCTGGCGGCAGAGATCCCGCTGGTGAACTGAGGCACCTCAAGCGGCGGACGCTGTCTGCCGCAGCAG
>PVMK01188971.1_pt1 | contig 153258 bp, 135 predicted proteins | sample 1853481 | NCBI WGS metagenome assembly PVMK01 (sample SAMN08533507, study PRJNA380276) | Marine sediment metagenome, whole genome shotgun sequencing project.
TCGCAGCCAACGCAGTATCAATGGAGATCGATTACGCGGCACTTCGTCATGCGATTGACCCATCCTTGAATGAAACCAGCCATAGAAATTACACACTGACCGTCCCGGCTACGTTGAAGCGACTCGGCGCTGAACTGAAATTCATCATCGATGATGATGCCGCCGCCCTACCCCGCCAGCCGGACCCGAGCCTGGTCAAGGCGATTCTTAAAACCCACCGCTAGTTGCACCTATAGCTCAATGCCGAATCCAAAAGTCTCAAAGAGATGACCAAAAGCCAGTGGATAAACCACCGCTACGTCAGCCAATTTTTCCCACTGGCTTTCCTCGCTCCGGATATCACGTCCATGATCCTGGACGGACGACAGCCGCATGACCTCACGGCCGAGCGGCTGATCAAGCACACGAAATTGCCGCCTGACTGGACCGCACAGCGGCGCATGTTAATTGCGAGGCCGATCGGCCAATAAGTCCAACTGTCTCGACCGAAAGCGAACCGTGACATCGGGCTACTGAGAAAATCTCGATAATTGGCACTTCCAGCGACGCAATCTGCTCGAAAACCCGCACTGACCCCAACCGAACATCGCGAAAAGCCCGCCAACGGTGGGCCTCTGCGGGCAAATCAGCGATAGAAAAGTCCCACCAGAGAAGTGAGACGAATGACTGGCGGAGAGGGAGGGATTCGAACCCTCGATGGGCTTTTAACCCATACTCCCTTAGCAGGGGAGCGCTTTCAACCGCTCAGCCACCTCTCCACGATGTGATTGGATCGATCAGGCGCAATACCTTACCTGATTAGGCAAAGCGGCTGAAGAGCCACGGAAAACAAATACGCGAATGCAACGGATCGCCGCGCGAGTGTTGCCGCGGAAAGCTGCGTCACTGTGTTTACAGCCCGGGGTGCGGTTCAGCCCACGACCGTCAAGAAAATTAGCAGCCCGACTTAGTCATGGGCCGCTTTGGCTAACCCGGCGTGGTCGGCCTGACCATTGCCACCCTGGCCATTGCCGGCTTGCTCACGGCAAATGCGCTCATAGATTTCTTCTCTATGTACGGAGATTTCCCGTGGCGCCTTAATCCCAATACGTACTTGATTTCCTTTTACACCAAGCACTGTTACGTCCACGTTGTCGCCAATTACGACGGTTTCACCGACCCGTCTTGTTAGTATCAGCATATCCAAGCCCCCAGATTCCATTGTTATTTTTTGTTAGCAGTCGCCCGCCTGTCCCTGGCCGAAATTGCCGCCCTGCCACGAGCTGACAAATAAGCCTAAGAATAAGAAGGGTGATTTAGTCCGATGCTGCAGCTCGCGTTACGGTGGTAAAAGCGCCCGCGACGCCGGACCATTTCTTTTTATTAGCAGCTCCTTCTAAGCTACAGATTGCTATTAATCTTACCGCAGAGCCTAAGTTAATTTCAAGCTTGGGACTAATTCTCAAGTACTTGATTTATATTATTATTTACAGGCTTTAACTGAGATGTTCGGCCAGCCAATCCGGTACTGCCGCAAGAGCGTCATTCAAACCGTCCGCATTGCTCCCGCCGGCTTGCGCAAAGTCCGGGCGCCCTCCGCCTTTTCCGCCCACCTGGCTCGCCACTGAATTAATCAGATCGCCGGCTTTAATCCTGTCCATGACATCCTTTGTCACCCCCGCCGCCAGCCGCACTTTGCCATCTGCGGTCGCCGAACCGAGCACGACGGCCGCCGTACCGAGTTTATCCTTCATTCGATCCACGGCATCGCGCAATACATGGGGGCCCACTCCATCGTCGAGGCGAACCGCAAGTACTTTGATACCGGCGATCTCCACGGCTCCTGCCGCCAGGTCGGATCCCGACGTGTCTGCCAACCGCGACATGAGTTTTTGGCTCTGTTTTTCCAGTGTTTTATTGCGCTCCAGAACATGCTGAATTTTCGACTCGAGTTCACTACGACCGCCTTTCAACAGTTCCGAAATGCGGTCCAGCGTCCGCTCGGCATCCGTCACGTGTTGCAGCGCTTTCTCCCCGGTCACGGCTTCAATGCGCCGCACCCCGGAGGCAATACCGGATTCCGCAATAATCTTGCAAAGTCCGATATCCCCTGCCCGATGTACATGCGTACCGCCACAAAGCTCGACCGAAAAATCACCGAGGCGCAGTACCCTCACCTGGTCGCCGTATTTTTCCCCGAACAATGCAACCGCCCCGCTGTTCAGAGCGTCGTCGTAATTCATGACTGTGGTTTCAGCGGGCGCATTCTCTCGGATCTTCTCATTGACGAGTTGTTCTATCCTACATAGCTGCTCTTCGGTTAATGCTTCGTAATGAGAGAAGTCAAAACGCAATCGGTCCGGCGCCACTAATGAGCCCTTCTGGCTGACGTGCTTACCGAGCACGGAACGCAGTGCTGCGTGCAGCAAATGCGTCGCCGAGTGGTTCAGGACCGTCGCGCCCCGCAGCACAACGTTGACCTCCGCCTGGACTTCGTCGCCATTGCCGACCGTGCCTTTTTCACAGGTTCCGATGTGCAACCAGGTCGAACCATTTTTCTGTGTATCGCTGACCCGAAACAACAGCCCATTGGCACCGCGAATAATGCCCTGATCACCGACCTGACCTCCGCTCTCGGCATAGAAGGAGGTGCGATCGAGCACCAGCGCACCGCTCTCGCCGGCGTTCATTTCAGCAACGAGTTCGTCGTCCTTGATGATGGCCAGAATCTGCCCGGCTTCCTGCAGCTGCTCGTAGCCGGTAAATTCAGTGACAAAGTCCAGCTGCAGTCCTGAATTCCGGTCGCTGTTGAATTTCTGCGCGGCGCGGGCACGATCCTTTTGTGCCTGCATCGCCGCATCGAATCCGCCACGATCGATGTCGATACCTCTGGCACGCGCGACATCGGCGGTCAGATCGACCGGAAATCCATAAGTATCATAAAGCTTGAAAACCACATCTCCGGGCAGCTCGTTCGCAGTCACGTTTTTCAATGCAGTCTGAAGAATGCCCATGCCATGGCTGAGCGTTTCGGCGAACCGCTCTTCCTCGGTCAGCAAGACTTTGTCCACGTGCTCGATCGCCGCCGATAACTCCGGATAGGCGCCACCCATTTCTTCGGCCAATGGACCGACCAGTCGATGAAAAAAAGGACCCTCGACGCCGAGTTCGTAGCCATGACGCAAAGCCCGGCGAATTATACGGCGCAGCACATAACCGCGGCCCTCGTTGCCCGGCAATACGCCATCCACGATAATAAAAGCGCAGGCACGAATATGATCGGCGATAACCCGCAGTGAGCTTGACTCAAGATCGTTGGTGCCGGTGATTGTTGCCGCGGCCCGGATCAGGTTTACGAACAGATCGATTTCATAATTGCTATGAACCCCCTGCATCACGGCTGCAAGGCGTTCCAGCCCCATGCCGGTATCCACTGACGGCCTCGGCAGCGGTGTCAAGGTGCCGGTGGCATCACGATCGAACTGCATGAACACGAGATTCCAGATTTCGACGTACCGATCGGCCTCCTGATCAGCCGAGCCGGGCGGCCCACCCGCTACTTTCTCACCGTGGTCATAAAATATTTCCGAACACGGGCCGCACGGGCCCGTATCGCCCATCGACCAGAAATTATCTTTCTCGCCCAATCGACCGAAGCGCTGCGGATCTATGCCGATTTCCGTTAGCCAGATATCGGCCGCTTCCGCATCATCCTCGAATACGGTAACCCACAAACGCTCCGCCGGTATCTGCAACCGCCGGGTCAGAAACTCCCAAGAGTACTGAATCGCCTCATGCTTGAAGTAGTCGCCAAAACTGAAATTGCCGAGCATCTCAAAGAACGTGTGATGGCGCGCGGTATAGCCGACATTTTCGAGATCATTATGTTTGCCGCCGGCGCGCACACAACGTTGCGAACTTACCGCACGCGTATACGCCCGTTTCTCGGTGCCCAGAAACACGTCCTTGAACTGCACCATGCCGGCATTGGTAAACAGCAATGTCGGGTCGTTACCCGGCACCAATGACGCGCTCGCGACAATCCGATGATCCCGGTCTTCGAAATATTTGAGGAATAGCTGTCGTAATTCAGAAGTTTTCATTTTCGCAGTGCGCTGATCGTACCGAGCACGCCGCGTATTTGCCCATTCGTAAACCCGCGGTATTGAAGAAATTTCGCTTGCCTGGCCCATTCACGGAAATTCGAAACTGATTGTTCCCCAAATTTCTTGTCCCGAACCGTAACGGCCAATTTACCCCAATCGATTTCGGTCATTTCAAGTTGCTCAGCGATGAGCACATCGGCGACACCACGTTCTTCCAATTCAAGCCGAATGCGAGTCGGACCGTGACCTCTGCGTACGCGTGATGCGATGTATCCCTCGGCAAATCGCGCGTCGCTTAGCAAGCCTTCTTTTTCGAGTTGGGCCAGCGCATCGTCGACATCGGCGGCTAAAAACCTTCGGCCAAGAAGCTTCGCTCGCAGCTCGCGCCTGGAGTGCTCGCGCCGCGATAGCAGGTCCATCGCCTTTTTTCGCGGCGATGGATTTTTCGACGTGGATTTAAATGAAGCTTCGGACAATTCCTGAGCCCCGGCCGATTGGTGTAACTCTTTAAGCTTATGCCTCCACAGCAGCCGGCGGTTCAACCCCGGCATCATCGGTCGATTCCGCTGCTTTCTCCGACTCGGTCTTCGGCAGCAATTCCGCCCGAATCTTCTGTTCAATCTCCTGGGCAACCGCCGGATTACTCAACAGGTATTCCCGCACATTTTCCTTACCCTGACCGATGCGATCCGGGCCGTAGCTGTACCAGGACCCGGATTTGTTAATAAAACCGAGCTTGACCCCCAGATCGATGATCTCGCCTTCCCGTGACACGCCGAAGCCATAAAGGATCTCAAACTCCGCCTGCTTGAACGGCGGCGCGACCTTGTTCTTGACCACTTTGACACGGGTCTGGTTGCCGATCACCTCGTCACCCCGCTTGATGGCGCCGATACGACGAATATCAAGACGAACCGTAGCGTAAAACTTCAGCGCATTACCACCGCTGGTTGTCTCCGGATTGCCAAACATCACGCCGATCTTCATGCGAATCTGATTGATGAATATCACCATGGTGTTAGAGCGATTGATGTTAGCGGTCAGCTTGCGCAATGCCTGGGACATCAAGCGAGCTTGCAGGCCAACGTGATGATCGCCCATCTCGCCTTCGATCTCCGCTTTCGGTGTCAGCGCAGCCACGGAGTCTATGACGACCACGTCAACAGCTCCGGAGCGCACCAAAAGGTCGGTAATTTCCAGCGCCTGTTCACCCGTATCCGGTTGCGAGATCAACAGCTCATCGAGATTGACACCGACTTTCTCTGCATACAGCGCATCCAGAGCGTGTTCAGCATCGACGAATGCGGCTGTGCCGCCGCCGCGCTGACATTCGGCGATGACCTGCAAAGTCATGGTGGTTTTGCCGGAAGCTTCGGGGCCGTAAATCTCAACGACCCGGCCTCTTGGCAGACCACCCACGCCAAGCGCAACATCCAGGCCTAATGAACCGGTGGATATCACCTCGATGTCCCGCACATGGCTGGCATCGCCGAGGCGCATGACCGACCCTTTACCGAACTGCTTCTCGATCTGGCTTAAAGCCGCCGCCAATGCTTTCTTTCTGTTGTCATCCATGGATTTAATCTGCCGCATAGTTTGAGAGTGAAAAGGTGAGCCCGATTATTCCACAGATCTGACACTGTGACAGCCTCGGATAAATATAAGATTAACCGGCTTAAGGGTCATGGGATGAGCCCTGCGGAAATCGCGCCACGACGCAATATTCCGGACCCGGATCGCCATCCATTGACTCCATCAGCGAAAATTCACCCACCGGCCATTGCACGGGCTTCGGCGCGGCTAGTTGCGGTAAGCGTTGTACCTTGCGCACCAGGGTCACGTGCGGCTGCAGAACACGCCGGTCGCGAGCCAGCCCCAGGGTTTCCATCTGTGTCCAAAGATCTGCCGACAGCCGGGTCAAAGCCGGCGGAAACTTCGCCGGTCCGAACCAGAAGACCCGTGGTCGCGGCCAGCAATGGAAAGTGTCGAGCCACAATTCTATCGGCGGCGCATTGACGCGCCGACCGGCGGCGACGATCTCGTCAAACAACGCACCTGGCTGATTGCCAAGAAATACCAGTGTAATGTGATAGTTATGCGGCGGCACCGGGCGTCCACCGGCGCGCCGCACGGCCTTGCGCGTGGCCCGCACCAGCGCCTGCCGAGTGGCCTGGTCCGGCCAGAGCGCAAAAAACAGGCGGCGCGTCGGCCTGGGCGCTGTGTTCACCCGTCCGCCAGATGTTTCAAAATGCCTTTTAGCGCTGCGATCACCGTTTGCCGCCGAACTTCGGCACGGTCGCCATCGAATCGTTCCATGCGGCACGTCGCACGCCGGCGAGGACCCAGCCAGGCCAGCCAGACCGTGCCAACGGGCTTGTCGTCGGACCCGCCATCGGGACCGGCGATGCCGGTAATCGCGACAGAAATATCCGCGCCACTGATGACGTGGGCCGCCATGGCCATCGCTTCACAGGCCTCGCGGCTCACTGCACCGTGCCGCTCAAGCAATTCGGGATCCAGGCCAAGCATGTTCTCCTTGGCCTCATTGCCATACACGACGAAACCATATTCGAACCATGCGGAGCTTCCCGGCAAGTCGGTCAGGCTCTTCGCCAGGAACCCCCCGGTACACGATTCCGCAGTCGTCAGCTTTGCTTGCCGGGCATCGAGCAATTGCCCGACACTGGCGACCAGGGCATCTATTTCCGTATCTGTACCTGCCACGAGAATATCTCCACTCAATCTGTTTTCACTTGCAGAATTTGACGATAAATATTCAGGTTACCCTGCACCATGCTTTCCAGGCTGAATTCTGTGCCAATCCAGCCGGGTCCGGCAACCGCCAGCGCTGTCCTCCGCATCGGGTTGTCATATATTTCTGCAATTACCGCGGCCAGGGCCGTCGTGTCCCGGGCTGCAACCAGAATTCCGGTTTTCCCATCGGCAACGGCTTCCTCGACGCCGGCTACTCGAAACCCCACGACCGGAACGCCGGCCGCCTGAGCCTCGAGCAAACTCAGCCCAAGACCTTCCCTTACGGCCGGATGCACGAGCAACTGGCAATGACCGAGAAATGCAGGCAAATCCTCCCGATAGCCGGCGAACTGCACGACCGAGTCCAGGTCAGCGCGCGCGAGCATTTTCTTCAGGCGCTTTTCCAACGGTCCGCGGCCAAAGAAAATGACCCGAAGCTCCGGGCAGACCATGGTTATCTTTGCCAGTGCTTCGAGCAGATAACGATGGCCTTTACGCGCGATCAACTGGGCAACGACGGCGACGACGAAATCAGATTCCTGCAGATTGAATTCCAGCAGAAACTGCTCACGGGGCCAGCTTGCTCGACAGGCGGCCGGATCGACCGCACTGCGAACCAACCGTAGTTTCGACGCCGGCAATCCGAGTCCGGTCAACTGCCGATAAATACGCTCAGAAATCGCGATAACTTTCTGATAAAAATAATATTTAAGCCGGCCGAATATTAGCAGGTCGCGGCTGTCCACGCGCCGTGACAGGACGGCGGGAACCCCGGCGAGCCACGCAGTGAGCCCGCCCAGGGTATCGGCGCCGCGCCGACTGTGCACATGTATGACATCCGGGTCGAGTTCGTCGATAAGACGTCGAAACCGTACGATAAAACCCAGATCGAGATCGCCATGCATCGGCAGGTCACGGATATTCAACCCCCGGGTTTGGCCGGCGGCAGCGATCGCGCTGCCACGCGGGCAAACCAAGGGTGCTCTCGACACCCTGCCCGGCAAGCCCGCCGATCAGGTGCAGCACCTGACGCGCACCACCATATAAGTTTCGGCCAGACTCAAGATGCAGAACGTGCATACGGCATGATAAAGAAAAAATGTTCAAAAAAAGGCAAAAAAGGGGCCGGATACATTTATTTGTGAAAACTCAGCTTTTATCGGCCAGACAGTGTCCGATCAGGTAAAAAACGGACTGCGCAAATCCACCGTTGGAGGCAGTTCGCCGGAGACTCTTTCCGCGGGAATAAAGCGGACCGCAGGGAGCCATCCCAAGGAAAGAGTCTCCGGCGAACTGCCGCGAGCTCTGGCGCATTCCCGAAAAAGCCAATGTCCACCAGCCGACGCCGTTTGCCAGGCAATCGCCTTTGTCTCTAATAAGTTTATCCGCCCCGTTTTTTCATTCCGCACCCTTTTTTTGACCTTTTTCGCTACACTTCGGAATCCGTCGATAATAATAGTCCCTAATGGTCAGCGCTTTCGCACCAAAAAAACCCACACCCGATGGCGAGTCCGCCGGTCAGACCTCCGCGGCATCGCCGGGCGGCGCGCATACCCCGATGATGCAGCAATATCTGCGCATCAAGGCGGAATTCCCGCATATGCTGCTGTTTTACCGGATGGGCGATTTTTATGAATTGTTTTATGACGATGCACGTCGTGCAGCCGAACTAATCGACATTACGCTGACTTCGCGTGGCAAATCCGGCGGTGAGCCGATACCCATGGCCGGCGTGCCGTACCATTCGATCGAAACGTATCTGTCTAAGATCGTGCGCCGGGGCGAGTCCGTCGCGATCTGCGAACAAATCGGCGATCCGAAAACGTCCAGCGGCCCGGTCGAACGCAAAGTCGTCCGCATCATCACGCCGGGCACCCTGACCGACGAAGCTCTGCTGGATTCACGCAGCGACAATGTGCTGGTGGCGATTCGGACCGCCACGAGTGACCCGAGCGCAGCGGCAAGTAAAGAATCACGTATCGGTCTGGCCTGGATGGATCTGAGTGCCGGTCGCTTCAGCGTGACTGAACTCGAAACGCAGCACGACCTGCGAAGCGAACTCGAACGTCTGAATCCGGCCGAAGTACTGGTTGAGGAAGGTCAGGAGGCCGCGTCCTGGATAAACGATGACCGTAAAGTCACGGCAATGCCGCCGTGGCACTTTGATTTTGAGACCGCCACCCGGTCTCTGTGCGCGCAATTCGGCACCACGGACCTTGCCGGTTTTGGATGCGCGGATCTGCCTGCGGCCATCAGCGCGGCGGGATGCCTGCTGACGTATGTGAAAGACACACAGCGCACTGCTCTACCCCACCTGGAAAAGCTAACAACCGAACGACATAACGACGCGCTGTTTATGGACGCAGCGACCCGTCGTAACCTCGAACTCGAGAAAAGCCTTGCAGGTCGCGACGAACACACGCTGGCCGGCATTATGGATCGTTGTGCGACGGCGATGGGCAGCCGTCTGCTACGCCGCTGGTTAAACCGGCCGCTGCGTGATCACACTACGCTTCGGGCGCGCTACCAGGCCCTTGGGGCATTAAACAGTTCTGACCTTCTGCTCGAACAGCTTGGCCAGATCGGCGACCTGGAACGAATCCTGACACGTATTGCCCTGCAATCTGCCCGCCCGCGGGACCTCGCTCACCTGCGCTCGGCTTTGCGCTTGCTGCCCACTTTGCGCGATGCCGTCGTGACCTCAGACTCGGATCTGCTGGCTGCATTGCACACAGACATGGGCGAGCATCCGGCAACACTGCAACGACTGGAGCAAGCGCTTATTGAAAATCCGCCGATGTTGATCCGCGACGGCGGTGTCATCGCCGCGGGCTACGACGCCGAACTCGATGAATTGCGGGATATCAGCCGCAACGCGGATCGTTACCTGACCGATCTGGAATCGCGTGAACGCAATCGCACCGGACTGCCATCGTTGAAAGTCGGCTTTAACCGCGTGCACGGTTATTACATCGAGATCAGTAAAGCACAGGCCGAGCGAGCACCGGAAAATTATATTCGGCGCCAGACACTGAAGGGCGCGGAACGCTATGTGACTCCGGAGTTAAAAGAGTTCGAAGGAAAAGTGCTCAGCGCGAAGGAACGAGCGCTGGCACGCGAAAAACGACTTTATCAAGAGCTACTCGAAGCACACGCGGAGGTACTGGCGGATTTACAAACCATGGTGCGGGCGATCGCCGAGCTTGATGTGCTGGCTAACCTCCGGCGCCGAGGCGACGCACTGAATTTTCGGCGGCCAACGCTGACCGATCAGCCGGGAATCACCATTCGCGCCGGCCGACATCCTGTCGTAGAACATGTCCTGGAAAACCCGTTTATCGCCAATGACCTGCATCTTGACGACAGCCGCCGCCTGTTGGTGGTGACCGGGCCTAATATGGGCGGAAAATCGACTTATATGCGCCAGGCGGCGCTGATCGTTGTCCTCGCGCAGATGGGCAGCTTTGTGCCGGCCGAGGAAGCCGTAATCGGACCGATTGACCGAATCTTCACGCGCATCGGTGCAGCCGACGATTTATCGGGCGGGCGCTCGACTTTCATGGTCGAGATGACAGAAGCGGCGAACATTTTGAACAATGCAAGCGACACAAGCCTGGTGCTCATGGATGAGATTGGTCGGGGCACCAGCACCTTCGACGGCCTGTCTCTCGCCTGGGCAATTGCCCACTACATCGGCGAACAGGTCGGCGCGTTTACGCTGTTTGCTACGCATTATTTCGAACTCACGAGTCTGGCGAATGAACTCGATGCCTGTGCCAATGTGCATTTGGATGCCACAGAGCATGGCGATCAATTGATCTTCATGCACCGCGTGAAAGACGGACCGGCGAACCAGAGCTACGGGCTACAGGTGGCGAGCCTGGCGGGGGTGCCTGCATCAGTGATTACACGGGCGCGGAAGTATCTTGGCGAACTCGAACTGCAATCCCTGCAAAATCGGGACCCGAACGCGACACAACAGGAGTTGATATTCGCCGATATCAAGCCGGACGTTGACCCATTGCGCGACGCACTGGAAAAATTGCGGCCGGATGACATGACGCCCAGACAGGCTTTGCAAGCACTCTACGAACTGAAAAAACAACTCACAGCCGACAAATAACGCCTGACCATCAACGCTGAAATTTTCCCTCGCGCAGAAAATTAGCGGCCTGTGCAGCAACCTGTCGGGAAATAAGAAAGCCGACATGATTAATCGGCAACACTACCTGGTCTGTTACGCCCGGAAGTCGGGTTTCTCGTTCCGTGACCATACCGTCATGAGGTTTCTCCAGCTTTCCAACGAATAAGCCTAAACCCAGGCCAACGGTGCCAGCGATCACGCCGACGTCGTGGTTTTCGTCACATGCGTTCAACGGATCTTCGAGCACAGCTTCGCGCAGGGTTCGGCCGATCATCTTCCTGCCCAAACTCCAGCGCGAAAAATTTTGCGCGGCGCTGCTGCCCACTAAAGGTGAACCCAGACATACCACACGATTGACCTTATCAGTCGGAAAACGCCGAAGCATTTGTAAAGCAAGCACACCGCCGAGGCTATGACCCACCAGATGCACCGAGCCTGCGTGCAGACGATCGATAAAATGACTGAGGCGGCGCGTATTCTCGGCAATGCCCTCAATGACGGAATGGTAGGAGAACTGCAATACGTTAACCCCAAGCGTTCGCCGCAGGCGGCGGCGCACCAAGCTCATATCCATGCCGTTCATCCACAGCCCGTGAATGCAAACAACAACTAATTCAGGATCTGACGCCATTTCAAAGTAGTGGTGTCTGGCACCATTTCTTGCCGACTCTATTTTTCGACTTTTCGCAAGCGGATGCCGGCCTCGCGTAACTGTTCGGCGGATACCTCACCGGGCGCCTCGGTTAACAGACAACTTGCCGTCTGGGTTTTCGGAAACGCGATAACATCGCGGATGCTTGTCGCTCCAGCCATGAGCATCACCAATCGGTCGAGCCCGAACGCAATGCCACCGTGCGGTGGACATCCGTAACGCAAGGCGGTTAACAAGAAACCGAATTTTGTGTCAGCCTCTTCCGCCGAGATGCCGAGAATTCGAAACACGGCCTGCTGCATTTCGGAAGAATGAATACGTATGGAACCCCCGCCGAGTTCCGTGCCGTTCAGCACCATGTCGTAGGCGCGCGACGACGCAGCGCCGGGGTCTGCTTCCAGCGCCTCGACAGAATCCACGCTCGGCGCCGTGAACGGATGGTGCAGTGCGGTCCAGCGCTTTTCCTTTGGCTCCCACTCGAACATCGGGAAATCCACGACCCAAAGTGGCCGCCAGTCACCCCCGACCAGTTCGAGATCATTGCCAATCTTGACGCGCAATGCGCCGAGCGCATCGTTAACGATGCGCGCCTTGTCCGCACCGAAAAATACCAAGTCACCATCCGCCAACCCGAGTCGCGAAACCATGGCTTCGACGACCGCATCCGGCAGGAATTTCAGAATCGGCGATTGCAGCCCATCGCGACCTTGCTGCACTGAATTCACTTTAATATATGCCAGCCCCTTGGCTCCGTATCGACCGACATACTCCGTGTAGTCATCGATCTGCTTGCGACTGAGGCTGGCGCCACCTGGCACCTTCAGCGCCGCAACTCGCCCTTCCCGGTCCGTGGCCGGGCCGGCAAAAACCTTGAATTCGACCTCAGCCATCAAATCGCTGACGTCGACCAGCTCCAACGGAATCCGCAGGTCAGGGCAATCGGTTCCAAAACGCTGCATCGACTCCGCATAGGTGATGCGCGGAAACGGGTCGGGTAATTCCGCATCCAGCACTTGAACAAAAAGATTCCGCACCAGTGTTTCCATGATCGTCATGACGCCATTTTCATCAACAAATGAAAGTTCGACGTCCAGTTGAGTAAATTCGGGCTGGCGGTCGGCGCGCAAATCTTCGTCACGGAAACAACGTGCGATCTGATAGTAGCGATCAAACCCCGACATCATCAGAAGTTGCTTGAATAGCTGTGGCGACTGCGGCAAAGCAAAAAATTGCCCCGGGTGAGTCCGGCTTGGCACAATGTAATCTCGAGCACCTTCCGGCGTCGCACGGGTCAATATCGGCGTTTCGATATCGACAAAGCCATTCTCATCCATGAAGCTGCGCAGCTGCCGGGTAACCTGATGGCGCAATTTAAGGTTACCCGCCATTTCATCGCGACGAAGATCCAGGTAACGGTATCGCAAGCGAACATCTTCGTGCGCATGTTCATCGTGATGAAACGGTGGCGTCTCTGCCTCATTTAATACGTCGAGCTCCGCCGCCAACACCTCGACCTCACCACTGGCGAGATTCGGATTGATGGTTCCATCCGGGCGTGGACGCACTGTGCCCTTCACAGCCAGGACATATTCGCCGCGAATTCGTTCCGCCTGGGCAAAAATCTCTGGGGTGTCGGGATCAAAAACGATCTGCAGCAAACCTTCCCGGTCCCGCAAGTCGATAAATATCACACCGCCATGATCGCGGCGCCGGTGCACCCAGCCCGCAACGGTAACTTGCTGGCCTATCGTCTCAGCGTGAATATCACCACAGTAATGGGTTCGCATGGATCAGGACTCGAGTTCGCTCTTCTTGCAGGGCCCGGGATGATAACCCAATGTCGGCTTCAGGTGGTGGCATCCTGCGGCTGCACCGCGTGTTTCTGCTTGACCCAGCGCGGCACAACCACGCCCAGCGACACGACCATTTTCAGCGCGGCCTCGACATCCATATCGAGCTCGATCACATCGCCACGCGGCACCATCAGAATGAAACCGGAGGTCGGATTTGGCGTGGTGGGAACGAAAACACAGATGACGTCCTCACTGGTCCGTGTCTGAATTTCCGCCAATTCAGTGGCGGTCTGAAAGCAGAGGCTGTAGACACCTTTGCGTGGATACTCGATCAACAAGACCTTTTTAAAGGCCTGATTCGTATCAGTGAACAGCACTTCGGCAAAATTCTTGGCGGCCGAATACACGGTACGGACCAACGGAATTCGATTCAGCAGGCCTTCGGAAAAATTGACCAGGCTCCGGCCAACCAGGTTGGCAACCAGGATGCCGGTGATCATCAGGACCACCACCGTCAAGACAATGCCAAGTCCGGGAATATTAAAGCCGAGAATATTTTCCGGACGGTAGTCCGGGGGCAACAACAACAAGGTTTGATCCATAATGCCCACGAATAAATTCAGGACAAACAGAGTCACGCCGAGCGGCACCCAGACTAGCAGACCAGCAACGATATAGCGGCGAAGATGCATAATTCAGCCCATATTGTAGTGTTTTACGGCCGGCAACTATCCTGTCCCAATCAGGACCACAGCACAAGCCAGTGCTCAGCCGATCCGGCCATCGGCTCAGTCTTTGGACTTGGAACCGGCGGATTTACCACTATTGGTTTTGCTGACGCTATCCTTTGGTTTCGACTCAGAGTCTTTTGCGGTACCGCTTTTTTCCGCAACCTTGGAGTCCTTGCCGTCTTTGGCATCTCTTTTAGCCGCGTCGCCCGCCAGGTTGCGCTGATTATCTTTTTTGAAATCCGTTTCGTACCATCCGCTGCCCTTGAGGCGAAAATTTGGTGCCGACAATAGCTTTTTCAGCTCCGGTTCGCCGCAGTCCGGGCAATCGGTCAGCGGATCCTCAGTCATTTTCTGCAAGGCATCGAACGCGTGGCCGCAGTTCTTGCAGGCGTACTCATAAATTGGCATCAATTACTCCGAAAAAAGTCACTGCTTAGATCACCCTACGCTGCTGCCGGTGTATCCTTACGGACGGCAATTTGACCATCTTCCACATCGATCTTTATACAATCTCCTGGAACGACGTTGCCTTTGAGTATCTCCTGAGCCAGCGGGTTCTCCACGCGCTGCTGTATAGCACGCTTCAGTGGTCTTGCTCCATAGACCGGGTCATAACCCGCTTCGGCAAGGGTGGCGACAGCCGCTGCGGATAGATCCAGCTGAATATCGCGATCCCGCAGCCGTTGCTTCAGATATTCCAGCTGCAGGCCAACAATCTCGCCAATCTGCGCCTGATTCAACGGGTGGAAAACCACCATGTCATCAATCCGGTTCAGAAACTCCGGTGGAAAGTGTTCACCGACAATTTCCATGACGGCGGCCTTCATCACCGCGTAATTCTCTGCTCCGGGCAAATTCCGGGTCGCCAGTTCCTGAATACGCTGGGAGCCGAGATTAGAGGTCATCACCACGACCGTATTTCTAAAGTCTACGGTACGCCCGTGACCGTCGGTCAATCGACCGTCATCGAGAACCTGCAACAACACATTAAACACATCAGGGTGAGCCTTCTCGACTTCGTCCAGCAATATCACCGAGTACGGTTTACGCCGAACCGCTTCGGTCAGATAGCCGCCCTCTTCGTAACCGACATAACCCGGAGGCGCGCCGATCAACCGGGCGACTGAGTGTTTCTCCATGAATTCCGACATGTCGATGCGTATCAGCGCATCCTCGGTATCAAACAAAAACGCCGCCAGCGCCTTGGTCAACTCGGTCTTGCCAACACCGGTGGGTCCAAGAAACAGGAAAGAGCCGTTCGGTCGATTCGGATCGGACAAGCCGGCCCGGGACCGACGAATCGCATTCGAAACGGCTAGCACCGCCTCGTCTTGCCCAACTACGCGTTGGTGAATCGTCTCCTCCATGCGCAGAAGTTTTTCCCGGTCACCCTCGAGCATTTTTGCAACCGGAATCCCGGTCCATTTGGACACGACTTCCGCCACCTCTTCTTCGGTGACCCGATTGCGCAGCAGCTGATTGTCCTTCTGTTCCACCGCGGCCGCTTCAGCAAGCTGTTTTTCCAGCACCGGCATTCGTCCGTATTGAATCTCCGACATGCGCGCCAGATCCTGCGCCCGGCGCGCAGTCTCCAGTTCCGCCTTGGCTCGCTCGAGTTCCTCTTTGATATGCGTCGCGCCCTGCACGGCCGCTTTTTCTGCTTTCCATATCTCGTCGAGGTCGGAAAACTCCGAATCCAGTTCGGCGATCTGCGCTTCCAGATCATCGAGACGTTTTTTCGAAGCTTCGTCGGATTCTTTCTTCAAGGCTTCACGCTCAATTTTGAACTGAATAATGCGCCGCTCGAGGCGATCCATTTCTTCCGGCTTGGAATCGATCTCCATGCGAATGAGCGATCCCGCTTCATCGATCAGGTCGATTGCCTTGTCCGGCAGCTGGCGATCAGAAATGTATCTGTGGGATAAAGTTGCCGCGGCGACAATCGCCGGATCGGTTATATCGACGCCGTGATGTACTTCGTAGCGCTCTTTCAGACCCCGCAAAATGGCAATCGTATCCTCGACATTCGGCTCCTCCACCAGGACTTTCTGAAACCTGCGCTCGAGCGCCGCGTCTTTTTCAATATTCTGTCGATATTCGTCCAGCGTCGTGGCGCCAACGCAATGCAGCTCGCCTCTCGCCAGCGCGGGCTTCAGCATGTTTCCCGCGTCCATTGCGCCTTCGGCTTTCCCTGCACCGACCATATTATGGATCTCATCGATGAACAGGATGATCTGGCCTTCCTGTTTTGCCAGATCGCTTAACACGGCCTTCAATCGCTCCTCGAACTCACCGCGAAATTTCGCACCGGCGATCAGCGCCCCCAGGTCCAGACTCAGAATACGCTTGTGTTTAATGCCGTCCGGAACCTCGCCATTGATAATTCGCTGCGCCAGCCCTTCGACGATGGCCGTCTTGCCGACTCCGGGTTCGCCGATTAATACCGGGTTGTTCTTCGTACGCCTTTGCAAAATCTGTATGGTGCGGCGAATCTCATCATCGCGCCCGATGATCGGATCAAGTTTGCCCTGCTCGGCGCGCTCGGTCAGATCAATCGTGTATTTCTCCAGGGCCTGCCGCGTATCTTCGGCGTTCGGATCGTCGACCGACTGGCCACCGCGTATCTCCTCAATAGCTTGCTCAACAGCGTCCCCGACAACACCCGAATCCGCGAAAATCCGGCCCAACACACCTTTATCCTGGCAGGCGGCCAGAACAAACAATTCACTCGATATATAGTCGTCCTTGCGATCCTGCGCGAGCTTGTCGCTTACGTTCAACAAGCGGCTCAGATCATTGGAAATATGAATATCCCCCTCCGCGCCGCTGACCTGAGGCAATTGATCCAGGGCTTCGCCGAGGCGGGAGCGCAACAGGTTCACGTTTGAACCCGTTTTGGTCAGCAAATGCCGAACCGTACCCGCTTGCTGGTCGAGCAATGCCAACATGACGTGCACCGGTTCAATAAACTGGTGACCGCGCCCGACCGCCAGAGATTGGGCATCGGCAAGCGCCATCTGGAATTTGCTGGTCAGTTTTTCCATCCGCATCGTCAATCACTCCATGAGAACCGGGAATTCTGAGCAAGAAATGGGGGCAATGTCAGCAATTTCAATGGCCTCAGCGTGCCGAACTACGCCAGATCAGGGTTGCCTGGCGTCCACAGGCCCCGTCCCGACGATACGAAAAAAAACGCCGTGAATCTGCATAGGTGCAAAGGTCACCGCCATGGATATGCTCGACGCCGCTAGCCCGCAATCCGGCGCGGGCCAGCGCGTACAGGTCCAGATGCCAGCGCCCCGGCGCGGTCACAGTCAATGCCGCCAAACCATCCGCGGCGCGAACAGCATCCCGGACGTCCTCGCCGACCTCATAGACCGCCGGCCCGATGGCCGGCCCAAGCCAGGCGAGCAGATCTGTGGCCGCGATACCACGCGCCGTCAGCGCTGCAACAGCCGCCGCGATCACGCCCGATGCCAGGCCGCGCCAACCGCCGTGCACAGCCGCCACGTGCGTGCCGCGTCGATCACACAGCAGAATCGGCAAGCAATCCGCCGTCATTACCGCACAGGCCACATTAAACTCGGTTGCGATGGCCGCATCTGCCGCAACCGGATGCGTAATTTCCTCCGCCTCGACCACACGGCTGCCATGAACCTGGTTCAGCCAGCGCGGCGACTGGCCAAGATCCAGTTGGTCCGTCAACAGCGCGCGGTTCTTGCTTACCGCAGCGGCCAGATCGCCAACATGCGTTGCAAGATTGAGGCTGGCAAACGGCCCGTCACTAGTCCCGCCCATACGGGTCGTACTCACGGCAATAACACCCGGAGGCGCCGGCCAGTCGGGAACGATCAGCTGGATTCCGGTTGCGGCCATAGCATCCTGTCCCATCGCCCGGGATCCCCGGATGGCGCGTTCGAGTGTTCATTGCTATCCAGAGCCTGTAAAAGGTCGACGAAGTCCTCCGGCAGCGGCGCCTGAAAATCGAGAGTCTGCTCAGTCAACGGATGGCGGAACGCGAGCCGGCTTGCGTGCAATGCCTGCCGCGAAAACGCGCGCAGCGCCGAGGTCAATTCGCTTGACGCTGCGGCGGGGACCTTTAGCCTGCCTCCGTAGGTTCGATCCCCGATGAGGCCATGTCGAATTTGCGCCATGTGCACCCTGATCTGGTGGGTTCTACCGGTCTCCAGGCGCAATGCGATGAAAGTTTGTGCCGCAAATCTGGCCAGAATCCGGTAGTGAGTTACGGCCGGGCGACCACGCTCGGTTACGGCCATGCGCGTTCGCTGCGTTGGATGCCGTCCTATTGGCGCGTCGATTTTACCACCCGCGGTCAGACGCCCGATGCACAGCCCGCGATATTCACGCGTAATCGCGCGGTCCTGCAGATCCTGCACCAAGCGTGTCTGTGCGGGGATGGTCTTGGCTACCAGCAATAGCCCGCTCGTGTCCTTATCCAGGCGGTGCAGGATTCCGCTGCGCGGCAACGCCGCCAGATCCGGGGCATAGTGCAATAAACCGTTCATTAGCGTTCCAGTCACGTTACCCGCACCCGGGTGCACGACAAGTCCCGCTGGTTTATCGATCACCAGCAAGGCTTCATCCTCGAAGACCACTGCAAGATCCATAGCCTCCGGCTTTGCTTCTTGCTGGGTTTCCAGAACGGCTGTCAGCAGCACTTGCTGCCCAAATTTGACCCGCGTGCGTGGTGCCGGCTGACTGCCGTCAATCGAAACATGGCCTGCCAGAATCCAATTCTTGAGCCGTGACCGCGAATATTCCGGCAATAACTCAGCCAGCGCCTGATCCAGGCGTTTTCCGTCCAACTCCACAGGGATCGTGAGTTCGTGCTGCAGTGTTTCCATAAAATCTCGCCGATCCGGCCGTCTCGGTGAAACAAGTTTACGGTATACTCCGTCGATCCGCGCTATAGACTCTCGCACCTTGACAATCGCCCCACCAAAAACAGCTGCGTCTGGTACCGACCGTTTAGCCGGCAGAGTTCTGCCCGTGCTGATCCTGGCTCTTGTCGTAAGCCTGATCGGCTGCGGCAAAAACGACCGGGACCTGAGGTCCGGCGCCGACGAACTCTTCGAGCGCGGAAACAAATCGATGAAGGGGGGTAACTATCGTAACGCGATCGCTTACTTTGAAGGACTGGAAGCACGTTATCCGTTCAGCAACCAGGCGAAACAAGCGCAACTAAATCTTATTTACGCGTATTACAAGAATGGCGAGCCTGAAGCCGCCGTCGATACCGCCACCCAGTTCGAACGAGAGAATCCCACACACCCGCGAGTCGACTATGCGCTCTACATGCGCGGGCTCGCCAAATTCTCGGGTCAACATTCAAGGATGCATCGATTATTCCGATTTGACCTCAGTAAACGACCACCGGTAACTGCGCAGGAATCCTTTTCAGCATTTTCCCGATTAGTCCAGCGCTATCCCGACAGCCGTTACGCACCCGACGCCAGGCAGCGCATGGTTTTTTTGCGCAATCGTCTGGCGGAACATGAAAACCATGTGGCGAACTATTATTTCAGACGCGGAGCCTACGCGGCTGCGCTGAACCGCGCGAAGTTCAGTATGGAAACCTTCGACAGCGCCCCGACCATGCCGGATTCCCTGTTTATTATGATCGGCGCGTATGAGCAACTGGGTATGAAGGATCTCGCCCAAAGCACGCAGCGGGTCCTGGACGAAAATTATCCTGATGCACAGAAGCCCAAACAGATCAAGAAAAAGATGTTCTATTTTTTCTAGCCGGCTAGCTGTGAAAACTCAGTGCTCATCGGACAGACAGTGTCCGATCACACGAAAAACGGACTGCGCAAATCCACCGTTGGAGGCAGTTCGCCGGAGACTCTTTCCGAGGGAATAAAGCGGACCGCAGGGAGCCATCCCAAGGAAAGAGTCTCCGGCGAACTGCCGCGAACTCTGGTGCATATCTGGAAAATAAAATGTTCACCAGCCGACGCCGTTTGCCGGGCATTCGGCCTTGTCAGTGGCATACGCTGCTCCGGGATGGCTCCCTGCGGTCCGCTTTATTCCCTGCGCAGCGTATGCCACTGACAAGGCCTGGACCGTCACAGCCGATGAGATCTGAGCTATCACAGCTAGCTGGTATAGCTATATCCTGACGTAATCGGATAACGCCAGTCGCGCCCAAATGCCCTGCCGCTAATGCGCACCCCGGGTGCGGCCTGACGCCGCTTGTATTCATTTCGGCGCACCATTGTCAGCACCTGAACCACTGTCTCACGATCGAAGCCGCGCGAAACGATATCGTCAGCCGAGCAATCCTCCACCATCAGCGCGTCAAGTATTGGATCGAGAACTTCATACGGCGGCAGCGAATCCGAATCTTTCTGATCCGGCGCCAATTCCGCGGACGGCGGGCGTTCTATGATCCGCATCGGGATGACATCGTCAATTGAATTGCGATAGCGCGCGAGTCGATAGATCAGGGTCTTAGTACAATCTTTAATCGGTGCAAAGCCGCCACTCATATCACCATAAAGGGTCGCATAACCGACCGCCATTTCGCTCTTATTACCAGTGGCAAGCACCATGCACCCGGTCTTATTCGAAATGGCCATCAACAACATGCCGCGACTGCGCGATTGAATATTCTCTTCTGTCGTATCCACGGGCAGCCCGGCAAAAATTTCCTCGAGCGTCTCGGTGGTGGCGCTCACCATCGATTCAATCGGCAACACTTTATAATCTACACCGAGAATACGTGCCTGTTCCTCTGCATCGGCCAGACTGATAGCCGCAGTATAACGATATGGCATCATGACAGCCTGCACCGCATCGGCGCCCAACGCATCGACGGCGATGGCAAGCGTCAAAGCGGAATCGATGCCGCCGGATAATCCGAGCACCACACCGTGAAAACCATTCTTCACCACGTAGTCGCGAACACCGGTCACCAATGCGCTATAGATGCTTTCGTCATCACCCATTAGCGGCGCAACCGAGCCGGCTTGCGCAACAAGCTGGCCATTCTCCTCAATGAATTCCGCACAGAATAAACCTTCCGTAAATGCCTCGGCACGCATGACACATGAACCATCCGCACTAAACACGAATGAACCACCATCGAAGACCAACTCGTCCTGACCACCGACCATATTCTGATAGATAACCGGCAAACAAACCTCATCGCAGCGTTGCGCAATAACCGCCTCACGAATTTTCTGCTTGCCGAATCTGAATGGCGAACCATTAATCGCAATTAACAGCCTGGCCCCGGCCCGCGCGGCCTTGATACACGGATCCGGTTCCCAGACGTCTTCGCAAATCGTCAAACCGATCGGAATGCCTTTGAGTTCAACAACGACAGCCTCGTCACCCGCGGTGAAATAACGTTCCTCATCAAAAACGCTGTAGTTCGGCAAACAATGCTTACGATAATTAGCTATGGGTTGCCTGTCGGCGAACAGCAGCACCGAGTTGAAGATGCGATCATCCTGGTATTCCGGATAACCGACCAGCACGGCGATTCCTGAAGCCTCGATGCGAATCTCTTCGAGTGCTTCCCCAACCTGTTTCCGCAGCCCGGCTTGAAACAACAAATCTTCGGGTGGATATCCACATACAGCCAGTTCCGAAAAAACTACCAGATCAGCCGAAAGCTGGTCCCGCGCCTCGTGAATGGCGTCACGCATGCGCGCAAGATTACCCGTAACATCGCCGACCACGACGTTTAATTGGGCGAGTGCAATACGAAATTTTTCAGCCATAAATTACAGCAGCAATTCCTGCATCGCACTGCCGAGTTCGGCCGGAGACCGGACTGTCTTGACATTGGCTTTTTCCAGGGCCGCATATTTGGCTTCCGCGGTACCCTCACCGCCGGAAATTATCGCTCCGGCGTGGCCCATCCGTTTTCCGGTTGGCGCGGTCACACCGGCGATATAGGCAACCACAGGCTTGCTCACATGATCCTTGATGTATCGCGCTGCGGCCTCCTCATCGGTACCGCCAATCTCACCGACCATGATGATACCCTCGGTGTCAGGGTCCTGTTCAAAGAGTTCCAGGCAATCAATAAAATTCATGCCGCGAATCGAATCGCCGCCAATGCCGATACAGGTGGTCTGCCCCAGGCCATTGGTGGTGGTTTGATAGACCGCCTCATAGGTCAGCGTCCCGGACCGCGAGATTACACCGACCCTGCCGGGCGTATGAATAAATCCCGGCATGATACCTATCTTGCATTCACCGGGCGTAATAATACCCGGACAGTTCGGGCCAATCAGCCGGCAGCTATGGTTCCGCATCACGGCCTTCACCCGCACCATATCCAGAACCGGGATGCCCTCGGTGATACAAACGATAAGTTCGATGCCACCATCCACGGCAGCGAGTATCGCATCCGCTGCAAATGGCGCCGGAACAAAAATCATACTGACCGTCGCGCCGGTTTCAGCGATCGCCTGGCTGACGATATCGAATACCGGCACATCCAGGTGCATCTCACCACCGCGCCCCGGCGTCACGCCCGCGACAATCTGGGTGCCGTATTCGATGCACTGCTGGGAATGGAAAGAACCCTGGCGTCCGGTGAGCCCCTGACAAATGACTCGGGAATCCTTGTTGATCAGAATACTCATATAACGGTTACCTGCGATTACTAGCCCGGATTATTCATGAATCACCGTGATGATTGCGCAGAGATTTGTTCGCACACGGGATTTTCCGACCGAGCGGAATACCAGCGCGTATTTCCGACGGAGGAAAATCCCGTGTGCGGACAAGGATCAAGCAAGGGCGCGAGTGCATTCATGAATAATCCGGGCTAAACAGCGGCGACGACCTTTATAGCGGCGTCGGTCAGATCGTCAGCTGTGGTGATATCCAGACCACTACTCGCCAGCAGCGCCTTGCCCTGATCGACGTTGGTACCTTCCAGGCGCACCACGACCGGCAACGATACATCGATCTCGCGAACGGCCTGGATGATTCCCTTGGCGATATCATCGCAACGCACGATGCCACCGAAGATGTTCACGAGAATCGCCTTGACCGCGGCGTTCGACAAAATCAGTTTGAATGCGGCCGCGACACGATCAGGTGTCGCACCGCCGCCGACATCGAGAAAATTCGCCGGCTCCCCGCCATGCAACTTGATCAGGTCCATCGTGGCCATCGCCAGCCCGGCGCCATTCACCATGCAGGCAATATTTCCGTCAAGAGACACGTAATTGAGATCATGCTCGGCCGCACTGCGTTCCATCGAGTCTTCCTGGGTCGGGTCTCGCTGCGCCTGTAAATCCGGCTGACGAAATAATGCATTGTCTTCAATATTGATCTTGGCATCCAAAGCCAGAAGATCACCGGATTTACCCACGATCAGCGGGTTTATCTCCAACAAGGCCGCATCGCATTCTTCGAATAAGCGATACAGCTTTTGTGCCAGCGTCACAAACTGTTTCACCTGCGCGGCGTTCAGGCCCAGGTTAAACGCCAGCTGCCGTGCCTGATAAGGCTGTAGTCCCGCGGCCGGATTAACAGTGACCGTAATGATTCTTTCAGGAGTCTTTGCGGCGACCTCCTCTATGTCCATGCCACCATCCTGTGAGGCGATAATCGCAATCTGCTCCTGGCTTCGATCCACCAGCATGCTCAGATAGAGTTCACGCTCTATTTCCGTGCCGGCTTCGACGAACACCTGATTGACCGGCAGCCCTGCGGATCCGGTCTGCTTGGTTGTCAGACGGGACCCGAGCATCGTGGCGGCTGCGGCCCGCACCTCATCGACGGTTTTTGCGAATTTCACACCCCCGGCCTTGCCGCGACCGCCCGCATGCACCTGAGCTTTTACGACCCACAATCCCCCGCCCAGCCGGCCTGCCGCTTCTGCTGCCTGAACTGGTGTCCTCGCGACTTCACCCCGGGGAACCGGCACACCGTAGCGAGCGAATAACTGCTTTGCCTGATATTCATGGAGATTCATGTTTTGGTCCAGAGGATGAACAGCGGCGACGCCGGGGGGCCGTATTGTGAGCCAATTGCCCAGCAAGTCCAAGCGGTTGAAATCTTCTATCTGCTGCCACATTCTGGGACGTTCTTCACACCGTACAGATGATACAGTTGTCACGATGACCGCTTACCAAATCGCCTAGCCCGGACTATTCATGAATGCGCTCGCGCCCTTGCTTGATCCTTGCCCGCACACGGGATCTTCACTCCCTCGGAAATACGCACTGGTATTCCACTCGGTCGGAAAATCCCGTGCGCGAACAAATCTCTGCGCAATCATCGCGGCGATTCATGAATAGTCCGGGCTAGGCACCGCATGGTAGTCGCCGAACAAACGATTCAGCAGCAGCTCAAAGCGTCGCTGGCAGAGTTCAGCCGACCCATTGCCAACGACGCGTCCCGGCGTCTGCAGCGCTTTGTTGGATATTTCCGTGTCCTGGTATCGCTGGCCTTGCTGCTTGCCGCTCTCGTGTACCGTGATCCGCCCGTGCTCGGCGAACGTTACCCCGACTTATTTCTGGCGACAGCGATCAGCTACGCAATCCTGGCCGGGATCAGTCTGGCCTATCAGATGCGCACCAACTATGCCGGCGTCGCTCTCGTACCACTGCAGCTGATTGCCGATATTGTCGGCATCACCATCATGATGCATGCCAGTGGCGGCATCTCCAGCGGCATTGGTGGACTGCTGGTCGTGTATGTTGGCGCAGCGACGCTCACGCTGCGAGCGCGGCTCGCTTTCCTGGCCGCTGCGATCAGTGCACTTGCAGTGCTCGGCGAGCAGTTGACCTCTTACCTGCTCGGCTTGAGCCCGGCCAGTTCATTTATTCCGGCCGGCGTGCTCGGTGCCATTATTTTCACGATTGCCTCGGCTGCAAACCCGCTGGCACGGCGACTGCAAGAAAGCGAAGCACTGGCGCACCAGCGCGGCATCGACCTCGCCAATATGGCGCAGCTAAACGATTACATCATCCAGCATCTGCGCGAAAGCATCGTGGTCGTTGATGAACACGAGAATATCCGCCTGATTAACCAGTCGGCCGCCGAACACCTCGGCGTCCAGACACGCGGCCCTAGCCGGCCGCTGCATTCCGTGTCGCGGAATCTGCATCAGATTCTGCTCAACTGGCGGCGCCACGGCACAAACACCCGCGAGCCGGCCAGTTTCCTGTCAGCTGACGGCTTGACCCGGATCAATACCTACGTCGCACCACTCGAGCAACACCAGGACGGTCCGGTGCTGATTTTTCTTGAAGATGCCGGACTGTTAGCGGAGAAGGTTCAGCAGACCAAGCTCGCCGCACTGGGCCGCCTTAGCGCCAGTATTGCCCACGAAATTCGTAACCCGGTCGGAGCCCTGAGTCATGCCGGACAGCTGCTGCAGGAAGCCCCCGGAATCGGAGAATATGAAAAAAGGTTGCTGAATATCATCAGCACGAACTCTAAGAGAACCAGTGAGATTGTCGACAGTGTTCTGCAGCTTTCGCGTCGGGAGCCCACCCATCCGGAGCTGATCTCTCTGGCTGCCTGGACCGGTGAATTCATCGATGAATTCACCTCCACGCTGGAACTGGACAGACAACAAATCGAGCTTGCCGCGGGCGAGGATCTGCAGGTCAGAATGGATCCCGGGCATCTGCGCCAGATCTGCTGGAATCTCTGCGAAAATGCAGTCAAGTACGCCGGTAACAGTGGCGAGGATATATTCGTGAAAGTGAATTTCGGACGGCTGCCCGGGAACCGCAGACCGTATCTGGAAATAGCCGATCGAGGTCCGGGCATATCCGCTGAAATGCGTGATCAATTATTTGAGCCGTTCGCGACCGGACGGGTTGGCGAAACCGGCCTCGGTCTGTTTATTTCCCGGGAACTCTGTGAATGTAACCATGCGGCGTTGATCTATGAACCCCGTAAAGGCGGGGGCAGTGTGTTCCGGGTCGTATTCGCTGATCCGAACCGCTGGGGATCGGCAGCATGAAACGCCCTCTGGCTTTGGTCGTCGACGACGAACCGGATCTCTGCGAGCTGCTGTCGATTACGCTGGAGCGAATGCAAATTGAAGCCGATACCTGTGGCGATGTTTCCTGTGCCAGAAAAATGCTGCAACAGCGTGACTACCAGCTGTGCCTGACCGATATGCGCCTGCCTGATGGCGACGGGCTGGAGCTCGTCGAATGGATCCAGACGCAAGGCATGACCACCCCGGTCGCTGTGATCACGGCACATGGAAATGTAGAAACCGCTGTTCGTGCGCTGAAATTGGGCGCATTTGACTTCATCTCCAAACCGCTGGATCTGCAGTCTCTACGCAAACTCGTTGGCAGCGCCCTGAAGCTGTCGCGGACCGATGAAATCACCGGCAGAGCCCAAATGATCGGCGATTCAACGGCTATTATCGAGCTACGCGGCTTGATTGATAAAGTCGCCCGCAGCCAGGCCCCGGTGCATATCACCGGTGAGTCCGGAACCGGCAAGGAGCTGGTCGCCCGGATGATTCACGAACAAAGCGCCCAGGCAGAGGGGCCGTTCGTGCCGGTGAATTGCGGGGCCATTCCGTCGGAACTGATGGAGAGCGAGATTTTTGGCCACGTGAAAGGTGCGTTCACCGGTGCCATAAGCGACAACAAAGGACTTTTCCAGTCGGCCGAAGGCGGCACGCTATTCATGGATGAAATCGCCGATCTACCCCTGGCGATGCAAGTCAAGTTGCTGCGCGTGATCCAGGAAAAGACCGTACGGCCGGTCGGTGCGCAGGACGAGGTGTCCGTGGACGTCCGCATTCTAAGCGCGACCCACAAGGATTTACGGGCATTGGTGGCGAGCGGGCAATTCCGCGAGGATTTATTTTATCGGGTTAACGTGATCGAGCTGCATGTGCCCCCGTTGCGGGAACGAACCGGTGACGTTGAGTTACTGACCCGGCATACGCTGGCTCGACTGGCTGGTGACCTCGGGATCGCCGTACCGAGGCTCACTGAGGGCGCCGAAAATAAACTCGTTGCGTACGACTACCCAGGCAATGTCCGTGAACTGGAAAATATCCTCGAGCGCGCCGTGGCCCTCTCGGGCGACGCGCCGATTGCCGCCGAGGACATTATGGTTCAGCAATCCTCAGCCGCCACTCACCAGGATGCCGGATCAATGCCCGGCGACCGCGCTGCCGTTCCTGCCAGTGCTGATGACCTTGGCGACCAGCTGGAGTCGGTGGAACGCCACGCAATTATCTGCGCGCTTGAGGAAACACGCTATAACAAGACGGCGGCGGCCAAGCAGCTCGGCTTGACGCTGCGCGCCCTACGCTATCGCATCCAGAAGCTGGGCATCGAGTGACTGAAAAATTGCTATCTGACACCATTTCCTTTCAATAATTGTCACATTTGGACCCTGAGCGTCAGAATCGCACGAGCTAATTTTTTCCTTATGTAGAACTGGAATAAGCGAATTTTTCGAGAAATTATTTTTTCACTAATGAAAACAAATATTTACGTATAAACCTGAGAAGATTGGCACGGTAATTGCTTTATTTACTGTAGCGAGTGACTCACCGCAAGTATTTTTGTAACAGTAATCTCAGGAGATTTTCATGCGTAAGGTTCAGCAAGGTTTTACATTGATCGAACTGATGATCGTTGTCGCGATTATCGGTATTCTCGCCGCGATTGCGATCCCGGCTTATCAGGACTACACCATCCGTGCCCAGGTCACTGAAGGCTTGAACATGGCGGCAGCAGCGAAAGCCTCGATAGCCGAGACCTGGAATGCCCGCGGTGTTGAGCCGTTAAATCGTGCTGAGGCCGGTATGAGCCCTTTGGCGACCGATACGTCCGGTAAATACGTGGAGAGTGTTGAGGTGACCAGCGGTGAAATCATTATCCTCTATGGTTTTGACTCGCATACGAACATTCTCGGTGAAACGCTGGTTCTGACGCCTTACCTGAGCGACGACTTCAGTGTTGGCTGGAAATGCGGTTACGGTGGCGCGCCGTCGGGCGGTACTGTGATGGCTGCCGGGCCGACGGCCAGCACTATCGAGGAGCGTTATCTGCCGTCTAACTGCCGCACAGGTGGCTAATCAGACAGTAGCATGCTTGACCCGAAAAGGGGCCCTCCGGGCCCCTTTTCTTGTTTAAAAGCAAAGATCTGCGAAGACACAGCGAGCATTTGGTACCCTTACAGGCCGTAAAACCGGATTTATTCGGTTGCGCCCGGTGCCCGATTTCAGTAAAACTATGTCATATTGTCGGGCTATCCGCCTGATAGATTGGGAATTTTCGAGGGACAAGAATTCATGGCCGTCAGCGCAACTTCTGCACCGTTAACCGGCCTGCCGCGGCGACTGGTGCAAGACGGAATAATCGACGAAGCAGCCGTGCTCTCGGCCGTCAAGGAAGCGCGATCCCGGCACATCAGTTTCGTCGCCCATTTGGTTGAGACTGAGCAAGCGGATCCTCGCAAAATCGCCATCGCAGCCTCACACGAGTTCGGCGTGCCAATGATGGACATCGAAGTGCTGGAACTGGACCTTGATGCAGTGCGGAAGGTCGATCAGAAGCTGATCACCAAGCACCGCGTGTTGCCGCTGATATTGCGCGGCAAGCGCCTGTTTCTCGGCGTATCAGACCCCACTAATCTCGCGTCGATCGATGATATCAAGTTTCAAACCGGCTGCCGGGTCGACCCGGTGGTGGTTGAGCAGGACAAGCTGGACGAGTTGGTCAACAAGGCGCTGGAAGCCGTGGACACATCCATGTCCAACTTTGACGACGATGATTTCGATCTCGAAAGTCTGGAAATTTCCGGTGGTGAAGAAGAGCTCGCGGACGAAATCAGCCGTGACGATGTCGAAGACGCGCCGGTGGTGCGATTCGTCAACAAAATTCTGGTCGACGCAATCAAGCGCGGTGCATCGGACGTTCATTTCGAACCGTACGAAAAGGCTTTCCGCGTCCGCACACGTCTGGATGGGATTCTGACCCAGGTGGCCGCACCCCCGATCGCATTGGCGAACAAGGTCACGGCGCGCCTGAAAGTCATGTCGCGCATGGACATCGCCGAACGCCGTGTGCCGCAAGATGGCCGCATCAAGATGAAGCTGTCAAAAAACCGGGCGATCGATTTTCGCGTCAACACTTGTCCAACCCTGTTCGGCGAAAAGGTCGTGCTGCGTATTCTGGATCCCAGCAGCGCGAAATTAGGCATCGATGCGCTGGGCTATGAGCCTCATCAGAAAGATCTGTATATGGAGGCGTTGGCAAAACCGCACGGCATGATCCTGGTCACGGGGCCAACCGGCAGCGGTAAGACGGTTTCACTGTATACCGGATTGAATATTCTGAATACCGAGGACCGCAATATTTCGACGGCGGAAGACCCGGCAGAAATCAATCTGCCAGGCATTAATCAGGTCAATGTGAATCCGAAAGTCGGGCTCACCTTCGCTTCCTGTCTGCGCGCCTTTTTGCGCCAGGATCCCGACGTCATAATGGTCGGTGAGATACGTGACCTGGAAACCGCCGAAATTGCGATCAAGGCGGCTCAGACAGGCCACCTGGTGCTGTCTACTTTGCATACCAACGATGCGCCGAAAACACTGACACGCCTGGTGGACATGGGCGTCAAACCCTACGCAATTGCAAGCTCAGTCCAGTTGATCATTGCCCAACGCCTGGCCCGTAAATTATGTGATTCCTGCAAGGAACTTCGCGATATCCCCGCGGAAGCGCTATTGCAGGAAGGCTTCACGCAAGAGGAAGTGAATGCCGGCTTCAAAATTTATGGCCCGGTGGGCTGCAAACTCTGCAACGACGGTTATAAAGGGCGATTGGGCATATTCCAGGTTCTGCCAATCAGCGGAGCGATAGAACGGATCATAATGGAAAGCGGAACTTCCCTTGAAATTTCGGAGCAGGCAGAAAAGGACGGAGTGATAGATTTACGCCGGGCCGGCCTGCAGAAAGTCAAGGACGGGATTACCGGTCTCGAAGAGATTAATCGCGTTACAATTGAATAATTGTGTGTTCGTATGATATTTGGAATGTGTTGTTATGGCCCAATCCGTAGCAGTTAATCAAACCCCGTTTCAGTGGGAGGGAACAGATAGCCGCGGCAAGAAGGTGAAAGGCAAAACTATCGCTGCCAACGAAGCTGCGGTCCGTGCTGAACTACGTCATCAGGGCGTCGTACCGCTTAAAGTCCGTAAGCAGAGCACCCTGTTCCAGAAAAAGGGCAAAGTTACGACAGCGGATATCGCCATTTTCAGTCGCCAATTGGCCACCATGCTCGCCGCCGGCATACCGCTAGTCCAGGCATTTGAGATTGTCGGCAACGGCCACGACAATCCGGCGATGCAAAAGCTGATTTTCGCCATTAAGCAGGATGTCGAAGGTGGTTCAACATTGGCTGAAGCAATAGGCAAACACCCGCTGCATTTCGATGATCTGTTCGTGAACCTCGTGGAGGCCGGTGAACAGGCGGGTGCGCTCGAAACGCTGCTGGACAAGATCGCCACTTACAAAGAGAAAACCGAAGCGATCAAAAAGAAAATCAAGAAAGCGCTGACGTATCCGGCGGCAGTTCTTGCGGTCGCCGTTATCGTGACCACAATTCTGCTGATTTTCGTGATTCCCGAGTTTGAATCGCTTTTTCAGGGGTTTGGAGCAGATCTGCCGGCATTTACACGCATAGTGATTAATATTTCAGAGTTTGTGCGCGACCAAGGCTGGTTGCTATTGCTCGTATTCGTTGGTGCTGTTAGCGCTTACATCTACATGTATAAGCGATCGCGAAAATTACGTGAGTTTCAGGACCGCCTGATGCTCAAGGCACCGATTGTCGGACAAATCCTCGTGAAAGCGGCCATAGCCCGTTTCGCGCGAACCCTGTCCACGATGTTCAACGCGGGCGTTCCGCTGGTAGAAGCACTGGAATCAGTCGCCGGAGCAACGGGTAACATCGTTTACGAGAACGGAGTCCTGGAGATACGTGACGAAGTGGCCACCGGGCAACGTCTGCAGCGGGCCATGAGCAACACAAATTTGTTTCCGAACATGGTTATACAGATGATTGCGGTCGGCGAGGAGTCGGGTTCGCTCGACGAGATGTCGAGTAAGGTCGCCGATTTCTACGAGGAAGACGTCGACAATGCCGTGGATAACATGAGCAGTCTGCTGGAACCTCTAATCATGGGCATCCTCGGCATACTGGTCGGTGGGTTGGTGATTGCCATGTATTTGCCCATCTTCAAGATGGGCGCAGTCGTCTAGCAGGCTGCTGAAAAGGCCTGAGGCGGCACAATACTGCGTTAAGAATCGGCTCACAACGCTCATGTACTAAAGTACACTCCGCTTGTTCGCCGATTCTTGCCTTGTCTTGCACCACCTCAGGCCTTTTCAGAATCCTGCTGATGCTGATTGGTGACATAAACCTGCGAAGCCTGCACCATCACGACGGCTAGGGGCTATTCCTAACATGGCTGCAATTTTTACGTCCAGCCCGCCTGTTTTTATTGCCGCGGCCGGGATTCTCGGCCTGCTGATCGGCAGTTTTCTGAATGTTGTCATCTACCGTCTGCCGCGCATGCTGCAGCGGGGAATGGCGCCAGCAATGCGAGGAGTTGCTGGCTTCGGATAAGCAAGATGGTCCGGAAATACCGGTCACGAAGTCAGAGCAGGATGGCGAGGCCTTCAATCTCATAACTCCGCGTTCTGCTTGCCCGGCATGCGGCAGCGTCATCAAGGCTTATCAAAATATACCGATCATCAGCTACCTGTTTCTGCAGGGGCGCTGCGCCAATTGTTCGGCAAGAATCCCGGCGCGGTACCCGGTGATCGAAGCGCTGACCGGAATTCTGTCCGCGTTGATTGCCTGGCGATTCGGCTACACGATCGAGTGCACGGCAGCCCTGATAATGACGTGGTCGCTGATTGCGCTGGCGATCATAGATCTGGATACGCAGCTACTGCCCGATATCATTACTTTGCCGTTACTTTGGCTGGGTTTGGCTTTGAGTCTTTTCGGCCATGCCGACGGTAGCGTCGTATTCACCGATCCTCGCTCAGCGATCATCGGCGGAATCGCCGGCTACCTGAGCCTCTGGAGCATCTACCAGGGATTTAAACTGGTCACTGGAAAAGAAGGCATGGGGTACGGTGATTTCAAACTGCTGGCCGCCCTCGGCGCCTGGCTGGGGTGGCAGATGCTGCTGCTGATCGTGCTGCTGTCTGCCGTGGTCGGCCTGGTCGCCGCAATGGGCATGAAGATATTTCGCGGACACGATAACCAGATCCCAATTCCGTTCGGCCCGTATCTGGCGGCGGCCGGTTTTATCGCTATGCTATGGGGACCGCAAATACTATCGGCATACTTGCGAGGCAGCGGAATTTAGTGGACTGCGATGGCTGAACCCCCTGCAGAGGTTTTGCGAATCGGACTGACCGGTGGTATCGCCAGTGGCAAAACCCTCGTCGCGGATATGTTCGCCGAGCTCGGTATCCCAATCATCGATACCGACAAAATCGCCCGCCAAGTTGTCGCCCGCGGTCATCCCGCCCTTGCCGAAGTCGCGGCCGAATTCGGCGCCGAGATCCTGACCCCGGAAGGTGAACTGGACCGCGCCAGTCTGCGCCGGATCGTGTTCCAGGATGAATCCCTGAGACGCCGACTGGAAACAATTGTGCACCCCCGCATCCGCGAGATGACTCTGCAAGCCTCTGAGACGGCCGGTGGCCCCTATCAGGTGCTGGTCGTGCCCTTGCTGATCGAGAGTGGTTTCCAGCAGCTGGTGGATCGGATCCTGGTCGTGGATTGCCCCGAATCCATACAACGCGAACGGCTCCTCGTACGGGATAACGAGACGCCTGAACAAGCAAAGCGCATGATGGACGCCCAGCTCAGCCGCACGCGGCGGCTGGAGGCTGCCACCGACGTCATAGACAACTCAGGAACACTGAACGCGCTGCGGCGGCAGGTTGAAACTTTGCATCGGAAATACCTGGACATTTGCGGCGACGCGTCGGGTAGAGCAGAATAGAATAAATGACATAAAACTCGGTCAACACGTTTTACGACCTTATATATTTAACGGCCCATGATTCAATCGGCGGAAATCCTCAGCCAGTCGATAAAAGCTGATTCACTGGTACGCTATGAGCAACCGCTCAGCGAGCGTATGCGGACTTTTTTGCGTCTCGAATACCTGTATGAACAGCTGCTGTTTCACATCGAGCGCGAGTCGCAATGGGCCAGCCGGGCCGCCGTCGCGAGCTTGCTCGATATCATTGCGATTCTCAGTCGCGGCGATCTTCGCAGCGATATCATCAAGGAACTGGAACGCCAGATTTACATCTTTGATCGTTATCAGAATATTCCCAACGTCGACGAAGAGCGGCTCGCACGGGTGCTTCGAAATCTGCAAACACTCCGCCAGGAACTGAATGTCATCGGTCCTCAATATTTGCTGTCGGTACGGGAGAGCGAATTTCTCAACGCAGTCAAGCACCGTAGCACGATTCCCGGCGGAACCTGTGAATTTGACCTGCCGGATTACAGTCACTGGCTACGCAAACCCTACGACCAACGCCTGGCCGATATTAAGGAATGGACGAAGAACCTGCGTCCGCTGTGCGCCAGCATCGCCGAATTGCTCTGGTTATTGCGCAAGAGCGGCCAGTCTTTGGATCAAGTTGCCATCAACGGAGTTTTCCAACACAGCTTGCGAGGCAATGTAATAGTCGGATTGATCCGCGTATCGCTTGCAGCAGGTACACCGTATTACCCGGAGATCAGCGGCAGCCGCCACCGATTCACAGTGCGCTTTATGGAATGGTCCGACGTGCGTCTACGCGCAGTACAGACTAATCACAATGTCGATTTTGAACTGACAATCTGCTGAAGTACTTCGACGATAGGCAGATCCGCGAGCAATAAACCGGCGCCCATTAAATCTGAAACGGCAACCCACTGCAGCAACTGGTCCTCGATACCGACTGGCCGGCCGGCGAACTCCGTGACCTGCCAGACGTGGAGCGTTACGTTTCGACCGGCGTGATCATGCGTGTAAGTCAACAAAGACCTGGCATTTTTCACCCGTATGCCCAGTTCTTCGTGTAATTCCCGCCCGAGGGCTTGCCGCGGTGTTTCCGCTGATCGGATCTTGCCGCCGGGAAATTCCCACCACCCTGCCTGGTCTTTTCCGGCTGGACGTTGGGTAATCAGTACCCGACGCCAGTCGTCGAACAATACACCGGCGGCCACATCCATCGCGGCCTGAACGGTCTTTCTCATCATCGGTCAACCCTCAGCCTGCAGACTTAAGGGAACCTCTGATTAATTCTGGGCGAGCGGCTATGAGATTCGAAACGGTCTCCGGCAAGGCGCGGATCGCAGCTAATAGCTGGACTATTGGCAAGATTCGCAACGCCGCAGGGGGCCGTTTCGGGCTCATAGACGCCGTTCATGAATTAATCAGAGGTTCCTTAATCTTACAGGCCTTGTAAGGCGAGTAACGCCTGGGTTCGCCGATTGCGAACTCTCGCGACCTGCCCAGGCCTTGTCTGCGGCATACGCTTCGCAGGGAATAAAGCGGACCGCAGGGAGCCATCCCAGCGAAGCGTATGCCGCAGACAAGGCCGAATGCCTGGCAAATAGTTTCAGCCCATCGAATTATTGGATTTGCGAACTCCGTCTTTTGTACCGCCTGAAGGCTTTTCAACAGCCGGCTAGCTTAGCTTGCCGTGGCACCGCTTATACTTCTTACCGGACCCGCACGGACAGGGTTCGTTGCGACCGATCTTCGCCTCCGAGCGAACGAATGGCTGGAGCGGTTCGGCAGCCTGCTCTGACAGCCCACCAGGCGGCGCTGCCGCCATCGGCGGTAAGGACGCACCCGCGGGTGCGGGTGCGTTGGCAATCGCCGACTGGGCTTCGGCATGTCGGAATTGCATCTTCATTGTGGCGCTGCGTTGTTCCTCCATGGCCTCAACATCCTGCTCACTGCGCAACTGCGCCCGGGACACGATGCTGATTACGTCATGCTTTATCTCGTCCAACATCACGCTGAACATCTCAAATGCTTCACGCTTGTATTCCTGCTTGGGGATTTTTCTGCGCGTATCCGCGTAGATGTATACCCTGCCGCAGATAATCCATCGCGGCCAGGTGCTCCTTCCACTGCGTATCGAGCTGCCCGAGCATGACGACCTTTTCGAACTGCCGCATGATTTCGGACCCAATCTGTTCGACCTTGCGCGAGTAACTGCTTTCAATCTCGTCGATGATGTGTTTTTTTAGCGCTATTTCATCCATCGTCTTATCCGCAGCCAATATGCCGGAAAACGCAAATGCGGCACCGAAGTCCTGGCGCAAGACCTGTTCGAGACCAACCAGATCCCAGTCTTCCATCGGCATACCCGGTTGAACGTATTCGTCAACGACCAATGCGATTACTTCATCTCGAATACCAGCAATGGCGTCGGACAGATCATCCGCTTCCATCAATTCATTACGCTGCTGATAAATGACGCGGCGCTGATCGTTAGCGACGTCGTCGTACTCGAGAAGCGACTTCCGGGCATCGAAGTTATGCGCCTCAACCTTGCGTTGCGCACGTTCAATCTGTCGCGTTAGCAGTCTACTTTCGATGGCTTCACCTTCCTGCATGCCAACTCGGGTCAGTAGCCCCTTGGTACGCTCCGGATCGCCAAAGATCCGCATCAGATTGTCTTCCATTGACAGGTAGAATCTGCTCGAGCCGGGGTCACCCTGTCGTCCCGATCGACCGCGCAGCTGATTATCGATGCGCCGGGATTCGTGGCGTTCCGTACCGATAATATGCAGGCCGCCGGCATCAAGTACCTCCTGGTGCAGAATCTGCCAATTTTCCCGGATTTGTTGAATGTCGGCTTCACTCGATTCGTCAGCCAAATCTGCCAGTTCAGCCTCCAGGTTTCCGCCGAGCACGATATCTGTGCCACGTCCAGCCATATTCGTCGCAATCGTCACGGCGCCCGGACGGCCGGCGTTGGCGACGATCAGTGCCTCCCGCTGATGCTGCTTGGCATTCAGAACCTCATGACGGAAACCGTCCTTTTTCAGCAGCCCCGACAGATATTCGGAGGTTTCGATAGACGTGGTACCCACCAGAACCGGTTGTGTCCGATCTTGACAATCCTGTATGTCTTCTATGATGGCGGCGAATTTGTCCTGCTCCGTCAAAAACACCAGATCCGCCTGGTCATCCCGGATCATTTGGCGATGGGTGGGTATGACAACCACCTCAAGACCATAAATCTGCTGAAATTCGTAGGCTTCGGTGTCGGCGGTACCGGTCATGCCCGACAGCGTTTCATACATCCGAAAATAGTTCTGGAACGTGATTGAGGCGACGGTCTGATTTTCTTCTTTAACTTTGACGCCTTCCTTGGCCTCCAACGCTTGATGCAAGCCATCCGACCAACGCCGTCCTGGCATTGTTCGACCGGTAAATTCGTCCACGATAACGATCTCGCCGTCCTTGACGACATACGCAACATCGCGCTTGTATAGCCTGTGAGCCCTTAGACCCGCGGTAAGGTGATGCATCAGTCGAATATTAGCTGCGTCGTAGAGACTTTCCGATTCACCGATAAGCCCTTCTTTGACCAGCAATTCCTCAACTGTCTCGTGCCCCTCCTCCGTCAGAAATGCTTGCTTGGATTTCTCATCGATCGTGAAATCACCGGCCCCATCTTCTTCCTGTTGCATCTTGAGCCGCGGAATCAGCTTGTTAATCTGAATATAGAGATCGATAGATTCGTCCGACGCCCCCGAAATAATCAGCGGCGTACGGGCCTCGTCAATCAAGATCGAGTCAACCTCATCAACGACGGCAAAACTCAGACCTCGCTGCACCTGATCCTGAATATGTTGCGCCAGATTATCCCGGAGATAATCAAAACCGAATTCATTATTCGTTCCATAGGTGATGTCGCAGCCGTAAGCCGCGCGTTTCTCATCCGGCATCTGACCACTCTTGATCACCCCGACCGTCATTCCGAGAAACTCGTATATCGGCGCCATCCAGTTTGCATCGCGCTGAGCCAGGTACTCGTTGACGGTAATAATGTGGACGCCGTTGCCGGTCAATGCATTCAGATATGCCGGCAAGGTCGCAACCAGGGTTTTACCTTCACCGGTCCGCATTTCCGCAATATTGCCCTCGTGCAGAACTACGCCGCCGATTAGCTGCACATCGAAGTGACGAAGCCCCAATTTTCGTTTTGACGCCTCACGCACGAGCGCAAACGCCTCGGACAGTATCTCCTCGAGCCCGGCCCCCTCAGCCACGCGCTCCCGCAACTCGGCCGTTTTACCCGGAAATGCCAGGTCATCAAGGGCTTCAAACTCTTGCTCAAATGTCGTCGAATGACTGACCAGCTTGTCATATCGACGCAAAAGCCGCTCGTTTCGGCTGCCAAACAGCTTGTTCAGAACCTTCGCCAAACCTTTTAGAATATTCGCCAAACTTTTACCTCACCCGCAAAAAAATAACCGCTAAGCGCTGCATATCAAGGACGGGCCGCCGCATTCAGGAACGCACATGAACTACCCGAAGGAAGTGCGACATTGTAAGGGTATCAAGCACTCCGGGGAATGCCGCCCACAATCGAAATACGGCTGATTTATCGAATACGGGGTTGCTCGCCAGAATATTGCAGGCGAGCCCGCGGTGTGGGCGTGAGATCGTGTTACTGACGCCTGGCTCAGGTCGTCTGGCGTATATATTTGACGGGATTGACCGGCCGGCCCTGATGCCAAACCTCGAAATGCAGGTTCGGGCCCGTGGCACGCCCGGTAGACCCTATCAGGGCGATAATCTGGCGGGTTGGATCTGATCCCCTGGGGCCACCAGATTTCGTTCATTGTGAGCATAACGCGTTACATAGCCATTGCCATGATTGATCTCGATCATGTTGCCATAACCGTGGCGAGAACCAGAATAAGTCACGACACCCGCCGCAACTGCAATCACGTCCCCTCCAGCCTTACCGGCAAAGTCTACCCCTCTGTGGCTCGTAGTCTTACCGGTAAATGGATCCGCACGGCGCCCGAAATAACTGGAAATCCAACCCGACGTGACTGGCCGTCCTTTCGGGTAGACGCGATCATTGAGCCTGCGGTTCAGCAATAATCCTTCCAGCACCATCAATTGCTGCTGCTGATCGTGCAACCTGCGATCCATCGTATTGATGTCGGCGAAAAAATCTACCGCCTGACCGGTGGCGTGCGGCATTTCTGATTCGACCGGACCGCCAACAGCTGGTGGATTTTCGAAATTGAATTCGCCTTCGTCCAGATCAGCCATGTCGGTCAGACGTCGACCCAAAGCGTTCAGGCGGATGGCGCTGGCATTCAGTTCGCCCATTCGGATCGTCAGTGCGTCAATCTGCTCCTGCGCACTGCCTTTGATCTCGTCCAGGGATTTTTGCTGGGCAGCAAGGTCACGCTTCATGTGATCGACATCGGCGACAGGTTGCTGCAAACCGAGCGCGCGCGCGAACAGATAACCGAAGCCACCAATAGACAGCGCCATAAACCCGATCAGACAGGCCGCGACGAGCGGCACCGAAAACTCAATGTGCCGCGCAGCCGCCCTGCCCTGTGAGAACAGAATCAGTTTCATCAGTGCCGCCTTGACCCCTGTTTTTTTCCGCACACGACAATGTCGTTACACGCAGACCTATCGACGGGAAATAATTTTTGCTTCCTTGTGCCCAGTACCCAGAAGGAAGCATTCCTCCTTAACCTCATACGGCAACCCCGCTATCGTAGGAAATGAACCTTTAGACCGGTGGCTTTGCGTCCCCAGCTTTCACCAAGTTTGCCTTTAGCGGGTTAAACTATGCCGAATGGGTGAATGCAAGACAAGGAACTCAATCTACAATCCAATGAAAAACTTCATGTGTTATGTCAAAAGATAATCCCAAGTTATTGTCTGAATTGATTAGTCTGAGTAACTCGCCACTCAACAAATTGGCGCGGGAAGCCCGGTCCAGGCTCGAACTCACAGACCATATCCGCGCCGGCCTGCCGGCCGATTTATCCGCCGAAATGACCAGCTGCAATCTCGACGCGCACAGCACACTCGTGGTCAGGGCCAGTAATCCAGCCTGGGCGGCACGGCTTCGATTTGAAACTGAGCGACTGCTCGTGCTTTGTCGTGAACGACACCCGGAAACCCGCAGCGTGAAAGTCAAAGTGTCTCGCCACGAGGCCTGACGCAGTAATCAGCGACACGCCGGCGACAGAAATTCAGGGCGCGAGCATGCCCCGCACAACGGCGGAACGAAAAAGATTCAGTGGTTCATCGAGCGACGACAGGTGTCGCGTAAGAAATTGGCGCCTTGCGGTTATTTTCAAACGTAACCGTTTCGAAAGCTTTCTCGTCGGCTCGCAATGCACGCAAAAGCTTGTTGTTCAACCCATGCCCGGATTTATACCCGGTAAACTCGCCGAGCAAGCTATGGCCGAGTAAATACAGGTCACCGATTGCGTCAAGAATTTTGTGTTTGACGAACTCATCTTCGTAGCGCAGACCGTCTTCATTCAACACGCGGTAGTCGTCCAGCACAACGGCGTTATCCATGGTACCGCCCAGCGTCAGATTGCGCGCCCGCAACGCCTCGATATCGCGAAGAAAGCCAAAGGTCCTCGCCCGACTCAATTCTTTTATAAAAGACATAGTCGAAAAATTGATACTGGCGCTCTGGGTATGTTTCTTGAAAACGGGATGGTCAAAGTCAATGCTGAGATTGACCTTGTAACCTGAATACGGGCGAAACTCCGCCCACTTGTCCCCGTCTTCCACACGCAGCTTTCGCTTGATACGAATAAATCGTTTGGGCGCGCCTTGTTCAGCAATGCCGCCCGACTGCAACAGGAATACGAATGGCGCAGCGCTACCATCCATGATCGGTACTTCAGGTGCGCTCAGGTCGACATAGGCGTTATCAATTCCCAAACCCGCCAGCGCAGCCATCAGATGTTCGACAGTCGCCACAGTGGTATCGCCCTGAACCAAGCTGGTGCCCAGGGTCGTATCGCCCACCGAGTCGGCATCTGCCAACACATCTACCGGCGGCTCCAGGTCCAGGCGTCGGAACACGATACCGGTGTTGTCAGCCGCCGGTCGAATCGTCATATAGACCTTGCGACCGGAATGCAGGCCAATACCCGTGGCCTGAATCGAGTTCTTGAGCGTTCGCTGTCTGAGCATAGGTTTGATCGGCTTATTCAGAGTCGGACTTACAGCGAATCTTAAACGATCCGCGCGCCTATATCTGAGAATCCACTCCCTGGTTTATGATAACCCATTGAATGCTAAGCATTTTTATGGATTACGCGCACATTGACAACACAGAATGCGCTAAAAGCTATCACACACCCCGAAAATAGCGCAACTTGACAAACCAGATTAACTCAAGCAGCAAATCTCCGTCGGTACCCGCCCCCCCGGTTCAGTCCGCCTGACGACGTAAAAACGCCGGGATATCCAGAAGATCCAACGATGGTTCCTGGATCTGGCCCTGACTGCCGTCCGTGGCCTGTTGCCGATGCCGTGGCGGCCGATCAAAATCGGAATAATTCGGCGCATCAACGGACGGCACCGGATCAACAACACGCATAGGCACCGACTGCGGCCTCGCCAGCGGCTGACCAAGACCGGTAGCCACGACCGTGACTCGAATATCCTTGGTCATATCCGGATCGATGACCGTGCCCACGACAACGGTTGCATCATCGGATGCACATTGCTTGACCGTCTCGCCGACGATCTGGAATTCACCGATCGACAGGTCCATGCCGGCGGTCACGTTGACCAGAATCCCACGCGCGCCATCCAGGTTGATATCTTCCAGTAGCGGGCTCGAAATGGCACACTCGGCCGCCTCGCGAGCACGATCTTCACCAGAGGCAGTGCCGGATCCCATCATGGCCATACCCATCTCGGCCATGACTGTTCGAACGTCCGCGAAGTCAACGTTTATCAGTCCGGGGCGTGTTATGAGTTCGGCAATACCCTGTACCGCGCCTTGCAAAACTTCATTCGCAGATTTGAATGCGTCCAGCAGCGTTGTCTCGGCTCCGAGCACCGACAGCAATTTTTCGTTAGGTATCGTGATCAGAGAATCAACGTACTTGGCAAGATCATTGATTCCTTGATCGGCCACCGATGCGCGTTTGCCGCCTTCCATGCTAAATGGCTTGGTAACAACGGCAACGGTCAATATGCCGAGCTCACGTGCGACCTGGGCGACTACGGGTGCAGCGCCCGTTCCGGTACCACCACCAAGACCGGCGGTAATAAACAGCATGTCCGCACCTTCCACCACCTCCTGAATGCGATCGCGATCCTCCATCGCCGCCTGGCGTCCGACCTCCGGATCGGCGCCAGCGCCCAGACCTTTGGTTATATTGCATCCGATCTGCAGGGCCGTTCGCACATTGGAGCTTTGCAGGGCTTGAGAATCCGTATTGGCGCAAATGAAATCCACTCCCTCGATTCCAGCGCTCACCATGTGTTTAACAGCATTGCCGCCCCCGCCGCCTACGCCCAGTACTTTTATAACAGCGTTTTGACTATATCCATCCATGAGCTCAAACATTGATCCGTCTCCTTACAACAACAACATTAAAAAAATCAAAAATTACCCTGAAACCAAGCCTTCATTCTTTCCCATACTTCCACCAAACCTCCTCCCACTGAGCGACCGTCGTAAGGTCTTTCCACCCGGTTTTTTGCATATAACAGCAAGCCCACGCCGGTGGCATGAATCGGATTGCGGACGACATCACCCAAACCTCTTACATGCTGTGGCAAACCCAGGCGAACGGGCATGTGAAACACTTCTTCGGCCAGCTCTACAGCGCCTTCCATCTTCGCGCTACCGCCGGTCAACACGACTCCGGCAGCGACCATATCTTCGAAACCACTGCGCCGTAATTCATCGCGAATCAGACTAAATAACTCCTCGTAACGCGGCTCGACGACTTCGGCCAGGGTTTGTCGCGCCAAGCGTCGAGGCGGCCGATCACCGACGCTCGGCACTTCAATAGTTTCGTCCAGATTAGCCAGCTGGCTCAGTGCGCAGGCGTATTTGATCTTGATCTCTTCGGCGTACTGGGTCGGCGTGCGCATCGAGATCGCAATGTCGTTGGTTACCTGGTCACCCGCGATGGGGATCACCGCCGTGTGCTTGATGGCACCGCCGTTGAATACCGCAATATCCGTGGTACCGCCACCGATATCCACCAGACAGACTCCAAGCTCCATTTCATCTTCGGTTAAAACGGCATAACTCGAAGCCAATTGCTCGAGCACGACATCATCGACTTCGAGCCCACACCGTTGCACACACTTGACAATGTTCTGCGCTGCGCTAGCCGCACCGGTCACCATGTGCACGCGAGCCTCCAAGCGTACGCCGGACATTCCGATCGGCTCACGGATTCCCTCCTGACCGTCAATGATGAACTCCTGAGGCAATACGTGAAGAATGCGCTGATCCGCCGGAATGGCTACGGCGCGAGCAGCATCGATAACACGGTCGACATCGGTCGACGTAACTTCGTGATCACGAATCGCCACGATGCCGTGCGAATTGAGACTGCGCACATGGCTGCCGGCAATCCCGGTATACACCGAATTGATCTCACAGCCCGCCATTAACTCAGCCTCCTCCACAGCGCGCTGTATAGAAGTCACGGTCGCTTCAATGTTTACGACTACACCCTTCTTTAAACCCCGCGATGGGTGAATTCCAAAGCCGATCACCTCTATTTCACCGTCATCCTGAGCTTCACCGACAATCGCCACCACCTTTGAGGTGCCGATATCAAGGCCAACGATTAAACCCTTGTCAGTCTTCTTAGACATGTGGTTCTGATCCTTCCGTCACCTTCGCGGGCCTCGGGTTTCGGTCCTTCCAGCCGATAGCAAAACCATTCGTATAACGCATATCGACGTAATCTACCTGCTCGCTGCGGGACGCTATAACTTTGTCCAACGCGGTGAAAAACCGATCAATGCGGTCATCGACAAATCTGGCGCCAAGTCGAACGCGGATTCCATTGTTTAACTGCAACTCCCAGGCACCACGCTTATCCAAACGCAGGGAGACAGCGGCCATGCCACGCTGCTCCAGTCGCTCTTCGATGCGGAAAAACATTTCCGTGACGCGCCCCTCCGATCCTTCAGGGCCATGCAACTTCGGCAGTTCGGCGGGGATATGAGTAGCATCATCGACGAAAAGTTCGCCCTCGACGTTCAATAAACCACGCTTGCCCCACCGGGCCGCGGGACGCTGCTCGGTGACCTGGACCTCGATCGACCCGGGCCACCGGCGTCGAATATTGGCGTTGGAGATCCAGGGGATATTCGTCAATTCAGCTCGCATCGAATTCAAATCGGCGCTCAGGAAACCGGTCTGAACGTGCGGGGCCAGCGCATCTTCCAGTTGAATAGCCGACACGCGTGCAAAAGCACCGTTGATAACCACCGCATTGATCGGTCGATCCATAAGCCAGAGTGTGGTGACGTATATCGTTATGACCATTACCCCGGCGGCGCTGAAAGTTATTACCCGCGCCCAATTAATAGCCGGCCAGTGAATCGTCGGCACGCCTAACCGGGCTGTGGCTCGGCGTTTCCGGTTGCGCTTGAAAAGCCGGTGATTGTTAGCAGGCACTGATCGCCTCCACCTCACCGCTCGAATGCGATACCGCATTGATACTCGTCTCGAGTATCCGCCAGACCAGCTCAGAGAAATCAATTCCGACCTCGGCAGCGGCTATCGGCACCAGGCTGTGGCTGGTCATTCCGGGAATCGTATTGACCTCGAGCAACAGCGGCTGCTCGTTGGCATCCAACATAAAATCCACACGGCCCCATCCGGCCGCACCGACGGCTTTGAACGCCTGCAACGCAAGCGCACCGAATTCCTTTTCCCGCTCCACCGGCAAACCACAAGGGCAGATGTATTCAGTGTCATCGCTGAAATATTTTGCTTCGTAATCATAAAAGACGTCAGCCGCTCCAATTCGAATCAACGGCAATACCTCGTCATCCAGGATCGCCGCGGTATATTCAGGACCCGTAATCCACTGCTCTGCTAATACCTCGCAGGCAAAGCCGTGTGCATTTTCATACGCCTGCGCCAAATCTTCGGCGCGGTCTACGCGTGTCAACCCAAGGCTCGAGCCTTCGGCCGCAGGCTTTATCATTAACGGCAGCCCCAATAAGCGCAGCACTCGATCAAAATCCCGCCCACCGGACAGCACCTCGTACGCAGGCGTCGCCAATCCGGCTCCAGTCAGAAGCTGCTTGGTGCGCAATTTATCCATGCTGATCGCGGATCCCGTGACACCGCTGCCGGTATACGGAATGCCGAGAAATTCAAGCAAACCCTGAATGGTCCCATCTTCACCTCCCCGGCCATGCAGAGCGATCCAGGCGCGACTGTATTGGCCCTGTTGCAAACGGCTAATCAGGTCATCAGCAGTATCGACGGCATGCGCATCGACGCCGCGTTCCAATAGCCCCTGGTGAACGGCCTGACCGGTCATCAACGATATCTCGCGCTCCGCTGAATTCCCGCCCATCAGCACAGCCACCTTGCCGAACTGTTGCGGATCAGTAATTTGTAAATTTTTCAGCCGGCTCGTCATGCGTGCTCACCAACAATATGGACTTCTAATTCCAGATGGATACCATGACGCTCTTCGACGACCGCGCGGATGTGCCTGATCAATTCCTCGACATCCGCCGCAGCGGCGTCACCTGTATTGATGATAAAATTGGCATGTTTTTCGGACACGGCCGCCGCACCCACGCGAAATCCCTTCAATCCGGCTGAATCAATTAATTGTGCTGCGTGAAATCCCTGTGGATTGCGAAATACGGATCCACAACTGGGTAACCCAAGGGGTTGCTTTGCCTGCCTCTCACGCATCAACGCGCGGACCCGATCGAGTCCGTTTTCCGGTTGCTCCGTAAATTGAAACCGCGCGGCGATAAACCACTCGCCGGCAGGTCCGGCAACTTGCCGATAAGCGATCTCGAACTCGTCCTTGGCACGGGTAAAAACTTCGCCACGACGATTTACCGTATCTACCTCGGCAACTCGATCCCAGGTTTCGCCACCAAACGCACCGGCATTCATCCGCAGCGCCCCACCGACGGTACCGGGAATTCCGGCAAAGAATTCGGCCGGACCAAGCTGCCAGCGTGCGCAGCGGCGGGCCAGTACCGTGCACGGCACTCCGGCTCCTGCTTCAATCCGGTTACCTGGCAAGCGATCGACACTGCCCAAAGCGTTCGACGGCGCAATCACCACACCTCTGATTCCCCCGTCACGTACCAGCAGGTTGCTGCCAAGCCCGGTCCAATAAACCGGCACGCCGTCCTCCAGTTCACGCAAAAAACCAAGCAACTCATCCAAGGTTTCGGGCCGGAAATAGATATCGGCCGGTCCCCCTAGCCGCCAGGATGTGTGCTTCGACATCGGTTCGTTTCGCCGCACCGTACTCTTCTGCTGAATGCTCATCGCAATTTCACTCATCGGCGCACCGTCAAACTGGCGAGTTTAGTCAGTGCGTCCGGCAGAGTGTTGGCCGCGGCTCCAATGTCGCCGGCGCCGAGAGTCAGGACCAGGTCACCGTCCGCGACCACCCCGGCCAGCAGTTCCGGCAACCGGTCGATATCCGGCACGAACACCGGTTCAACTTGAGCACGAGTCCGGACCGCCCTACATATTGACCGGCCATCGGCACCGGCGATTGAATCTTCACCGGCGGCATAGACTTCGGTCACGAATAAGCGGTCTGTCGCCGATAAGACCTCGGCAAAATCGTCGAGCAAATCCCGAGTTCGCGTAAAGCGGTGCGGTTGAAAGACCACCACCAGACGCCGTCCAGGCCAGCCTTCACGCACCGCTTGCAGGGTTGCGGCAATCTCGGTCGGATGATGAGCATAATCATCGATAAATAACACCTGACCGTTCGATGTCCGTACGTCGCCGAGGATTTGCATGCGGCGGTCAATGCCCTGGAACTCGGCGAGAGCACGTTGCACTGCTGAATCGTCCAGTTCCAGCTCATGCGCAACAGCAATGGCGGCCAGAGCATTTTGCACGTTGTGTCTTCCCGGTAGATTCAGAGAAACCTGAAGTAGCGACTTCACACCGGGTCGTGAAACCTGAAACCGGCAGCCGGCACCATCGGCAACGATGTCGTCGGCGCGCACGTCGGCGTCGACATGCATACCGTACGTCAATACAGCGCGCTTGACGCTCGGCAGTATGGCTTTTACGCCGGGATCATCCAGGCACATGACGGCCACGCCATAGAACGGCAGATTGTGCAAAAACTCCAGAAAGCTTTGCCTTAGCTGCCCGATATCACCGGCGTAGGTGGACAGGTGATCGGTATCGATATTAGTGACCACAGACATCATGGGCTGCAGATGAATAAATGATGCGTCGCTCTCATCGGCTTCCGCGACCAGGTATTGGCCGGCACCCAGACGACCGTTTGTATCCGCACTTTTCAGCCTGCCACCGATTACAAATGTGGGATCCTCGCCGGCTTCCGCCAGAATGCTGGCCACGAGGCTGGTCGTGGTCGTTTTTCCATGTGTTCCCGCGACGGCGATGGCATAACGAAACCGCATCAACTCGGCCAACATTTCCGCACGCCTGACGATCGGTTTGCGTTGCTCCCTGGCATGGACGATTTCAGGATTCTCCGGGTCGATCGCGCTGGACACGACCACCAAATCCGCGTCTCGTACGTTCTCACTGCGGTGTCCGATAAAAATTTCCGCGCCGAGAGCCTGCAAACGCCGCGTAACCGATGATTGCTTCAGATCGGAACCCTGCACGGCGTAACCGAGATTTACCAAAACCTCGGCAATCCCACCCATGCCAACTCCACCAATGCCGATCAGGTGAATTCTATTAATTTTGCGCATGCGATTTTTCATGAGCCATGCCCCACTGCCAGGCAAACTTCCACGACTTCCCTGGTTGCGTTGGGCCGCGCGACGGACCGGGCGCGAGCCGCCCTGTCTTCCAGAATCTGACGGTTCCCAACGCATCGATCGATTTCTTGCGCCAGTAATTCGGGCGTCAACTCAGCCTGCGGCATTAACACCGCGGCGCCGGCCGCGACGAGAAAATCGGCATTACGTGTCTGATGATCATCCACAGCCGATGGATAAGGCACAAGAATCGCACCAAGTCCGGCCGCCGCGAGTTCTGAAATCGTCAATGCGCCCGCCCGACAAATCACCAGGTCCGCCCACGCGTAGGCTTCGGCAACGTCATCAATAAACGGATCCAGACGCCCGCTAATAGCATGTTCAGCGTAAAGGGCTCGCGCCGCTTCAATACCCGCTGTGCCAGCCTGATGCCAGATGTCGGGACACCTGTCCGCCGACAATAAAGCCAATGCCTGCGGAACCATTTGATTAAGGACCTGCGCGCCCTGACTTCCACCCAGGATCAAAACCCTGAGCCGGCCCTGACGATCCTGGAAACGCTGTCGGGGTTCGGGAAGAGCTACAATTTCCGGGCGTACCGGATTGCCAACCAGACGCGCCTGTACCTTGCCGGAAAAACTGCCCGGGAATGCTTCCAGCACTTCCCGGGCGAATCCAGCCAGAAGACGATTGGTTAACCCAGCTACGGAATTCTGTTCATGAATAATCAGTGGTTTGCGTAACAACCAGGCGGCGAAGCCTCCCGGACCTGAAGCGAATCCACCCATCCCCAACACGACCTTTGGCCGGCGCCGGATCAGGATCAGCAGAGCATCAAACACCGCTACGCTTAATTTCAAAGGCGCCAACAGCCAGCTCAGAAAGCCTTTGCGGCGCAGGCCGGAGACACGAGTCCATTCGAGCGGAAATCCCTCCTTCGGGATGATTTCCGCTTCGAGACCGCGCTTCGTGCCTAACCAGACCACCTCTTCATCGCGCCCACGTAATTCACGTGCGACAGCCAATGCCGGAAATACATGCCCACCGGTTCCACCCGCCATAATTAATATTGGTGCCGTCATGTCGCTCATTACTTCCGCGATTTAGCCTTACGCGCCGGAGCTTTTTTCCCCTTCACCGTTCGCCCTTTGGGCTGCCTGGATTTGCCATTCTCGGTCAGTTGTCGATTTTCGTAATCGATACGTAGCATTAATCCGAGACCGAGCAGCGTTACGACCACACTGCTTCGGCCATAACTGACCAGCGGCAACGTCAGGCCTTTAGTCGGCAGAATCCCCATGTTGACGCCGATATTGATGAACACCTGTGCGCTCTGCCAAACCGCAAAACCAAATGCAAGGTTCGCCTGATACAAACGTCCTGCGATCAGCGATTCTCGTGCAATGCCCAACACACGCCAGATCAACACCACGAACAAGCCAATTACGGTCAGGCTGCCGATCAAGCCGAGCTCTTCAGCGATCACCGCAAAAACGAAGTCCGTATGCGCTTCGGGCAGATAAAAAAGTTTTTGTACGCTACTGCCCAGCCCGACACCCAGCCACTGTCCGGAACCAATTGCGATCAATGACTGAGTCAGCTGAAATCCACTGTCATACGGGTCAGCCCATGGATCGAGAAATGCAGTCAGTCTTGCCAGGCGATACGGAGACGAGAGAGCTAGCAGCGCCAGCACTGCCGTCACTGCGGCACTGAAAACAAAAAAATCACGCAAGCGGGCGCCGGCGATAAACAATACGGCCAATGTAATGACCAACATGACGACCGAGGCACCGAAGTCAGGCTGAGCGAGCAACAAACCACATGTCATGCCCACCAGGAACATCGGTTTGGCGAAACCCATAAACCGCTCTCGCAACTCCATACGATGCCGCACGGCATAACTGGAGATATACATCAGCATCAGCAGGCGGGCCGGTTCAGAAACCTGCACGACGCTTATGCCGCCCACGCTCAGCCAGCGCGTGGCGCCGTTTACCGTATTGCCGAGGCCCGGCACCAATACGGCAACCAACATACCGATCGACAAACAAAGCAGTACCAGTCCAAGCCGATCCCAGACCCGTGTCGGAACACGCAACATTACAGCAATTCCGGCCAAACCGATGACGGCCGCAACAGACTGCCTTTCAAAATAAAACAATGGATTGCCATTGATGCGTTCGGCCAAAGATATGGACGCCGACGCCATCAGCACCAGACCACCACATAATAGAGCGCCGATGGCAAGCACCAGAATCAGATCCAGGCGCTCAATGATATTCTCTCCGCGGACGCCGGTCGCAGCTCGGCCCAGGCGCGGATGTTTTGTCGTAGCGCGCGCGGTCATGAGTTCAACTCCTGCACAGCAACCGCAAACGCTTCACCACGCTCGGCGAAATTTTCAAACATATCGTGACTGCTACAGGCCGGCGCGAGCAGCACGGTATAGCCCGGATTGGCTATCGCCAGCGCACTGGCCACGGCGTCCCGCATGGTCTCGACGATCGTCACCTTGCATTCGCGGTGCAGTGCGCGAGAAATGGATAGCGCGTCACGACCAAGGAGAATCGCGGAACATTGACGTCCCGAAAGAGCGTTTGCCAAAGCCTCAAAGCCCGCCCCTTTTGCATCGCCGCCGGCGATCAAAACAAACGGGTCTGCAATGCTTTGGATACTCGCCAGGGCCGCACCGACATTTGTCGCTTTCGAATCATTGATCCAGGTGACGCCATTTACCGCGGCCACCATCTGCATCCGATGCGGTAAACCACGATAACGCTTCAACGCCTGCGCAAGACCATGCGGACTGGCGCCGAGGACTGAGCCTAATGCCAATGCGGCAAGCGCATTTGAAAGATTGTGTCGTCCAAGCAACGGGAACTCATCAACGGACATCAAAAGAGTGTCGCCAAATGCAAGGCACTCGCCCCGCGACGTGACCCGAATACCGAATTCTCCAGCCGCCGGCTGGTCCAGGCCGAATAACGTCATCGTCGTGCCGGACGGCACGAACGATGCAAACTCGGGGACGTCCCGATTCACAACCGCGCTACGACAGGCGCCATATATCCTCGCTTTTGCCGCGGCATAGGCCTCCATATCAGTGTGTTGATCAAGATGATCAGGCGACAGGTTCAGGAGCACGGAAGCCGCGGCCGGAATCAAGCCGCTACGCTCCAACTGAAAACTCGACAACTCCAATACGAAGATTTCAGTATCCGGATCCAGCAAGTCGAGTGCGGGAGTTCCAAGGTTGCCACCGGTCGCGACGGACCAGCCGACATCAGAAAGTATGCCTCCGAGCATCGAAGTCACCGTGCTTTTTCCGTTCGAACCCGTGATCGCGACGATCTGACCGGCGCACTCGGCCGCAAATAAATCGATGTCGCTGACGATATCGATGTTGCGCTGACGTGCGGCAGCGATCAGCGGCGAATGCATATCGATGCCGGGCGAAATGACAAGTTTCCGGATAGTTGGGCGCAGCTCGACGGGCAGGTCACCGGTATGCAGGCGCGCATCAGGCATCGCATCCATGATTGCATCGATACCGGGCGGCAACTGGCGAGTATCGACGAACTCAGCGGCTATCCCGCGAGCCGCAAAAAATCGCGCGCATGACGCTCCGGTAACACCCATCCCCATCACGAGAACCGTGGGTTCCGCGGAACAATCACGCGAATCTGCATTTATGCTCATTGCCGAGGGTAACCATCAACGTAGCTTCAAACTCGAAAGCCCAACCAGAACCAGAATCACAGTAATAATCCAGAAACGCACGATTACCTTGGGCTCAGCCCAACCTTTGAGTTCATAGTGATGGTGCAGAGGCGCCATACGAAAAATTCGCCGACCGGTCATCTTGAATGAGGCGACCTGAATGATTACCGACAGTGTCTCGATAACAAACAAACCGCCCATAATGGCCAACACCAGTTCCTGCCGCACAATCACGGCCACCGTCCCGAGTGCGGCGCCAAGCGCCAAAGCGCCGATATCACCCATGAAGACTTGGGCCGGATAGGTGTTGAACCACAGAAAACCGAGACCCGCGCCGGCCAGCGAAGCGCAAAACACCATCATTTCGCCGGCACCCTCGACATACGGGATGCCCAGATATTCCGAAAAAATAGCGTTACCGGTAGCCCAGCCGAAAATTCCCAGTGCACCGCCCACCAGCACCGTGGGCATGATCGCCAGCCCATCCAGACCATCGGTAAGATTCACCGCGTTGCTGGTTCCAACGATGACCAGGAACGTCAACGCGATGTAAAACACACCGAGCGGAATAACCATGCCCTTCAGGTACGGTATCAACAGACCGGTCTCGTACGGTTGATCGGCCAACAGAAAAAGAACCACGGATACGGAAAGAGCCGTAACAGACTGCCAGAAAATTTTCGTCCAGGCTGACAAACCACGCGGATCGCGTAATACCAGCTTCAGGTAATCATCGACGAACCCGATCAGCCCAAAAGCCAGCGTCACGGCAACCACAATCCAGACGTACTCAGTAGTCAAATCGGCCCACAGCAAAGTGCTGCTCAAAATCGCGATGAGGATCAACGCACCACCCATCGTCGGCGTGCCCGCCTTTGGCAAATGAGTTGCGGGCCCATCGTCGCGCACCGTCTGTCCGATCTGGCGCACACTTAATCGTCGAATCATCACCGGACCGAGAAACAAGGAAATCAATAACGCGGTCAGCGCACCCATGATGGCGCGCATTGTTATATAGGTGAACACGTTGAAACCTGATACGAATTCGGTCAAATACTCCGCGATGTAAAACAGCATTACCGCGCACCTTCCTGCCGGAGTGCCGCCACCAGCTTCTCGAGACCCATACATCGAGAACCTTTTACGAGCAAGACGATTCCGGGCCGCTGCTCGGCTTTGATAGCCTCCGCCAATTGGTCGATGCTAGTGAATGACGTGGCACCCGCGCCGAACGCTTCGGCCGATTCACGCGCCTGCTCCCCAAGACAGAGCAATCGTGCAATTCCGGCTTTTTTTGCCTCGGCGCCGACAGCCCGATGCAACTCCGCGCTGTTGGGACCAAGTTCTGCCATATCACCGAGAACCAGCCACTGTTCTCCATCTCGCCCGGACAGAAATTCGATAGCCGCACGCACTGATCCCGGGTTTGCGTTGTACGAGTCGTCGAAAATCGTCATGCCACCGGCGGCCGAAACGGCTCGCATGCGGCCCGATACATTGCTCACGACAGCCAGACCCTGCCGCACGACCTCCCATGTCGCGCCGGCGGCCGTGGCAGCGGCAGCTGCGGCCAATGCATTGCGGACATTGTGGCGACCTGCCATCGGCAGCTGCACTTCGACGTTGCCGAACGGTGATTGCAGGTGAAAGCTGAGTTCACAATGCGCATCGTCAACGACTTCACGGATATTGGTGGCTCGAAAGTCGGCACGCTCACTCAAACCGAAAGTACGGATGTCAGCGTGCCCACACAGATCTCGCCAGCGGGTAAAAAATTCGTCGTCCCGGTTGATAATGGCCACGCCGTCGTTCGACAGGCCTTCGAATAACTCACCCTTGCTCGCCGCCACATTTGCCTTGCTACCGAAACCTTCGAGGTGGGCAACACCGGCATTGGTCACGACACCGATGCGCGGTGCGGCAATATCCGCCAGGTAGGCGATTTCTCCGCGGTGGCTTGCCCCCATTTCCAGCACCGCAATGCGATGCCGATCACGCAGCTGCAGTAGCGTCAGGGGCAGTCCGATCTCGTTATTCAGATTCCCCGCCGTGACCAGCAATGCTGCATCATCGCGAACGTGAGCGCGCAAAATGGCGGCAATCATTTCCTTGACCGTCGTCTTGCCATTGCTCCCGGTGACCGCAATAACCGGAAGCGAAAAGCGGGCGCGCCATTCTTTCGCCAGCGCTCCGAGCGCGCCGCGCGTATCCCGGACCTCGACCTGTGGCAAATCGCAACGTTGGCGATGCGCAACCACTGCACCGGCTGCGCCCAATCGAGCTGCTTCTTTGACAAATTCGGCAGCATCGAAGCGCTCACCCTGCAAGGCGAAAAATAATTGGCCTGGTTGCAGAGTTCGCGTATCGGTACTGACTGAATCAAACTGCTGATCAGCGCCGACCAGAGCCCCATTGACGGATTCAGCGACCATAGTCAGGGTACCCATGCTCATTCCATCCCACCCAAAGCACTGCGGGCCGCGGCTGAATCGGAGAATGCGCGTTTCTGATCGCCGATTAGCTGTACCGATTCATGTCCTTTACCGGCAATCAGCACAACGTCATCGGTGCCGGCCGATCGGATCGCGATATCGATCGCCTTTCCCCGGTCTCGGACGATCTGAATACCGTCGTTGCTGTCCATTCCGGCAATAATGTCCGCGATGATCTGTTGCGGGTCCTCGCTTCGCGGATTGTCATCCGTGACGATCGCATGGTCGGCCAGGGAAGAGGCAATCGCCCCCATCGAACCGCGTTTGCCACGGTCGCGTTCGCCACCACAGCCGAATACACACCAGATCTGACCATTAGAGTGATCCCGCACAGCTTCCAAGGGCCTTACCCAGCGAATCAGGGCTGTGAGCAAAGTCAACGATGACGGTGGGCTTACCACGCCCGGACTTTACGAGTTCCATGCGGCCAGGTGGCGCATCAGATCCCGCCAGCGCCTGGATTGCATCTTGCAGAGAAATCCCCAAGGCCAACAGGATACCTGCCGCCATGGCAAGGTTTTCGGCGTTGAACCGACCCCATAGCGAACTTTCGAGTATACCGTCCCCGAAATCACCGGAAAGTTGCAGACCAATACCTTCTGCCCGGGTACCAGTCAGACGCCCTGTCAAACGGGCCCGCGGAAAATCGCTTGCGGTATTTACCAGTGCAACGGAAATCAGGTCCGTTCCGGAATTCAATTGGTCGGCAAGTTTGACCCCATATTGATCACCGACATTAATCACGGCCGCACGAATTCCCGTGCCGATGAACAAACGTGCCTTGGCCTGGGCATAACGCTGCATGCTGCCGTGATAGTCGAGATGATCTCGACTGATATTGGTCAATGCAGCAACCTTAAACCGTACGCCATCGACTCTTCGTTGAGCCAACGCATGCGACGAAACTTCGGCAATGACATGCGCTGCTCCTGCACTGGCCATGTCGCGCAAACGGCGATGTACGGTAATGCAACCCGGCGTGGTCAGAGAACTGGGTTGCAAGTCCCCGGGCAATCCGTAACCAAGAGTTCCCATGTAGCCGGCCCGATGGCCCAATTGGTTCAAAGCCTCGGTGACCAGGAACGCCGTTGTCGTCTTACCATTCGTACCGGTGATGCCGGTCACGGCCAGCGAACTGGAAGGACTGCGAAAAAACCGATCGGCAATTACGCCGAGTTTGCCGCGCAAGCCGGGGATTTCAATACCGGTTACATTGGCCGGCAAGTCTGGAATACTGATCCCCGTGGCGGGTTCCCACGCCACTGCTTTGACCCCGGCCTGTAGCGCTGCATCGAGAAAGTCGAGACCGTGGTGTTGCAGTCCCGCGCAGGCGAGAAATAATCCATCGCGAACCGCATTGCGGCTGTTAGTCGTTATGTCGGTGACCGCCAGAGGGGGCACCACCAAGTCCATACCCTCAAGCAAATCACTCAGATCCATGCGTTGTTGCGGCGAAGCAATCATCGGACATTAGCCGTCAAAGTCGTCTCCAGCGCATCCGATTGTGGAAAATGATCCGGCGGTATCGCCAGAATGCGTAACGCGCCTGCCACTACCTTCGAGAAAACCGGCGCCGCAACCTGCCCACCGTAGTACCTTCCCCCGGTTGGTTCGTCGATGATGACAACCACCGCCAGACGCGGCTGGCTCAGCGGCGCAATACCGGAGAACAGCGCTGTATACCGGCTATCCGAGTAACCCCCGGGTGCAAATTTCTTAACCGTTCCGGTCTTTCCGCCAACCCGATACCCGGCTACAGCGGCCTGTTGCCCGGTTCCTTCGGGGCTGACGACTTTTTCCAGCATTGACAGCACGGCACCGGCTGTAGCCGATTCGATCACCCGCCTGGCAATTGGTGATTGTTCGATGCGCAATAATGAAACCGGCCGGTGTAATCCATCCGCGGCGATGATCGCGTAGGCCTGGGCGAGTTGTAACGGCGTGACCGAAAGTCCGTAACCATAAGCCAAGGTCGCCTGACTGATCGGTCTCCAGTTGGAGTGATGACTCAGCAAGCCCGCTGACTCTCCGGGAAATCCGCTGGCGCTAAGCCGGCCCAAGCCAAAGCCCGATAAAATCGAATAAAGCAGGTCGGGCTGTAAAGACATGGCAACCTTGGTCGCACCGACGTTACTGGACCGCGCCAGCAGCGTCGCTAAATCGATCTTGCCGAAATTACGCGAGTCCTCGATCAATTTCGAACCGACCTGCACAAATCCAGGCGAAGTGTCGACCCGGCTTTTTGCCTGATACTGTCCACTCTCGATTGCCGCAGCAATGATGAGAGGCTTGAGAGCTGAACCCGGCTCAAAAATATCCGTAATAGCCCGATTTCGATATCTGGCAGCTGCGTACTGAGAACGATCGTTGGGGTTATAGGTGGGCTGATTGACCATCGCCAGCACTTCACCGGTGGAGACATCAAGCACCACGATCGATCCGGCCAACGCGTTTCCGCGTTTGATAGCGGTCTTTAATTCACGATATGCAAGATACTGAATGCGCAAATCGATGGATGTGACCAGCTCGCGTCCCGGAGAAGGCTGCTCGATACGTTCCACATCCTCGACGGTGCGGCCCAACCGGTCCTTGAGCACGCGCTTTTTGCCCGGGTGGCCGGCAAGCCATTGATCGAATGCAAGCTCGAGCCCTTCCTGACCCTCATCATCGATGTTGGTAAACCCCACCAGGTGTCCGATGACCTCGCCAGCCGGGTAATAACGCCGATACTCTCGTTCCAGATCGACACCCGGAATCTCCAGCTGTTTAATCGACGCGGCCTCTGCCGGGCTCATGTGTCGGCGTAAATACATGAACTCTTTTTTGACATTACGCGTCAAACGGCGTGCCAATGCCTCCGGGTCGATCTGCAAAGCTTCGGCCAGTTCAGGAATCCGGTCGGCTGCCTGAATCAGTTCCCGCGGGTTTACCCAAATGCTGTCCACCGGTGTGCTGACGGCCAGCGGTTCACCGTATCGATCGGTTATTACACCCCGGTGCGCTGCCAGTTTTGCAATCCTCAGATGACGAACGTCGGCCTGCTCAGTCAGGAATCGGTTGTTAAAAACCTGCAGCTGCACCGCACGACCCACCAGCACTATGGCACCAATCATCAGACAAATCGCAGCAAAGCGCGATCGTAGCGTGAACATGCGCCGCATCTGGGTATCAGAATGAGTTTTCTTTTTCATTTAACTGCGATCACGGACTTAGCAATTCGATCTGCTCAGCATCCGGCAGACGCATGTTCATTTTTTCACGCGCCACCTGCTCCACCCTTGCATACGTTGACCACGTCCCCTGCTCAATCTGTAACCTGCCCCAATCGACTTCCATCCTGTCTCTTTCGTCAATAAGACCTTGCAGTGCAGTAAACAGTTTTCTTGATTCGTGTTTTGCATAAATACAGGCAATCGCCGATGCCATTACCAGTAGCACTAGCGCCATCGAATAAAACCAATTCTGCAATGTGTCCGTCACAGCAGTCGTTCTCCAACTCGCAAAGTCGCGCTGCGCGCCCGGGGATTTCGTGCCACTTCTGAAGCGGTTGGGCGAATGGCTTTTGTCGGCAGCCGCAAGCGTGGCTCGGCCGACTGCGGCACAACTGGAAGTCTTGCCAGTGCCGGATCAACCCTGCTGTTATCTCGCAAGAATCGTTTGACGATCCGGTCTTCGAGGGAGTGAAAACTAATCACACAGAGACGTCCGCCTGCAGCCAGCGCATCAACGGCTTGAGGCAGAGCCTGCTGCAATTCATCCAATTCTCCATTTATGAAGATACGAATGGCCTGAAAAGCCTGTGTTGCCGGGTGCTTGGCCCCTGACCGCCGCGGCACAACCGACTCAATCAGCCTGGCCAGTTCGGCGGTGGATTCCAGCGGTTGGTCGGACCGCCTTGTGACGATGGCCCGGGCAATCCGTCGGGCGGCGCGTTCCTCGCCAAAGCGAAACAAAACTCGTGTTATCTCTTTCTCTGACGCGCTATTCAGCCAGTCACCGGCACTCCGTGAAGCAGAAGGGTCCATGCGCATGTCGAGCGGACCATCCAGCCGGAAACTAAATCCGCGCCGTGCGTCTGCCAACTGAGGAGATGACACACCCAGATCCAACAAAATGCCGTTTACTTTACCGAACACGCCGTGATTCTTTAAAAAGCTGCGCAACCGACTAAAAGATTCGTGCTCCATCGAGAACCGCTCGTCATGTGCCGCGAGGTTCTCGCCCACTATTACTGCATCTGGATCACGGTCGATTGCGAGCAATCGCCCTTCTGGCCCCAAATGTTTAAGAATTTCCCCACAGTGCCCACCGCGCCCAAACGTCCCATCGACATACAACCCGTCTTTTCGAATTGAGAGCTGTTCAATCGTCTCTTCGAGTAACACCGCTTCATGCGAAATCACTCCACCACCCTCTGAATAATCCAGTCTCCAAAAAAATCCAGAAGGCTTTCGCCCCCGCCCACAATCCAAAATCAGCGCCTAATAAGACAGATTTTCTAATATCTCGGGTAAATCAGAACCGTCTGCCTCGACTTCATCGGCCCACCGGTTTTCCTGTTCAGCACGGCGACCCTCATCCCACAACTCAAATTTATTTCCCTGTCCCAACAGAACCGACAGCCTTTCAATACCCGCAAATTCGCGATGCTCGCGCGGTATCAGTACACGACCGTGACCGTCCATTTCGATATCTGTTGCATATCCCAACAACAAACCCTTTAATTTCTGCGCCGTCTGGTTCAAACTTGGCAAACGCATTAGTTTGCGCTCGGCTTCTTCCCAATCCGGCATTGGATAAATAAGGAGACAACGACGATGATCGACGGTACATATCATTTTGCCGTCGCAACGACTGATAATTCGGTCCCGATACTTGGTCGGCATCGAAAGCCTGCCCTTCGCATCGAGGGTGACTTTTGTTGGTCCACGGAGCATTGAAACAGGGACAATTTTTCCCTTTCCCCCCACATTTTTGCACTTTGTGACACTATAGGGACGGGCCCGCCCGACTGTCAACCAAAAATAGCGGATATTTCTTTAAGGACAGCGACTTAGAGGTGGTTTTTGGTCGCGGAATACGGTGCTGCTCATGTACAAATCAGGGGCTTAGCGCGCATACCTGAAACGACATTCAAGAGTTACGAGAACTGCAAGAAATCCGGCGCAGGAAGCGCGCGCCTGCTTGCTTTTGCGCAATGCCGCGCAAACCGGCACCAACAATGGCCGGGATCCGCTGCCAGGCATCCCACGCCTTACCAAACGCCCCCGCATTCGCGCTTCTTCCAACCCGGAAGAACGAGGCCAGATCGTTACTCTGCAGCAGCGTAGCTGCAACAACATTCTTCCACTCCAGCTCAATTTCCACAATAAGAAAAACCGGCTCAAGGCCGGTTTTTCTGGAAACGAAGTGATGAGCTTGCAAGGTTAATTTGCACCGCCTCGAAATGACAACCATCGCAAGGCCGATCGCAAGCTGAGCAGGCCGAATCCAATGAGCAGCAAACCAAATGAACCTGCCTCTGCAAGGCTAATCGAGCCATCGAATTCGGAAATGTGGCTGATCCGTCCAAAATTAAAATCAACATTCTGCCCCGATAACATTTCAGATAAATCAATCACTGCCCAGGACAAGGACGCCAAATTTTGATACAGGTAGTGAGTGTCCGCGCCGCTTTTGCCGACGCCAAGTTTAAGCAGATAATGCGCTGGATCTGTATCCAGTTCGTGCGCCCAATGATCTTCCGAGCCATTTACCGGTTCCCAACCGGCGTCGGCGGTCACATCATCTTTATAAACAATGGTCGTTACGAAGCCCAGTACACCAGATACCCAGGCTTCTTCCTGTCCCTTTCCGTTGGATGAAAGCGCTGTGCTGGCTAAAAAATTATCTACCAAGCCCACGATGCCAACTGAGATAGCGCTCGCTGGTGTTGCCAGGCAGGTAAGCATCAGGCCGCCCGTGAAAACACACGCGATAACTCTTGGATATTTCATTTTGTTATTGCTCTTTTTGATTATGTTCAATGAATTATGTTGAATGATGTCTGAAATAGCCTCAAATATCAAATACTTATTGCGTCCACTTGATGAACATAATGTATTTACGGTTCAGACCACCTCACCAGCGGCAACTGTCTGAAAAACAAAGGAATTTCGCAACGATCGCGATTGCTGCCAGGCAAAGCGACGCTTCACGACGTCGAGCGCAGGAATCCCGTCGGACCAGCATTTTTCGATGTCGCGTGGTCGAATTTTCGGCGCGTATGATCAAGAAGGAGCCGGCCGATAAGCCGGGTTCTGTCGTGGGCAATCATTCATCTGGGATCGCTGTCACCAGCGACCTCAAGCGACCTACCCGGGAGTCCGTGGGACGCCGGTTCTGTGCACACGAGGTGTACACAGATACTCCCCTATTTGGTCTTGCTCCAGGTGGGGTTTACCGTGCCGCGGCGTGTTACCAGCCGCGCGGTGCGCTCTTACCGCACCATTTCACCCTTACCAGAACCGTTGCCGGTTCGGGCGGTATATTTTCTGTGGCACTTTCCGTAGGCTCGCGCCCCCCAGGTATTACCTGGCACCCTGTCCGCCGGAGCCCGGACTTTCCTCCCGAAACCGATGACGAATCATCGGCTCGAGCGACTGCCTGGCCGGCTCCAGACACGACGATAGACCAAGCCCCGCGAAGGCACAAGCTCGAACAGCTGATCAGTCGGCTAGTCCCCGGGCTCAGGATCCTTCAACTCATTCGCCAAACGATATGCCTCACGCCGGGCGGCTCCGGTGATCTTGGCCGCCAGGCTCGCGGCCTGCCGGGCTGGTAACTCCGCGAGCAGTATTTCCACGACGCGCTGCAGCTCAGCGTCGCCTGGGTCGAGCGGGGTTCGCAAGCCCGACACGACCAAAGTGAACTCCCCTTTGCCGCCGCCCGGATCCGTTTTCAGCTGCTCCCGGACAGCCTGAACCGAACCACGGTAAATCGTTTCATGACGCTTCGTAAGTTCGCGGGCCAAAGTCATAGGACGCTCCGGCCCGAAGACTTCGAGCAAATCATCCAGAACTTCACTAATACGGTGAACCGACTCATAAATAATCACGGTGTCCGGACAGCTATACAAGACCGCCAGTCTTTTGCGCCGTGCTGAAGTCCTGGCCGGCAAAAATCCCTCAAACCGAAACCGGTCAGTCGGCAGGCCGGCAACAGAAAGCGCCGCGATTGCCGCACAACAGCCGGGTATCGGACTGACCGGCAAATCCCGATCACGCGCAGCCACCAGCAAACGATAACCCGGATCGTTGACCAAGGGTGTGCCGGCGTCACTGATCAAAGCGACGGTGCCGCCGGATATCAGAACCTCCATGAGCTGCTCTACCCGCTCGGACTCGTTATGCTCGTGCATAGACACCAGCCGACGGCGAAATCCCAACCGGGTTAGCAATTGACCCGCTCTGCGGGTATCCTCGGCTGCCACCACATCAGCCTTCGATAGCACGTCACGCGCCCGTGCACTGATGTCATCGAGGTTTCCGATGGGGGTGGCAACAACAAAGAGGGTTCCCGGATTGTTCGTCAACGCTTGCGACTCCTGAAATACGCGCGTGGCTCAGCAGTTTTCCATAATTACAAGTTTACGCCGGACACGGCCCAGTCATGAAATACATTTGCCGGGAACGGTCGCCACCTGGCTTGCCCCGCTGATCACGATGGCCGTACTTGCGGGCTGTCAACCGGTGCAATATCCGGATTACGCGCGCGAGCGTGTGGCAGCGGCCGGCAGAGACGCAGCAGAAATGTCCGAACAGGGCCAGCACCAGGCCGCCGCGGACGCATATATGCAACTTGCGCAACGGGCCGGGGGTGTTGAGCGCCAGTACTACCTGATTCTGGTCGCCAAGGAACGGCGGCTTGGCGGCTACCCGGAAGTAGCACGAACGATTCTGGATCGATTGGGTACGCCGATCGATGACTCCAATCTACTGCTCTGGGCACAGGTAACCGCTGAGGTTGCAATCGCCATTGGCGACCCGGAAAAGGCGCTCGCCAGCCTCAATCAGGTACCACCAACTACAGATGCATCAGTCGCCGCAAACATTTTGCTGATCCGAAGCAACGCGCTATTCCGCCTCGGGCGCCCGGTCGAAGCGACAAAAGCGTTAATCGAAAGAGAAATCTGGCTCGAAGAACCGACTGACATCGTCGCAAACCAACACGTCCTTTGGGAAAGCTACCAAAACTGGGGCGCCGATTTGACCGCGCACATTAGTGAGGAAGATTACGACCCGGTGCTGCGTGGTTGGCTGGAGCTGGGCGTGATTGCATGGACCCGGGGTAATAATTCAGCCTCGATGCACCGCGCGCTGACCAGCTGGCAGACAGGTAACCGGGGGCACCCGGCGAACCGCGCTCTGATTCCGGATATCCTCGGTGGCTTACCCACCATCCGTGATTTCCCGCGCCAGGTTGCTTTATTGTTGCCGCTGACGGGCCGCCAGAAATTGTCCGCAAATGCGGTTCGCGACGGCTTTCTGGCCGCGCATTTTTCCGCAACGGATCAGGAAATCCGGCCGGTGCTCCTAATCTATGACGTCAATTCATCCAGTGCGTCCGACGCCTACGTGAATGCAGTCCGGAATGGAGCCGATTTCGTGGTGGGGCCGCTGCTTAAAGAATCCGTTCGCCAACTTACCCAGGCGGAGATCTCGGTGCCCACACTGGCCCTTAATTTCCTACCCGAGGAAACCGGTGTGTCGCCGGCATTTTACCAGTTCGCCCTGTCACCGGAAGATGAGGCACGGCAGGTGGCACAGCGCGCGGTGGCGTTGGGTCAAATGCGCGCATTAGCGCTCGCGCCCGCTAACACCTGGGGGCGAAGACTGCTCAACAGCTTTACCAGGGAATTTGAGGGTGGCGGTGGGCAGATTTTGCGCTATCAAATTTATGACCCGGATGGCATGGATTTTTCCTACAGTATTCAGGAATTGCTCCTGATCAACGAAAGCCGCGCGCGACGGGACCGATTGGCCGCGAATCTTGGCATAGAGCTTGAATTTGAGCCGCGACGTCGAACGGATATCGACTTAATATTTCTTGCTGCAACGGCAAGCGCCGGAAAACTGATTCGGCCACAACTCCGGTTTCATTACGCCGGTTCCGTGCCCACATACGCAACGTCCGCTATCTATCAGGAAGGCTCGCGAAATAATTCGGATCTTAACGGCATCATGTTTCCCGACATCCCGTGGATTATCGCACCGGACGGACAGTCCATCGAACTGCGCAAGACGTTGACAAAATATTGGTCTACCCAGGCCGAACGCAGGCCCAGACTTTTTGCGATGGGCTTCGATGCTTACCGGTTGATTCCAATGCTCAATTCCGGTGGGGGTGATGCGCTGGAAGAACTGCAAGGCATGACCGGAACCCTGACCATCGACGCTCAAAGCCGGGTGCTACGCAGCTTGCCGTGGGCGCGGATACAACGTGGCCGACCCGAGCTTATGGATCCCCTGCCGAGGCAGCAGGCTTATCCGAGCAAGTCTCTCGGTGATAGTGAATGGCTGATCATCTCGAATCCGGCCGTATCGCCGAACGACTAGCGAGGCGGTTTCTGGAAAAACGAGGGCTGCGGCTGCTGGCCTCCAACTATCGATGTCGCTATGGTGAACTCGATCTGGTGATGGGCCACAGACAGCGATTGGTCATCGTCGAGATTCGATACCGTCGCGATCACAGTTTCATGACACCCGGGGAGTCCATAAACCTGGCGAAGCGTAAGCGAATTGCACGAGCAACTTTGCACTTCATTCAGCATAATCCCCGACACCAACATCAGCCGGTGCGCTTTGATGTCGTCAGCCTGTCTGGCCCATTAGACGATTCGAGAATAGACTGGATGACCGACGCATTTACAGCCGATGATTTGCACCATATATGAGGAATCCTGATGCACGACCGGGAACGAATTATCAGTCATTTCAAGGAAAGCATTACGGTGAAGCAGCAAGCGATGGAGGTGCTGGTTCCCCAAATCGAACAAGCGGGCCAGGTCATGGTCAAGGTGCTGGATAAAGGAGGCAAGATCCTGAGCTGTGGCAATGGCGGCTCCGCCGGAGATGCTCAACACTTCTCGGCAGAATTGCTGAACCGTTTTGAAATAGAAAGGCCCGGCCTGGCGGCTATGGCATTAACGACTGACAGTTCGACGCTAACATCAATTGCAAATGACTATGCGTACGAGCAGATCTTTTCGAAGCAGATCTACGCCCTTGGCAACGACGATGATTGCTTGCTGGCGATATCTACCTCAGGAAATTCCGCCAATGTCGTCCAGGCAGTACACGCCGCCCACCAACAAAACATGCAGGTAGTCGCCATGACCGGTCGAGATGGCGGCGATATTCGACAAATCCTCGCTGCCGACGACATTGAGATCTGCGTACCGAGTAACAGGACCGCACGAATTCAGGAAGTCCATCTGGTCATTATTCATTGCCTGTGCGACAGCATCGATCAATCACTGTTCGGTTAGATTATTTGCGAAAACTCAGATCTCATCGGACAGACAGTATCTGATCACACGAAAAACGCACTTCACAAATCCACCGTTGGAGGCAGTTCGCCGGAGACTCTTTCCGCGGGAATAAAGCGGACCGCAGGGAGCCATCCCAAGGAAAGAGTCTCCGGCGAACTGCCGCGAGCTCTGGCACATTCCCGAAATAGCCAATATCCACCAGCCGAAATCCTCTGCCAGCATTCGGCCTTGTCTGCGGCATACCCTTTGCTGGGATGGCTCCCTGCGGTCCGCTTTATTCCCTGCAAAGGGTATGCCGCAGACAAGGCCTGGGCCGGTCACGAGCGTTTAGAATCGGCGAACCTATGCGTTACCCGCCTTACAGGACCGGTAAGATTAAGTCTGAGCTGCTACAGATTATTTGATGATGCGCAGGTGAGGGTGATCAGATCCGGATTTCGCTGTTGAACCCAGCTCGGTATCATGCTTCTCCGTAGCAGCATTCGGTGCAGGCTCAGCACTTTGATCTTTCAAGTCCAAGCCGTCCTGATCCGAGAAAACCAATCCTTCGCCTGACTCCCTCGCATAAATTCCCAAGACTGCAACAATCGGCACAAATACGCGGTGAGGCGTTCCTGCAAATCGAGCCTCAAAACTGATTTGATCGTTTCCCAACTCGAGGTCGCGAGTCGCTGAATAACTTACGTTCAGGACAATCTTGCCGTTTTCCGCATGCTGTTGCGGAACTCGAACGCCGTCCAAAGAAGCATCCACGAGTAAATGAGGTGTCAGACCGGTATCGCTCATCCACTCGTGCATCGCACGCAGGAGATAAGGGCGCTGCGGAAGAGAGTCTGAAATCACCACTCAGTCACGCTGACTACTGGCACATTTCATGTTCAAGTTCAGTCAGGCTTTCCTGAAACGAACGTCGTGAAAAAACCTCATTCATATAATTGCGAATCGACTGCGCCGGTGCGGATAATTCGATGCCATAAACCTGCAATCGCCACAGAATAGGCGCAATGCTGCAATCGACAAGAGAGAATTCATCACTTAGAAAGAACTTCTTGGCGCTGAATACCTCCGCACTAGCCAGAATGCTTTCCTCCAGGATCTTGCGTGTCCGCGATACTTGCTTTGCATCAGATGCCGCTTCGATCTGCTCAGCAAGGCTATACCAGTCCTTTTCGATCCGATACAAAGCCAGCCGGAATTGTGCCCGGGTAACGGGATCAACCGGCATCAATGGCGGATGCGGAAAGCGCTCGTCCAAATATTCGATAATGACGCGAGAATCGTAAAGAACCAAGTCGCGATCAACCAAGGTAGGAACGCTGTGGTACGGATTCAAATCCAATAGGTCTTCCGGCAAGTCGGGTCCTTCAACCTTAACGACCTCCACACTAATATTTTTCTCAGCAAGCACCAAGCGCGCGCGATGACTGTAAAAACAAGTTGATCCGGAGAACAACGTCATCACCGGACGCCTGTTCGCCACAATTGCCATAATTTAATCTCCCGGATCAGGTAAATCGCCCCTGCCAAAGCCCAAGACTTTTCAGTCTTGCTATTTTATGTCTTTCCAAATCTCGTTCTTGAGAGCGTACGCGAACAATCCGAACACTAAAAGAAATATCAATACCCAAATTCCAAGCCGACGTCGCTCGAGCTGGATGGGTTCACCGATATATTCAAGAAAATTAACCAAATCTCTCACAAACTGATCGTACTCCACCGGGGACAAAATACCCGGAGTTACCGATTCAAATCTCTCGAAGACGATTGTTGAGGAACCATCTTCATGCTTCTGTTCTTCGAATACTGCACGTTGCATGCCCTGCAGTTCCCACAATACGTGAGGCATTGCAACACTTTCAATCGCCAGATTATTCACCCCGGTCTGCCTTGTATCGTCAATATAAAATGACTTCATGAAGGTCCATAAGAAGTCGGTACCGCGACTACGGGCGACCAACGACAGGTCGGGAGGCGCAACTCCGAACCACCGCTCGGCATCTGCCGCCGGCATGGCGTTGCGCATCGTATCAAAGGGTTTTCCGCCCAGGAACATCAGGTTATTTAGCAGCTGGTCTTCGGTTATTCCCAGGTCCGTGGCCAGTCGATTATAACGAACATACTTCGCCGAGTGGCAACCCATGCAGTAATTGACAAAAATCTTCGCGCCGCGCTGCAGGGATCCAATGTTTGATACATCGTTATTTGGATGCCCGAAATCAGCCCCGTCCTCAGATGCAAACACTGGAAACAACCCCAGCAAGCCCGTCAGAATTGCTCCATAAAATACCGGCCGCAACGCGCAAAATAAATTCTTCGAGTCACCTGTAAAATTACGCATGGCCTGTATCACCCGGAATCATAGTTGACCCTCTCGGGCACCGGCTTGGTTTTCTCAAACCGTGTATAAACCGGCATGAAGATAAAAAATGAAAAATAAAGAGTCGTAAATATCTGCGTAAAAGTCTTATAAGGCTCAACAGCCGGCTGCAAACCAAGATAACCCAACACCAGAAAGCTGACCGCAAATACGGTTAGCGCGAGTTTAAAAGTCCAGCCACGATACCGGATGGATTTCACACTGCAGCGGTCCAGCCACGGAAGCAGGAACAACAATACGATCGCCATAGCCATCAGGAATGCGCCCAGGCCCTTACTGGGTACCGCACGAAGAATGGCGTAAAACGGCGTGTAATACCAAATGGGCGCAATATGTTCCGGCGTCTTCAATGGATTGGCCGGCTCAAAGTTCGCATGCTCGAGGAAATAACCACCCATTTCAGGGGCAAAAAATACTACTGCCGAAAACATCATCGCGAATATAACAATGGCGACCAGATCTTTCGCCGTGTAATACGGGTGAAAGGCGATTCCGTCCAGCGGAATTCCGTCGGGCCCTTTGCGCTCCTTGATCTCGACACCGTCCGGATTGAGCGAGCCGGTCTCGTGCAATGCGAGGATGTGAACCACCACCAACATAATCAATGCAAGCGGCACAGCCGCCACGTGCAAGGCAAAAAACCGGTTCAGCGTGATATCCGAAATAAAATAATCACCGCGTATCCATTCGACCACGCTCTCGCCAATTCCCGGGATAGCCCCAAACAGTGAGACGATGACCTGCGCACCCCAGTAGGACATCTGCCCCCAGGGCAGCAGGTAACCCAGAAACCCCTCGGCCATCAGCGCCACATAAATCAACATGCCGATTATCCACAGCAACTCACGAGGTTTCTTGTACGACCCGTACATCATGCCGCGGAACATATGGATATATACAACAAGAAAAAACGCCGATGAGCCCGTGGAATGCATATAGCGAATTAACCACCCCCACTCCACATCACGCATAATGTATTCCACAGACGCAAATGCCTTTTCAGCATCGGGTTTGTAGCTCATGGTGAGGAAAATGCCAGTGACCAGCTGCAGAATCAGCACCACCATCGCGAGAACGCCAAACACGTACAAGACATTAAAATTCTTTGCCGCGTAATACTCCGTTGCATGCTCTTTGAGCATTTTGGTCATCGGAAAACGCGCATCGATCCAGTCGATGAATTGCGACATATTGTCCGAAAATCGATCCATTAAGGTAGCTTCGGTTATCGCGTCGCGTCTTGCAGCGTTCATGCGCGCACTCCCGTATCATCACCGATAAGGATAATGTTCTCGCCCAGATAACGGTGTGGCGGAACCACCATATTCAGCGGCGCCGGCAGCCCGGAATAAACGCGTCCGGCCAAATCAAATTTTGACCCGTGGCAGGGACAATAGAACCCACCCGGCCAATCGGCTCCCAGATCTTTCGGTCCGATTTCAAATCTTTCGATCGGTGCGCATCCCAGGTGCGTGCAGACACCGAGAATCACCAGAATTTCGGGCTCGATAGAGCGCGTCTCGTTCTGCGCATAGGACGGTTGTTGATCCTTCTCGGAATCTCGATCCAGCAATGAGGCTTGACTGGCCGCCATGCGCTCCAGCATCTCCTTCGATCGCCGCAAGACCCAGACGGGTTTGCCACGCCACATGACGCGCACCATGGCTCCTACTTCTAATTTGCTAATGTCGATTTCCACCGGCGCGCCCAAAGCTTGAGCCCGGGCGTTGGGTTTGAACGACATCACGAACGGTACGGCCGTCATCACCAGGCCAGCGGCTCCCGTGACACTCGTAGCTACCGCCAAGAAGTGGCGTCGGTTTAGACCCGACTTTTCACTCATTTAGCTGTTCCTTTCAAGCTTGTTAAATTAGCCGGTCAGTCATCGTCCGGCTGTCCCGTAGCCCGGTCATATTCTCATCCGGCAATGTGGCCATTCAAAGGGGTACCCACGGGAATTTCAGGAGGCGGGCACAGAAAAACCGTGCGAATTATACACAGCCAATGATAACGTTGCCTACCACTGACTGAGAATGGAAGATTTTTCAGCGCACCCATGGTCAATAAGTAGATTAAGCCCCCTAAACATGACAAATATCATTTCATTCATCCTGAAATCGATCATCGTTGGCCTGGCAGTCGCTTTCCTGGTGGTCTGGCTGCAACCGGAGTGGTTCAACACCCCATGGCCGGCCGGCAGTGGTGATGTCCAGCTGTCCGCCATTCCCGACGCGGTCGCGGCTACCTCGCCAGCCGTGGTCAACATCTACACAACCCGAGCCGCTGCTACGACGAGTCAGCAGGATCGGGTTCGGCAACGACTGGGGCTTGGATTTGGCGCGACATCGCGACGTCTGGTGACCACACTTGGCTCTGGCGTTATAACCGACCCGACAGGGTTTATTGTCACCAATTACCATGTCGTCACCGATGCTGCCGATATAAAGGTACAGCTGGCCGACGGCCGCATAGCAGATCCCACCATCATTGGCCTGGATGTGGACACCGATCTCGCTCTGCTGAAAATCGAACTACCGGAACTGCCGACTATGACCCTTGGGCGCTCGGATACGCTGAGGATCGGGGAAGTCGTGCTGGCCATCGGAAATCCCTATGGACTCAGCCAGACAGTCACGCAGGGGATCGTCAGTGCTACGGGCCGAACCCAGCTCGGGCTGTCGCGCTTTGAAAATTTCATCCAGACCGACGCAGCCATCAATACAGGCAACTCAGGTGGCGCGCTGGTAAATCTGCGCGGCGAACTGATCGGTATTAACACCGCTGTTCTGAGTGAGGAATTCAGTGCCGAGGGTATTGGCTTTGCGATTCCCGTCAACCTGGTGCGCGGCGTGACCGCACAACTGAAAGAACACGGCCGGGTGCGGAGAGGTTGGCTGGGTGTCGTACCGCGGGATGTGACCAACGGTCGGGCGGCACAGCTCGGACTCCCCAATCACGGTGGCGTCGAGGTTGTGGGCATATATAGGAATAGCCCGGCGATGTTGGCGGGTCTTCACCGGGGCGACATCATCACGCATATTAATGATCAGCCCATTCAAGTATCTCGGCAGTTATTGAATATCGTCGCCTCATTGATGCCACGAGAGGTAATCGAACTCAGGGGTATCAGAAACGGTCAACCGTATACCGTTAGCATAACGGTGACCGAGCGACCTGTAGCCTGATCATCGCCTGGCCCAAATACAACCGGCAGGGCCCTGGCAGGCTGTTGAGAAAGCCTGCTAGATAGCTAGATTTCTACACCAGGCGACCGATCAACCCACCTATTTTCTGCAGCTTCTCTTCGATGCGCTCGTAACCACGATCGATATGGTAAATGCGGTCAACTATCGTCTCGCCGTCAGCCACCAGACCTGCCAGTACCAGGCTCGCCGAGGCTCGCAGGTCCGTAGCCATCACCGGTGCTGCGTGCAGCTGATCCACACCCTGAACGATGACCGTGTTGCCTTCCAATTTGATAGCTGCGCCCATCCGCTGGAGTTCTGAAATATGCATGAAGCGATTCTCAAAAACGTTCTCGGTGATCGTTGCAACGCCGGAGGCGATGCTGTTCAACGCCGTGAACTGCGCCTGCATATCAGTGGGGAAACCCGGGTACGGTGCGGTACTCAAATCAACGGCGCTCGGCCGGCGGCCGGTCATATTCAGTTCAATCCAGTCCTGGCCGACGTCAATTTGGGCGCCTGCTTCCCTGAGTTTTGCCAGAACGACTTCCATATCCTCGGGCCGGGTATGATTAACCCGTAGGTGCCCCCCCGTTATGGCTCCGGCGACGAGGAAAGTACCGGTTTCGATTCGATCCGGTTGCACGTCGTATTCCGTTCCCAGCAAGCGTTCAACGCCCTGAATCACGATTCGGTTGGTGCCGGCGCCTTTTACCTTCGCGCCCATGCAGATCAGAAAATTTGCCAGGTCAACGACTTCGGGCTCCCGGGCCGCATTTTCGATCACCGTCTCACCCTCAGCCAGCACGGCGGCCATCATCAGGTTCTCCGTGCCGGTGACGGTTACCTTGTCCAGTACCAGATGCGCGCCTCGCAAACGATCGACCTGGGCTCTGATATACCCGTCTTCGATTTCCACGCTCGCGCCCATGGCCCGCAGTCCATCGACATGCAGATCGACAGGACGCGCACCGATAGCACAACCCCCGGGAAGGGATACGTCCGCCCGGCCAAATCTGCCCAGTAACGGGCCCAGAACCAGCACGGATGCGCGCATAGTCTTAACCAACTCGTAGGGCGCGTAGCATTCATGGATATTTGCCGCGTCGACCTCGACACGCTTTTGTTCATGGACCGTTACTTCCACGCCCATGCGAGAAAGCAATTCAATCGTCGTCGCCACATCTCTCAAATGTGGGACGTTCCCGATTATCACACGCTGATCGGTCAGGATCGCCGCCGCCAGGATAGGCAAAGCTGCGTTCTTGGCGCCCGATATATGAACCTCGCCCTCAAGGCGTGGCCCCCCGGTGATGGCAAGCTTATCCACCGTGGCTGACGGATTCTTCCGGTGTCAATGCCTGAATGGAAAGCGCATGGATATCCGAACCCATTTTGTCCCCCAATGCGGCGTAAATCATTTGATGTCGCTGCAGCTGACGCTTGCCGACAAACGCAATGCTGATCACAGTCGCATCAAAATGAGTATTGTCGTCACTGACCACCGTCGCGGAGCAATCGGGTAGTCCGGTTTCGATCATTTCCTGAATTTGCTCTGGCGTCATTGAGAATACTTTCTATGACCATCGGATGAGACCATTATAATCAGCCCCTATGCTCTTGTATGTTTTGTCAATGGTGTTCGGACTGGGGTTGTTGGTTTGGGGTGCCGACCGAATGGTTGTTGGCGCTGCAGTAACCGCCAACAACATGGGAGTCTCACCGATGCTGGTTGGTTTGACCGTGGTGGGATTTGCAACCTCTTTGCCAGAAATTCTGGTTTCCGCCACCGCAGCATTACACGGTGCGCCAAATCTGGCAATTGGTAACGCCCTTGGATCCAATATCGCCAATATCGGCCTGGTCCTGGGTATCGCAGCCATCATGCGGCCGCTGGAAGTGCATTCGCAAACCTTAAGTCGGGAATTACCCGTAATGCTCGCGGTTAGCGTGCTGCCCGTTCTGCTTTTTCCTGACCAGGTCCTTGGCCGCGCTGATGGCATTTTTCTATTGCTCGTGTTCATCGGATTTTTGTACTGGATTATCAAGCTTGGGATCAAGACACATGGGCATGACCCGATTGAAACAGAATATTCGGAAGACATTCCGATCGGTATATCGGCAGGTAAAGCCTGGTTGTGGATCGCCGTCGGCCTGACCGTACTGGTGCTTGGCTCTGAGTTTCTCGTTTACGGCGCCAAGGGCTTTGCCCAAGCATTAGGTATCACCGAATTGGTGGTCGGTGTCACGATACTGGCAGTCGGCACGAGTTTGCCCGAACTGGCGGTCTCGCTGGTGTCCGTTCGCAAGGGCCATCATGGCCTTGCGCTCGGCAATATTATCGGTTCGAACGCTTTTAACACTCTTGCGGTACTCGGGGTTGCCGCGACGATACACCCAACCGAGCTGGACCTGGATACGGTCCGCTTGCATTTACCGGTGATGCTGGCGTTTACAGTCGCATTTTTCTTCATGGCGTACAATTACAATGGATCGATGCGAGTTAATCGCTTTTCGGGTCTATTACTTCTTATCGGCTTTATTGCGTATCACAGCTACGTCGCCTACCAGACATATTAAATCAGCCATGCCGCACCGAATGGACAAACAAGACCTGGCAAAACGAGCTAAACGAGTGCTTGAGATCGAAGCCCAGGCAATTCAGGACCTGGTGCCCGGAATTGGTGAGGCATTTGCTGTTGCCTGTCAACTTTGCCTGGATTGCATCGGCCGCGTAATCGTTACCGGCATGGGTAAATCGGGCCATGTCGGCGGAAAAATTGCTTCGACATTGGCGAGCACCGGGACACCCGCTTTTTTCGTTCACCCGGGTGAGGCCAGTCACGGCGATCTGGGCATGATCACACCGAAGGATTTAGTCATAGCTATCTCCTACTCAGGCGAAACAGCCGAGATCATCACGATACTGCCCTTACTTAAACGCCTTGCGATACCTTTGATCACCATGACAGGTGCGCCGGAGTCGACGCTTGCCACTGCGGCATCAGTCATTTTGAATACGGCGGTCAGCGAGGAAGCTTGTCCGTTGAATCTGGCGCCCACGGCTAGCACAACAGCTGCGGTGGCCATGGGTGACGCGCTAGCCGTGGCGCTGCTGGAGAGCCGCGGATTTACTGCTGAAGACTTCGCTCGCTCCCACCCCGGCGGAACACTGGGCCGACGCCTGTTATTGCGCGTTGAAGATCTGATGCACACAGATGAACTAATACCCCGCGTCGGGCACGACACACCACTGGCCACCGGTTTGCTGGAAATGTCGCAAAAAGGCCTCGGCATGACGGCAGTCGTAACGCCGGATGGGCGCTTACAGGGCGTGTTTACGGATGGAGATCTCCGCCGCGCTTTGGATCGGAACCTGGATGTTCATAAAACGATGATGCGCGACGTTATGACTCGCGACTGCATAACCGTTCGTGCTGATCAATTGGCCGCCGAAGCAGTCCGCATAATGGAAGACAACAAAATCATGGCGTTGCTGGTAACTGACGACGAACAACGGGTGATCGGCGCACTGAACGTGCACGATTTTTTCCGCGCCGGAGTAATGTAGAGTGCCAATGCCAACAAAAGAGCACGCATCGCGGATTCAATTACTGGTGCTTGATGTTGACGGCGTCATGACCGACGGGCACCTGCACTTCGACGCGGATGGCCGAGAGACCAAGGTCTTTCACGTCAGAGATGGCTATGGCCTCAAACGGGTGATGAGGCTGGGTATCGAAGTCGCCGTAATCTCCGGCCGCAAGTCAAAGGCGGTCGAAGTGCGAATGGCTGAATTGGGCATCAAGCACGTAAGACTCGGGCAAGATACTAAACTGGACGCATTACTGGCGATTACTGAATTGCTCGACGTTCCGATGACAAATGTAGCTTGTATGGGTGACGATCTGCCGGATCTGCCGCTATTGGAGGCCGCCGGCCTTGGGATTGCTGTCGCCGACGCTCACCAGGATCTGCTGGCCGGTGCCGACTGGTGCACACAACTTGACGGTGGGCAGGGCTGTGTGCGGGAAGTCTGTGACTTCTTGATCGAAGCAAGGCAATGAATATTAATCATCCTTTAACCCTGATTATTCTGACAATCTGCGCGGTAAGTAGTGGCGCACTGCTGATGCGGAATACTTCCGAGGATGTCGAAACGATTTCGCCGCCTCGATTAAGTATCGGTTATTACATGAATGACGCAGAATTGATAGGAACCGGGGACAGTGGAAAAATTCTGTATCGCCTCAGAACCAGAAATACATCGCAGAATTTTGAAAGCGGCGTCGTTAACATGCGGGACGTGCATGTGATCTATGAACCCGAAGCCGCTATTCCGTGGGATTTGCGCGCCGACACCGGGGAAATCCCACCTAGTGCTAATATCATTCGACTGACTGGCAATGTGGTCGCCACAACTCAGGACGACAATGATTCACGGATGACAATCCGCACAAACTTCCTGGAACTGGATACTGAAACCTATATTGCAAATACCCCGCGCAAGGTGACCATTGACTATTTGCAGCATAGAGTTTTTGCAACCGGAATGCGGGCTTATTTCAAGGAAGATCGCTTACAGCTACTCTCGGATGTTAATGGCAAATTCCTTCCATAAAAGTCCCAGCCGTATTTTCTTGACGATCATAATAGTCATGCTTATGCCTTCTGCATGGGCACAGGTGCCCGATATCGCCCTGCAAAAAGCGTTGCCTATTGACCTCAATGCAGATTCCTCTGAGTTCGATCGCAAGAACAACATATTGTCTTTCCATGACCTGCGTATTACGCAAGGTCAATTCAGTATCGAAGCCGATGAAGCGACAGTGGCCAAACTTGATTTTGAAAACAGTCGATGGACTTTCACCGGCAATGTTGTCATTGAGAATGAAGATGCAAAGGCTTATTCGGATCGTGCTGTGGTGCTTTTTCAAGAACATCATGTCGCAAATGCCATCATGCATGGAACCCCCGTCCGATTCGCGCAGGAAAGCCCTGAAACCGGCAAAACCATCGAGGGGCACGCCAATAAATTGGAATACGACCTGGCATCCGGGGTGATTCGAATGTCAGAAGACGCCTGGTTGAGTGACGGAGCTAACGAGGTATCAGGTAATCGGATTTCATATGATCTGATCAGCGAATACATTATCGCCGATTCCGATGAAACCGGTCAGGTTCGAATGAAAATCAATCCGCCACAAAATGACGTGGCTGAAGCAACGCCATGAGTATCCTCAGCGCCGAGAATCTCTCGAAACGATTCAAGTTCCGGCAGGTCGTAAAAGGGATATCACTGGAAATACGCAGCGGTGAAGTGGTCGGCCTCCTCGGCCCCAATGGTGCCGGTAAGACGACGGCATTCTATATGATCGTCGGTCTGATTCCGGCAGATCATGGACGTATCATGCTGGATGGGAAAGACCTGACACCAATGCCGATGCATCAGAGAGCGCGCATCGGTCTTGGCTACCTGCCCCAGGAAGCATCAGTGTTTCGCAAATTATCGGCCGAAAAAAATATTATGGCGATCCTGCAAACCCGCGCTACGCTGGATCGTGCGGATCGTGAGCGAATTCTCGAGGAATTACTGGATGAACTTCACATTCAGCACGTCCGCACCAGCCTGGGTATCAGCTTGTCCGGTGGTGAACGACGGCGGGTCGAGATCGCGAGAGCACTGGCCGCTGAACCGCGTTTTATACTGCTGGACGAACCATTTGCCGGAGTCGATCCTATATCCGTACTGGATATTCAAAGAATCATCCGACATCTTGCGGACAGAAATATCGGGGTTCTAATCACAGACCACAATGTCCGAGAAACATTAGACATCTGCGGCCGGGCATATATTCTCAATGATGGGTCAATGATCGCTCAAGGCTCGCCGGAAGAAATTCTGAACAATCAGCATGTGCGTGAAGTCTACCTGGGCGAAAGCTTTAGCTTATAAGAGGCCGTAGTGAAACTTTCCTTACAGCTGAAGCTGAGTCAACAACTAAAAATGACGCCGCAATTGCAGCAGGCTATTCGCCTTCTGCAGATGCCGGTGCTGGAGCTGAATGCCCAGCTTCAACAAGCCCTGGCCGAAAATGTCATGCTTGAAAATGAGGATCCGGATGATATAGCGCCGGATCCCAATGACCTTGTTCAGACTTCAGACGAAACACCCGTCGTTGCCACTGATGGTGATGAAGCCGGCAGCTGGAGCGATCTGCTGATTCCCGGAAACCGCAGTGACGTATGGTCAGATGATTCGCGACGCCCGGAACTGCCGGATCGAAGTGATGAGACCTTACGGGAACATTTGCTTTGGCAACTCGAAATGGAGCATTTTTCACCACGAGAAGTCGTTATCGGACATTCGATCATCGAATACATCAACGACGATGGTTACCTGACAGAATCTCTCGAGGATATACACCAAACCCTGAATGCCGAAGCAAACTTCAGCCTGGATGAGGTCGAGCAGACCCTGGCCGGGTTACAAGGTCTGGATCCGACGGGTGTCGCCGCACGCAACCTGAGTGAATGCATTCGACTGCAAATCCGGCAATTCGATGAAGCTGTACCTGGTCGTAATCTTGCCCTGCGGATTTCGGATGAATTCCTCGACCTCGTCGCCGAGCAACAATACCCGATGCTGCGCCGCCGTCTGGGTGTCTCCGAAGAGGACCTGGATACAGCCCTGGCTCTGGTGCGCTCGTGTCACCCGCGTCCTGGCTCCACGATTCAACCGTCCAATACCGAATACATCGTTCCCGATGTTTATGTCCGCAAACAGGACGGAAAATGGGTCGTCGAAGTGAACCGCTCCATCGCACCGCGTTTGCGTGTGAATCAAACCTATGCGGAATTGCTGCGCGGTAACGGCCAGCATGCCAACCTTAAATCTCAATTGCAGGAAGCCCGGTGGCTGGTCCGTAGCCTGGAAATTCGACACGACACCTTGATCAAGGTTGCAACGTGTATCGTTAATCGGCAGATCGATTTTTTCGAGAAAGGCGAGGAAGCGATGAAACCCATGGTATTAAGGGATGTCGCCGAGGTCATCGACATGCACGAGTCAACGATTTCCCGCGTCACAGCAAACAAATATATGCATACATCGCGGGGAATATTCGAATTCAGATATTTCTTTTCCAGCCAGTTAGGAGCCAGTGACGGCTCCGAGCAATCATCGACGGCGATACGGGCAAAGATTCGCCGCTTGATCGGGCAGGAAAATCCGCAAAAACCTCTGAGCGACAGTAAACTGGTATCTCTGCTCAAGGAAGAAGACATCAAGATCGCCCGACGCACTATCGCGAAATACCGTGAATCCATGAAAATCGCGCCCTCAAGTGAGAGAAGGCAGCGACCGATATATGATTAAAGGAGAGCTAACCTATGCAGCTGAATGTCACTGGTCGTCAATTAGAAATTACCCCCGCGTTAAGAGACTATTTAAACAATAAGCTTACCCGAATCGAGAGACATTTTGATAACGTAACAGACGTGCGCTGCATACTGACTGTAGATAAACTTCGGCATAAAGCAGAGGCAAAAATTAATGTAAGTGGCAATACTCTGTTTGCGGAATCAATTGAAGACGACATGTATGCAGCGATCGACGGTCTTATCGATAAGCTGGACCGCCAGCTTAAAAAGTACAAAGGAAAACTCACTGATCATCACGCAAAGGAATCAAATAAACGGGATTTCCCCTAGTGGTCCACGAGCCCAAACGGGGGAAGGGTAGTCGAGTAAATTGAAACAACAAACCCCAAAATGCGCCTGATCATCATCAGCGGGCTTTCCGGATCCGGCAAAAGTGTTGCCTTACACGTGCTGGAAGATCTGGATTTCTATTGTATCGACAATGTTCCGGCGGCGACGCTGGATACATTGATTAAAGAAGTCGTTGCGACAAAGGATTCAATATACGACAACCTGGCTGTTGGCGTTGATGCCAGAAATCGCGCCAGTGATTTGGATGCTCTGCCCGATCTCGTCCGCGACCTGCGTGACCGCGGAATCAACTGTGAGGTGATATTTCTCCACGCAGAAGATGACATTCTTTTGAAGCGTTATGCCGAGACACGACGCAAGCATCCGCTAAGCGACAAGGGTCTGAGCCTGCATGAGGCTATAGCGAGGGAACGAGAACTCCTTGGCCCGATTATTGACTGCGCGGAACTCATTATCGACACGACACGCACTAATGTTTATGAGCTACGGGATTTGATACGTGATCGCATTGGAGCGCGCAGTACCCCATTACTATCAATTCTGATCGAATCTTTCGGATTCAAGCACGGTATTCCGGCAGATGCAGATTTCGTCTTCGATCTTCGCTGTCTGCCGAACCCTTACTGGGAAACACATCTCCGACCATTGACTGGCAAGGATTCGGCGGTAGTCGACTACCTTGACAAGCAGAAAGGCGTGCAAGATATGTACGAGGACATATTGGGCTTCCTGCACAAATGGATTCCGGAATACACAGACTTTAATCGGAATTATCTGACCATCGCATTGGGCTGTACCGGGGGGCAACACCGGTCCGTCTATATGACTGAGAAACTTGCAGCAAAGCTGGCGGAACAATACAAGCAGGTACTGACACGCCACAATGAGTTGCCACCAGTACTCCGTCAAGGTGATATTGAGGGTTCAGCTTGACGGAGTACTGGCCCGGGTCAATAGACGTCGTGGACGTTCCCGGCTAAACTCGCCACGGTCGCGAGTATACTGCCTCTGAGCAGAAGCTTTTATTAAGAATACGTCCGGGGCCCCCCTTCTTTTGGGCCTATTCAAAATCTAGCGAGTGGAGCGCGCCATGGAATTGGAAAAGAAATCCTATCTGGGTGCATTGCTGGAAGCGCTGGAAAACGACTCACTCCACGATGTCCAGAATACGATCGACAACCTTCACCCGGCAGAGGTTGCACGACTGTTGGAATCCTTGCCCTTACGTGAACGAGCTATCGTCTGGGATCTCATCAATGAGCAACACCAGGGAGAAATTCTGGTTGAGCTTAACGACGAGGTTAGGTCGAAACTTCTCGAGGAAATGGATACCGAAGAGGTCGTCGCCGCGGCAGAAGGCATGGAACTGGACGACCTGGCCGACCTCATGGCGGATCTGCCTGCGGTGGTTACCGATCGGGTCATCGAATCCCTGTCCAAAGAAGACCGCGCCCAACTCGCATCCGTGCTGTCCTTTCCCGAGGACTCCGCCGGCGGCCTCATGGATCCGGATACGATATCCGTACGATCAGATGTCACCCTGGGAGTAGTGCTGCGATATTTACATCGAAACGCCGATTTGCCCGATAAAACACTTTCTGTCTTTGTCGTCGATCGAGCAAACCGCTACATAGGCGTTTTGTATATCGCACGTCTCGTCACCCACGATCCCGGCTGTACTGTAGCTGACGTAATGGACCAGTCCGTTGCACCCATCGCCTGCGACTGTCCCGCAAAGGACGTGGCATTAGAGTTCCAACATCGCGATTTGGTGTCAGCAGCGGTTGTGGACGACGCCGGAACCCTGATCGGCCAAATTACTGTCGACGACGTCATAGACGTCGTCCAGGAACAAGCGGGTCAACACATTCTCAGGATGGCGGGTCTCGCCGAGGATGACGACATGTTCGCGCCCGTGGTGAGCAGCACGCAACGACGTGCTATCTGGCTGGGCGTCAATCTTGCAACGGCATTCTTGGCCGCGGCCGTAGTAGCAATTTTCAAACCTGCGCTTGAACAGGTCGTCGCACTCGCGATATTAATGCCAGTCGTCGCCAGCATGGGCGGTATTGCCGGCAGCCAGACGCTGACCCTGATGATTCGTGGACTGGCATTGGGCAGGGTACAGGACTCCAATGCACGCTGGTTATTTAGAAAAGAGATCGCCGTAGGCCTTCTGAATGGTCTGACCTGGGCAGTTGTCGTTACACTGGTCACGATTTTCTTCTTCAGCACCTGGCAGGTCGGCCTGATAATCGGCTCCGCGCTTGCGATGACGCTTCTTACGGCAGCTTTCGCTGGTTTTGCAATTCCGCTGATTCTGCAAAAACTTCAGATTGACCCGGCGCTGGCCGGCACAGTCATTCTGACCACGGTAACCGACATCGTTGGTTTCGTGACGTTTCTTGGTTTGGGAACGATTTTTCTTCTGTAGCCGTGGGAAAAAGGTGCCTAACCAGCGCCACCGGTCTTTTGCTGATCAAGACGCAAGGCCGGTAATCGCTGGGAGTATTCCTCGCTAAGGTCGCGCCATCCAACGATTCCGCTCGATACGCCCAATGGTACGCCTTGCAAAAAATTCAGCAGTTCCTCGCGTCGCGACACGGCATCGTCATAACCCAGCTTTATCAGCGCCTGCGTGTATCCGGACTCAAACAACAAGTAACTCACCAGTTGTCGTCCGCCGTAGTTCATGGCGCCCAACATACGCATTAATATTCGTACTGACCTCGGCATTTCATCGATATAGCGAAGTGCAATTTCCCGCACATCCTGACTCGGATATATGATGAACGCGTCAATCGCTTTCAGATTTGCGACATCACCCTGCAGTTTGCGCCCGGGTTGCTCGTTAACAATCTCGTTGATGCGCATCAATCGTTCCAGATCCGAGGACAGACCATCCATTAGCAATGCATCCAGCATGTAACCGGCTATCCGTCCGAGACTCGGGTGCGGTATGACTTCATCCGGGCCCGGTTCAGGGTCCTGCTCCTCATTGCGAACACCAATAACCAGCAGGCGTTTTGCGCCCAAACGAACAGCCGGGGAAAGCGGTGTAGCCTGACGCATCGCGCCGTCGCCAAAGTATTCCCTGCCCATCAAGACCGGCGGAAAAATCAACGGCGCTGCGATGCTGGCCATTACATGATCGAGCGTAATCTCGGTCCGCTCACCACGTCGTCTGACCCGGGTCCAGGTTTCCAGACCCTCTTTGCCCTGAAAAAACGAAATTGACCTGGCAGATCCATAACCTGCCGCAGTAACCGCGAGCGCATCGAGATGCCCACGATCGATGGAATCCTGGATATGCGTAAATTTCACCTGGCGTTTGAGCAATTTCCGGAACGGCTCGTTATCCAACAGAGATCGCGGATCGGTACCCAATAATCCGGCCGAACCAAACGCTGTCAGCCAATGCAGAGCACCCTTGATCATTGTTTTCGAATCACTGCGAAATACGTGATGAGTCTGAAAATTTGCCCATACACGTTCCAGATCGATTAGCGCGTGCTGAAATCGCCGCGCGCGCGTCGCCAGAACCACCCCGTTGACTGCGCCGGCCGATGTGCCACTGATAACCGGGAACGGGTTTGCCGCGCCACGCGGCGCCATCTCGGCAATCGCCTTGAGCACGCCCACCTGATAGGCGCATCGCGCCCCACCACCGGGCAAAACCAACCCGATGTCACGGCGCCACGCCTTATCTCCGCTCGCCAGGCCCATTCGCTGATCTCGGCTGACTCATATCTGCCCGATGTTAACCAGAACACTCGGTGACCGACAAGCGATATGCCCACAACATGCTAAAATCGCGAATCAAAATCGATCGAGGCTTTCGACAATGGTCAGATTCATCAGCAATTTTGTCAGCGCGGCGCTGGTTTTTTTCGGCCTCAGCTCTTCGGTCGTGGGCGAGGTACTCGTAGGGGAGCCGGCACCCGACTTCCGTCTTCAGGACCAGAATGGAGAATGGCACACGCTGAAGGATTACGCCGGAAAATGGGTGGCAATATATTTTTATCCGAAAGACGACACACCCGGCTGCACCAAAGAGGCCTGTGCCTTTCGGGACAATATTTTTGCTTTTGAGGAAATAGGAGCCGTTATTCTGGGCATCAGTCTGGATGACGTCGAATCGCACGCGGCTTTCGCTGAAAAATACAGTTTGCCATTTCCTATACTGTCCGATGCAGACGCGAAAACTGCGAAAGAATACGGCGTATACAAACAGATGGGAACCTTCAAATTCGCAGAGCGACAATCATTTCTAATCAATCCCGATGGGCATGTCGCAAAACATTACGCCAAGGTGAATGCGGAGAAACATTCCGAGGAAGTACTCACCGATCTAAAACAGTTGATGGATGCGCCGACATCCTGATTCGCCAGTGTTCAGGCCTGCTTGGAGTCAGAGACAGGTTCAATCAGACTGCTGGATTCCGGCGATTGTCCGGCGGCCTCGTGACTTTCCTCATAGGACCTGCCGAGGAACCGCGCCGCTACCGCCCAGATTGCGGCAATGGCGGCACCAACGCCCGCAACCGCCCCGAGGCCTAAACCCAGGCCCTGAGTCAAACCGGTGAAGCCCCACGCAGCCACAACATCTCCACCACGATACACCACGTTGTCAATAACACTTTTCGCCTTGAATCGAGTTTCGCGATCGACCACAGTGAATAGCATTTCGCGGCCCGGTCGCGTAATCGCATAATTCCCGGCCCGGCGGACGATTTGCAGTCCGATAACCACCCAGATCATCGGCGCCATCGCAACCACTAAAAGGCCGGCCACGATAACGACCGGAACCAATGTCAAGGTCATGGCCAGACCGAACCGGGTCGTCAGGCGCCCCGTAACAAACATTGCCGTACCAATGGACAGGCCGTTCACAGCCAGATCCATCCCACCCCAAATCCGGGTGCGCATGGCTTCATCAAGGGGAGCGAGTAGATTTTTTAATTCGAAATAAACAAAAGTGCTGATCGCCGTATACAGTAAGATGAACAAACCGATACCTAACAAGTATGGACTTTTAATGAACAACCCGAACCCGGCAAACGGGTTACCGCCGATTTTCTGCTGATAGTCCTGTTCTGCCGACATTTCATCATTGTGTAATTCTGAGTGCTTGATCCTCTCGAGCAAACCGATAATCGGTATTGGCGCGAGCAGCAATAGCGCCGATATCAATATCAGGTTAGTTTTCCCCAGCACGCCGACCATCAGCAAAACAAGGGCTGGGCCAGCCAGCGCACCAATACTGGCACCCGCCGCAATAAATCCGAACAGGCGCGGCGCCTGCTGCTTGGAAAAAATATCTGCCATGAAGGTCCAGAATACCGATACCTGAAAGAGGCTGAAAACACTGATCCAGACGTAATATGTCTTGCCAATATATACAGCATCAGGAATGGCTCTAAATGCGATATAAAAGCCGAAAAACGAGGCGGCAAAAAGTGCATAAATGCCGGGCAACAGTCGGACCAGCCTGATCCTCGAGCAGGCCGCGCCATACAGCGAAACAACAATGATGCTGACGATAAACGTAACCGTGAAAAGCGTGCTTAGTTCCGCGTCGGTCCAGTCACTGGACATAGCATCACGAATCGGTCGTAAAATGTAATAAGCCGCCATCAGCGTAAAAACAAAGGAAAAAGACAGCAGCACTGCCTTGACTTCGTTCGCCTCGACCTTCGAAGCAACCTTCATCATTCGTACAAGAAAGTTATTGGATCGAACCGTCATTTATCATCAACCATTCAATGTCGGCTGCCGAATCAACCGAAGTCAATCACCGTGTCCTAATCACCGCCCAAGCCTGCAAATTGACTCTGCAAGTCATCGGTGAATGGCCCGTCTCCGCCTACCAGTTCAAAGGTTCGGTTCCGCGCCTCTGGGTAAACTAAAGCCGCAACGCAAACTCTGGCGAGATCAGCTCTCGGAATCATGCCGGCCGCATTGTCACCTTGCTCGAATACCACCTCATTTTCACGGCCGGCTTTATCGTTCAACCCGCCGGGCCGGATGATCGTATAGGTAACGCCGCTATTTCGAACGGCCTCCTCTCCTTTGAATTTCCAGATCAGCACATTATTGAACATCTTGTTAAGGACGTGATCTTCGTGAGTCACGCCGGCCGACGAGACCATTACAAAATGGTCCAGGCCCGCATCGACTGCGGCCTCCACGAGGTTTTTCGTGCCACCATAATCCACAAATTCCGGACCATTTCTCGGGTCTTCCCGGCCCGCACCGATGACCGAAATTATCGCTGTCGTGCCATCAAGTGCGGCGTCGATGGTTTCGCGCTGCCGAACATCACCGACTGCATAATCAATATCGGTGCCTAATTTTTCGCGCGCCGCATCAGCATCCCGCACGAAAGCCCGAACTCGATAACCACTTGCAAGCAACTCACTGACAACATGGCCGCCAGTTCGACCCGTCGCACCCGCGACTAATACGAGGTCACCTGCGGGCTCTGATGCCGGCGACTCGGCATCATCGTCCTGTGCGATGCTAACAGTCACCGCACAAGTGATGGCAATGACTAAAAAACGACGACTTACTGTCATGAAATCCCTGGCGAACATTCCAATTCCCTCCGGACTAGCCCGACTCACCAAGCGCGTGCGGGGATCGATGTGTTAATGCTGTGAATGGCTCGACGGATGCTAACCGGCAGAAGCTGCCCCCGTCGAGGTCAGGGCAGTATATCGTGGCGGATTCCCAGTTCTGAAGGGAGCAAGAGCGGTATTCACTGGCCGGTCACGGACAGGATACGCATTTCATTCGTGCCGCCAGTTACACCGGCCAGTGCGCCTTTGGTGAATATCACGAGCTCCCCCGGCTGCACATGCCCCATGCCAATGAGTATCTGACACACCTCGCGGAATATCGGCTCCGTGCTGGAATGCGTAACGTCGTAAGCCACCGGATACACACCACGATACAGCGCAACTCTTCGTTGCGTGCTTTTACGTCTGGTAAAAGCGAAGATCGGGATGTCCGAACGAATCCGGGACATCCACTGGGCAGTGGAACCGGATTCCGTCAGCGCGATAATTGCCTGCACGTCAAGATGGTTCGCCGTATACATCACCGCCATTGCGATCGCTTCATCGACATTTTCGAATCGATCGTCCATGCGGTGTCGACTCATGCGTGCAGCACTTTGATGATATGTCTCAGCACCGACACATACCTCCGCCATAGACGCAACAGCTTTTACCGGGTACGCGCCATTTGCAGTTTCCGCCGAGAGCATTACGGCGTCGGTACCGTCCATGACCGCATTAGCCACATCGGAAACTTCAGCCCGCGTCGGCATCTGATTCTGGATCATGGACTCCATCATCTGGGTTGCGGTGATAGACACCTTGTGCCGGTCCCGGGTCAGGCGGATAATTTTTTTCTGCAATCCAGCAAGTCCGGCGTAACCCATCTCCACGCCAAGGTCGCCACGCGCCACCATCACCGCATCACTCGCGTCCACGATCGCTTCCAGGTTGTCCATCGCCTCAGCTCTTTCGATCTTGGCTATCAGATGAGCATGGCCACCGGCCTCACGAAGATATTTTCTGGCGCGGTGAAGATCATCAGCTTCTCGCACGAATGAGACGGCCAGCCAATCCACCCCAGCCTGCGCGGCCATTTTCAGATCACGTAAATCCTTTTCCGTTAGCGCCGTAGCCGACAACCCGCCGCCTTTTCGATTAATCCCTTTCTTATCAGTCAGCACACCACCCGCGGTCACGGTGCAGCTGATCCGTGTACCGCCCACTGCATCGACCTGCAATACAATCTGCCCGTCACCCAGCAGCAACACATCTCCGCTCCTGACATCGTCAACCAAACCTTCATAGGCAACGCCGACCGCATTTTCCGTGCCGCCGTCGGGATCCATTGCCGTATCGAGAACGAAAGTCTGGCCATCGACGAGCGTTATTGCCCCATCACAAAACCGATTAATGCGAATTTTGGGGCCCTGCAAATCTCCAAGAATTCCGATATGACGACCAAGATTCCGGGAAATATCCCTGACCATCGAAATCTGGGCTTTATGTTCCGTCCAATCGGCGTGCGAAAAGTTGATGCGCACGACATCCACACCGGCTTCGAACAATTCAGCCATCGTTTCAGGATTATTGGTTGCCGGGCCGAGCGTGGCAATGATTTTCGTACGACGCATCGTCAGAACCTTTTATGCCAGCGACCAATCACAGTGCGGCATTATCCCACACCGACCCACCAGCTGGAGAGTTTTCTGCGGTGGCATTTAACTGTAATAACTCAGACTTAATTTTACAGGCGCTGTTGGGTTCGCCGAGTCCGAACGGTCGTGACCTATCCAGGCCTTGTCTGCGGTTTCGACTAATGAACATTTGATTTTCCCGATATGCACCACAGCTCGCGGCAGTTCGCCAGAGACGCTTTCCCTGGGATGGCTCCCTGCGGTCCGCTTTATTCCCTGGGAAAGCGTCTCTGGCGAACTGCCTCCAACAGCGGATTTGTGAAGCCCGTTTTTCGCCTGATCGGACACTGTCTGTCCGATGAGATCTGAGTTTTGACAATTCAACAAAGGTTATGACCTCTCGCCCATAACGATAATGATACGCAAATCGTTGACGTTGGTTCCGGTAGGGCCCGTCATGACCAGGTCATCGAGCGCGGCGAAAAAATCGTAGCTGCGGTTAGCAGCCAGTAAATCATCGGCCGACAACCCCTGTCGCGCCGCCCGCGACATTGTATCCGGGCTAATAACAGCACCCGCATTATCCTCCGTGCCGTCGATGCCATCCGTGTCTGCCGCAAGTGCATAAACGCCGTTTGAATCCTCCAATGCAAGCGCCAAATTCAGTAAGTATGTGGAATTGCGGCCGCCGCGGCCGTCTGGATTCGTAACTTCGACAGTTGTCTCGCCGCCGGAGATCAAGGCAAATACGCCGACCTTCCGCTGATAGGTTGCGACCAGGGCTGCATGCTCTCTGGCGACGTCGGCGGCTAATCCGCTGATATTCGCGCCGAGCAGAACCGGCTCAAATCCTGCCTGCCGAGCGGCCATGGCCGTTGCCTCAAGCGCATCTTGACCACGCGCAATAATCTCGCATGTGACGCGTTCAAATATTGCCGGACCCGGTGTAGCGTCGCCGGCATCCGGCGCGTGCAACAACGCCTGAACGTCAGGTGGAACGAGCAATTCATAGCGCTGCAAGATTTCGAGCGCCTGACTGCGGCTAGTGACGTCGAGACTACAAGGCCCGGAACCGATTTCGGCGATGTCATCTCCCGGAACATCGGATATCGCATACAGGCAAACTTCCGCGGGAGCTGCTGCCCGGGCCAGCCGCCCCCCCTTTAACGCCGATAATTTTTTTCGCACACAATTGATTTCGGCGATGTCGGCGCCGCATGACAAGAGCTGCTGATTGATGATCTGCAGGTCCGTCAGGCTTATACCCGGCGCCGGCCACTCCATCAATGCCGAAGCTCCGCCGGAGAGCAATACAATGACCCGGTCATCGGCGCCAGCTTCCTGAGCCAGTTTGAGCATGCGTTGCCCGGCGATAATGCTGGCCTGATCGGGCACCGGGTGAGCCGCCTCCAGCACCTGAATTGATTTTTGCGACTGTTCATTGCGAACACGGTGTCCGTATCGGGTGACGACGACCCCGAAAAGTGGCGCCGCATAGTTGGCGACGAGCGATTCGACCATTCCCGGCGCTGCTTTACCAGCACCCACGACCAGCGTCCCGCCCGTGCAGGGTGTTGGCAAAAATTTGCTTAAACAGTTGGCCGGATCAACTGCGGCAACCGCGACATCAAAAAGATTCTGAAGAAAATCCTTCATGACCGGCCGCCCGCTGCTCCAATACAGAGATCGCGGGTAAAGCGCTACCTTCAAGGTACTCGAGAAATGCACCCCCGCCGGTGGAGATATAAGAAATCCGATCCGTCACACCATACTTTTCCAGGGCAGCCAAAGTATCACCGCCGCCGGCAATGCTGAAGGCGGGGCTTTCGGCTACTGCTCGCGCAACGGACTCCGTTCCCGCGCCAAACTGATCGATTTCGAATACGCCGAGCGGGCCATTCCAGACAATCGTGCCCGCGGATTTCAACAAGCCTGCGTATCGAATGCTGGTCTCGGGCCCTATGTCGAGAATCATCTCACCGGCTTGAACCTCGTCAATCTGACGCACCTGCGGCGATGCCGATTCTGTAATTTCCGTGGCGACCACCACATCCTCCGGAACTGGAATTTCGGCCCGACCGCTGACTGGAGACATCAGACTGCGAGCTTCATCAACAAGTTCAGATTCGAAAAGAGACTCGCCCACTGCATGTCCGGCTGCAGCAATAAATGTGTTTGCAATCCCACCGCCGACGATGAGTAGATCGACTATTTCAACCAGTTTTTTTAACACCGTGAGCTTTGTGGAAACTTTCGATCCACCGACAATCGCAACAACAGGCCTTGCCGGATCGCGCATCGCACGGTCCAGTGCATCGATCTCACCGATCAACAGCGGACCCGCGCAAGCCAATGGCGCAAACTTTGCAACACCATGGGTACTCGCCTGAGCGCGATGAGCTGTACCGAACGCATCCATAACAAAAACGTCACACAAGCTCGCCATGGTTCTTGCGAGATCCTCGTCATTGCCCTTCTCGCCGACGTTAAATCGGACGTTTTCACAAAGAACGACCTCACCGGGTGTAACGGCGACACCGTCCAGCCAATCCGTGACCAAACGCACTTCCTGGCGCAAAAGTTTGCCGAGGTAATCCGCAACAGGCGCTAAAGAAAACTGCTCATCGAACACGCCTTCGACTGGCCTGCCGAGATGTGATAACAAGATAACTGCAGCACCTTTATCCAATGCCATACGAATCGTAGGCAAGCTTGCCCGAATCCGGGTGTCACTGGTGACTGAACCGTCCTTGAGAGGCACATTAAGGTCGAGACGGATCAGCAGACGCTTTCCGGCAAGCGCCTGATCAGCCATTTTCAGAACGTTCATCGCGAGATGCGGGTAATCGATCAGGAAGCGTTGATCAACGCCAGGGTCGTGTCGAGCATTCGGTTCGAAAAGCCCCACTCATTGTCATACCAGGCGCAAACTTTGACCAGCTTTCCACCCAGCACTTTGGTCAACGACGCATCGTATGTGGACGATGCGGGATTGTGATTAAAATCGATCGACACCAGTGGACCATCGTTGTAACCGAGGACACTCGCAAGCGCATCATTCCCGTTACTCGCCTGACGCATCAGGTCGTTCACCTCATCGACACTGGTGTCGCGCGCAGCCGTAAACGTCAGATCTACAAGGGACACATTGATGGTCGGCACGCGCACCGAAAATCCGTCGAGCTTGCCATTCAGGTCCGGCAATACCAGGCCAACGGCCGCTGCGGCGCCAGTCTTGGTCGGAATCATCGAATGTGTAGCGGAACGCGCCCGCCGGAGATCCTTGTGATAGACATCTGTTAACACCTGATCGTTCGTATATGAATGGATCGTGTTCATTACGCCGTAGACCACACCAATCGAATCATGCAAAGGCTTTATTAGCGGCGCCAGGCAATTCGTCGTGCAGGACGCGTTGGAAATGATCTCGTCTGATGCTTTTAAAATGTCATGATTTACGCCATAAACGATCGTTGCATCAATATCGTTGCCCGCAGGGGCTGAGATCACTACTTTCTTTGCGCCGCCTCGCAAATGAGCGGAAGCCTTGGTTTTGTTCGCGAAAAACCCGGTAGACTCCATCACTACGTCGACACCCAGATCACCCCACGGCAGATCCTCCGGATTACGTTCAGCAAGCACTCGTATCTTATCGCCGTTCACTACCATGTAATCGCCGTCGACCTTTACGTCCCCGGGAAACGGGCCATGCGCTGTGTCGTAGCGCGTCAGATGAGCGTTGGTCTCCGCATCTCCGAGATCATTTATAGCGACTATCGTGAATTCATCCGTGCGGTCCTCCTCATAAACGGCTCGCAATACATTTCGCCCGATACGACCATATCCGTTAATCGCGATTTTTACTGACATCAACTTTTCTCCACTAATTCCAGCGCTGCTTGTGCCACGCTTTCAGGACTGAAACCAAAATATTTAAACAACTCAGCGGCCGGAGCAGATGCACCAAAGCGATGCATACCAATCACGCGGCCCGCAGACCCGACGAATTGATACCAGAGCTGTGGACTCCCCGCCTCGACCGCCAGCCGCCGGGTTACGGAGGAAGGCAGGACAGACTCACGATATTCCCCGTCCTGCTCGAGAAATAATCCGGCATTCGGCATGGAAACGATCCGCACCGAAGAGTTCTGAGCATTCACAAGTTCGGCTGCCTGCATCGCCAGAGAGACTTCTGAACCGGACGCAATCAGAATCACGTCGGGAACACCCTCGGCATCCTGCAGCACATAACCACCACGAGAGATCTGTAACACTTGTTCGCTGCTGCGGCCCTGTGACGGCACGCCCTGACGCGTCAACACCAGGCTGGTCGGCCCCCCTCGACGTTCGATTGCGTGCCGCCAGGCGACGGCTGTTTCAACTGCGTCACAGGGTCGCCAGACAGACATATTTGGCATCAATTGCAAACTGGCGAGATGCTCTATCGGCTGATGCGTTGGACCGTCTTCTCCCAATCCGATTGAATCGTGGGTAAATACCATGATGTTTTGTATTTTCATCAGGGCGGCCATACGCAAAGCGTTGCGCGCATAATCCGAAAATACCAGAAAAGTACCGCCATACGGAATGAAGCCGCCATGCAGCGAGATGCCGTTCAGCAGCGCCACCATGCTAAATTCACGCACGCCGAAGCAGATATAGTTCCCAGCCGCTTGCTCGGCACTTATTGGCTTCGATCCCGAATGCTTCGTTAGATTCGATCCCGTCAGGTCTGCCGACCCACCGATAAGTTCCGGTAATTTTGGCGCAAACGCATTCAGTGAGATCAGTGACGCTTTTCGTGTCGCGATGCTTTCCGCCGCATCATCGATCGAATGAATCGCGGCGTCCGCACAACTCGACCAATCGTCCGGCAACTCGCCAGCCACACGACGATTAAATTCTGCTGCCAGCAGTGGAAATTCGGCAGCATATTCATCCGCCAGTTTATTCCACTGCTGCTCCCTCTGCTGGCCGGCACTTCTCGCGTCCCAACCGGCATAGATGGACTCAGGAATTGAAAACGGCGGATGCGGCCACTGCAACTCTTCGCGGGCAGCTTGTACTTCCTCGACGCCCAGCGGCGCACCATGTGTCGCCTCCGTGCCTTGTTTGTTGGGCGCACCATAGCCAATTATGGTTTTGCAACAAATCAGGGAAGGCTGATCGGAGACTTCCCGGGCTGCTGCAATCGCCGCCTGTATCGCATCAGGGTCATGGCCATCAACCGCAGAGATGACATGCCAGCCATAAGCACGAAAGCGCCCGGGCGTGTCATCGGTAAACCATCCCGCGACCTCGCCATCGATGGAAATGCCATTGTCATCATAGAGGCAAATCAACTTGCCGAGTTTCAATGTGCCGGCCAGCGAACAGGCTTCGTGGGAAATACCTTCCATCAAACAGCCATCACCCAGAAATACATACGTATAGTGGTCGACAAGCGGAAATTCCGGCCGATTGAATTGTGCCGCCAGTACTTTTTCGGCCAGCGCCATGCCAACCGCATTGGCGATGCCCTGGCCTAACGGGCCGGTGGTGGTTTCGATGCCGATATCCTGCTCCACCTCCGGGTGCCCTGCGGTGCGGAAACCGAACTGCCGAAAATTCCGGATCTCGTCCATCGACAGGGGATAACCAGTCAGATGTAACAGACCGTAGAGAAGCATCGATCCGTGACCGTTCGACAATACAAAGCGGTCTCTATTTGGCCACAGCGGATTCCCGGGATTGTGCTGAAGAAAATCATTCCACAGAACTTCTGCGATGTCCGCCATGCCCATCGGCATGCCAGGATGACCCGAGTTAGCCTGTTGCACGGCATCCATCGCCAGTACCCGCAAGGCATTGGCCCGTTCACGCCGTGACGGCGTTGTGACCGCAGTATCAGGTGAACTCAGCATCGAAATTCAGAGCAGCGTCAATTAAGGATTGTTATTAAGGCCGCGCATTGTCGCGTACTCTATGGAAGGTGGCAATACGGCTAATCAGCATGCCGATACTCACCAGACCAGCGGATTTTTCGCGATTGGGCAATCTGATTCCGATGCAAGGGACTAATAGCTGCAATCTTATGTCGTGTGGCTCGGGCACTCACATTCCTGGAATTTAATCGCTGAGTGCTCCTATGCCAGACGAGTGACGTTATAATGAAAGGTTCAGATACAAATAATGGGTACCCGAATGATGGGCACAAGAACGCTATTTACTTCCGAATCCGTTTCCGAGGGTCATCCGGATAAGATGGCTGACCAGATCTCTGACGCAGTCCTGGACGCAATTCTGGAAAAAGATCCCAGCTCCCGCGTCGCCGCAGAAACCATGATTAAAACCGGATTTCTGATCGTAGCCGGCGAAGTCACGACCGAAGCCTGGATCGATCTGGAAGAACTTGCCCGGCAAGTCGTGCTGGATATTGGCTACGTCGATTCAACCATGGGCTTCGACGGACACACCTGCGGAGTTCTGAATGCGATCGGCAAACAATCGGCGGATATCGCGCAAGGCGTCGACCGTGAGGATCCTCGTTCTCAGGGTGCCGGAGATCAGGGCATGATGTTTGGTTACGCAACGAACGAAACCGATGTACTGATGCCCGCTCCCATTACTTATTCACATCGATTGGTCAAGCGTCAGGCGGATGTGCGCAAATCAGGCGAGCTAGCCTGGTTGCGTCCCGATGCCAAGAGCCAGGTCACCTTCGCATATGAAGACGGCAAACCAGTTGGTATCGAGGCTGTGGTGTTATCCACCCAGCATTCACCGGATGTTTCGAATGAAGATCTACACGAAGGCGTTATGGAGTCAATCATCAAGCCGGTGTTGCCGGCCGAATGGCTGAACGAGCGAACCAAATATCACATCAACCCGACCGGCCGCTTCGAGATCGGCGGCCCGCAAGGCGATTGTGGTTTGACGGGCCGCAAAATCATCGTCGATACGTACGGTGGTATGGCACGTCACGGCGGCGGCGCATTCTCCGGCAAGGATCCGTCCAAGGTCGATCGATCAGCAGCCTACGCATCGCGCTATGTGGCGAAGAATATCGTTGCGGCGGGTCTGGCAGATCGTTGCGAAGTACAGGTTTCGTACGCCATCGGTGTCGCTGAACCCACGTCGATTTCGGTGGATACATTTCACACCGGCAAGATTAGTGAAGATCAAATTACCCGGCTAATACGAGACCAATTCGACCTGACACCTTACGGGATCATGAAGATGCTGGACCTGCTTAAGCCGATTTATCGAGCGACGGCGGCCTACGGTCACTTTGGCCGCGAGGAATTCAGCTGGGAACGCACCGATAAAGCGGATGCCCTGCGAGGCGCTGCCGCAGCGTAGGTTGCAGTGAACGCAAAAGCACAGAAAATCAATCAATAAGGAAGTTATTCATGAGCACCGAAGCCGCCGAGGCCTTAAACAACGATTACCGAATCGCCGATATCACACTCGCCGACTGGGGACGCAAGGAAATCGCCATCGCGGAAACGGAGATGCCGGGACTGATGGCAGTCAGGGAGGAGTTCGCAGACCAGCAGCCACTCAGAGGCGCCCGTATCGCTGGATCATTGCACATGACCATTCAAACGGCGGTCCTGATCGAATCGTTGGTTGCTCTCGGCGCGAAAGTGCGCTGGGCATCCTGCAATATTTATTCAACCCAGGATCATGCGGCTGCCGCGATCGCCGAAACCGGAGTCCCGGTGTATGCCGTCAAAGGTGAGAACCTCGATGACTACTGGGAATTCACTCACCAGATACTGGACTGGCCGGATGGCGGCTTTCCGAATCGCATCCTCGACGACGGTGGAGACGCCACTCTGTTGGCGATTCTCGGTAGTAAAGCCGAGCAGGATCCGTCCGTGCTGGACAATCCGACCAGCGAGGAAGAAATTGCGCTGTATGCATCGATCAGGAAACGGCTCGCCACCCATCCGGGCTGGTATGGCAAATTGAAAGACAGCATCGGTGGCGTGACCGAGGAAACCACGACTGGTGTTAGCCGCCTGTATCAAATGCAGAAAGATGGTGAATTACCATTCCCGGCGATTAATGTTAATGACTCGGTTACGAAGTCAAAATTTGACAATCTATATGGTTGCCGGGAATCGCTGGTAGACGGCATCAAGCGTGCTACCGATGTCATGATCGCGGGCAAGACAGCACTGATCTGCGGATATGGCGATGTCGGCAAAGGATGTGCGCAATCATTGCGTGGCTTGGGTGCAACGGTTTGGGTTACAGAAATCGATCCGATCTGCGCACTGCAGGCCGCAATGGAAGGCTATCGAGTGGTCACGATGGACGAAGCTTGCTCCAAGGCCGATATCTTTGTATCGGCGACCGGTAATTACCACATTATTACTCACGATCACATGCGGCAAATGAAAAACGAGTCGATCGTATGCAACATCGGTCATTTCGATAATGAGATCGATGTCGCCAGTCTTTCAGAATACACCTGGGATGAAATCAAGCCACAAGTGGATCACGTAATTTTTCCCGATGGTAAACGTATCATTCTGCTGGCCCGCGGACGACTGGTTAACCTTGGCTGTGCAACCGGGCACCCCAGCTTCGTCATGTCCAACTCATTTACCAATCAGGTCATGGCGCAAATAGAGCTCTGGCAAAAACCGGATCAATACAAAAATGAAGTATACGTATTGCCGAAGCATCTGGATGAGAAAGTGGCACGACTACACCTGCATAAACTTGGCGTTAATTTGACCAGGCTCACAGACTTTCAGGCGGACTATATAAACGTTTCTGTCGATGGTCCGTATAAACCCGACCACTACCGCTATTGATAGCCCGCTTTTCTCACTGGCAAGGTAGTATTGACGGCTTCAGAGTCTTGCAGATGATCCAGTACGGCATCCGGTTGTGGGAGCACTGCCTGCACATCTGAGACTTGCGTCCTAATTACGCGGCACCAGTACGCTATAGTCAGCACGCTGATACATACTGCTTGGCCGTGGTGCCGACCCTATTGCCAAAACAATCCTTTCGACTCTTGCACGTTACCGACTCGCATCTGCATGCTCATGCGGATAGTCGAATGCGTGGCGTAAACACCTATGACACATTCCGTGCGGTAATAACGCACGCGATGAGCGCATCCAGCCCCCCCGATGCAATTATCGCCACGGGAGACCTGGTTCAAGATGAAACGCGGACCGGTTATGAGCGCTTTCGCGGAGCGCTTGAGAACTACAAGCTTCCGGTTTACTGCATTCCAGGCAATCACGACTCACCCGAAACGATGGCCGAAGTTCTTAACGACCCTCCATTTCAGGTTTGCGGTTGCGTACAGTTAGGTGATTGGTCAATTATTCTGCTGAACAGCTTCAGCAGCGGGGACGATGGTGGTCGACTCAGCATCCCGGAACTTGCGCGGCTGCGCGAAACACTTGCTGCAAACGAATTAAGTCACACATTGATTTGTATTCACCACCACCCTGTGCCGATGGGCAGCCGATGGCTTGATGGTGTTGCCCTGCGCAACCCCGATGATTTTTTCGACATCGTGGAACAGTTTCCGCAAGTACGGGGAATACTCTGGGGCCACGTTCACCAGGCTTCGGATCGGCAACGACAAGGTGTACGACTGATGAGTACCCCGTCCACCTGCTCACAGTTTCTACCGTATAGCGATGACTTCGCCCTGGACGGGCACCTGCCCGGGTATCGGTGGCTGGAATTACGTAGCAATGGCACCATAGATACCAAGGTTGTCTGGCTGGAGGATATCTAATGCGATCAAGGCGATTTCTGCTGTCCGCAATTTTGCTATGCCTGATAACCCTGTCCGCAGCAAATGCGCTACCGCTTTGGGAAATTCAAGGCACAGAAAATCGCATTCGTTTGCTTGGCTCCATACATTTCCTTCGCTCGCAGGATTTCCCATTGCCGAAGGCCATTACGGACGCTTATCACGAAGCAGACGTCGTCGTCATGGAACTTGATCTGAGTGCTCTGGATCCATTCGAGATACAGCAAATAATACAACGGCTGTCCATTGATCCTCGCGGCCGTAACCTGGAAGCTCTGATGGGCGCGCGCGCATATCAGCAAGCTCACGAACTCGCAGCCAAACTTGACATCGACCTCGGCACATTCATGCCGTACGAACCCTGGTTTGCAGCGCTACAGATCACCCAACTGCGTCTCATGCAGCTTGGTTTCGACGGTAGCAACGGTGTCGATGCGTATTTTACGCGGCAGGCTGTGCAGGATCGAAAAAAGATTCGCGGCCTGGAAACCCTGGAATTCCAACTTGACTCAATGGACTCGCTTCCACCAAAAGCGCAAAAGGAATTTTTGCTGCAAACGCTTGAAGATGCCGCCGATGCAGAGGAAACCATGGATGCGGTCGTCAAGGCCTGGAAAGCCGGAGACACCGTCAAACTGGAAACCGAGTTGATGGTCGGACTCGATGCGCAGCCCGAACTGTATGAGCGCATCCTGGTTCAGCGAAACAAGAACTGGGCGTCTTCAATCCTCGCCTTAATCGACGACTCGCAAGATTACCTTATCATTGTAGGCACATTGCATCTGGTGGGTGACGACAGTCTACTTCGTATGATCGAGGATGCCGGTTACGCGATGCAGCAGGTCAAATGATTTGCATGCAAATCATTTGACCATGAGTTCAAAGTCTTCTCTGCCGGCGCCACAATCCGGACAACGCCAGGACAATGGCACGTCTTCCCATCGTGTTCCTGGTGGCAAGCCCGCCTCGGGCATGCCATGCTCCTCGTCGTAGACGTAACCGCAAATCAGGCACATGTATTTCTTATATTCTGGTACTTGAGCCATCTTGTTTACTTACACGCCGCAACCATCTATTTATTGATGGGTCTCCTGACGAAGGGACCTTAATAATGGTCGCATAAAAGCCAGTCGCTCCAGCGGATCGTTCATTTCCAGACAACGTTGTTTCTGCGCCTGAGAGATGGGGAGAATTTCCGCGAAACGTCGCCCAACCCATGTAGCATCATCATAATGCCTCTCGAGATTTTCGTATAACTTACCCAAGTCATCGATCACGACTTCCAGCAATGCAGCCATCTGGCGGTATTCATCCGGTAGCGGCTGGTGGGGCTCGAACTCCAGACCATCAACCTCCCCCACGTAAAGCCCGTCCGCCTCCTTATTGATCGAAGTCATCCTGAATCGCCGTACGCCAACTGCAGTTATTCCCAGAATACCATCACTACCCTGGTACCAATCCCGGATGCGTGCCGTCGTCCCTATCGAAACCATTCGCGCGTCCCCGGTTTCTGAGCCGGACAGAATCAATAGAACACCGAACTCGGTTTCGTCTTTCATGCACCGGCTGACCATGTCGAGATAGCGAGTTTCGAATACGCGCAACGGTAGCGGGCCGTCCGGAAACAAGACCGCCGGTAGCGGAAAAAACGGAATCGTCGTAGTTTCCAGTATTTCCATGGGTACTGTTGAGTGAATTCGAATCTGCCAACTTTTTACCTGGAGTGACTGATGATCATGCGCCGCTAACCACGGTGCGTCAACGCAAGACAATCGCAACAGCTAGCCTGCAGATTTCCGCGTCAGAGCATGCTCAAGCCGCCTATGAATATTGTCGAACCCGCCGTTACTCATTACCACGAGCTTATCGCCGGCCATGGCAAAACCGGTAACCTGGTCGATTATCGTATTGATGTCGCTACAAACAGTGGCCGACTTCAGCGGCTTTAAAGCGCGATCCAGGTCCCACGCCAAATCGGCTGGACGAAAAACCCAGACATGATCTGCTGCACCGATTGCTGCGGCGAGCGTTTCTCGATGAACTCCGGCCTTCATGGTATTGGAGCGCGGTTCCAGAACTACGAGAAGTCGACCAGTCTGCATATCCCCACGAACTCCGGCAATGGTTCGGCGAATCTCAGTAGGATGATGTGCAAAATCGTCATAAAGACTCACCCCTGCAAAAGTTCCCAGCAATTCCAGCCGGCGTTTTACGCCCCTGAATTCCTTGATAGCCTGCATGGATGCCGCGACGGGGACGCCAAGTTGACGTGCGGCTAATATTGCTGCAACGGCATTTTCGGCGTTGTACGCACCGGTCAACCGCCACGGACCACGTTGCTGCGAACCGCCGCTAGATGAAACGCACAATTCGCCTGCTTTCTCCGCAGTGCCTACCCAGTCCGCACCGCTATCATGTTTACTCGCGAATGTGTCCATTGGAGTCCAGCAACCTTGTTCAATCACGGCACGAACATTGTCATCGCCTGCCGGCACAATTAATCGCCCGTTCTCCGGCAACGCCCTGAGGAGTTGATGAAATTGCCATTGAATCGCCTCGAGATCCGTATAGATATCGGCATGGTCAAACTCGAGGTTGTTGATGATCTGGATCTCCGGGCGATAGTGAAGAAACTTGGCCCGCTTGTCGAAAAACGCCGTATCGTATTCATCCGCTTCAATGACAAATACCTTTCCGGCGCCAAGTCTTGCAGACACCCCAAAATCCTGAGGCACACCACCAATCAGAAAACCGGGTTCGTGACCCGCCTGCTCCATGATCCAGGCCAAAAGGCCGGTGGTCGTGGTCTTTCCGTGTGTACCGGCAACCCCAACGACGCGCTGTTTACGCAGAACCTCTTTCGCCAGCCATTCGGGACCTGACATATAAGGCAGTCGACGGTTAAGCATCACCTCAACGACCGGCATCCCTCGCGTCATGACATTGCCAACGACGATAACATCAGGATCCAGACTCAACTGATCGGCTTCGTATCCTTCAATGACGTCAATACCCATCGACACTAATTGATCGCTCATCGGTGGATACACGCCACGATCCGAACCGGTGACTCGATGACCGGCAGCTTTCGCAATAGCCGCGACGCCCGCCATGAAAGTGCCGCAAATACCAAGAATGTGGATATGCATGGGGATAATCGATTAACTAACCGGCTAAATCATCCGGCATTAACTCGAACAGCACGGCTGTATGCAGAAAAAAGAATGCCACCGCGATCATCAATCCAATACCGAAAGACTTCGATATCGCACGCGAAATAATATGGCCGTCAATCACCAGTGACCAAACCAAAATGGCAAAAATAATGGTGCTTGGCAAAGCTACGCCGGATTCATAATTCATGGTGATATCACGCCACAAACTAAACGGAATGGACAACGCACTGAGCAGAGCGTTGGTCCCAAGCATAGCTGTCAGCGATTGACGATAACGCGATCGGTGCCCGGTTAAAACCAGCAATACCCACAGACCTGATATCACCAGAAACACGCTGACGACAATAGTCGAAACCATAACATCAGATGGTCCGTAGGCGATCCATCCCAGCGGCACCTGCAATAACAGGTAAACTACGAAGGTAAGCCCGAGCAGAAACCGCGAATCCGGCAGATCCTCGGGACCTTTTTTCCTTAGCGCTACATTCAGCAGCGTCTGGACGTAAGCAAGCATTAGAATATGAAAGACTCTCTAATAAACCGGTTGACCCATCAGTATGCCAGCATATAACAAGCAGACCCGCTTCATCGACACACAAAAGCAGCTTGACGCACTTTGTGATGGGATGAAGGACGAGAGCATTATTGCAATGGACACGGAATTTGTCCGTACGCAAACCTATTTTGCGCGCTTGTGTCTGATTCAAATAGCGACGGAGTCGCACCTGGTATGCATCGATGTCCTCGCTGATCTGGATACCGCGCCTTTCCGTGAATTACTCACCGGTGGAACCGGTCTCAAGATTTTGCATGCGGCGAAACAAGACCTGGAAGCAATGCATTCGACCTACGACCAACTTCCTGAACCGATAGTTGACACCCAGATCGCCGCCGGTTTGGTGGGGCATCAAACTCAGATCGGATATGCCAAACTGGTCGAGGAATTGCTTGGGATCCAGCTGGAAAAAGGCCAGACGCGAACCGATTGGTCCCGACGACCGCTGACACCCGCGCAAACTGAATATGCAATTGACGATGTACTTTATCTGGCCGAAATACACTCCATATTGCAGAGTGATCTTGAGGCCACCGGCCGTTATGCGTGGGCGTTGGAGGATAGCCAACGTCTGACGGATCGAAGTCTGTACGAATCGCACCCGGAAGATGCCTGGCAGCGTATATCCAGCGTCGCATATTTGCCGGTAGCGATTCAATCCCGGGCACGTCAACTCGCTGCCTGGCGGGAGAACCAGGCCAGGAAGCTCGACCGACCCAGACAGTGGATTCTTGCTGATAAAGCCTTACTCGGGATCGCCGAGGCGAACCCCAAAGATCAAACCAGGTTAAGCCAAGTGCCCAACCTGCCGTCGGCTATCGTTCGCAAACAGGGCAAATCGCTACTGGAGATCGTGCGGCAGGCTAATCAAGATGTTGCGCGCGACTGCATTGGTTTCAGCCAGCAATCGAAACCCGACACACCGGATAAGGACACATTGAAACAGCTCACGAGTATTGTGCGTGATACGGCGGATGAGCTTGGAATCTCGCCCGATCTGCTGGCCACGCGACGCGATATAACGGCACTTATTCGCGGTCATGACGACATCAGGTTACTCAGTGGTTGGCGGAACGCGATCATCGGCGACAAGCTGCTGGAAGCACTTTAGTTGTGAAAATTCAGATCTTATCGGGCAGACGGTGTCCGATCACTTGAAAAATGGACTTCGCAAAGCCACTGTTGGAGGCAGTTCGCCGGAATTAAAGGGACAGTGACCGTAATTCAACGGCGTGCTTAACAAAATTCTGCTTGTGTTGTGAATTACGGTCACTGTCCCTTTAATTCCGGCGAACTGCCGCGAGCTCTGGCACATTCCCGAAATAGCCAATGTCCACCAAGCGAAATCCTCTGCCAGCATTCGGCCTTGTCTGCGGCATACCCTTTGCTGGGATGGCTCCCTGCGGTCCGCTTTATTCCCTGCAAAGGGTATGCCGCAGACAAGGCCTGGGCCGGTCACGAGCGTTTAGAATCGGTGAACCTATGCGATACCCGCCTTACAGCGCCGGTAAGATTAAATCTGAGTTATTAAACTTTAATACTCCGTCAAAGTAGCATCGATGGAGTACTAACCTGCGCATCGATCCTTTAAATCGAGAACGCCCGTCAAGCGCCGGTAGACTTCATCCATTTGACCGTCGCCATCAACCGTGCGCAGCAGGCCGGCATCGCGATAATAATCAACCAGCGGCTCTGTTTGCTCGCGGTAAACAGTCAGTCGATTGTCGATGGTTTCTTCGTTGTCGTCATCCCGTTGAATTAATTCACCGCCATCGGCGAGGCACTCATCGATTTCGCTCGGTGCGGAAAAGTAAATATTCAATAATTTTCCGGTTTTCGAGCACGTGCGCCGTCCGGTCAAACGTTTCATCAGAACGTCAAAGTCGACTTCCAGCAGAATCACCGCATCCAAAGGCTGGTCAATATCCAATAAAACCCCTTCGAGCGCTTCAGCCTGAACGAGATTGCGTGGGAAACCATCCAGAATAAAGCCCGGATCAACGTCACCAGATTGCAGTCGGTCGCGAATTATGCCCAGCACGATTTCATCGCTCACGAGTTCGCCAGCATCCATGGCCGCCTGAGCTCGCCGCCCTAAATCACTGCCGGAACTGACCGCCTCTCGCAGCAAATCGCCGGTAGAAATCTGTACCATCGAGAACTCGGCCATAAGCCGTTTCGCCTGTGTTCCTTTGCCGGATCCGGGTGCGCCTAGAAATGCGATTCTCATAGTTGCAGAACCTACGCGCTCACTAAACTCAGGTCAAACCAAGGCCACAATTCCCGACTGTCATTCAACATTCGTGCGACGGCATGGTATGTTTCCGTGTTATCGCCATTGCCGATAATGGCATTCCATAATTCGAAACAAATTGTCAGGGATTCCAGTCAATGTCTAAAAAGAACGCCTTCTATGCTCAATCCGGTGGCGTTACCGCCGTCATCAACGCAAGTGCCTGCGGGGTGATCGAGACCGCACGGAAAAATCGGCACCGGCTTGGCAAAGTGTACGCCGGGCGTAATGGCATCATCGGCGCGCTGACCGAAGACCTGATTGACACCAGCAAGGAGAGTGCGAGCGCCATTGCGGCCCTGCGCCATACGCCCGGTGGTGCATTCGGCTCGGCGCGTTACAAGCTGAAGGGACTGGATCAGAACCGGGCGGAATACGAGAGGCTGATCGAAGTTTTTCGCGCTCACAATATCGGTTATTTTTTTTACAACGGCGGTGGTGATTCCGCCGACACGTGTTACAAGGTTTCGCAGCTGTCTCGAAAACTGGGTTTCCCGGTACAGGCTATCCACGTGCCAAAAACCGTCGACAACGACCTGCCGATGACTGACACCTGCCCGGGATTCGGCTCCGTCGCCAAATACATCGCCGTCTCCACGCTGGAAGCGGCGCTGGACGTAGCTTCGATGGCCAAGACTTCTACCAAGGTCTTCATCCTGGAAGTCATGGGCCGTCATGCCGGTTGGATCGCCGCGTCAGCCGGCCTGGCCGGCCAAGGCCCCGATCAGGCACCACACATCATCTTGTTCCCGGAGATCCCGTTTAATAAAGCCGCATTCCTGAAGCGCGTCAGGCAATGCGTGCGAAAAAATGAATTCTGTGTGGTGGTCGTAAGCGAAGGCGCCCGCTATCGGAATGGCCGGTTTCTGGCTGACGCCGGCACCATTGACGCGTTTGGCCATAAGCAGCTCGGTGGCGTCGCGCAAGTCGTCGCACAAATGGTCAAAGGCGAGTTGGGGTTGAAATATCACTATGCGATCGCCGACTACCTGCAGCGCTCGGCACGACACATTGCTTCCGCAACCGACACAAAACAGGCCTACGCCGTAGGCCGGGCCGCCGTAGAGATGGCACTGGCCGGTGAAGAATCGATCATGACCGCGATCGTGCGAAAATCGGACAAGCCGTATCGATGGTCAATTGGGAAAGTGCCCTTGAGCCGGGTCGCAAACCGGGAGAAATTGATGCCCCGCCGGTACATCACCGCCGATGGCTTCGGCATAACGGCCGCCTGTCGGCGTTATATGGCGCCGTTGATCCGCGGTGAGGATTATCCGCCCTACCAGAACGGTCTGCCTAAATATGTCACATTGAAGAACATCCCGGTCGACAAAAAGCTCAAGACCAAATTTGTGCTATGATCGCGCGCTGATTTTGGGGCTCCAAGCCCCGCAACGGGCCGCCATTGTGTGTCCACGGGGAGCCCGGACAGATCTATACAATACCGGCCTGTTGCAGACCGGTCTGTTTTTTATCTCTCGGGAGGAATAAACCATGTCTAGCGACCTGGCTTTAATGCTGAGTGTCGGTGCAGGCGTCATTGCCCTGATCTACGGAGCCATCTCCAGCAAATGGATTCTCGCGCAGCCCGCCGGTAACGAGCGGATGCAGGAAATCGCCGGCGCGATCCAGGAAGGCGCCAGCGCCTATCTGAACCGTCAGTACACGGCGATCGGCCTCGTCGGTGTCGCGTTGTTTGTCATTCTCGGCCTGGTACTCGGCTGGGCAACGGGCATCGGCTTCCTGATCGGTGCCGTGTTTTCGGGCGCCACCGGCTACATTGGCATGAACATCTCCGTGCGGGCCAACGTCCGTACAGCACAGGCCGCGCATGAAGGCATGGGCAAGGCGCTCGACGTCGCTTTTCGCGGCGGTGCGATCACCGGCATGCTGGTCGTCGGCCTCGGTCTCATCGGCATCGCCGGCTACTACTGGATACTGACCGCGATGGGCGTGTCGACTGAGAAGGCGTTGCACGCGCTCGTCGGCCTTGCGTTCGGCGGCTCGCTGATCTCGATCTTCGCGCGACTCGGCGGCGGTATCTTCACCAAGGGCGCCGACGTCGGCGCCGACCTCGTCGGCAAGGTCGAAGCAGGCATTCCTGAAGACGATCCGCGTAACCCGGCCGTGATTGCCGACAACGTCGGCGACAACGTCGGCGACTGCGCCGGCATGGCCGCCGACCTGTTCGAGACCTATGGCGTGACCCTCATCGCGACGATGCTGCTCGGCGCCTTGCTGTTGGAAAATACCAATGCCGGCGTGCTCTACCCGATGGTGCTCGGCGCAGTGTCGATCATCGCCTCGATTGTCGGCACCTTCTTCGTCAAGACCAAAGAGGGCGGCTCGGTTATGGGCGCCCTGTATAAGGGCGTCATCATCTCCGGCGTCATCGCCGCGATCGTATTCTACCCGGTGACAAACGCGATGATGGGCGGCCTCGAAGACTTCTCGGCAATGCATATCTACCTGTCCGCCCTGATCGGGCTCGCGTTGACCGCCTTCATGGTCCGCATCACCGAGTACTACACGAGTACGGAACATAAGCCGGTGCAGAAAATTGCCGAGGCCTCGATCACGGGTGACGCAACGAACATCATCGCCGGCCTCGGTGTTTCGATGAAAGCCACGGCCGCACCGGTCATCGCGATCTGCGTAGCGATCTGGGGTGCCCAGGAGCTGGCTGGTTTGTACGGCATCGCGATCGCCGCAACGGCGATGTTGTCGATGACCGGCATGATCGTGGCACTCGATGCGTTTGGCCCGATCACCGACAACGCCGGCGGCATCGCCGAAATGGCGGGACTCGATGAGAAGATCCGCAACATCACCGATCCGCTCGACGCGGTCGGCAATACAACCAAAGCCGTCACCAAGGGCTACGCCATTGCGTCGGCTGCTCTGGCGGCGCTGGTACTGTTCGCCGACTATACGAATAACCTCGAAGCAGCAGGCAAGCTGCAGAACTTCAGCCTCAACGATCCGGCGGTCATCATCGGCCTGTTCATCGGCGGCATGATCCCGTACCTGTTCGGCGCCATGGCGATGGAAGCCGTCGGTCGCGCTGCCGGCGCGGTCGTCGAAGAAGTGCGACGGCAATTCCGCGAGATCAAAGGCATCATGGAAGGCACGGGCAAACCGGATTATTCCCGTTGTGTTGATCTGCTGACCAAGGCCGCGATTCGCGAAATGATCGTCCCGTCATTGCTACCGGTACTCGCGCCTGTCGTTCTCGTGGTTATCGCCAACTTCGCTTTCGGCCCAGGCGGCGGCATCAGGGCGCTGGGCGGCCTGCTGATCGGCACGATTGTCACCGGCCTGTTCATCGCGATTTCAATGACCGTCGGTGGCGGCGCCTGGGACAACGCAAAGAAATACATCGAAGACGGCAACTGCGGCGGCAAGGGCACCAATGCCCACAAGGCCGCAATCACCGGCGACACGGTCGGCGACCCGTATAAGGATACTGCCGGCCCGGCTATCAACCCGTTGATCAAAATCATCAACATCGTGGCACTACTGATGGTGCCACTACTTTGATCTTGACGGCCGGAGATTAAGTGTGAAAATTCAGCTTTCATCGGACAAGCAGTATCCGATCACTTGAAAAACGGACTTCGCAAATCTACCGTTGGAGGCAGTTCGCCGGACACTCTTTCCGAGGGAATAAAGCGGACCGCAGGGAGCCATCCCAAGGAAAGAGTCTCCGGCGAACTGCCGCGAGCTCTGGTGTATTTCTGGAAAATCAAATGTTCACCAGCCGACGCTGTGTGCCAGGCAATCTGCCTGATCCCGATCTCAAAGTCGTTGAGGATGCTGCACATAGTATCCCTGGATAAAATCCACGCCCGCCGCGCGAAGAGCATCGAAATCTTCCTGCTCTTCGACCTGCTCCGCAATCACTGTAAAACCAACGGTTTTCGAAAGTCGTGTAATCGCAGAGACTACCTGCTGATTCAGGCTGTCTTCCTCCAGATCGTGAGTATAAGCGCCATCTATTTTCAGAAAATCGATCGCCAAATCCTGCAGACTGGCAAATGACCCGATACCGCGACCGAAATCATCCAAGCCGAACTTGCAGCCCATGCCGTGCAGCACACCGACAAAGCGACGGGTATGCTCGAGGTCAGACATCACGGCGGCTTCATTAATCTCGAAGCAAATCTGCGCAGGATCCACCTGGCTATGATCCAGACAATCTACGACGAACTCCAGAAACGTCGCGTCACCCAGAGTTTGACCGGATAAATTGATACTGCAGCAGCGATTTTCCGGCAGGCGAATTACGCCCTGACCCACTGCCGCCAGAGTCGCTTGTACCACCCAACGATCGACGCTCGTCATCAGCTGATAGCGCTCCGCGGCCTGGATGAATTGCTTCGGCAATACGGGCCGGCCTTCGTCATCATTCATCCGCAACAAAACTTCGACCGCGGGTCCATTCTCCGTTTTTCCGGAAACCGAAAGTATAGGCTGGGTATAGATCTCGAACCGGTCATCCCTGAGGGCAGTTTGCAGTAATCCCAACCAATGTATTTCACCCCGCTGCCTGGCGGTTGCCTCATCTCTGGCAGAATACACATGTGCCTGTCCGCGCCCACGCTGCTTGGCCACATAACAAGCTGAATCCGCAGCACTTAGAATATCCTGCATGGATCCGCTTTCCTGGCCGACCTCGACCAGACCCACGCTGACCCCGACGCTGAATATCTTGTCCCGCCAGACAAATTTGTAATCCCGCACGGCGCGAATGACGTCATCGGCAATCTGGCGCGCCTTTCTCAAGGGGCACCCGATCAGGAGCAGGCCGAATTCATCGCCCCCCAATCGGGCAATGAAGTCCGATTCCCGAACTTCTTCTTTAATCAGGGCCGAAATCTCCCGCAGCATGTTATCGCCGGCCATATGACCACAAGTGTCGTTAACCACTTTGAATCGATCCAGGTCCAGATAACAGAGTACGTGGGTCGTACCTTCATCCCGTACCGAGTGCAACGACTGTTCCAGGCGACGTTCAAACTCGCGTCGATTGATCAAGCCCGTCAGTCCGTCATGCGCTGCCTGATAACTCATTTGCTGGGCCAGGCCGCGCACTTCGGAAACGTCGTGCATGATTACGACCACCCCGGCAACAGTACCATCCGGGCTTTTTATGGGGGACGCAGTCATCTCGATCGACAGCTCGACATCGCCGTCTCTGGACACCATTAGCGCGCGACTCCCCATACTGATACGGCGGCGATCCGTCAGACAGCGAATCACGGGGTCACCGAGATCACGGCGATCCCCTTCGTCGACGAGGTTCACAATATCTCCGAGCCGTTTCCCGGTGGCGGCTTCACGCTTGGTGCCTGTCAGTTTTTCGGCCGCGCCATTCATGTATTCGATGTTCCCGTGGGTATCAGAGGTGATGACACCCTCACCGATCGACTCGAGAGTAAACTGGGCCTGCTGCTTGCTACGGCCCAGAGTCGCCTCGACACTCTTCCGATAACTGATATCGCGACCGACGGTCAGAATCGCCTGTTGGCCGCGGTATTGAATCATCGTACTGATGACCTCGACCCAACTGCCGCGCGGTCCTCCGTTGATCAATTGAATTTCGTAGGTATCGGAAATTGCTTCGCCCTCCAGACGCGCGGCAATCGATTTACGGATCATGGTCCGGTAGGCCGGCCGAATCAGATCCGTGACCGTGCGACCCACCAATTGTTCGGCCCCGAGCCCCAAAGATTCAGCGGCTACTCGATTGGTAAAAATGATCCGCTCGCGATGCACCAGAACTCTGTCCGGAAGCAAATTGGCAAGATCCTGGAACAACGTGTCACGCCGGCGAATTTCGGCGTCTTTGCTGGCCAACGCATCGAATAGTAGATTTATGGTTCCGCCGAGCTCACCGATTTCTTCGGGTAAATCGTTACGGGCTACCCGCTTTCCGAACGCAGCCGCCTCCGCTGATTCGATAACGTCATGATGCATTGCCGTAACCTGATGGGCATAGCGCCGCTGACGGCGCCAAAACAGCCAACAGACAAAGGCAAAGCCCAGACAGGCCAATGCCAATAGGAGGATCAGCCAGGCTTCGATCATGTCACGTAGAATAGCCTATGCGCCCGCAGCGACCGGCCGTATTCACCATAATCCGGAGCAGTGACTTGTCCAGGCTCCGCAAACTTCTTACTCTTACGCGCCTCGATGCCTCCACGTGACCTCCACCCATGCCGGATCAACAGACTATTGCCCACAAAAACATGGTGAATCAGCAAGTTCGCTGCTGGGGCGTGCTGGAGACCAGGGTACTCAACGCGCTCGGCAAGGTGCCCCGTGAGCGCTTCGTGCCGCCGGCATACCGGGCGCTGGCGTTTGCGGATACCAATCTTCCACTGCGTTCCAGCGATCGCCCTGGTGACTGCTGGACCATGATGCGACCTCTCGTCGAAGGGCGCTTGCTACAGGCGCTGGAGATCGCGGGTCACGAAACTGTATTGGAAATTGGCACAGGCAGTGGTTTCCTGACGGCCTGCCTGGCCAATCTTGCCCAACATGTGACGAGCATCGATATTTCGGAGATACGGCTCGCATCAGCGAAGGAAACGCTGGCATCGCTTGGCATCAAGAACAGCGAGCTACTGATCCAGGACGTGTTTCAGCGCACTGAAAGCCTGGAATATGACGCCATAGCAGTCACTGGCTCGCTGCCCGAATATGACCCGCGCTTTGAAAAATGGCTGAAGCTTGGCGGCCGCGCCTTCATGATTGTCGGCGAACTACCGATAATGGAAGCGGTTCTGATCAGGCGGGTCGGTATCGATGAATGGACGCGTGATTCTCTGTTTGAGACCGTGCTTCCGCCATTGGTTCAGGCGCCTGGGCACGAAGCGTTTACGTTCTGATCGTCAATCAATAAACCGGACAGCGTGGCGATCAGGGCTGACAGCGCTACACCTGTCTGGTATACGATGTCTGCGCCGGCGTGTTACGGTTACCACATAGCAACGATGGTGCGGGACGTCTGACGTATCGAATTGCGTCAGATGTGTACGAAGAAAAACAAGGGGTCCAAAGCGTCATGGCCGACGCTGCAATTGGTATATGAACGTTATGAGAAAAATTTCACTATTTTTAAGTCTTGCTGCAGCGATGTTGATCACGCAGATCGTACACGCAGACGATCTGATGGCCATTTACGAACGCGCGCTACGCAGCGATCCGTCGATAAGAGAGGCGGAAGCCAATCGCCTCGCCACGCTGGAATCCAAACCCCAGGCAATAAGCGCCTTGCTACCGCAACTCAGCGCCGGCGGCAGTTATGGCTATGCGGAATCCGACGGCACCAATATCATACCCACAATCAATCAATCTACTGGCGATACCGTCGACGCGGCGAACCTTTTCGATCAGAACAGCACGACCTTACGTTGGAACATCGATCTCCGACAGTCAGTTTTTAATTGGGACCGCTGGGTCACATTGAAGACCGCTGACAAACAAGTCGCCCAGGCGGAAGCTGAGTACCGCGCGGCGGAACAGGATTTGATGGTTCGCGTGGCAACGGCCTATTTCAATGTGCTCGCGGCCCAGGACACCCTGGCATCCGAGCAGGCCGCCAAGGAAGCGATCGCTCGACAACTGGAACAGGCGAATAAACGTTTCGAAGTGGGGCTTATCGCCATCACCGACGTCCAGGAAGCCCAGTCAGGCTATGACCAGGCAACGGCTACAGAGATATTGGCGAAGCGCAATCTCGCCACGAGCAAAGAATTCCTGCGTGAAATTGTCGGGGAAATTCCGGATACGTTAGACAAGCCAAAAGATAAAATTCCACTGCTCAACCCGGAGCCTGTGGAAGAGGAAGAATGGGTCGCCACGGCGCTGCAAAAAAACCTGTCCCTGCTTTCAAGTGAGATTGCCGCACAGATAGCCCGAGACAACGTACGCTTGCAGAAATCAGGTCACTACCCAACCCTTGAGATTCAGGGCAGCTACAGTGGCGTTGATGCGAAAGGCGATCGAGCGAATGCTGAACGCGATCCGCTGACATTCTTGCCAACCGGCCAACTCGGGCCCTTCCGCACCACTGATAGTGATAATCAGGGCTACAATATCTCACTGCAATTGAATGTTCCTATTTACAGTGGCGGTAACGTTTCATCCAGAACCCAGCAGGCCGTATACCAACATCGTGCCGCCAAAGAACGATTTGAGAGATCGGCCCGCCAGACGGAACGTGAAACCCGGGATGCATATCTCGGCGTCGTGTCTGAGATTGCCCGGGTCAAGGCTCTTAGACAGGCACAGAAATCAGCGCGAACCGCGCTACAGGCAACCGAAGCGGGTTTCGACGTCGGTACCCGCACCACCGTCGATGTGCTCGATCAACGGCGTCAGTTGTTCATCGCAGATGTAAATTATGCGCGCAGCCGCTATGACTACATCATTAACGTCTTGTTGCTGAAACAAGCGGTCGGAGGTCTCATGGTCGATGACCTGGTCGAAGTCAACGGTTGGCTGGAACAATAAGCGGATCGATCAAATCGAGCAGCCGCTGCAGAGTACCGCGATTGTTTTCGATAACCTCGCGTCCGCCGCTACCTCGGCGTTCTCGCTCCCGTTGATCGGCCAACAACGCGGTCACTCGATCAGCGAGTTCGTCAGCGTCGTGGACGACTTGGGTCGAGCCGTTATCGATCAATAATTCTGCTATATCAGCCGCATTAAAAGTATACGGGCCCGTCAGCACCGGCATACCTAACGCCGCCGGCTCCAGAAGGTTGTGCCCACCCACCTGTGTCAGGCTTCCGCCTACGAAAGCAACGTCCGCCGCCGCATAAAACAACGTCAATTCGCCCATACTGTCCCCAAGGAAAACCTTTGTTTCAGGCGTGCAGCGGCCCCCGCTGCTGCGTGTCACGTATGACATTCCGGCGCGATCCAGCAGGGACGCGACGAATTGGAAACGTTCCGGATGACGTGGCACCAGTAGCAGTAATACATCGCCATCTTCTCCCAACACTTTATGATGGGCCGCCAGCACGATCTGCTCCTCCTCTCCATGCGTGCTCGCGGCAATCCAGACAGGCCGGCCCGCAGCATGCGCCTGACGAAATTCACTGCCTCGCGATGGGATCTCCGGATCGAGATAAAAATCGAACTTGATGTTCCCGGTTACGTGAATTCGAGTCGGGCTCGCTCCCAGGGAAAGAAAGCGCTGCGCATCCGTCTCCGTCTGCGCAGCGATGACAATTCCATGTGACAGCGTTTCGCGAAACAGGCTAACCAGGCGCTGGTAGCGTCTTGCGGAGCGCGCTGACATTCGCGCGCTGGCCATGACCAACGGAATTTGGCGGCGACCACATTCGCGGAACAAATTAGGCCACAGTTCCGTTTCAATAATGATAACCAGCCCCGGCTGTGCCCAGTCAAAAAACCGCCGCACTGCACTGGCGAGATCATATGGGACATAACTATGCACTACCGTGTCACCAAACAAATCCTGTGCCTGCTGCGAACCGGTTGGCGTCATTGTAGTCAGCACAAGGGGCGTATCCGGATATCGGCTTTGCAATGCGCTCACTAATGCAGCGGCGGCCTGGACCTCACCTACTGAGACAGCGTGTATCCATATACTGCTACTGGCCAAGCGGCGGTCGAAATATCCGAAACGCTCGCCGATGCGCCGCCGGTAAGCAGGATTGCTCAGGCTACGCCACCACAGGTGGCCGAGCACGACGGGCGTCAACAGATACCAAGTAAGTGCGTAAGCGAAGCGCAACAAAACAGTGACGATAATATGATTGTTAGGTCATTTTTCGAATGGCTTCGATCATAGCGGAGGTAGAACGTCCTTGTCGAAAGCTCAGTATCTCCACTGTCCCGCCATTCGCCCGAACGATATCTCCACCAGCGACTGAATCCGGAGTGTAATCGCCGCCCTTGACCAGAACATCTGGCAGAATTTCACTGACGATGTCAGCCGGGGTATCTTCGGAAAAAGACACCACCCAATCTACTGCGGCGAGACCCGCCAGCACCGCCATTCTATCTTCAAGGGGGTTTATAGGGCGCCCATCACCCTTGAGTCTCGTGACGGATGCATCATCATTGACAGCAACAACTAAACGATCACCGAGATTCTTTGCTTCCTCAAGGTAGGCTACGTGACCAGTGTGCAAAATATCAAAACAACCATTGGTCATCACAATTCGCTCACCTCGCGCGCGCGCTTCATCCGCGACTATTGGTGCATCCAGCCGGTCCAGCATGCCACGACCACCCAGACCGTGTTCGTGAAGTGCCAGACGCAGTTCTGATGGAGTCACAGTAGCAACACCGATCTTTCTGACCACCAGTCCGGCAGCCAGATTCGCCAGTGTCGCTGCGTCATCCAGGCTATTGCCCGAGGCCAATGCGGCTGCAATGGTCGCGATCACGGTATCCCCGGCACCGGTTACATCAAATACCTCGCGGACGCGAGTTGGCAAAAACAAAGGCGCCTGTTCATCCCGAATAACCACCATGCCACGCTCACCAAGGGTGACGACCAACGCCCCCAGGTCCAATTCGGCGCAAAGCGCCTGACCCCGGTCAACCAGCTGTTCATCATCCTGCACCCGGCCCACGACGGCCTGGAACTCACGGAAATTTGGCGTTAATACAGTCGCACCTCGATATCGCGTGAAATCCCTGCCCTTCGGATCGACGAGAACCGTCACGTGGTGGTCACGGCATAGAGACATGATTTCCGGAGCAGCCGCTAGCGTTCCCTTTGCATAGTCGGAAAGAATGCAGACTTTGGTTACAGGCAATCTCCTCTGAAGAATTTGACTCAAAGGCTGGATATCCTTGACGTCGAACACATCCTCCGTGTCGAGTCTGATAACCTGCTGATTGCTACTGAGAACTCTGAGTTTGGTTATCGTCGGCCGGGTTGGAGATTCGACAAAATCCGTTTCAACACCGCGTTCAGCCAGTAAGTCACGAAGGGTCTGGCCACTTGCATCGCTGCCGGTAACGCCGACCAGCACCGTACTTACACCGAGGCTGGCGAGGTTCACCGCGACATTTGCCGCTCCACCGGCACGAGCGGTAGAACCTTTTACATTTACGACCGGTACGGGCGCCTCCGGAGAGATACGTGTTGTCGGGCCAAACCAGTACTGGTCCAACATCAGATCACCAACGGTCAGAACGCTTGCCGAAGAAAAATCCGGAACGATCAAAGACATAACCCGATTATCGTCGTAGCCGAAATCGCGGGGATGTTATCACACGGGCGATATATTCGAGTTCAAAACCTAAGGAACCTCTGATTAATTCTGGGCGAGCGGCTATGAGATTCGAAACGGTCTCCGGCAAGGCGCGGATCGCAGCTAATAGCTAGACTATTGGCAAGATTCGCAACGCCGCAGGGGGCCGTTTCGGGCTCATAGACGCCGTTCATGAATTAATCAGAGGTTCCCTAAGCTTGAACGGGCAGGCGCTACCGCCCGGCTGATCGCACATCAACCGCATTTCGACTCGCCACAATTCAGACAGGTCATGCAACCGTCCATCATCACTACCGCCGCCGTGCTGCATTTGTTGCAAAGTTGCGCCCCGACCGGAAACTCGCTCTCCGCAAAAGCATCGGCTTGCTTATTCTGCTCCTCAAATTCACGGCGTTTCTTATCGACCAGACGCTGTTGATTCTCATCCAGAGATTCAGCAGGCAGCATTCCGATGAAGCGCAAATGCTTTTCAACAATGTACCCCAGTTCCGCAATGATAGACGGCATAAACTTTCCGCCTGGCTGCCAGTATCCGCCCCGCGGATCAAATACCGCTTTTAACTCCTCCACGAGAAAAGTAACATCACCGCCTTTACGAAATACCGCCGACATGATGCGTGTCAGAGCCACAATCCATTGGTAATGATCAAGGTTCTTCGAGTTGATAAAAATCTCAAACGGACGACGAACTTCATATTCCGTATCAGCGTTCAGGACAATGTCATTGATGGTGACATACATCGCGTGATCAGAAATCGGCGTCTTAACTTTATAAGTCGAGCCGAGGAGCATCTCCGGTCGCTCCAGTTTCTCATGCATTCGCACGACTTTGCCGTCTTCACTGATTTCCCGGACCGGCACTGCTTTTTCAGCCGAAGGTTCCTTTTTCGACACCGATTTCTCGGATAATTCAACTCGGTAATCAACGATTTTCTGCTCTATCTTTTTCATTTCGAAACCTTTCGTCACTCAATTGGTAAAAACTTAGATCTGATCGGACAGACAATGTCCGGTTACCGAAAAACGGACTTCGCCAATCCACTGTTGGAGGCAGTTCGCCTTACAGGCCTGTAATAATGAAGTCCTCAAAACTTCCCGTAGTAGCCTTCTTTCAATGCATCGAATAAATTCGCGGCAGTATGCGTCTCACCGTCGTATTCGACTTCCTCATCACCGCGTAAGGTGACTTCCGTGTCATTTTCCAACACGAAAGTGTATTGGGTGTTCTGCAAATCCTTTTCCTTGACCAGGACCCCCTGGAAAACCTCTGGATTAAATCTGAAAGTCGTACATCCTTTCAATCCTTGCTGATAGGCATACAGATAAATATCCTTGAATTCCTCGAAGGCAAAATCGGTCGGCACATTAGCCGTCTTTGAAATCGACGAATCGATCCACTTCTGAGCCGCCGCCTGAATATCTACATGCTGTTTCGGCTGTATGTCTTCAGCGCTTACAAAATAATCCGGCAGCTGCCCTTCTGCATCCGTAGAGTCTGGAGAAGCGCTCTTATCAACCAACTCGCGATAGGCAAGTAATTCGAAGGAAAAAACGTCAACTTTTTCCTTGGTCTTCCGGCCTTCTCGTATGATGTTACGGAAGTAGTGGTGCGCGAAACTTGGCTCGATTCCGTTACTGACATTATTGGCCAATGACAGCGATATCGTGCCGGTCGGGGCAATAGAACTATGATGAGTAAAACGCGCTCCCGTGTGTTCCAACGCCTTCACAAGCTCCGGCGCCACTTCGCTGACTCGCTGCATGTAGCGGCTGTAGCAGGCATGTAAAACACGGCCTTTGATCGTGTCGCCAATCTTCCAGCCATCGGCTGCCATTTCCGGTCGTTTCCGCAACATCTGGGCAGTAACCGTAAAGTCATCCAGCATGATCGGCGCCGGTCCTTTCTCCCGAGCCAGTTCCAGCGCCGCTTCCCAACCGGCCAGAGCCAGTTCGCGAGCGACGGATTCTGTGAACTTCAGTGACTCGGACGAGCCATATTTCATACACAGCATCGCCAGGGTCGAACCCAGACCGAGGAAACCCATACCATGGCGACGTTTCCGTGCAATTTCCTGCCGCTGCTCCGCCAATGGAAGACCGTTGATCTCGACGACATTATCAAGCATCCGCGTGAATACCTTGACGACTTTGCGGTATTCATCCCAGTCAAAATGTGCCGAATCGGTAAACGGGTCAACAACAAATTTGGTGAGATTAACCGAGCCCAGCAAACAGGAACCATAAGGCGGTAACGGTTGTTCACCGCAGTTATGCGCAACTATTCCATTAGCATCGAACGCATTTACGCCGGGTACCTCACAATCGTAAACCGTCTCTGCTCCATCCCCTACGACTGATTTGATCCGGGCAACGAATCGCTCGTCGGCTCGCACGACAGTCGATTCACTCAGCGCCTTCCGCAATTTTTCACCTTTTTCCAGATCGGAAAAGCCAATCACCTTGGCAAACTGTGTGAGATTCGCGCCGGTAATCCACAAACAGGTCCCGGTAAATGCAGACGCCCGAATACCGCTGCGACCAGCAACAATGCCCAGTCGCAACAGCATTCGCTGCACAGCACTGACGTCCTGCTCGCGAGACTCCGTGTACCGGATTGCCGGACCAGCATTGCCACCGGCAAGAATGTCGCCGCGCACATCGAAACTTGCACGCAGAAAGCCCTGGTAAAACTTGCTGGAGCACTCCTCGATCGCGGCCGTAACCGCTGCCGGTTCATCAATCAAACCCAGCTCGTCCGCCACCAGTTGCAGTCCCGGCACGCGCAATCGGTATTCACCCTGCTCGGCCAAATCCTGCCAGATGACCCGATCAGGCAAGTTTGTAACGGATCTGGCGGCTTCCATCGCCGCGCCCATAACCGCCCTGACACGGCCGGGTACGGGCGCCATCGGAGCATTACCTGCTTCTGGCGTTCGATAAACCGAAACGGTCGCTCCATCTTCATTGAAACACCCGCCGCTGGCGCGCATCAAGCCGAGCAGATAGCCCTCTCGACGACCGATATCCGACCGACCTTCCCAAGTGCTGCAGCTGCGATGATCGTTCAACATGACCCGATCACCGGGCTTCAGTTCACCTGCAGCGCACCATTCCGTGTGTGTCGCGTCCGCGGAAAACTTCACCACTCTTTTGACCTGATGGTCTGCAGTCAGGCGGAGGCTGTATCCATCAGCTGTGTCCAACCGCATGATCGGCTTCATCGCCGTACGGAAAAAACCCTGCGTCGATGATTCCCAAACCTTACCGTCTACCAGCGCTGCGAATGGATTGCCGAGCAAGCCGGCCACTTGCCTTGGTCCGTTGGCCGTGTGCACCCAGGTATCCGCGGTTACACAGGGATTCGTTGCCCTAATGTTCTCCTCGAACCAGTTGTTATTCATCTCGTTGACACGATCGATGAGTACGAAACCCGGCTCGGCAAAGTCATAGGTAGACGCCATGATCATGTCCCAAAGCCGACGGGCCGGGACTCTCTTGTAAACCCGGCTGGCGATTTCGCCTTTTTCGTTGGTCAGATAGCCATCATCGACAGGCCATTCGCGCCACAACACCTGCTCGGGATCATTCAGGTCTATTTCATCCTGCTCGATCTGTGCTTTGTCGAGCGGAAAGGCCATCACCCATTCATCGTCGTTCTCCACGGCCTGCATGAATTCATCCGTGATCAGCAAAGACAAATTGAACTGCCGGAGACGGCCGTCTTCCCGCTTGGCGCGAATAAATTCCATAACATCCGGGTGACCTACATCGAAGGTACCCATTTGCGCCCCGCGACGCCCGCCGGCCGACGACACCGTGAAACACATCTTGTCGTAAATATCCATAAACGACATTGGTCCCGAGGTATAGGCGCCGGCACCGGAGACATAGGCACCTTTCGGCCGCAAGGTCGAAAACTCATAACCGATTCCGCATCCGGCTTTGAGCGTCAGACCAGCCTCGTGTACTTTGCCGAGAATGTCGTGCATGGAATCACCGACGCTACCGGACACAGTGCAATTAATCGTGGAGGTTGCCGGCTTATGCTCGCGTGCGCCCGCATTCGAGATAATTCTGCCGGCGGGTATCGCGCCACGCCGCAATGCCCAGAGAAACTCATCATTCCACCGTTGGCGCTGATCCTCCGGCTCGACTTCCGCCACAGCTTTGGCAACACGCCGGTATGTGTCATCCATGGTCTCGTCAATGACTTCACCATTTCTTGTTTTCAAACGGTATTTTTTATCCCAGATATCCAGCGAAGCATCCTGGAAGCCCACGGTGGATGCCTTACTGTTCTCTCTTTGCAGCGCAGATTTGTTTACCACGGTTCAACCCCAACAATTCAATGGCCCACGCGACATGACCCATACCCCCCGAATTCAGTTGCCATCTGGTCCTTTATCGAGGGTCAAAACTGCCCCTCAGCAACGACCGGAGTTCCCGGAACTCCACCGCCGATATGGCAAACTGTTGAAAATCCGTGACACAAGATCTTGTGTCATCGGACTTGTAGATTATGACTACAAAGTGTCCCTGTCAAGAAATTTCTCGATCTTACCCTCCACACTCTTTCTCAGTAAAATCAATATGTTACTAAATTAAGGCAAAATATATTCGAGAAAAAATCTCATACTGATGAGAAATCCGGCCAAGCCCCTGAACACAACATCTTGTGTTTGGCTTATACCCAGAAAACCCACCCTTTTTCCACAGGAAACTCACAGAAAGTTGTAAACAATAAAGGAACTTACGCACCAAAACGCCAGTCTAAATTCTGCGAATCTGGCCCAATCCAGCTTTACACATTCAGCCGCGCATCACGCTATTATTCTGCGCATTAACCCATTTCGCGGAGAAAATCTGTTCTATGTCTCAATTAATCAAAGCGATCACCATTCGCATCACCATCAGCATGGCTATCGGTATCCTGCTCTTGCTGCAAATCTCAACGGCTGCACTTCCGGGAAACTTTGGCGACCAGGAGGTCCCGAGCCTTGCACCGCTGGTTCGTGAAGCGTCACCCGCAGTGGTAAACATCGCCACGAAAGGCACAGTTGCCACGCTGCGCAATCCTTTCGCGGAAGAATTTCAGCGATTTTTCGGTGGTCCGCCGCGACAACAGCAAAGACGCAGGGAGGTGCGTAGCGCCGGCTCAGGCGTCATCGTGGATGCAGAGCAGGGCTATATACTGACTAACCATCACGTTGTCGAAAATGCCGACGAGATCGAGATCGTTCTCGCCGACAATACCAGCCTGAAAGCCAAGGTCGTGGGTTCAGACAGCGGCACGGATATCGCCGTTGTGCAAGTCGAGGACACGACGAAACTCGTGCAGATGCCGTTAGGTAATTCCGATCTTGTCGAGGTCGGTGATTTCGTGGTTGCGATCGGCAATCCATTCGGCCTGTCCCATACGGTCACCTCGGGAATCATCAGTGCCCTGGGTCGGACGGGATTGAGTCGGGACGGCTACGAAGACTTCATCCAGACCGACGCATCGATTAATCCCGGTAACTCCGGTGGTGCGCTGATCAATCTGAAAGGAGAGCTGATCGGCATCAACTCAGTGATTTTCAGCGGCAGTGGCGGCAATATAGGCATCGGTTTTGCGATTCCGGTCAATATTGCCAAAGCCATCATGGCTCAATTGATCGAGTTTGGCGAAGTTCACCGTGGCCTGCTGGGTGTCAGTATCAGTGATTTCAATGCAGACACGGCCGAAGCTTTTGGCATTGAAGATATCGAAGGCGCTCTGGTACAGGAAGTGGTATCCGACTCCGCTGCCGAAGAGGCCGGCATCAAGGTCGGTGATGTCATCATTGCCGTTGATGACAAGCTGGTTTCCAGTGCCTCGGATTTACGTACCACGATTGGCCTGAGACGAACCGGCGAAACCGTCCGAATCGAGGTGGTCAGGGAAGGAAAAAATCGAACCCTGAAAGCCACACTTACCGAATTGACAAGCTCCCAGCAAATGGACGCGGTCGATATCCATCCGAACCTCGCCGGTGCTGAATTGGGTGACTATGATGGCAGCGGACAAGAATTCACTGACCGGGGCGTCATCGTGACTTTGGTGGAGCCGGGCAGTCCGGCCTTTCTGCGCGGCCTGCGCGCCAACGACATCATTATCACCGTTAATCGCAAACGCGTGCGAACGCTGAATGACCTGGCTGAAGCCGCTGAGGGGCAATCGCTGCTAGTGCTCGGTCTGCGCCGTGGCCCTCGTGATCTTCTATTACAGATCAGATAATCGGTGCGAGCGGGCAGATCCGGATATGTTGAACCAGGAAATCTGTGTCTTCGGCGGCACGGGTTTCCTCGGTTCACGCCTTGTCTCCGGACTGGCGGCCGACGGTTACCGGATCAGAGTGCCGAGCCGAAATGTCGAGCTTCATCGGCATCTTCAAGTCTTACCGACGGTGCGCATGTTTCAATGCGATATCCATGACCCGGCTACATTGCGTGACCTGGTTGCCGGCTGCACCATCGTCATCAATCTGGTCGGCATACTCAATGAGAAGGGCCGCAACGGTGCCGGGTTTCATGCCGCACATACTGAGCTGACCCAAAAAATCGTGACCGCCTGCCAACTGGGTAACGTCGCAAAACATATTCAAATCAGCGCACTGAAAGCCAGCGCAGCGAACGGCCCAAGTCACTACCTCAGAACCAAAGGCGAGGCGGAACAGGTCATCATGGAGCAGTCCGGGGCCACCGCCTGGACGATTCTCCAGCCTTCCGTGATTTATGGTCCCGGCGATGCCTTCACGAATCGATTTGCCAAACTCCTGCGGCTGATGCCGGTTATTTTTCCGTTGGCAAAACCCGATTCACTGTTCGCTCCGGTGCATGTAGACGACGTTGTCCTGGCGATACGTAAAGTCATGCATAACAAGGCCAGTGATGGACATACTTATCAACTGTACGGAGCAGAAGCTTATTCGTTGCGAGAACTCGTGACCCGCATCGCTGAATCTATCGGCGCACGACGCTATGTCTGGGGGCTTCCGGACTGGCTGGCACGCCTGCAGGCCCTGTCCATGGAATTCCTGCCCGGTAAGCCGTTCTCATTGGACAACTATCGCTCCCTGAGCGTGCCGTCGATCGGCACGGAGGACGGTTTAGAGCAACTCGGCATCAAGCCGCGCTCCCTCGATCTGAACCTTGATTCGTGTATCGGGCAACTCAGTTCACAGACACCCCTGAACAGGCGTCGTCGAAACGCTGGTCGTCAATGAATCCGGCCGCACCCTCGAATAAAGCCTGCATCTCGTTGCCACGCTGATCGCCCGGCAGCGAAGCCAGCTTCTCGACCCGCAGGTAGAAAGCAGCGAGATCACCCGCTTCCTTGCGCAGCAAACCCGCGAAAACCGGAACATAATCGTCGTAGGTTGCCAGCGCAGCCAGTCGCGCATTATTCAGCGACTCACCAAACCAGTGATCAAAATATGGCGGATCTGCCCATGATCGACGCAGATCATCGTAAGCGAGATTTAATGCGTCAAACAGCTCCTGCTTTGTGGTGCGTTTTTGCTCGTGCGTAACATCCTGTTCGTACAACGTGTCCAGCTGGCCCCTGGTCCGCATCACTAATTCCAGTGTCTGCCGCCGACGCTGCGACGAAAGCCCGTAGCTGCATAGCCCGGCCTGATCCGCGCGCGACAGCAACCAACGATAAATTCCCTCTTTTTCGACAAAACTCGCAAATCCTTCGTTAAATTTCGAGTCATCCTTCGTATAAACGAGCTGATGTGCCAGTTCATGAAAAACCAGACCAGCAAGCTGATGGTCCGAAAACACCATCATCGTATTCAGCAATGGATCGGCGAACCGACCCAGCGTCGAATAAGCCGCAACTCCGCCAACATGGATATCATCGCCGCCGCCGGCTAGTCCTGCCGCAAAATCCCGCGCCGCATCCTCGCTGAAATAGCCACGGTAACTGACGCAGCCGGCTACCGGGAAACACCAGGCTCGCGGCTGCAGTGAGAATTCCGGCGCGGCTACGACATTCCAGACGACATAACGACGCCCCGTGTCGGCATACAGCTGATAACTGCCGTTGTCCGGCAGCAACAGCACCTGATGCGCAAACTCGACTGCCTCGGAAGCAGTCTCAAGCTTTGAGCGCACAGCCTCCGGCGTTTCCGAATCGGCAATTACCTCCGGCACCGGGCGACGCTGGCGCATTATGGACAGGTGTCCCGTGGTTGCTTGCCAGTAGTAGCCAAACCCGCAAGCAACCAGTTGGGTACTGCAAACAAGGGCTAACGCAGCCAACCGCAACTTGCGCATTATTTCATCCAGGTCTCCAGAGCGACGATCTGCCAACAGCCCCATATACTCATTTGTATTAACGCAGACTTAATTCTACAGGAGCTGTAAGACGGGTATTCTATGGGTTCGCCGATGCCAAACGGCCGTCACCTGTCCAGGTCTTGTCCGCGGGATGCCAATGGATCTGACCCCGTTTTTGCTTTCCGGCTAAAATGTGCGCATGCAGATATACCTTGTAGGTGGGGCGGTACGCGATCGACTTCTCGGCTTACCGGCTCGCGAGCGTGACTGGGTGGTCGTCGGCGCATTAAAGGGTGAACTCGAGGCCCTTGGCTACCGCCTTGTCGGTCGCAGCTTCCCGGTTTACTTACATCCCGAAAGCCACGAAGAATACGCGCTGGCGCGCACCGAATCCAAGACCGGACCGGGATATCGGGGATTCGAAGTAGACGCGAATGAAAACGTGACCCTGGAACAGGATCTCAAGCGGCGCGACCTGACCATTAATGCTATGGCCGAAGATGCCGAGGGTCGGCTGATCGACCCTTATGGTGGCCGCAAGGATCTCGAACAACGAATATTGCGTCATGTCTCGGACGCATTTACGGAAGATCCGGTGCGCATCCTCAGAGTCGCGCGTTTTGCGGCACGGTTCTGGGAGCTGAGATTCCGGGTGGCGGACGAAACCATGCGGCTGATGCGCGACATGGTGTCTGCCGGTGAAGTGAATGCGCTGATCCCGGAACGAGTCTGGCGCGAATCGGTATCGGCATTGAATGAAGTTCGGCCGGATATATTCTTTGAAGTACTGCGGGAGGTCGGTGCTCTGGCGGTTATTTACCCGGAACTGGATGCATTATTCGGTATTCCTCAACCCGAGCGCTGGCATCCGGAAATAGACACCGGAGTTCACATCATGATGGCTTTGCGCCAGGCGGCGCGCCAGAAAACCAATTCCGAAGTACGGTTTTCCGTGCTGGTCCATGATCTCGGCAAAGCTACAACCCCCAAACACCTGCTTCCAAAGCATGCCGGACACGAGGAACGCAGTGTCGGGCTGATCAAAACGTTGTGCCGGCGTCTTGCGGTGCCAAACCGGTATCGTGAACTGGCGATAGCAGTGGCGCGATATCACGGACTTTGCCACAAGGTCGCAGAATTGCGGCCCGCCACTATCCTGAAAATCTTCGAAGCACTGGATGCTTTCCGACGCCCGGACAGGCTTGCGGACTTTCTGGCTGCTTGCGAAGCCGATGCGCGAGGCCGAAAAGGTCTTGAAGAAGAAGACTATCCGCAGGCGAATCGGATGCGCGCCGCACTTGAAGCTGCAGCTGAAGTCAGGTCCGAACCATTTCTGGACCAGGGCCTTGCACAAGAAGCCCTCGGCGAGGCCATTCGGCGGGCGCGAATCAAGGCTATAAAAAGTATCAGATGAACAGCAAGAACAGAGCGGCCGCCAATGCCAGGCGGTAGAGCATGAAGGGCAACATGCCGATTTTCTCTACGGCCTGCAAAAACAGCTTGATACAGAAATAAGCGCTGATTGCCGCAACCAGCAAACCAATGGCCAGAGCATCCCATGCAACCGCCTCGGACGAATTTAACAAAGTATTAAATTCCAGAACTGCGGCGCCGCCAATGGCCGGCATTGCCATTAGAAATGAAAATCTGCAAGCCGCCTGGCGTGATAAGCCCAGAAACAGGCCGGCCGTTATCGTAATACCGGACCGCGAGGTGCCCGGTACCAGTGCGAGTACCTGAGCGAGGCCAATTAACAGTGCGGTGAACAACGTGATCCCATGTTCATCCGCGACATTTTTTCGACGCAGATCGGCTAACCACAGCAAAACCCCGAATACCGCGGTGGTGCTCGCGATAACCAATGGCGAGCGCAACTCCGATTCGACGAAGTCTGCAAGGAAAAAACCCGTAAGCACGACCGGTACGGTTGCGACCAGAATCGCCCAACCCAATCGCGCATCGTTTTGATCGTGCTCCCGACGTGCCACCGATCGCAGCCACGCCAGGACGATTGCGATGACTTCGTCGCGGAAGAACCAGAACACCGCAATTAACGTTCCGAGGTGAACGGCGACATCGAATGCGAGCCCCTGATCCCGCCAGCCCAGCACCTTCGGCACTAAAATGAGATGAGCGGAACTGGATATCGGCAGGAACTCGGTCAAGCCCTGTACCAAGGCCAATATTGTCGCTTGCAGAATATCCACCAAACAGCCGGTTCCCGAATGACCCGTATTCCATCAAGGCAATATTGATGGGGTACCAGCAGTCTGTTGAAAAAGCCTGCTAGTGCGCGACCGTACCTTAAGGCCTGTCAGGAAGATAGCGCGCGGGTCTAAACCTGGCCCGAGTGTTGTATGACAGCCAGGACTTGCACGCGGTCTGGCGCAACATTCGGACTATAGAAGATGCCGCAGGTCACGATACAGAAATGCCTCAGGCGCAACATCGATCCCGCGCATAAGGCCCATAACTTTGAAGCGCTCGCCCATTTGGCCGGGCATCATCAGAGTCTGCAACTGCTGCGATAATTCGAGCCTGCGCGGCAAGTCGCGGGCGCCGGCATTCGCAAATTCTTCATCCACCCCGGCGCCAAGCAGAAAATGAGCCTGTGTCGTATACCCGGCAAGCTGCAGGCCCGCGCCCGCCGCTGCCTCAGCCACCGCCGTAAAGTCCACCCAGGCTGAAATATCCTGCAAACCAGGGTAGAGAAACGGATCGGCATGCGCCCGATGTCGATAATGACAGATGAGCGTGCCTTGATCGCGATCGCGGTGAAAAAATTCCCGGCGGGGCAATCCGTAATCGATGATCAGCACCAAACCCCGATGCAATGCCGTTCCAAGACTTTCCACAAAAGCCGGAAGCCGAAGACTGATCTCCGACGTGTAGTTCTCCGGAAATGAGGCTCCCAAGGTTTCTTCAATTGCCTTGACGCGTTCGCACAGGATGTCGGACGGCGGCCCGGATTTCCAACAGAACCCGCCACCCTCAATGCTGACGCCGACACTTTGCAAACCACCCAAGCCATCTTCAGGTCGCCTTGATGCGACCCGCCTGAAGCGCGTTACGGGCTGCGCATCAAGCACTTCATTGGCCAGAATCACGCCGTTGATCGCGGTATCCGGAAACTTATCCAGCCACTCAACCCGGCAGACGCGATTCGGTACCCGCCGCTCCAGCGTTTGCCGCTGCCGATCGCGAAGTTCGGCACTGATCTCAAGAATCAGGTAGCGATCGAGAACCCCACCGTGGCTTTCGAGAACCCGGATAATTTCGGCGGCCATGCAACCCGTGCCGGCGCCCACTTCCAGAATCACGCCCGGCGAACAACTGCCAAGAACCTCGGCGGCGACACGCGCGACACAGCGCGAAAACAGCGGTGAAATCTCCGGCGCTGTGACGAAATCCCCGGCCGCGCCAATCTTCCTCGCGCCGGCGCTGTAATAACCCAGACCCGGCGCGTACAAGGCCAGATCCATGAATTCGGCGAAATCCATCCAGTTGCCGGCGCTCAGAATACGCTCCCGAATCAACGCCGTTAGCCTTTCGCTATGGGCCAGGGCCTCCGCTGACGGTTTTGGTAGTTCGAATCGATTTTCCATGGTGCAACATTCGCGCAGGCGAAGTATCTTACACGCCTGATGAATACTTCCAATGCCAGTCTCGACGGAAAATGGGCACTGATCACCGGCGCCGGGAAGCGCATCGGCGCATGTGTCGCAGAGACGTTGCACGCGGCCGGCGCCAATATCGTTGTCCATTACCGCGGCTCGGAAGACGCCGCGACACGCCTGGCGGACGAGCTGAATGCATGCCGCCCTGATTCAGCCATCACCGTCGGCGCTGACCTTTTAAACATCGCGGCGCTTCCGGACATGATCGAGAGCATCGTCGAACAGACCGGGCGACTCGATATATTGATCAACAACGCATCGAGTTTCTATGCGACACCGATTGGCTCGATCACCGAAGATCAATGGGAAGACCTGATGGGCACCAATCTCAAAGGCCCACTTTTCCTGAGTCAGGCGGCAATTCCCTATCTACGGAAAGCCCGGGGAACCATCGTTAATATGATCGATGTACACGCAACTCGCCCATTGCGAAATCACACGATTTATGGTCCGGCGAAAGCAGGTCTCGCCATGCTGACCCGCACACTGGCGCGAGATCTGGCGCCGGAGGTGCGGGTTAACGGCGTTTCACCTGGCGCGATTCTCTGGCCGGATGACGGTATGACGGACAACGTAAAAGACAAGGTACTGAGTCAAATCCCGATGAAGCGCCCCGGAGAACCTCGTGACATAGCCGATTGCATACTCTATCTGGTCAGGGACGCCGGCTACGTAACCGGACAAATCATCGCCGTCGATGGCGGGCGCAGCATCGGTTGGTAAATTCGCTGACCTGATTCAGATCAGCGAAGCATCCGTAAGACGTTCAATGGGTTGCTGACTACGGTCGAACGCCGCCCACAACTCGCGCATCGTTTTTCCACTTCGCGGATGTCTCAACCGAGGCGCTAACTCAGCCATGGGACCAAGCACGAACGCATATTTCGTGATATCTGCGCGTGGCAGGCTGATCTCCGGACTGTCCACAACCTCCTCTCCATACAGCAACAAATCCAGATCAAGCGTACGTGGCGAGAACGCGGACGCATTTGGCTTGCGCCCTGCCAGGGTCTGGACGCGTTCCAGTTCAGACATGATTTCAGCCAGGCTCAAACGGGTTGAAAAAGAAATGACCATGTTCAGAAAATCGTTGCCCTCGAAACCGATCGCCTTGGTGCGGTAAACCGAAGACCGGGAAAGCGAAGCAGACAATCCTTCCAGTTCGCGGCAAGCCAGATGAAGATGTCTTTCCGGTTCAACGTTGCTACCCGCGCTGACGTAGACTTCCACCAGATCGGGTCCGGTCATCGTTGACCACGCTCGATGATGACGCCGACGTCGCTTGAACCACGAACTGCCCCGGGCTTATGTACCGTGACTTTTACCCACGGCACTGCAAATTCGCCGGTGACGATTTCAGCAATGCCTTCGGCCATGGATTCAATGAGCTGAAATCTGGACTCCGCGACGAAGTCGCTGACCCGCTTAGCCACGGCCCGATAGTCGAGTGTCGACTCGATATTGTCCGTCTCGGCGGCACGCCGGACATCTGCGCCTAACTCAAGATCGATACTGACAGTTTGTGGCATCTGGCGTTCCCAGTCCCAGACGCCGACAATGGTCTGCACGCGAATATCTTTTAGAAAGATGGTGTCCATTCATATTTCCTGCAAATTCCAGCGTGCCCGGGCCTCAACCACGAGACGCGATGAAGCACGACTCGTCACAGCGCCAGCCTGGAATCTTAGCAAACCGGCAAATGCCACCATCGCGCCGTTATCGGTGCAAAATTCGGGTCGCGGATAGTAGACACTGCCACCCTCGCCGGCCAGGGCTTCCTTCAGCCGGCTGCGCAGCAGCCGATTTGCGCCAACTCCACCGGCAACAACCAGCCGTCGACACGCAGTCTGCTCGACCGCTCTGAGTGACTTGGCAACCAGAGTATCCACTACCGCCTGCTGAAAAGCGTCGGCGAGGTCGGCGCGCGCACGATCTGTCATGGCGCCGGATTTTTCCAACTTGCGAACCTCGAGCATGACGGCCGTCTTAAGCCCGCTGAAACTGAAATCCAGACCTGGTCGTCTGAGCATCGGCCTCGGCAACGCAAATCGCTCGCCCTGTCCATGTTCCGCAAGCGCCGCAAGTTCCGGGCCACCCGGATAAGGCAAACCCAGCAATTTAGCCGTTTTGTCGAAGGCCTCTCCGGCAGCATCATCCAGCGTCTGACCGAGAATGCGGTAGCGCCCAAATTCCTGCACATCGACGAGCATCGTATGCCCACCCGAAACCAGCAGAGCAATAAATGGAAATTCCGGGGGTTCGTCCTCCAATAACGAAGCCAGAAGATGCGCCTCCATGTGATGAACCGGAATCGACGGAATACCCCAGGCCATGCCCAGGCCGACAGCCATGGTAGCTCCGACCAGCAATGCGCCGATCAGTCCCGGCCCGGCGGTATACGCTACCGCGGATAAGGACGTCGGCTGAATAGCCGCATCCCGCAGGGCTGCCTCGATCAGTGGCAACAGTTTCCGTATATGATCTCTGGACGCCAGTTCCGGGACGACACCACCATATTTTGCGTGCAACGCCACCTGGCTAAAAATCCGATGTGCCCGTAGCCCGTCCACATCGTCGTACACAGCCACGGCGGTCTCGTCGCAGCTGGTTTCTATGCCCAGTATTGTATTTTGCATTTTGGCTCTCGAGACGCTAGAATTTCGCGGTTAATCCGGCAGCTTGCCGGTTTTTTTCGCCCTTGAGGAATGCCCGTGCCCGCTGTCCGCATAAGAGACAACGAACATTTCGACGCCGCCCTGCGGCGTTTCAAACGTGCCTGTGAAAAGGCCGGCATTCTAACCGAACTGCGTCGGCGTGAGTATTACGAGAAACCGACTCAGGAACGCAAACGTAAGAAAGCTGCCGCGGTCAAGCGCCAGTTGAAACGCAATTCGCGCGAAACAACACGGCGACAACGCCTCTATTGATAGCGCACTGCAACACCCACATGCGGCACAAACCAGCCTGAACAGCCGCGTGTCCTCTCTGAAACAAAACTTGCAAACCGATATGAAAGCCGCTTTGCGTGCCGGCGATAAAGATCGACTCGGCGTGATACGCATGGCGCTCGCCGCCATCCAGCGACGCGAAGTAGATGAGCGCATCGATCTGGACGATGCCGGGGTTTTGCAGATCATTGAAAAATTGATTAAGCAAGGCACGGAATCCGCCAGGCAATTCGAGGCAGGCGGTCGCGATGACCTGGTCAAAAAAGAGCTTGCCGAGGTCGAAGTGCTGAAAACCTATATGCCCAAGCCTCTCAGCGTAGAGGCGCTAGACGCGCTGATTGACGAGATCATCCAGGCAACCGGCGCGGAAAGTGTTCGGGACATGGGCAAAGTCATGAGCGGCATCCGTGACCAAGCCCAGGGCCGCGCCGATATGGGCGTCGTAAGCAGCCGCGTCAAAGCGAGGCTGACCAACTGACTGCGGCGCGCGATCCGCATTGCCAGATTGCCCCAAATTTCGGGATATTGGTGAGAAATACGGGCTAGAATCAGGTCCCGTGTGGCGACCGATGAATACGAAACAATAACCCGTGGCTGGCAGAATTCCCCAGGATTTTATCGACGATCTGATCGAGCGCGTGGACATCGCCGATGTGATCGGTTTGCGGGTCAAGCTGAAAAAAGCAGGCCGCGAATACAAGGCGCCCTGCCCGTTTCATTCCGAGAAAACCCCGTCATTTACGGTCAGTAGCCAGAAAGGTTTCTATCACTGCTTCGGTTGCGGCGCCCACGGTACGGCGATCGGATTCTTGATGGAGTTTGATCGTCTCGAATTTCCTGACGCTGTTGAAGAGCTGGCTCAAATCGCCGGTGTCGCGGTGCCACGGGATGACCAGGTGGAAAAGCGCGCACCGCTTGCACCAGTTCATGACGTTCTGCAAAAGGCTGCCGGATTTTATCGCCAGGCGTTGAAGGAAAATTCCACCGCGGTGGAATATCTGAAGTCCCGCGGCCTGGACGGAGAAACCGTGCAGGCGTTCGGCATCGGCTTTGCACCCGGTAGTTGGGATTTTCTGTTGCGCCGGTTTGGCGAAGGCGATCAAATACATGGCTTACTGAAATCCGCCGGTCTCATCGTCCAGCGGGATAACGGTGGCTATTACGACCGTTTTCGAGACCGGATCATGTTCCCGATCCGCGACAGCCGCGGCCGGGTCATTGGCTTTGGAGGGCGCATCATCGGCGACGGCGAGCCGAAATACCTTAATTCCCCGGAAACACCGGCATTCCATAAGGGACATGAGCTGTACGGCTTGTACGAGGCACGCCAGGCACAGCGAAAACTTGACCGCATTCTCGTTGTCGAAGGTTATATGGACGTTGCCAGCCTTGCCTGTCAGGGCATTAAAAATTCCGTCGGTACGCTTGGAACCGCCACGACGCCCGAACACTTGCGTCGCCTGTTCAGGGTAACTGCGGAAATTGTCTTCTGTTTTGATGGTGATCGCGCCGGGCGCGCCGCAGCCTGGCGAGCGTTACAAACCAGTCTGCCGGAAATGCGCGATGGTCGTCAGGTGCGGTTCATGTTCCTGCCAGATGGACAGGACCCCGATTCGCTGGTACGCAACGAAGGTAAAGAAGGAATGGACCGGCGCCTGGGAACGACTGTGACGCTTTCAGATTACTTGTTACAGGAACTCGAAACGCAGACCGATATGGACTCCATGGACGGTCGCGCCCGGCTCGCTGAACTCGCGCGGCCGCTGCTGGAGCAACTTCCGGACGGTATATTTCGCGAACTGCTGGCGGATCGCCTGGCCGGCAAAGTCGGCATCGGCCGAGACAAATTGACCGCCGTGTTATCTGCTGGCAGGCTCGAAGCCCGGCAAAAGAAACGGCACAGCGCACCGTACCGGCAAATGGCCGGCAGGCCGACATTGGCTCGTCGGGCAATCCAATTGATTCTTAATTATCCGGCGAACGTTTCCTTGGTGACCCCACCGTCAAACCTGACGGCAGCCCGACATCGCGGCATGCCGCTACTGCTCGAGCTACTTGAAATTACGCACGGCAGGCCTGATATAAGTACTGCAGGTCTGTTGGAGCGGTTTCGTGACCGGTCCGAAGCACCGCATCTGGTCGGTCTGCTGGCCGAAGAAGTGCTCATAGACGAAGCCGGTGCATTGGCTGAATTGATCGACAGCCTGCAACGCATCGCGGATGGCGTGGAACACCAGCGGCTTGAGGAATTGATCGATAAAGCCGAATCGTCGGGACTTAACGCGGCGGAGAAGGATGAACTGAGAAAACTGCGGCCGTACAGCGCCAATCGAGGCTAAAGCGTTAACGCGATGTAGCTGACAGAAAATCGCAGATCATGTCGTTAAATATTTTACAATCAATGGCTTACATGAAATATGTGGGACTTGATTCGACCGACTGGAATCTGGATAAAGGGCCAAGGCTTTAGTATACTGGATTGTTTATGTACAGCATTAGTGAGGCATTCGGGTGAAGGCAACCGTGAAGAAAGAAACTGTAAAAAAACCATCCGAAGCAACGCCTGAGCGCGAAGCCGGAGCCGACAACGAGCAACATTCGCAATTGAAAGTGCTGATCGCAAAGGGTAAGGAACAGGGTTACCTGACCTACGCCGAGGTAAACGACCACCTTCCCAACGATATTGTCGATCCGGAGCAGATCGAAGAAATCGTAAACATGATCAATGATATGGGCCTCACGGTGCACGAAAAGGCGCCGGATACTCAATCACTCGTATTGTCAGACGCGGCAGTCAACGATGACGAAGCTGTTGAAGAAGCTGCAGCGGCACTCGCGACAGTTGACAGCGAATTGGGCCGTACAACCGATCCGGTACGCATGTACATGCGCGAAATGGGTACGGTGGAGTTACTGACGCGCGAGGGCGAAATCCGCATCGCCAAACGTATCGAGCAAGGCCTGAACCAGGTAAAGAATGCACTTAGCTATTATCCGCCAACGATAGAAACCATCATTCTGGCGTACGAACCGGTGCAAGCCGAACAAGCCCGCTTACAGGATGTCCTGGTCGGCTTTGTGGATCCAAATGAACCTGAAGAGGTGATACCCGCCAGCGCCAAAACGAAGGACGACAAGGCCGACGATGAAGAGGAAGAGGATACCGGCCCTGATCCGGTCGAGGCGGAGAAGCGGCTCAAATCAATTTTTCGCCGCCACAAACGCATTCTCACCGCTCTCGAAGCCGGTCTAAGCGATCCGAAAACCAAGCGTGCGCGTGACAAGATGACGGCTGAATTGATGGAGATCAAGATTTCTCCGAAACTGTTCGAGCAGCTTTGCAATCACCTGCGTGAAACGGTCGCCAGTATCCGCACCCAGGAACGCCAGCTGATGCAGCTTTGCGTTCGTCAGGCCGGGATGCCCCGCAAGGACTTCCTGGCAAGCTTCCCAAAAAACGAGACGAATATGAGTTGGATTGAAAAACATATTCGATCCAAACGAAAACATTCTTCGTTGCTCGGCAAAATGAAGCCGGAAATTTTGCGCGCTCAGCGAAAACTGGCCGCCATCGAAACACTGAGCACTCTCAGCATTACCGAAATCAAGGAAATCAGCCGACAAATGTCGATTGGCGAAGCAAAGGCTCGACGCGCCAAAAAAGAAATGGTCGAGGCTAATTTACGCTTAGTCATATCCATAGCCAAGAAATACACCAATCGCGGATTGCAATTTCTCGACCTGATCCAGGAAGGTAATATCGGCTTGATGAAAGCAGTCGATAAATTTGAATATCGGCGCGGCTACAAATTCTCGACCTATGCGACCTGGTGGATCCGTCAGGCTATTACGCGCTCTATCGCAGACCAGGCCCGGACCATCCGTATCCCGGTGCACATGATCGAGACGATCAATAAACTGAATCGGATCTCGCGCACCATGCTGCAGGAAATGGGACGCGAACCTACGCCCGAGGAATTAGCCGAGCGCATGGAAATGCCCGAAGAGAAAGTTCGCAAGGTGCTCAAGATCGCCAAAGAACCGATCTCGATGGAAACGCCCATCGGCGATGATGAAGATTCCCATCTCGGCGACTTCATCGAGGATCCGGTAGTCTCCTCGCCCGTCGACTCGGCCACAACTTCGGGTCTCAAGGAATCAACCGGTGACGTACTTGCCGGGCTTACGCCACGTGAAGCCAAAGTCCTGCGCATGCGCTTCGGTATCGACATGAATACCGACCACACACTTGAAGAAGTGGGTAAACAGTTTGACGTCACGCGCGAGCGTATCCGGCAAATCGAGGCCAAGGCACTGCGCAAGCTTCGCCACCCGTCGCGCAGTGATCAGTTACGCAGCTTCCTGCTGGAAGAATAAAAGAATCAGTAATCGGTAGCGGACCACGAGTCTCGCGTAAGCGCGGTTAGTCAATTGTCCTGCGAGTGCACGACCAACATTTTTTCAATGGTCATATCGCGCACCGTATAGGCGATACCACCGACGCCGAGCCCGGATTGCTTCAAGCCGGCGAATGGCATGCCATCAACCCTGAAAGCTGTGTGGTCATTGACCATGACGGCTGACGCATCCAGGTGCCGATACGCCTGGCTCGCAATTTCGATGCTGTCGGTGAATATGGCTGCCTGGAATGCATACGGCAATTCATTGGCCTGCTCGAATGCTTCCTGGATATCCTCATATTCGTAGACGCAGACGACCGGCCCGAAAATTTCCTGCGTCGATACTTTTGCGTCGCGTGGCGGCTGATACAACACGGTGCAGGGATAACAGCTGTCACTGATGGGATCACCACCGCTCAGACGTTCAGCACCGGCATCCATCGCTTCCGTCACCCAGGCATGTATGCGCCCCACCTCCGCCGCGCGTATCAGTGGTCCGACCTGCGTCGCCTCATCCGTCGGATCGCCAATAATCAGATTATCCGCCTGTTCCGCCAATGCTTTGGCGAATTCGCGTGCGATCGAGCGATGCGCGAAGACGCGTTGCACCGAAACACAAACTTGTCCCGCATGATAAAAACCACCTTTGACGACCGCCGGTAGTGCCCGGTTCAGTCGCGCGTCCGCGGCAAGAACCAGCGGCGCAGCCCCGCCGTGCTCCAGAGCACAACGCGTTCCCGGCGCCAATTTACTGCGTAACATCCAGCCGACCCGGGCGCTGCCGATGAAGGTGAAGAACGCGACCCGCGGATCGGTGACCAGGCTCTCGGCAACGGATATCGACGAGGCAATCAATACCTGACACCATTCCGGCGGCAACCCGGCCTCATGGAGAATTCGAACAAACTCGATACAAGACAACGGCGTGTCATCGGCGGGTTTCACAATCACCGGGCAACCCACCACGACTGCGGAAGCCACCTGGTGCACGATCAAATTCAACGGATGATTAAATGCGCTGACCGCAACGACCACACCAATCGGCTGGCGCTGGGTAAATGCGATGCGGCCTGCTCCGGCAGCGGTTGTTCCCATCGGCACAATCTGGCCCTGATCGGTTCGCACGACTTCGATGCACAGCTTCAGCCCGTCGATCGCACGCGTCACTTCGATTCTCGAGTCGATTAATGGTTTGCCGCCCTCGGCCGCTGCTCCCACGGACAGTTCCTCATGCCGCTCCTGCATCAAGCTCGCCGCACGTTCGAGAATCGCGGTGCGTTCATGCAACGGCAGCCAGCCATTCTTGTCGGCATAAAGCGCACTGGCCGTGGCCAGCGCCGTTTCGACATGGGATTCATCGCCGGTTTCGATCTCGGCGAGCATGCTGCCGTCGTATGGCGCCGTCACTGCCGCAACGCCTGCCGCAGCCGCAGCGCCGGGAATCAGTAAACCATGCTTTTTCATCTCGTCTCCAGTGTCCTGTCCCGGGGATAAGTTTACTATTTCCGGGACAGGGCGCTAACCGGTGACACCCGGATTCGTAAGTTCACCAAGCCGTTTAGTCAACAGCGCGTTTTCGCGATAATCAATCGGAATTACAATCAAGCTGGGACCTGGTTCGTCGAAAGCCGCCCGCAGAACACCGATCAGATCCACGCTGTTTTCAACTCGGTGGCCGTTCCAGCCAAATGCATCGGCCAACTGCAACCAATCGGGGTTCGTGAATTCCAGATCGGTATGCCTGTCAAACTCGTTTTCCTGTTTCCAGGCGATCAAGCCATAACCACCATCCTCCCAGACCATGACCACGGGCTGGGTCTCGAGCCGCCGCGCAGTTTCCATCTCCTGTACGTTCATCAAGAAGCCACCGTCGCCGGCAATCGCCAGTACGCGCCGATCCGGGTTGATCAGGCTGGCGGCGATCGCTCCGGGCAATGCAAATCCCATCGAGCAGAAGCCATTCGGAATCAGGCAAGTGTTCGGCTCATGACAATGATAATGACGGGCAATCCACATTTTGTGTGCACCGACATCCGATAACAGAATGTCATCAGGACCCAGCACCTGGCGCACATCCCAGAGTACTTTTTGCGGTCGTATCGAACCGACAGTCTCATCCTGTGCATGAATGGCGAGTTCCGCCGCCATCTGTTCACGAAGTTCGCGCTGATAAACGAGGTCAAAGTTCAACGCATCTGTTGCTTTAACGCGTTCATTCAGCATCCACAGTGTATGTGCGAGATCGCCAACCAACTCGACCTCCGGATGATAGTTGGCATCAATTTCCGCCGGCAAAAAATCGGCGTGAATAATTCGTTTGTCACCATCAGGATTCCAGAGTCTCGGATGGTATTCGACCATGTCAAATCCGACCGTGATGACCAGGTCTGCTTCATCGATGACCAGGGTCGGCAAATCCTTGCTGCCAAGACCGATGGTGTACATACAGTACTCCGCATCCACGTCGACACAGCCCTTCGCCATGAAGGTGCTGAGTACGCCGATTCCAGTCTGCTCGCAAAAGATTCTGAGCTGTTTGCTGGCGCGTCGGCGAACGCAGCCATTGCCGGCAAGAATCACCGGGTGACGAGCTTGCCGAATCAGATCAAATGCCCGATCGATAATTGTGTCGTCGGCTACCGCCCGGCGGAATCGGCGCGGATGCATCGGCACTGCCGAAGTATCCAGCTTCGCAACATCCTCCGGCAACTCGATTAGCACGGCGCCAGGCTTCTCGGTCCTCGCAATACGCACGGCCTTTCTGACGATTTCGGGAATTGTTTCCGGGTTGAGGATAGTGGTCGCCCATTTGGTAACCGGCTCGAACATACCGACCACATCCATGATCTGATGCGATTCCTTGTGCAGACGTGCGGTCGATCCCTGACCGGTCAGGACCAGCATCGGTGCGCGGTCCATATTCGAATCCGCAACACCGGTGATCAAATTAGTCGCCCCCGGCCCAAGAGTCCCAAGACAGGCGGCAGGCTGCCCCGTCAAACGACCGTATACCTCGGCCATGAATGCCGCACCTTGCTCGTGGCGAGTCAGCAAAAATTTTATTTTGTCGGACTTCTGCAGAGACATCATGAAGTCCGCATTCTCCTCACCGGGTACACCAAGAATATATTCGATACCCTCTTCTTCAAGGCATCGCACCAACAGGTCGGAAGCTTGCATATTAAATTCCTTGTTTTTGAAGTGGGTTTATCCGGGCGACTTCATATCCGGATACAATTCATCCAATGGGATCGACGTGCCATTCGGTTGAACCACACGACAATGAAAGCGCTTCAAGCGCCGTGGCTCGGGCACGCCACAGGAGTGTGCAATCATCCCAACTTCTTTTTCCATGTTCTGCTGATAGCGCATCACCCGTTTTGCCTTGTTTTCGACAACCAGGCCTCTCTGCAAATCTTCATTATGGGTTGTGATACCTGTCGGGCATGTATTCTTGTTGCATTTCATTGCCTGAATACATCCTAAGGCAAACATGAATCCTCTCGCCGTCGCAACGAAATCAGCACCGACGCAAAGGCATGTCGCCGCGTGAGAGGGATTGACGATCTTGCCGCTGGCAATGATCTTGACACGATCCCGCATGCCGGTCCTGTTCAGAATATCTACGACCAGTGGCAGACTTTCACGAATTGGCAATCCGACGTTATCGATCAACGGCATCGGCGCCGCACCCGAGCCGCCATCACCAGAATCAACGGTGATGAAGTCCGGGCCGGAATCCGGCCCGAGAGTCCGTGCTGCATTAAACAAGTCCTCGAGCCAACCATAAGCGCCAACCACGGTCTTGAAGCCAACCGGTTTACCTGTCACGCGCCGGACACGATTAATGAAATCGAGCAACTCATCGACATTGCCGACCTCCAAATGCCGATTTGGACTGATGGACGCCTCCCCAACCGGTATGCCACGGATCGCGGCTATAGCCTCAGTCACCTTTTCAGCCGGCAGAATGCCGCCCTTACCCGGCTTGGCGCCCTGACTCAGCTTGATTTCGAACATGCGAACCTGCTCGTGCGCTGCTACGGCGCGAAGTTTTTCCTCGTCCAGGCGCCCATCGGCATCCCGCACCCCGTATTTAGCCGTACCGATCTGGAAAACGATATCAGCACTCCCTTCGAGGTGAAACGGAGACAAACCACCCTCCCCGGTGTTCAACCAGCAACCGCACATACGTGCTCCGCTGGATAATGCGCGTACAGCAGGTTTTGAAATAGCTCCGTAGCTCATCGCGGAAATATGAACGATCCTGTCCGTCGTATACGGTTGCTGACAGGTGGAACCAATCGTAATCGGCGAAGTACCTGCGACATCTTCGTCCAGCATCGGCCAGGGACAATTCACGAAAATTGCAGTGCCAGGCTTGGTCAGATCCCGGGTTGATCCGAATGCGACCGTGCTATCTACGCCCTTGGCCGCCCGATACGCCCAGGAACGCTCAGCACGATTGAAAGGCATCTCCTCGCGATCCATGGCGAAAAAATACTGTCGAAAAAATTCACCGAGTTCTTCGAAAAAATAACGGAAACGGCCGACCACCGGGAAATTGCGGCGGACAGCACTGCTGCTCTGCGTAATATCGATGACATACAGCACCGCGATCCCAATTAAGCCGGCACCCAGAACGAAAACAAACAGCGAAGCAAGAAAACTCAGAACCTGCGAGACAAAATCGAGCATGGGTTCTCCCAATATCTATTGATTATTTGAGCACTTAGCTACCAGGCCACGGAGACGTATCCAGCCGGCTTTCACGAGCATCAGCCGCTGCCCGGACTCTGCACGGTAATCTCCAGAGGAAAATGGTCCGAGCCGAACTGCGGGCCCTGCTGCACACTCACAATCGGGATAAACGGGTCCGCCAGACAATGATCGATAGGGATCCATATCGGTAACGCTGTCGTGGGCCAGGTGATATGAAGTCCGAATGGCCGCCGTGTGTCGACCAGGCCGGTTGCGCCGAGAAAATCATCGAATAAAGGTGAAAACGGCGTGATGTTCATATCCCCGACGAGCATGCGTGGATTTTTCGTCAACGACATACGCTCGACCAGCGCCGCAAGTTGCCGGTTTCGCATCGCGGCTTTGTCCTGTGTTGTCGGCACCATTAGGTGCACGGCAAAGATTTCCAGCGGCGTGCCATCCAGATTCACTACAACATGCGCATGCACGCTGTCCTTGACACCGAGATCGAGCAGTTCGGCACTGACAAACGGTAGTTTCGAGAACACGACCAGTCCCCATGGATCAAGCCGGCTTTTTCCAATTCGGTAAGGATACGTGGAATCAAGAACCGCTAGGGCTGATTCCCACGCCGGCGTATATTCCGACACCACGATGACATCCGCTCGGCTCGACGCCAGATATTGCAGCATCGATGCATAATCGCTACTGTGATAATTCACATTCATGGCGATAATCGAAATCTGTTCTTCCGGTAACGCCGCCACTGACCTGCCAACAATCAGCGGCGTCAAATACGGCACAACCGGCAAGGCATTAGGTACAGACAACAACACCGTTAGCGTAAGCAGCACACGATGCCGTGTATGCAGAAATATCAACACCAAAAGCGCCTGCGCAAGCAGGTAATACAAGCGAAAATGCGAAAACAACTCAGCAACCCAATGCTGGTGGCTGAACAGGGCCAGAATGGTGCCCAGACTCACAGCGACAAGCGCCACTCGTATCATGACATGAAAAAACCGGTGCTCGTCGCTGGGAGTGACCATCTTCTTATTCTAAACCTGCACCTCAAGAACCTGTCTCATAGCCCCCATGAGACACGTTTCCGGGTCATTGGTTCCGGATACACGACGCGAGCCACATCGAACGACCCGTGCGCCGGTGCGGAACCGGAAAACCTGCACCGCGGCCAACAAAAGCCACATTGCCGCACAGTCCTGAACCAGTCAATATATCGCTGCTGATACAGAGTTTACTTTACGGTTTACCCGAAATCTAAGGATTTGAGCATGTCCGTTTCACGATTTATTAGTACTTTTGCCAGCATCCTGTGCACCGCAACTCTGATGCCGGCCTGTAGCGGACCAGAAGCGACAGACAGCGAACCGAGAACGCCGCCGGCGGAGACGAATCCGGCAACAGTGGCAAAGCGGGTCATTGCCGAATTTCTGTCTGTGCCGATGACAGAAGTAACTATAGTTTCGACACAAGAGCAGGAGTTCAGCGACTCCAGCCTTGGCTGCCCGGAACCAGGAATGTCTTACCTGCAGGCTTTAACTTCGGGGCACCAAGTCATCGTCGAAGCCGATGGACGACGGTTTGATATTCGCGTATCTGGTGGACACGGGAAGATCTGCCATCGACAGAAAACCCGTAAAAAACCCCGCAAACCACCAGCGAACACCCCGGCTTCGGCGCTGATCGATCTCGCTCGCCACGATCTTGCGAAACTCCTGCAAACTGAGGTTGAGCAAATTGCCATTCTTGATGTCCGGCCTTTCAATGCCGGAACACCGATCGAAGGTTGCACACCGGATTGCCGCGATTCAAAGGATCAATGTGGTTACATGATCGGCCTGTTTCACGACGGGCGGCGTTATGATTATCACGCAAATCAGAACAACGCCGAACCGTGTCCACCAATACTAGCGATGTGACTGCCTTCTCGCCTTACGCCATCTTCGACCGGTAACTCTTCTCCAGATTCGTCGCACGATCCGCGCGCATCGTTCTACAAATGTTGGCTGAAAATATTGCTCATCATCAGCGGAAATTTCGTCATAGCGTCCCAGGTACTTATGCTTGATCCATGCATTCAGGTCAATCTTGCAAGCGAGGTTGAATAGCCAGCGATTCCAGGCTCCGCCACTTTTCTTCCGAACTATAGCCGAACCAAAATCAATCAGGGAAGGCTTCCCCATACCGGTCACCAAAATATTTTCCTTGCGTTTCATATCGGCATGAGCGACACCGGCTTGATGAGTGGCCAGAATCAGCGTAAGCAACGCGGAAAAAAATTTGTCCCGGTCCAACCGTTCATTGTCAGACAGCCGAAGCGGCTGACCTTCAATAAATTCGAGCACCAACTGATCACCGTTGATCAACCCGAAACAGCGCGGTATGCCGGAAATTCCGTCGAGGCGACGATAAACTTCGTACTCACGACGAATCATCCAGCGACGCAATTTGCGGATGAAAGAAGAACCCATAACCTCCTTGACGATCAAAAACTGATCGTCAGGCAGTCGCCCAACGAGGTCCGATCCATCGAAGAAAGGCGAGTCAGAACGAATTTTATAGACGACACCCTGATAGCCGCTGCTGATGAGTTCACCGCCGTGATCAGGCCGGGCCATGGGCGCTATCCGAACTGAAAGGCGATATAAATCAACCAGATCAGTACATATACCGCAATTACCGGCTCTAAGTTCTGCTTGAGACTGGTCTGAAAGGACCAGCCGGATCCACCACGCAAACGGATGCTGCCGGGAATCACCGCCGGAACAGTACGACTCCATTCCGTCCAATCGGTATCGAAGATGCGGTGTAACTTGCTGTCCTCATATTTAATGGCCGGCGGATAATAAAACCACCAGAACCCCGCGGATACGAGTAACGCCCACCACTGCCCGGATGCGAACGTAAAACCAATCATCAACAACAGATTTCCGGTGTAGAGCGGATGCCGCACCAGCGAATACGGGCCATCAGTCGCCAGTTGTTTGTTCTTTATGATGAATCCGGACGCGTACATTCTGACCAGCATACCGATAATCGCCAATAAGCCACCGACAGCAAAACTGATACGCTGCGGCGCTGCGAGCAGCGAATAAACAGGTATCAGCAGCAATCCCAGGCCCTGGCGAAAGGTTTCGCTATAGCGCATTTCACGAATAACGTGCGCAATGCCAGTCAGTGGAGGAAGATCGCTGGTTCGTTTACTCATATTGTTATTCGCTCGGACTGATTCACAGGCAGACTACTACCGGCGGCCAGAAATTAGCAGCATCCATGGGCAAAGTATACCCATAGAAAATGGCCATGCTCGTCCGGTCTGAACCTCTCGCCCGGTTCGGGAATGTCCGATCCGCCGCAACTTTCGTGCCCGATGCTGCTAGAATCCGGCTCCCAGGGGCCCGTAGCTCAGTTGGTTAGAGCAGTGGACTCATAGGTCAATGGTCTAGCGCAATTTAGGCAGTAAAAATGCGGGTCTTGGGAGACTGGTCGAAGACTAGTAAGCGAATTAGTAAGCATACGGGCCCGTAGCTCAGCGGTTAGAGCAGTTGGCTCATAACCAATTGGTCGCTGGTTCAAATCCAGCCGGGCCCACCATGCTCCGCAGGCTAATTCCGGGGACAGTTTACTTATCTGTGTCGCAAAAGGTACTCGGAGTCTTGTCCAATATGAAATGAGTCTGAAGGCAGGGTGGTGATTCCAATATGAAATGAGTCTGAAGCCGGCAGGAGTTGTGTTCATGATGGGGGATGAAAACCATCATGAAAGTCGAAGACTTGACCACCATAGATCAACTGGTGGATTTCCTGTCAGGCACCCAGGCGGTGGTCTTTTCGCTCATCAGCGACAAGGACGCCTGCTACCGCTGGATCCAGGCAGAGTTGGTCAAATTCCGCTATCTGCGGCAGTCGCGCCACGGTAAAGGGGTGGTGCTCCGCTACCTGATGAAGATCAGTGGCTATTCCCGTCAGCAACTCACCCGGCTGATTGCCCAGTACCGCCAGAGCGGCCAGCTGCAACGCCGCCAGCGGACCGTATCGGGGTTCCAGCGAAAGTACACGCAGGCGGATATCCGCCTGCTGGCAACCATGGATGAGCGTCATGACACGCCTTGCGGTCCAGCCGTCAAAAAGCTGTGTGAGCGGGCCTGCGAGGTCTTCGGCCAGAGCCAATATGCCGCTCTGGCATCGATCTCGGTAAGCCATCTGTACAACCTGAGAAAGTCCACCGCCTACACCGGCCAACGGCGTCACTTTGCAAAGACCCGAGCCAGGCGTTCGAGTATCGGTGAGCGCCGCAGACCCAGACCCAAGGGTCGGCCCGGCTATATCCGCATCGATACCGTCCATCAAGGGGATTTAGACAAGCGCAAAGGCGTTTACCACATCAACGCTGTCGACGAAGTCACCCAGTTCGAAGTCGTGTGTAGCGTAGAGAAAATCAGTGAGCACTCCCTGATACCGGCACTGCAACAGCTACTCGACGCCTTTCCCTTTACGGTACTCGGCTTCCACTCCGACAATGGCGCGGAATACATCAACAAACTGGTCGCCGGACTGCTGCAGAAACTGCGCATCGAGTTCACTAAATCACGCGCCCGCCAAACCAATGACAATGCCCTGGCAGAAAGCAAAAACGGCGCGGTGGTCAGAAAACTGTTCGGCTACACGCATATCCCGCAACGCTGGGCGCCGCTGATCAATACCTTCAACCAGCAGCACCTGAACCCCTATATCAATTTCCACCGCCCCTGCTTCTTCCCTGAAACCCGCACCGACCATCAAGGCAAGCAGCGCAAGGTCTATCTCTACAAAAACATGATGACGCCCTACGACAAGCTCAAATCACTCCCCGAGGCCCAAGACTATTTGAAACCCGGCATCAGCTTTGAAATACTCGACCAGATCGCTCACCAGATCAGCGACAATCAGGCGGCGGACCGGCTACAAAAGGCCCGTCGGAAACTCTTTAAACACTATTCATGGACGCACTCTGAAAACCGGCTGACAGAACACTCTCTCACCCTCCCTTCAGACTCATTTATGGATTGGAAAATACTCTCGGTCCACAGATAAGTAAACTGTCCCCGGAATTAGAATTAACGTTTCGGTCCTGGTTTTTGTTTTTGCAGGCACCGTCCTGTCAGGTGCTCCAGTTCTTCAACAAACGCGTCATCGCCCAGCGGCCGACCGGTTCGGGCATGCTCTCGAATCGTATCCAGTCGGATTATTGAGTCTCTTGCCGCAAGATATTTATTCCAGTCGTTTATCCGATCCAGCATCGGCGCGACACTGACAAGCGCATCGTCCTCGCCCTGAAGGTGAGCACAGGCACTGGACCAGGCCCAGTCGGTCGGCTGAAGACAAAGTCCGGCCCGCACGGGATTGAGTTCAGTGTATCGAACCGTGGCCAAAAGATGGTTTTCGTCCATCACACAAGAATGAAATCGCTCCTGCCACAGATGCCCACGCCATTTCTCGCGGAAGTTGATGCGTCGGGTGTAGCGACGATGCGCATCCCGAAATAATGCGGAAAGGCTGTCTGCCTGCTCCGGCACGACAACCAAATGCACATGATTGGGCATCAGGCAATAGGCCCAAATGTCGACGCCTGCGTCAATTTTAGCGTTGGTAAGGAGGTCGATGTAAGCCTCGTAGTCGGCGACAGAGAAAAATGTTTTCTGACGCCGATTCCCGCGCTGGGTCACATGGTGTGGATAGCGGGGAACAACCACCCGTGCCATTCTGGCCATAATGTCGCTGTTTCGTTTGAAGCTGGAAGCGTGCTTCAGTCTGACACCTAATTTGCAGGAATCGGAACAGTAGTATTTGCTCCGATAGTGCGGATAAAGCGAGCGGGGGTATCCTAGATAAGTAAACTGTCCCCGGAATTCTAGATAAGTAAACTGTCCCCGGAATTCCGGAATTCCGGAATTCCACCTGCTGCTGCAAAACCGGACAGAAGTCGCATCCTGGCTGGCCTTCTTCCGCTACCCTGCCGGCTTCCCCGTCAATTGCGTCGCCTTAGCTGTGCCCGAGCCCTCATGAACAGGCTGCTATCCACACTCAACGCATCAACCGGTTTAGACGAGCAATTTCCGCCGTGGATCACCGCCGCATGTCTGTGTTTGTTCCTGCTGCTCGGGCTGTACGCGATGCTGTTGATGTTTGCCCCACGAAGATTTTCCCCGTGGCTGCGGATCTTACTACCGCCGACGCTGCGCGCGCGCATGGCGCTGGGGATCAGCATCGCAGCATCGTTACCCGTAATTTCTTTCGTTTTAATAAGCGCATACGGTGCTGCGGGGGCCTGGCTGATCAGCACAGTCGTTATTGCCATCTGGTTCGCTATTGCCTTAAGCCGCGACATCTCGATGCCTCTGTGGGCTTTAGACCAGGCTATTCGTGATTTTGACTTGGGCTCCCCCCAGGCATCCGATGCTCCGCCGATCGACGCTCCACGTGAAGTCATGGCCATTTTCAAACACCTGGGATCACTGGATAAGCAACTGCGGGCCAAATTTCGGAAACTCAGCAAAGCACTTCGTCAGGGAGAAAAATTACGCGCTGAACTCATCTACATTATTGCGAAGCGGGAAAAGGAAATCGAAAAACGTACCCAGGAGTTAAAAGAAGCAAAGGACACGTTAAAAAAGCTAAGCAAAAAAGACAATCTGACCGGTCTTGCCAACCGCAGATGGTTTGCCGAATTTTTATCGCAAGCGTGGCGAAATGCACTCCGTGACAAGCAGGCGCTGTCAATCCTGATGATAGACATTGACGACTTTAAGGATTACAACGACCATTATGGTCATAAAAAAGGCGACGCCTGCCTGAAGATTGTTGCCGAAGCCGTTCGCCAAACGGTAGGGCGAGCATCGGATCAAGTATCACGCTATGGCGGTGAAGAATTCGTCGTCGTTCTCGGAAACACACCCCTGGAAGGCGCCTTGAAGATAGCGGAAAACATTCGAATGGCCATTCAGAATCTGGGCATTCTCCACAAGGACGCGAAAAACCATGGGATTATGACGGTCAGCGTTGGCGTGACCTCAACACAACCCACCCGAGAGACACGGCCGGAAACCGTTTTGGTGGCCGCAGACCGCGCCATGTACCGCGCCAAGCATGCGGGCAAAAATCAGGTCGCCTATTCAACGCCCGCCAGTACAGGTATATATCAGGCCCTTTGCCTGCCCAACGGTATGGAAACCCGCATGTCGTGACGATCGACCTCAAAACCAATCTGAGAACCAGACCGAAGAAATAAAGCCACGTCTCACATAGCCTTGGCTCCGGGCTGTACGCTGTTTGTGAATTATGTCAACTCTATTTGTCATCCTGACACCCGCTGCCTTTATTGCGACCGGCGTCGCCGGCGCTTTTGGCATGCGCTTATACATGGAACGAAATCGCGTCATTGCCGAACGCGAAGATCCCCGCGACACCAAGATCCGGGACTTGCAGGCGACCGTCAAGCTGACTCAGAAAGACCTGACCCTCAAACGCAGCAGCGCGGGCGAAAAAGCAGAACATCTGAAATTCGCGCACATCAGGATCGATGAACTGCTGGGCCGAATCAGCAAGCTGAAGGATAAATATGCGTCCTGCGTGGCATTACTGGAACAGGAAATCGGTGCAAAGGATATTCTGCAGGACAAGCTCTCCGTCGCGGAAACGCAACTGGAGACGCTGAAGGAACGCAACCAGGAACTGGAGCTGCAACTCAGAGCCTCTGACGAGCCCGACATGCTTAATGCATCGACTCACGGGGCGGATTCAAATTCGGATGAAGTCGATGACGCATCTCTGGCCGAGGTGTTCTCGGCGCCGCTGGAAGAAGATGGCAGTCCGTCGTTGATTCAATCTCTGACCGGAGAGCTGGATCGCTGGAAACATCATTGCCACGTACTTGGCAACGAGTTGAAACACCAGCGTGATCAAATCACACCGGAACCGGCGCATCAAACCTTTGATACCGCAGACAATATTGATGAGCTCACCGATATACGTGGCATCGGTTCGGCCCTGGCGCGCAAACTTCATGAACTCGGTATTTTCCGTTTTCAGGAGCTGATAAACCTCGGCACGGATGAACTTGCGCGCGCCCGCGCGCTGATTCCCGATCTGGAGCGCCGCATGAAGCGAGATGACTGGATAGACCAGGCACGGAGCCTTCACCAAAACAAATATAATTCCGCAATCTGCGCCTGATTCCGCCTGCTTTTTTCCAGATCGACCTCAGCTGTCAGACTTTCTTACAGTCCCCGTCACAAAATCTGAGACATTTTACTGCCCTCAGATGAAGTAGAACCTTCAATAAGATTTGTAACAGACTGTCCGTCGAGAAAAAGAAATCATTACGATATCGCGGCGATAATCGACCCGTCGGTAACTTTCTTTACAGTTGTCACAACAGATCCCGGGTACGATTTGCACAAGTCTTTGAATTTACTTACTTGGCATAACTCTTGCTTGTCATACCGGCAGCGAAATCCGTGGCAAGAATGCTGCGTGCCGACACCGGCAGAATTCATGGCGCATCTTCTGAACATTCCGTGGGGCCAATCGGCCCCTTTTTTTTCGCCCGTCCGATGGCAGGACTTGCCCCGGACCATCGAACAAATCACAGACGAGTATCTCGCTCGCGGAAAATTAGTGAAAAAAACAAGCTGAAAAAACAAGGGCCTCCCTGAAAGAGAGGCCCTTGTCACCCGGACCCGGGAGCAGGCGCTTCATGGCATATGGACCGCGGTTCCATCCTAGATCCCGGCCTTGAGACGCCACGCCCATCCCATGCATCAGGTTAGGCCACACCCTATAGCCAATTGATCCGCACGTGCTATGACGGCGCTCACACGCAGGGGCGTGTTTGGTTTCTTATGTAAGGCCGACTTCGTGGCCATGCGGGACTGCCAGAGAGGTTCTAGTGCATTTACGGCAAATGTCCTCAATAATCAGCGCATGCCTGCGAACCTGACTGCAGATTACCGAAAAGCCGAAGAATCCTTCAGGCAGGCCCGCGAACTCAGGGACCGGCTCGATTGCCTGAAAGAGATGCTACGCACGATTCCGAAGCATAAGGGAACGGATCATCTGCAGGCGGACATCAAAAGCCGCATCAAGGACCTGACCGAGGAACTGGCGGGACCGAGCAAGGGCGGCAAACGCGCCGGGCCGATCCATTCCATTCGCGCCGAGGGCGCCGCACAAATTGCCATGATCGGCCCGCCTAACGCCGGAAAGTCCAGTCTGCATGCCCGGTTGACCGGCTCGAAGACGGACATCGGACCTTATCCGTTAACGACCCGCTTACCCATCCCGGGTATGTTGCCGTTTGAAGATGTGCATATTCAGCTGATCGATTTACCGCCGGTTTCGGCTGACTTCATGGAAACCTGGATAGTGAACGCACTACAGCCCGCGGATGGGGCGCTGCTGGTGGTGGATGTTAGTGACCCGGAATGCGTGGACCAGATTCCGGTCATTTTACAGCGGCTGGCCGAGAAGAAAATTTTTCTGCTGGAACAATGGCCCGGATTTGAGCCAGTCACCCAATCGAAAGCTGACGATCCCGCCGATGTACCGACCGACGGTGAACTCGACCCGTTTCGTATAGAACTGCCCACAATATTGGCTGCGAACAAAAGTGACCTTGATCCGGGCCCCGATGAAGTAAAAATTCTCGAAGAGCTTCTCGACCTGCATTTCCCGGCTCTCGCCTGCTCCGCAACCACCGGGCAGGGTTGCGATGAAATTAGCGCTTTACTATTCCAGGGCCTTCAGATCGTCCGTGTTTATACTAAAACTCCCGGCAAACCCTTCAAACGTGAAAAACCCTTCACCGTGCGAGCGGGTCAGACGATACTGGATGTTGCGCGGCTCGTGCACAAAGATTTTGCACAGGATCTGCGTTATGCGCGGCTATGGGGCCACGAAGTCTTCGACGGCCAGCAGGTCGGCCCGGAACATTTGGTGGCAGACGGTGATATCGTCGAACTACATACGAAATAAGCTGGCCTTCATCAACTGAACAAGATCGAAGCTTTTCGGCTCACTTTCAGGGGTTTTAAGGTGAATATAGAGGATTTTAGCGCGAGTTTGCGCATCCGGCAGATCCAGGTCAGGAAAGCCACCAATATGTGCCGCGACTGGCCGCTGTCACCCGACCCACGAGCATATCTATAAAGTCAGATATACCATCTGCATCGGTAATCCTTTGGGGTCCACCGGCGGCTTCTCCGGCACTGTTTTAAGCCGATCGGGCTGTTGCGCACAAATGGTGAGAACAAACGCATCGACAATGTCATCGCGCGCTGCTTCGTAACCACCATGTGTCAGGAAAGCCGTGGCGATCAGGCTCTTGGCGTCCGGCTCGAACAACTGCACTATCGTCATGCGTTCGGTAAATCCTTCCCGCGTCTTCTTGTTATGCGCCATCGGCCCACCGGCTAAACCACGAAACAACAATTCCGGATGGGCTTCGCGCACGATATCTTTTGCCTGCCGGTAACGTCTCATCAGGTCATCAACTTCGCGAATTTTCGGCACGAGGCCCCAGGATTGGCGTGACAACCGTCGCCCCGTCACTTTTTGGTTCTTCTTCGACGCGCTGTCATAGCTATCCATTTTCAGAACCTGCCGACAGGGCGCCGGAAATACACTGGACTGACGCTTCGGCCTCAGCAGCTCGCGGGCCGCCAAATCGCATTCACGTTCTATTTTCCCACGTTCTTTCAAGCCGATCGGAATATCTATCAGCACATGGGCGCCGCCAGGCACATCAGACAAAATATCGGTAATGGTCTCTTCGACACCAAACTTCCAGATGCCCTCATCGAAACGGAAAAAGAACCAGCCGCCCTTGCACCCATCAATGCCGATTGCAATGGCCATATCGATCAACCAATATAAATCCGAGGTACCAGAATAAGGTATCCGCACCATACCACCAATCATTAGCAGGAGGTCCACGATGAGCTACGCAAAGACCACCCAAAAGCTCAACGAATACCGTGCCCGGATTGCCGAACTGCATGCCGAGATGCGGGAAATCCAGGCCAATATAGAACCGGAGGACGTCGGTGATTACGAATTCACGACGCCCGACAGTTCGGTTACATTAGCCGCCTTATTCGGCTCACACGATTCCCTGATTATGATCCACAACATGGGCGCGCGCTGCCGCTATTGCACCCTGTGGGCCGATGGCTTCAACGGATTGGTAGATCACCTCGAGAATCGAGCCGGGTTTGTGGTCTCATCACCGGACTCCCCCGATGCACAGCAAAAATTTGCCCAAACCCGTGGCTGGCGATTCCGTATGGTCAGCCATCAGGGAACAAGCTTCGCGGCTGATATGGGCTACCGTGATGACAGCAATGAAGCAGCTGACGATCCGTGGCAACCGGGTGTTTCAGTATTCAGGAAAAGCGGCGATCGAATCGTGCGTGTGTCCGATACGTACCTTGGGCCCGGCGATGCGTTCTGCGTGGCCTGGCATCTATTTGACTTGCTGCCGGAAGGTCCGGCTGGCTGGGAGCCCCGCTACAGGTACGATTAATTCTGGGGTTCCTTAAGCCGGTAACAATTTGATACAAACTGTTACCGGCTTGCAATGCATTGATGCTCCGACACCCGTAAGATCTCTACATCGCAAACACAGGAGATTACGAGGAGCATCAAGGTGTTTATTTTATTCAACGGTTCATTGTTCGACGAACGAGAGGAACTGGTTCTGACCCTGATGGCCATGATCATTCCAATAATGATTTTGCCGTCCATGATTTAATGATGCCATCACCCCCCCCCATCAGATGGCATTTCCCCCGAGAGCGACCTTCCAGGTCGCTCTTTTTTTGGCCCGTAGTATCGCAATAAGCCTAAGGGACCGAGCCCCCAAGACGGCTCGCTACACAGCAGCACCAAAGCCAGCCGGCAGAAATTTGAGAATTTTTTGACTTGTTCTGCGATCCGCCAGATGATCAAGTCATGCAAAAGACTGCCCCGATTTCTATGCGACCGCGGTTCAACAGGTGTCGATACGCAATACGCCCAGTATTACTCGCGTCCATTGTGGCTGGTCTGGCTTTTCTCTGGCCGTATGTCGCCGATCAGGTATCGGCCGAGCCAGGACCGGATGAGGCAGAACGGCGATATACCGACGCCCGACATGCCCTGGCGCGCACGATAGAGAATCATGTGCGCGAAACCAGTGCTTATCTCGGAAAGTCGGCGCTGAACCCGCTTGTCATCGAAGCGATCAGACAGGTGCCGCGACACGAATTTGTGCCGGAATGGTTACGCAGCAGAGCGTATGAAGATCGGCCCCTACCGATCGGGCACGATCAGACTATTTCGCAACCTTATATCGTTGCGATCATGACCGATCTGCTGGCCTTGCAACCGGGCTGCAAAGTATTGGACATCGGCACCGGATCGGGATATCAGGCCGCGATCCTCGCGGAAATCTGCACCACGGTATACACCATTGAGATTGTCGAGGCTCTGGGCCTGGAAGCCCGGGCCCGCCTCGAGCGACTCGGCTACGGAAACGTCACGGTCCGAATCGGCGATGGTTTTCACGGCTGGCCGGAACAACAACCGTTCGATGCGATCATCGTCGCAGCGGTCGCGGCGGAGTTGCCTCCCCCATTAGTTGAACAACTGAAACCGGGTGGCCGGATGATCATCCCGCTACACAGTGGTGTCCGGGGCCAACAATTGGTACTGGTTGAAAAACACAGCGATGAAACAATTACCAGTAAGGAAATCCTGCCGGTGCGGTTCGTTCCGCTAACTGGCGACCACGACAAATATTGAATTGTAATAACTCAGACCTAAATTTACAGCCACCGTAAGGCGGGTATCGCATTGGTTCACCGATTCTGAACGCTCGTGACCGGCCCAGGCCTTGTCTGCGGCATACCCTTTGCAGGGAATAAAGCGGACCGCAGGGAGCCATCCCAGCAAAGGGTATGCCGCAGACAAGGCCGAATGCTGGCAGAGGATTTCGCCTGGTGGACATTGGCTATTTCGGGAATGTGCCAGAGCTCGCGGCAGTTCGCCGGAGACTCTTTCCTTGGGATGGCTCCCTGCGGTCCGCTTTATTCCCGCGGAAAGAGTCTCCGGCGAACTGCCTCCAACAGTGGCTTTGCGAAGTCGGTTTTTCGCGTGATCGAACACTGTCTGTCCGATCGGATGCGAGAAAAATAAGGCTAATCGAATTATGATGAGCCCGTGACTCTGCTAAAACGAATCGGTTTTTATATTTTGATGGGCCTCGCTTTGGTCGGCCTGTTGAAACTCTGGCCGTCATCAGAGCCTGTCGTCAACGTCTTCTATGCGACATCTTTCGATGACCATCCGTATGGTGTCGTCGGCTTTCAATCGTTCAACGCGAAAAGTGGCAAGGACTTCGTCGATGGAGGCGTCAATGCCGTTCGGCAAACTACCGGCGGCACAATGGTGCTGCCCGATTCCGCCTCCGCCGAAAACAAAGTTCCAGCCATGGTTATTCTGCACGGCTCCGGTGGCGACTGGTCCGGGCGCAGCGTCAACCTGGCCATGGAACTGGCACGAATGGGCGTCGCCGGCCTGGCCGTTGATACTTTCGTCGCGCGCAACCTCAAAACCACTGACGATTATCTCGAGCGACTGGATAAGGCACCGATTTTTACGCAGATGGCGGATGCATTGAGTGCTCTGTTAGCCCTGCAAGAGCACCCCTACATCGACACGCGTCGAATTGGTGTGACCGGATTTTCACTCGGCGCAGGTTCGACGCTGTATATGATGTTCGAGCCGGTCATCGAAAACGTTCTCGGCAAAAACGGACCACGGTTCTCGGCCTATGCGATGTTCTACGGCGGGTGCCGCGTCGATTTTGATGACTTCCGGGTCGAAGGCAGCCCGTTACTGATAATGATGGGGGAAAAAGATGAATCCATGTCGATCCCGGCGTGCCGCGAATTTCAAAAACGCCTGCAGGATATGCAAGTAAACGTCGAACTGAAGGTTTACGAAGGCGCGGGCCATGGCTGGAACAACCCATACCCCCAACATTTCGAGAAAGGTGCTCTTGTCATGCGTGATTGCCTTATGCATTGGACCACTGAAGGTGAGGCCATTGAAATGACGACCGGCTACTCGATGGATAATCCGGTCGGGGCGATACTGGCGATGAACAGTTGCGCCCACAGCGACGGCTATACGATGGGTTACAACCAGGCTGCCGACGAGCAGTCCCTGCAGGATCTGCAGCGTTTTTTGACCAGGACCTGGGGCTTGTAAGCCAGATCGATCGGAACGCCGGTACGGGGCCGCTCTCGGCGTGACCTTCGATCGCCTGTGCGGCCGATTTTATGCGGAGCAGGATTTTTCGATTGCGATCAACCGGATGCCGAGCCCTTCAACATCCGCCGCAGGACACCATCCTTGGCGACGAACTGGTGCCACAGCGCTGCGGTCACATGCAGGCCTAAAATCACGCCGCCGATGCGCCACAGGCTCCGATGGATCTTGGCAAAGAACGGATAATCAAACATCTCACCTTCGGCAACCGAAGGTACAATGCCCGGCACGTTATCCCAGCCGAAAAAGAAAATCGGAAATTCAAATTCGTAGGCCGACAAGGCGCTCCAGCCCGACAACGGATAAATAATCATCAACACATATAAAAAGATGTGCGTCAGTCTGGCCAGAAATCGTCGGTAGGACACCAGCGCCGGGGGCAATTCCGGTGTCGGATTTGCAAGCCGCCACGGTAACCGTATGGAGAAAATGATTAATACCAGGAACCCGATCGTGTTATGCACCATCGACAGGCGCATTACCATCGTGTCGTCATCATAGGCCTCTTTATACACATCGTATGCATCGACCAACCAGAATCCGACCGGAATCTGAACGACGATGAGTAATACGACCGCCCAGTGAAGACCTCGGGATAGCCAACCCCAGCTTTTCGAGTTGTTTCTAAGCACCTTTCATCGTCCCCCGTGGCATATTGTGCCCTGCCGCCAGCCGGCCATACAACTTGCCAGTCCCCACAGAAGCCGTTCCAGCCGGTATGGTTTAGCCTTGACACTCCGAGGACGGTAAAATGTGCATCGAGTTTACGCAGAGAAGCGCATGATGTCCTACAACAGAATAAAGCTACGCCCCATTTCCGGCTCGCTAGGCACAGAAATTCACGGCGTCAATCTCGCTGAAGATCTGGATGACGAGATTTTTGCTGAAATCAAACAAGCGCTTCTTGAATACCTGGTGATTTTTTTTCGCAACCAGAAAATCACTCCGGATCAACAGATCGCTTTCGGGCGGCGCTTCGGTGATCTGCACATTCATCCATTCATTCCAAACCTGCCCGGCCACAAAGAGATAATCCGCTTATGGGCAAAATCAGGCGACGAAGACAACCTGCGTCTCGCCAATGCCTGGCATCCGGATCTCAGCTATACAAACGATCCGCCGCTGGCAGCGATTCTACGTGCCGTACAGGTACCGTCGCGGGGTGGTGACACGATGTGGGTCAATCTATACAAAGCTTATGACACTTTGTCGGATCGCATGAAAGAAATCATCCAGGACATGACAGCGGTACACGATGTTACGAAGACCTATAGAAGACAGGAGCTACAGTCAAAAGGAGGCGCCGAGCGATACTGGAATACTTTCCAGAAAGCGCCGCCAGTAGAGCAATCACTGGTCAAAGTTCATCCGGAGACCGGTAAAAAGCTGCTTTATATCAGCCAGCTTACGACGACTCACATTGTCGGACTACACCCGCCGGAAAGCGACGCGATGCTCGACATGTTCTTCAAACACCTTGACTGGAAAGAACTGCAATGCCGGTTCTATTGGGAGAAAGATTCTGTTGCGATGTGGGACAACCGCTGCACCGTGCATTACGCCGTACGCGACTACACGGAAGTACGCGAGATGCACCGGGTTACAGTGCTCGGGGATGTTTTTGCTTGAACTAACAGTACGACGTCGATAGCATCGCGCTTATTCTTTTTTGCCTTTTTTATTGCCGAACTTGAGTTTCACGACAGATGCAGTTTTCCTCCTGGAGAACTTGTCGAACCAGCGCGACTGCATTTCTGTAATGGGGCCTGCATTAAGGAAATGACGTTTTTGCCGACCATGCCACTGCACGACAACCAGACCGGCATCCTCCAGAACCTTCAAATGACGGGTCGCAGATTGCCGGCGCATTTCAAGACCATCGATTAGCTCCATTAAAGTTTGCCCCTGGTCGACAAGCAGGCGGTCCAAAAATTGCCTTCGGGTTGGATCGGCGAGTGCCGCGAAAATCTTGTTCACAGGGCACCTTTATGCAGCTCTTATGCTGCATATTCTATGCAGCATAAGAGCTGCATGTCAATTCGACGTCAGCGTAACGGCAAGCCAAATGCAGAAGAAAACACCGACCGCGACACCCCGAATTGCGGAACTTCGGGCCGTTTCTTGGCGCTTACAGGCGCCGAAAATCGCCCGCCGGAGATCGAAAACGTAGACAGCGAAAGGCTTTCTACCGCTAACACAGACGAACCCGGCAATTGACTGAAGTCATGGTCGCGGCTGGGACGAAAAGCGCTTCAGCCCGCCGTCGGAAGTGGCTGCTAAAACTGTTTCCATGTTGGGTTTAACTTGGACCCTGGAACTACCTGCAAACCGAGGCATTGAGGCGACACCGATCATCGTCGACCGCACGCTGTTCGTCAGCGGCGGCTTCA